>Ga0247823_10000080_pt1 | contig 71479 bp, 71 predicted proteins | sample 13C_PalmiticAcid_2_FD_192426 | JGI IMG/M metagenome (GOLD analysis project Ga0247823, IMG submission 192426) | Soil microbial communities from agricultural site in Penn Yan, New York, United States - 13C_PalmiticAcid_Day30 | ecosystem: Environmental > Terrestrial > Soil > Agricultural land... | reverse complement strand
GTAAAATCGATTGGCTTTGTCCAGACAAACCGAGAATTCCCACAAACCGAACCCGTCGCAACCGACGCCCGCCCCGTCATGAAATTGCCTGTTTCCTTCCTTTGCGCCGCTGCTGCTGCAGTCCTGTCGTTCAGCGCCCAGGCGCAATCGGCCAAACCCGATCTGGCCAAGGGCAGCGCCATCTACGGTCAGGCGTGCGTGGCCTGCCACGCGGCGGACGGCAATTCGACCACCCCGGCCAACCCGAAGCTGGCGCAACAGCATCCCGAGTACCTCATCAAGCAGCTCCAGGAATTCAAGTCCGGCAAGCGCGACAACGCGATCATGAAGGGCTTTGCCTCGGCCCTGTCCGACGCCGACATGCGCAACATCGCCTACTGGCTGGCCGATCAGAAGGCCAAGGGCGGCGCTGCCACCGACAAGGACCTGGTGCGCCTGGGTGAACGCATCTACCGCGGCGGCATTGCCGATCGCCAGATCGCCGCCTGCGCCGGCTGCCACAGCCCCAACGGCGCCGGCATTCCCGCGCAATACCCGCGCCTGTCGGGCCAGCAGGCGGAGTACACCGCCACGCAGCTCAAGCACTTCCGCGACGGCACCCGCAAGAACAACGCTCAGATGACCGGTGTGGCGGCCAAGATGAACGACCGCGAAATCCAGGCGGTGTCGGACTACATCGCCGGCCTGCGCTGATCGGTCGCCGAGGGGTGCAAGCCCCTCGGTCCTGGCTGGGATATAAGCAGGCATGAATATTTGCCGGCACAATGCAATAAACCCCGCCGGGCGGTGAACCGCCAGCCACAAAACACATCACATCAGGGCGCGTTCCGGGACTTCCGGGGCCGCCCTTTTTTGTTGACCGTTCTTCTGCCTTTCCTTCCTCCATGACCGTCTCCACCCAAGGCCTGCACATCCGCACCGGCTCGCGCATCGTCAGCGAACTGGTGGAGCTGCTGTCGTCGATGCGGTTTGCCATTTCGCTGCTCACCGTGATCTGCATCGCGTCGGTGATCGGCACGGTGGTCAAACAGCACGAACCCTTCATCAACTACGTCAACCAGTTCGGCCCTTTCTGGGCCGACGTGTTTGCCAGCGCGCACCTCTACTCGGTGTACAGCGCGTGGTGGTTCCTGCTCATCCTGGCGTTCCTGGTCATCAGCACCAGCCTGTGCATCGCCCGCAACACGCCCAAGATCCTGGCCGACTTCAAGGCCTACAAGGAAAACATCCGGGAGCAGAGCCTCAAGGCTTTTCCGCACCGCGCCGAAGGCGAACTGGGCGAAACACCCGAAGCCGCGGCGAACCGCATCGGCCAGACGCTGCTGGGATCGGGCTGGAAGGTCAAGCTGCAGTCGCGCACCACCCCCACGGGCACGGGCTGGATGGTGGCGGCCAAGGCCGGCGCGGTCAACAAGATCGGTTACCTCGCGGCGCACAGCGCCATCGTGCTGGTGTGCATCGGCGGCCTGCTGGATGGTGACCTCATGGTGCGCGCGCAGACCTGGTTCAATGGCAAGACCCCGTTCATGGGCGGTGGCCTGATCGCCGACGTGCCGGCCCAGCACCGGCTCTCGGCCAGCAACCCCACGTTCCGCGGCAACCTGCTGGTGACCGAGGGCACGACGGCGGGCACGGCCATCCTCGCGCAGCCCCAGGGCGTGCTGCTGCAGGACCTGCCCTTCTCGGTCGAACTCAAGAAATTCATCGTCGAGTACTACGACACGGGCATGCCCAAGCTGTTCGCCAGCGAGATCGTGATCCACGACAACGAGACCGGCGAGAGCAAGGACGCGCGCGTGGAGGTGAACCACCCGGCCAGCCATCGGGGCATCAACATCTACCAGTCCAGCTTCGATGACGGCGGTTCGCGCGTGAAGCTGCAGGCCGTGCCGCTGAACGGGCCCACGCGGCCGTTCGAGATCGAGGGCACCATCGGCAGCTCGACCGCGCTGAGCAACGGCGACGACAAGCTCACGCTGGAGTACACCGGCCTGCGCGTGATCAACGTGGAGAACTTCGCTGCCAGCAACGCCGCCGACGGTGTCGATGTGCGCAAGGTGGACTTGCGCGGCTCGATCGAGAGCCGCCTGGGGTCGGGCCACAAGACCGTGACCGAGAAGACGCTGCGCAACGTGGGGCCGAGCGTGTCCTACAAGCTGCGCGATGCGGCTGGCCAGGCGGTCGAGTACCACAACTACATGCTGCCGGTGGAGATCGACGGTGCGCGCGTCTACCTGCTGGGCTTGCGCGAGACGCCGGCCGAGCCGTTCCGCTACCTGCGCATTCCGGTGGACGACAAGGACGGCCTGGACGGCTTCGTGCGACTGCGCGCCGCGCTGAGCGACCCGCAGTTGCGCGATCTGGCGGTGCGCCGTTACGCGGCCTCGGCGGTGGAAGATGGCCGCCCCGAGTTGGCCGAAGCGCTGGCCGCCTCTGCCGCGCGTGCCCTGGGTTTGTTCGCCGGTGCCGAATCGGTGAGCTCACCTGGTGTGCAGCCGGTGGCCAACGGGGCCGCCGAGAAGCCGATCCGCGGCGGCCTGCAGGCCGTGTCGTCCTTCCTGGAAAACAACGTGCCCGCTGCCGAGCGCGAGCGCGCCAGCGATGTGCTGGTGCGCATCCTCAACGGCACCCTGTTCGAGCTGATGCAGATCAGCCGCGAGCGCGCCGGCCTGCCGCCGCTGGAACGCAGCGAGGCCACGCAGCAGTTCATGTCGCAGGCCGTGATCAGCCTGAGCGACACCTTCTTCTACCCGGCGCCGATGACCTTCCAGCTCAAGGACTTCACGCACGTGCAGGCCAGCGTGTTCCAGGTCGCCCGCGCGCCGGGCCAGAACATCGTCTACCTCGGCTGCCTGTTGCTGATTCTGGGCGTTTTTGCCATGCTCTACGTCCGCGAGCGCCGCCTCTGGGTGTGGCTCTCCCCGTCGGGCGAGCAGGCCTCGCAGGCCCGCATGGCGCTGTCGTCGAACCGCAAGACGATGGACGCCGACCGTGAATTCGAATTGTTGAAGACCCAATTGTTGAAGGTGCAACCATGAATACCGTCACCGCCACGCAGACCATCGAGCTGAAGAAGGGTGGCCATCACGGCCAGGGCCTGGAGCCGGGGTATTTCGCGCGCCGCAATGTCTGGGACTGGCTGTTCGCCGCGTTCGTGGTCGCAGGCGCTGTGCTGGCCTTCATGCGCTACAACGCGGCCATGGACGGCTACGAGCAGGCCATTCTCGTGGGCACCGTGCCCAGCATGATCTGGCTGGGCTGGTTCTGGCGCCCGCTGCGCACGCTCACGGTGGTGGTCACCGCCGTGTCGCTGCTGGCGATCTGGCTGTACCAGACGCCGGCCGGCACGGCCGACCTGGCGCGCGCCGATCAGGCCTTCATGTTGAAGTACTTCATCTCCAGCCAGTCCGCGATCCTGTGGATGAGCGTGCTGTTCTTCATGAGCACCGCGTTCTACTGGGTCGGCATGTTCAAGCGCGCAGGCGACACTTTCGAACTGCTGGGCTCGCGCATGGCCTGGGTGGCGGTGACGCTGGCGCTGATCGGCACCATGGTGCGCTGGTACGAGAGCCATCAGATCGGTCCCGACATCGGACACATCCCGGTCAGCAACCTGTACGAGGTGTTCGTGCTGTTCTGCTGGATGACGACGGCGTTCTATCTTTATTACGAAGACCAGTACAAGACGCGCCGCATGGGCGCGTTCGCGATGCTGGTGGTCAGTGCCGCGGTCGGCTTCCTGCTCTGGTACACCCTGGTGCGCGAGGCGCATGCCATCCAGCCGCTGGTGCCTGCCCTCAAGAGCTGGTGGATGAAGCTGCACGTGCCGGCCAACTTCATCGGCTATGGCACCTTCGCCATTGCCGCGATGCTGGCCTTTGCCTACCTGATCAAGCAGAGCGCCACCGAGAGCCGCTGGTACAAGCTCGCGCCGTTGTGGCTGCTGGGTGTGGTGCTGTGTTTCGAGCCCATCGTGTTCCGCCAGTCGGCGGCAGAAAACGGCAGCAGCTACTGGTTCGTGTACTTCGGGGTGTCGGCGCTGATCGTGGGAACCATCCTGTTCGGCCGCCGCCGCATTGCCGAGCGCCTGCCCAGCTTCGAGGTGCTAGACGACGTGATGTACAAGGCCATCGCCGTGGGCTTCGCCTTCTTCACCATCGCCACCGTGCTGGGCGCCCTGTGGGCGGCCGAGGCCTGGGGCGGCTACTGGAGCTGGGACCCGAAGGAAACCTGGGCGCTGATCGTCTGGCTGAACTACGCCGCCTGGCTGCACATGCGCCTCATCAAGGGCCTGCGCGGCACGGTTTCGGCCTGGTGGGCGCTGGTGGGTCTGGCGATCACGACGTTCGCCTTCATCGGCGTGAACATGTTCCTCTCCGGCCTGCACAGCTACGGTGAACTCTGACGCTGGCGGGCACCGGAACTTGTGAGGGCCGCTTCGGTCCTAATATCGTCGAACCAGCGACGCGGCATCTTCCGCCGTCGGGTGTCTTCAGCAAGGATGGCTCCATGCTCATTCGCACGCACGACCAGGGTTTTGATCACCCCCTGTCCAGCGAAATCACGCCGCCAGCGGCCTATCGGAACCGGCGCCAATGGCTGCTGGCCGTGGCCGCGATGGGGGGCGGGCTGGCCTCCTGGGCCGGACGCGATGCCTGGGGGCAGGGGACGTCGACCACGCCCAAGCCCGGCAAGCTCGGCGCGCTGCCCGGCAAGCGCTCTGCGGTGGACGGTGCGGTCACCATGGAAGCGCTCACCTCCTACGACGACGTCAGTTCCTACAACAACTTCTACGAGTTCGGCACCGACAAGTCCAACCCCGTGGCCTACGCCAAGACGCTCAAGCCCCGGCCCTGGACAGTGGCGGTCGAGGGCCTCGTGAACAAGCCCGGCACCTTCGACCTGGACGCCCTGCTCAAACTCAGTCCGATGGAGGAGCGCATCTACCGGTTGCGCTGTGTCGAGGGCTGGTCCATGGTGATTCCCTGGGTGGGCTACTCGCTGAGCGAGCTGATCAAACAGGTGCAGCCGCAAGGCAGCGCCAAGTACGTGGAGTTCGTGACGCTGGCGGACCCCAAGCAGATGCCCGGCCTGCGCTCCAATGTGCTGGGCTGGCCTTACGTGGAGGGCCTGCGCCTGGATGAGGCCATGCACCCGCTGACGCTGCTGGCCTTCGGCATGTACGGTGAGGTGCTGCCCAACCAGAACGGCGCGCCGCTGCGCCTGGTGGTGCCCTGGAAGTACGGTTTCAAGAGCGGCAAGTCGCTGGTGAAGATCCGCTTCACCGACAAGGAGCCGCGCACCGCATGGAACGTGGCGGCACCGCAGGAGTACGGCTTTTACTCCAACGTCAATCCCGAGGTCTCGCACCCGCGCTGGAGCCAGGCCACCGAGCGCCGCATCGGCGAAGGTGGCGGCCTGTTTGCCAAACGGCGCCAGACGCAGATGTTCAACGGCTACGCGCCCCAGGTCGGCCAGCTCTACGCCGGCATGGACCTTCGCAAGCTGTACTGACCGGCATGCAGCGCCCGCCTGCCGGGGGGACGGCCAACCGCGTGCTCGGCCACGGCGCCACCAAGCCGGTGGCGTTCGTGCTGGCGAGCCTGCCTTTTGTGTGGCTGGTGTTCGCGGCCTTCGCCGACCGCCTGGGCGCCAACCCGGCCGAGGCGCTGATCCGCTCGCTGGGTGACTGGACCTTGCGCTTCCTGGTGCTGGTGTTGGCGATCACGCCGCTGCGCGTGAGCCTGGGCTGGCCGGCGCTTCTGCGCCTGCGGCGGATGGTGGGGCTGTTCGTGTTCTTCTACGCCTGCATGCACCTGCTGGCCTACGCGTGGTTCGACATGGAGTTCGATGTAGCGGGCATCGCGGCCGACGTGGCCAAGCGCCCGTTCATCCTGGTCGGTTTTCTGTCGTGGTTGCTGTTGCTGCCGCTGGCGGCGACCTCGTTCAACCGCGCCATTCGAGCCCTGGGCGCGCGACGCTGGCAATGGCTGCACCGCGCGGTGTATGTGATCGCCTGCCTCGCGGTGCTGCACTTTTTCTGGATGCGCAGCGGCAAGAACGACTTCGCCGAGGTGGCGGTGTACGCCGCGATCCTGGGCAGCTTGCTGGCCTGGCGCCTGTGGCGCCGCTTGAAGCGCTGAGCCCGCTCAGGCCTGCTTGCCGCGCCAGCGCTCCACCAGCGCGATGACTTCGCCCATGATGCCGCGGCGGAAGGCCAGCACACACACCACGAAGATGAAGCCGATCACCATCGTGACCGACTCACCCAGGCCGTTGAACCAGTCGATGCCGGTCAGGCCGGCCAGGAAATGGCCGATCTCGCCGAGCTTGTTTTCCAGCGCGATCACCACGGTGGCCCCTACCAGCGGGCCGGACAGCGTGCCCAGGCCGCCCACCAGCGTCATCAGCACGACGGAGCCGGACATGCTCCAGTGCACGTCGGTCAGCGTGGCAAAACCCATGGCCAGGGTCTTGAGCGAGCCCGCCAGGCCGGACAGGGCCGCCGACAGCACGAACACCAGCAGCTTGAAGCGCTGGGTGTCGTAGCCCAGGGAGATGGCGCGCGGCTCGTTTTCCTTGATGGCTTTGAGGATCTGCCCGAAAGGGGAGTGCACGATGCGCATGATCAGCAGGAAAGCGGCCACCGTGATCAGCAGGGTGACGTAGTACATGATCCTGTCGTTGCCCAGGTCGATGAAGCCCAGCAGGTGGCCGCGCGGCACGCCCTGCAGGCCGTCTTCGCCGCCGGTGAAGGGCATCTGCAGGCAAAAGAAGAACAGCATCTGCGCCAGTGCCAGGGTGATCATGGTGAAGTAGATGCCCTGGCGGCGGATCGCCAGCGAGCCCACCAGCCAGCCCAGCACCGCGCCCGTGAGCGTGCCGAGCAGCAGGCCCAGCTCGGCCGGCACGCCCCAGACCTTCAGCGCATGGCCGGCGACATAGGCCGAGCCGCCCAGAAAGGCCGCGTGGCCGAACGAGAGCAGGCCGGTGTAGCCCAGCAGCAGGTTGAAGGCCGACGCGAACAGCGCGAAGCACAGGAGCTTCATCACCAGCACGGGATAGATGCCGATGAAGGGCACGGCCAGCAGCACCAGCAGCAACAGGCCGTAGAGGATGTTCTTGGAAGTCGTGTTCATGCGGCTGGCTTCATTTTTCCTTGCCGAACAGGCCGGCCGGCCGGATCAGCAGCACGATGGCCATGATGACGAAGACCACGGTGGACGAGGCCTCGGGATAAAACACCTTGGTCAAGCCTTCGACAATGCCCAGGCCCAGGCCGGTGAGGATGGTGCCGAGGATGGAACCCATGCCCCCGATCACCACCACGGCAAAGACGATGATGATGAGGTTCTGCCCCATGAGCGGGGACACCTGCATGATGGGCGCGGCCAGCACGCCCGCCAGGCCGGCCAGCGCCACGCCGAAGCCGTAGGTCAGGGTCACCATCAGTGGCACGTTGATGCCGAAGGCTTCCACCAGGCGCGGGTTTTCGGTGCCGGCGCGCAGGTAGGCGCCCAGCTTGGTCTTCTCGATCACGTACCAGGTGGCGAAACACACGACGAGCGAGGCCAGCACCACGAAGCCGCGGTAGTTCGGCATCACCATGAAGCCCAGGTTGGTGGCGCCGGAAATGGGCGCGCTGTAGGGCAGGCCCGAGACGCCGTACGCCGAGCGCAGCACGCCTTCCAGCATCAGCGTGAGACCGAGCGTGAGCAGCAGCCCGTAGAGGTGGTCGAGCCGGTAGATCCAGCGCAGGAAGAGCCGCTCGATGACGACGCCCAGCAGGCCCACCAGCAGGGGGGCCAGCGCGAGCATCACCCAGAAGTTGAGTTCCAGGTAGTTCAGGCCCATCCAGGTCAGCACGGCCCCGAGCATGAACAGCGCGCCGTGCGCGAAGTTGATGACGTTGAGCAGGCCGAAGATGACCGCAAGGCCCAGGCTCAGGATGGCATAGAACGAGCCGTTGACCAAGCCCAGCAGCAACTGGCCCATCAGGGCGGACAAGGGTATTCCGAAGAAGTCCATCGGCGGTGCGTCGGGTTGGGTGGGGCAGGCGTCGCAGTGGCAGGCAGCACGGGCCGAGGCCCGCGTTGCTGCGTCAGATCACTTCCAGAGCGCGCATTTCGACTCGGCCTTGGTCGTGAAGACATCCTCGCCCTTGAGCGTGGCGGCGACCTTCATGTAGTCCCAAGGGCTCTTGGAGTCGGCCGGCTTCTTCACTTCCAGCAAGTACATGTCGTGCACGTAGCGGCCGTCCGGGCGGATGCTGCCCTTGCCGAAGAAGTCGTCGATCTTCATGCTCTTGAGTTGCGCCATCACCTTGTCGCTGTCGGTGGTCTTGGCCGCCGTCACCGCTTTGAGGTAGGTGGTGGTGGCCGAATAGTTCGCGGCCTGGATGCTGGTGGGCATGCGCTTGGCCTTCCCAAAGAACTTCTTGGCGAACGCGCGGCTGGCGTCGTCCTTGTCCCAGTACCAGCTGTCGGTGAGGTACATGCCTTGCGTATCCTTCAGGCCCAGGCTGTGGACGTCGGTGACGAACATCAGCAGGCCGGCGAGCTTCATGGTCTTGGTGATGCCGAACTCGCTGGCCGCCTTGATCGAGGCGATGGTGTCACCACCGGCGTTGGCCAGGCCGAGGATCTTGGCGCCCGAGCTCTGAGCCTGCAGCAGGAAGGATGAGAAGTCCGAGGTGTTGAGCGGCGCGCGCACCGCCCCCTTCACGGTGCCGCCCGCTGCCTTCACGACGTTGGCGGTGTCGGTTTCCAGTGCGTGGCCGAAGGCGTAGTCGGCGGTCAGGAAGAACCAGTCCTTGCCGCCCTGCTTGACGATCGCTGTGCCGGTGCCCTTGGCCAGCGCCACGGTGTCGTAGGCATAGTGCACGGTGTAGGGCGAACAGGCGGCATTGGTCAGTGCCGAGGAGCCTGCGCCGTTGACGATGTACAGCTTCTTCTTCTCTTCCGCCACCTTGGCCGTGGCCAGGGCGGTGCCGGAGTTGGTGCCACCGATCATGACGTCCAGACCTTGGGTGTCGATCCATTCGCGGGCTTTGGAGGCTGCGATATCGGCCTTGTTCTGGTGATCGGCGCTCAACAGCTCGATGGGTTTGCCCAGCACCTTGCCACCGAAGTCGTCGATGGCCATCTGGATGGCCATGGCGCCGTTCTTGCCGTCCACGTCGGAGTACAGGCTCGACATGTCGGTGGTGAAGCCGATGCGCACTTTGTCCTGTGCATGGGCGGCGGTGAGCAGCCCTGCGGTACCCAGGGCCAGGGTGAGCAGTTTGACGGTGTGTTTCATGCTGTCAGTCTCCGTAGAAGTGGCGGTTGGGGAAAAGGGCGAACGGTGAACGGGGGTGGCCTCAGACACCCAGCAGTTCGTGAAGAACGGGCATCTTTTCGGTCAGCTGGGAAGCACTGAAGTGCTCGACCATGCGGCCGTGCTCCATCACATAGAAGCGGTCGGCCAGCGGGGCGGCGAAGCGGAAGTTCTGCTCCACCATGACGACGGTGTAGCCCTTGCTCTTGAGCATCTTGATCATGCGGGCCAGGGCTTGCACGATCACGGGCGCGAGGCCTTCGGAGATCTCGTCGAGCAGCAGCAGATGGGCGCCGGTGCGCAGGATGCGGGCCACCGCCAGCATCTGCTGTTCACCGCCCGACAGGCGCGTGCCCTGGCTGTGGCGGCGCTCGGCCAAGTTCGGGAACATCTCGTAGATGTCTGCCACCGACATGCCCTTGCCCGAGCCTTTGAGCGTGGGCGGCAGCAGCAGGTTTTCCTCGCACGAGAGGCTGGCGAAGATGCCGCGTTCTTCGGGGCAGTAGCCGATGCCGTGGCGCGCGATGCGGTGGGTGGGCAGGTGGATGAGTTCCTGGCCGTTGCTCTGGATGGAGCCCTTGCGAGAACCGGTCAGACCCAGGATGGCGCGCAGCATGGAGGTGCGCCCCGCGCCGTTGCGCCCCAGCAGGGTGACGACCTCGCCCGGCTGCACCACCATGTCCACACCGTGCAGCACGTGCGATTCGCCGTACCAGGCTTGCAGGTTCTTGATCTCCAGCGCCGGTGCGGTCATCAGTGCGCTCCCTGGAGCTGGCCGTCGGTGGTGCCCATGTAGGCCTCCATCACGGCGGGGTTGCCCGAGACCTGGGCGTACGAGCCTTCGGCCAGCACGGCACCGCGTTGCAGCACCGTGATCGTGTCGGCGATGTTCGACACCACGCCCATGTTGTGCTCCACCATCAGGATGGTGCGGCCGTGGGCCACCTTCTTGATGAGCTGGGTGACGCGGTCCACATCTTCGTGTCCCATGCCCTGCGTGGGTTCGTCCAGCAGCATCAGCTCGGGCTCCATGGCCAGCGTGGTGGCGATCTCCAGCGCGCGCTTGCGGCCATAGGGCAGGTTGACCGTGGTTTCGCGCGCGAAGTCCTGCAGGCCGACTTCGGTCAGCAGGTGGTGGGCCCGCTCGTTGAGCTGGTTGAGAGAGCGTTCGCTTTTCCAGAAGTGGTAGGCCGTGCCCAGCTGGCGCTGCAGGCCGACGCGCACGTTCTCGAGCACGCTGAGGTGAGGAAACACCGCCGAGATCTGGAAGGAGCGGATGATGCCGCGCCGCGCGATCTGAGCCGGTTGCTCGCGCGTGATGTCCTGGCCGTTGAAGAGGATCTGACCCTGTGTCGGTTCCAGGAACTTGGTCAGCAGGTTGAAGCAGGTTGTCTTGCCGGCGCCGTTGGGTCCGATCAGGGCATGGATCGCACCGCGCTGGACGCGCAGATTGACGTCATTGACGGCGGTGAAACCCTTGAAGGACTTGGTGAGCTGGCGCGTTTCCAGAATGGTGTCGGCGGTCTTGTCGTGCATGGGGTGGGGGCGCTTCCAGAAGGCAGTCGGTCCATGTTGCTGTGCACAATGTGGACGGATTCTGGAGGACGGTCCCTGACCGGCCTATAGGTGCAAACACCGAGGGGAGTATCGGGTGTCGGCGCACCATGAAAGGGCATGCGGCGGCGGCGCCGCAGCCATGCACGCTGCGCTGTCGCGCGCGAGACCGCTCGCGATGTCAGAGCAGGCGTTCGAGCCGTGTCTGGTCGGCCAGGGATTCGCGTGCGCGGATCAGATGGGCCTGTGCGCCGTCCACCAGCACCTCGGCGGCGCGGCCGCGCGTGTTGTAGTTGCTGGCCATGCTCATGCAGTACGCGCCCGCCGACAGCACCGCCAGCAAGTCGCCGGGCTGAACGGCCAGAGCGCGGTCGCGGCCGATCCAGTCGCCGCTTTCGCACACCGGGCCGACCACGTCCCAGGTCAGGGCCTCGCCCGACGTGCGAGGCGCGACCGGCACGATGCGGTGAAACGCCTGGTACATCGCCGGGCGCGGCAGATCGTTCATCGCGGCGTCCACGATGAGGAAGTTCTTCTGCTCGCCGGGCTTGAGGTACAGCACCTCGGTGAGGCACACGCCCGCGTTGCCCACCAGCGAGCGCCCGGGTTCGATGCAGATCCGGCGGTCACCGAAGCCGCGCGTGTCCATGCGCTGCAGCAGGGCCTGCCAGAGCACGTCGGCCTCGGGCGGGTTGTCGCCTTGGTAGTCGATGCCCAGACCACCGCCGAAGTCGATGTGTTCGATGGGCACGCCCGCGGCCTCGATCTGCTCCACCAGATCGAGCACGCGGTCCATGGCGTCGAGGTAGGGCCCGGTCTGCGTGATCTGCGAGCCGATGTGGCAATCGATGCCGACCACGCGCAGGCCGTCACACGCCGCCGCGTGCCGGTAGGTCGAGACCACGTCTTCGTGTGCGATGCCGAACTTGTTGCCCTTGAGGCCGGTCGAGATGTAGGGATGGGTCTGCGCATCCACGTTGGGATTGACCCGGATGCTCACCGGCGCGCGCAGGCCCATGCCCTTGGCCACCTCGTCCAGCACGTCGAGTTCGGCCCGGCTCTCCACGTTGAAGCACCCGATGCCGACGGCGAGCGCCTGCCGCATTTCGGCGCGGGTCTTGCCCACGCCGGAAAAAATGACCTTGGCCGGGTCCACGCCGACCGCCAGGGCGCGTTCGAGTTCGCCGCCCGAGACGATGTCCAGTCCGCAGCCGGCGGCGACCAGGGTTTGCAGGATCGCCAGCGACGAGTTGGCCTTCATGGCGTAGCAGATCAGGTGCCGACGACCGGCCAGGCCACGCTGGTACGCCGCCAGTGCCTGCAGCATGGCCGCGCGGCTGTACACGAACAGCGGCGTGCCGTGTTCCTGCGCGAGCGCGGCCAGGGACACGCCTTCGACCATGAGCTGTTGCTCCTGGTAGCGGACAAAGGGGGGCAGCGAGGTGGTGGGCAGGCCGGCAAGTGTGGTCATGCGATGCGAAGCGAGGAGGCGGTGGGTCAGCGTGGGGCTGGCGTGGCCGGGGTGTCTGCGGGAGCGGTCGGGGCGGGCTTGCGGGTGGTCTTGGGCTCGTCGGGGCCTGGCAGGTACAGCGGGCCTCTTTGACCGCAGGCCGAGAGCACCAGCGCGGCGATGGCGATGGCCATGACCCGCGAGGGGCCGATGGCCCGACCTAGAATGCGTTTCAAACCAAACATCGACGCATTGTAATGACCGACACCGAATATCAGGACCGCGCAGAAGCGCTGCTGCGGGCGATTGAACTGGCCTGCGACCGCATCAACGACGACACCGATGCCGACGTCGACAACCAGCGGGTGGGCGGCATGATCACCCTGACATTCGCCAACGCAAGCCAGATCATCATCAACCTTCAGAAGCCGCTGCACGAGGTGTGGATGGCGGCGCGTGCGGGTGGCTTCCACTACAAGCACGATGGCAGCGCCTGGATGGACACCAAGGGGCAGGGCGAGTTCTTCGCCCACCTGTCCCGTTGCGCTTCGGAACAGGCGGGGCAGCCGCTGGGTTTCAGTTCCTGAAGAGATCCAGGATGCTGCGGCGCTCCTCGGTGGGCGCAGCCGGTGGTTTGGGGATCGGGACACCATTGGCATCCAGTTCGGGCGACGTCCCGGTGGCCCCCGGCATGGGGTCTTGCAGGCCCAGGCTGTGCACGCCGCGCCCGGGACCGAACTCCTCGTAGTACCACTCGCCGCCCACATTGATCACGCCGGCGGGCGGCGTGTAGGTCGCCACGGGAACGCCCTTGAGGGCCTCCGTCATGAAGGAAATCCAGATCGGCAGGCTCAGGCCGCCGCCGGTTTCGCGGCTGCCGAGGTTGCGCGGTGAGTCGTAGCCGACCCAGGCTGCCGCCACCAGCGTGGGCTGGTAGCCCACGAACCAGGCGTCCACCGAGTCGTTGGTGGTGCCGGTCTTGCCGAACAGATCCGTCCGCTTCAGGGTGGACTGCGCCCGCGCGGCCGTGCCGGACCGGGTGATCTCCTGCAGCAGGCTGTTCATGATGAAGGCATTGCGGGGCTCGATCGCGCGCTGCTCTTCAGTCGGGCTCACCTCGGGGGCCTCGTACAGCAACTTGCCCTTGTGGTCGCTCACCCGCAGGATGAGGGTCGGTGCAATGCGGTAGCCGCCATTGGCAAACACCGAGTAGCCGGTGGCCATCTGCATCGGTGTGACCGAGCCCGCGCCCAGGGCCATCGTGAGGTAGGGGGGGTGCTTGTCGGCGTCGAAGCCGAAGCGCGACACCCACTGCTGGGCGCTCTGCGTGCCCACCAGCTGGAGCACGCGGATGGAGACCATGTTCTTGGACTTGGCCAGCGCGCGCCGCACCGACATGGGGCCTTCGAACTGCCCGTCGTAGTTCTTCGGTTCCCAGGGCTTGCCGCCGGTTTCCCCTGCGGAGTAGAAGAGGGGTGCGTCGTTCACCACCGTCATGGGCGTCACGCCCTTTTCCAGTGCCGCCGAGTAGATGAAGGGTTTGAAGCTCGAACCGGGTTGGCGCCAGGCCTGCGTGACGTGGTTGAACTTGCTCTTCTGGAAGTCGAACCCGCCGACCAGCGCGATCACCTTGCCGGAGCGCGGGTCCAGTGCCACGAAGGCCGACTCGACCTCGGGCAGTTGCGTGATGCGCCAGACCTTGGGCGCCGTCTGCACGACGCGAATCACCGCACCCGGCCGGATCTTGACGTTGGGGCCCGCCTTGTCGGACAGGCCGGATTGCACGGGCTTGAGGCCTTCGCCGGTGATCTCGAACGGTTCGCCGTCCTGGCGCACGGCCACCACGCGCTTGGCGTTGGCTTCCAGCACGACGGCGGACAGCAGGTCGTCGTTGTCCGGGCGGTCGGTCAGGGCCTCGTCAATGGCGTCGTCGCGGGCTGCCTTGTCTTCCGGCAGGTCGATGAACAGCTCCGGCCCGCGGTAGAACTGGCGCCGCTCGTAGTCCAGCACGCCCTGGCGCACCGCGCGGTAGGCGGCGAGCTGCTCGTTGGCCTTGATCGTGGTCGTCACGACCAGGCCGCGCGTGTAGGCTTCCTCGCCGTACTGGGACACGATGGACTGGCGCACCATCTCGGCGACGAACTCCGCGTGAGGGCGGTTCGACGGGTTCGTGGCCCTCAGCTTGAGCTGCTCGGCCTTGGCGACCTCGGCCTCTTCGGGCGTGATGAAGCCGTTCTCCACCATCCGGTCGATGATGTGCAGCTGGCGCGCGCGCGCGCGGCGCGGGTTCTTGACGGGGTTGTAGGCCGAAGGCGCCTGGGGCAGGCCGGCGAGCATGGCGGCTTCCGCGATGGTCACGTCCTTCAGCGACTTGCCGAAGTAGATCTGCGAGGCGGCGGAGAAACCGTACGCCCGCTGGCCCAGGAAGATCTGGTTCATGTAGATCTCGAGGATCTGCTCCTTGGTGAGCATGTGCTCCAGCTTGAAGGTCAGGAGCACCTCATAGATCTTGCGGGTGTAGCTCTTCTCGGCGGAGAGGTACACATTGCGCGCCACCTGCATGGTGATGGTGGAGGCGCCCTGGCTCTTGGCCTGCCGCAGGTTGGCGAGCGCGGCGCGCATCATGCCGCGGTAGTCGACGCCGTTGTGCTCGAAGAACCGTGCGTCCTCGATGGCCAGCACCGCGTTCTTCATGACCGCGGGAATCTCGTTGATGGTGAGCAGGTTGCGCCGCTCTTCGCCGAACTCGCCGATCAGCGACCCGTCGGAGGAGATCACGCGCAAGGGCAGCTTGGGCCGGTAATCGGCCAGACCGGCGACTTCGGGCAGGTTGGGGTAGGCCACGGCCAGCGCGATGCCCACGGCCATCATCACGCACACAACACCGGCCACCGCCAGTCCGGCCAGACCCACCACCAAGCGACCGATCCAGAAGAGTGCTGTGCGCCCGGACAATACTGACGTGTCGGAGGGGCGAGTCGGAGAAGTGTCGTTCTTGGGCATGCAGTCGTTCGGAGCCGGAGCCCGTGATTATAAAAATCGGGATGTCGAGCGCCGAAGGGCCCGTCCGGCATATTGTGAGTTGTTGTGTATTTCCCGGCCAAACAGCCGATGAAGCGGTGAACACCGGGTCCAGGATGCGTATGCTTTTGACAACGTTGCAGTTTGTCTCAAAGGCAAAAAATCTTTGCTGGACAAGGGGCTTACTGCTAGCATTCAAGTGAATTGTTAAGTTTGGCGACGCTTTTTGTCACCGTTTTTTGGGGGCCACCTTGATCTCATTGGGGTCGTTATTCAGCCGTGAACCGGCGCCCTTGCTGGGCATCGATGTCAGCTCTTCCAGTGTCAAGTTGGTGGAGCTGAGCCGCAACCGTTCGGGCGATCTGGTGCTGGAGCGTTGCGCCATGGAGCCCCTGGAGCGTGGTTGGATCACCGATGGCAACATCGAGAAGTTCGACGAGGTGGCCGAAGCGGTGCGCCGGGTGGTGCGAAAAAGCGGCAGCAAGACCAAGAACGTGGCGCTCGCCTTGCCGGCCTCGGCCGTGATCACGAAGAAGATCATTTTGCCGGGCGGCCTGTCCGACAAGGAGCTCGAGGCCCAGGTCGAGTCGGAAGCCAACCAATACATCCCGTTCTCGCTCGATGAAGTGAGTCTCGACTTCTGCGTCATCGGCCCCAGCGCCAACTCCGTGGGCGATGTGGAGGTGCTGATCGCCGCTTCGCGCAAGGAGAAGGTCTCGGATCGACAGGGTCTGGCCGAGGCGGCCGGGCTCAAGCCGGTCGTGATGGACGTGGAGTCCTACGCCTCCCGCATGGCCGCAGGCCGTGTGATCGAAACCTTGCCCAACCAGGGGGTTGACTCGCTGGTGGCCCTGTTCGAGGTGGGCGCATTGACCACCAGCATGCAGGTGATGCGCAACGACGACGTGCTGTACGAGCGGGATCAGGCCTTCGGTGGTGCTCAGCTGACGCAACTCATCGTGCGCCAGTACGGCTTTTCCTCGGACGAAGCCGAGGCCAAGAAGCGCTCGGGCGACCTGCCCGACGACTACCGCTCTGCGGTGCTCGATCCCTTCATCGAAAGCATGGCCCAGGAAGTCGGTCGTGCCCTCCAGTTCTTCTTCACCAGCACGCCTTACAACAAGGTCGATCACATCCTCCTCGCGGGAGGCAGTGCGGCCTTGCCCGGCCTGACCGAGGCCGTGACCCACCAGACCTCGTTCGCCTGCATGGTGATCAATCCTTTTGACGCCATGGAAATGGCCGCCTCCGTGCAGGCGCGCAAGATGTCTCGCGAGGCGCCTTCGTACCTGACCTCCACCGGGCTGGCGCTGCGGAGGTTCTACCAATGATCCTCATCAACCTGTTGCCTCACCGCGAGGCAACCCGCAAGCGCCAGAAGGACCAGTTCTTCACGCAGCTGGGCTTGTCCGCCTTGCTCGGCGGGGTGATCTGCGGCGCCGTCTTCACCTGGTACCAAGGCCAGATTTCCGCACAGCAGGATCGAAACACCTTTCTCCAGGGTGAGATCAAGAAGCTCGAAGCCGAGATCAAGGACATCGCCAATCTGCAGCGGGAAATCGCGTCCTTGCGGGCACGCCAGACCGCGGTGGAAAACCTGCAGGGCGACCGCAACCTGCCGGTGCACCTGCTGGACGAGCTGGTGGCGCAACTCCCCGACGGTATCTACCTCACCAGCATGAAGCAGGAGAACCAGAGCGTGTTGCTGGTGGGCGTGGCCCAGTCCCAGGAACGCGTGTCCGATCTGCTGCGCAACCTGTCGAACAACAGCCCTTGGCTGGTGCGGCCGGAGTTGGTCGAGATCGTTGCCGCCAGGGCCACGGCCGGCAACCGCGATCAACGCCGCGTGTCGAATTTCACCATCCGGGTTTCGCTGAAGCGTCCTTCCGCGCAGCCCGCCGCCGGACCGGCCACCGCTGCGCCTGCCGCGCCGCGCAAAGTCTGATCAAGGGACCCGCGCACATGGCCAAAACGCCTCAGATCAATGTGGATTTCAAAGGAATCCAGGACAAGCTCAAAGCCCAGTTCACCGGACTGGACCCCAATGACCCATCGCAATGGCCCGGCTTGCCGCGCAACTTGCTGTTCGTGGCGGTGTGTGTGGCCGTCGTCGCGGGCTTGTGGTTTGCCTGGCTCAAAAATTCGGACGAAGAGCTGATCGCCGAAAAGGCGCGTGAAGTTCAGCTGCGCGAGGACTACCGCAAGAAGCTCGTGCAGGCGGTCAATCTGGATGCGCTGCGCAAACAGCTGGAGCAGGTGCAGCAGTACGTGACCCAGCTCGAAAAGCAACTGCCGAGCAAGGCCGAGATGGACGCGCTGCTGTCGGATATCAACCAGGCCGGCCTGGGCCGCAGCTTGCAGTTCGAACTCTTCCGCCCCGGTCAGGTGAGTGTGAAAGAGTACTACGCGGAACTGCCGATCGCGGTGCGCGTGACCGGCACCTACCACGACATCGGGCTGTTTGCGGCCGACATCGCCAACCTCTCGCGCATCGTGACGCTGAACAATCTGACGCTCACGCCCATCAAGGACCGTGAAGGTGTTCTGACGCTCGATGGCACGGCCAAGACGTTCCGCTATCTGGATCAGGAAGAGATCGCTGCGCAGCAGAAGGCTGCTGCACCGAAGGGGGCCAAGAAGTGACGCATCGCCGATGGACCCCAACGGTTGCCGCCGTGCTGCTGGCATCGACCCTGGCAGCCTGCACCTCGTCCGGCCAGGATGAGCTGCAGGTCTGGATGCAGACCGAGCGCAATTCGATCAAGCCCTCTGTCCAGCCGATTCCCGAGCCCACCAAGTTCGTGCCGCAGGCTTACCTCGGCGAGCGTCAGCTGCCGCCGTTCAGCGAAGAGAAGCTGGCCAGCGTCTTGCGCGGTGCGCAGCCGTCGCCCGTGGCCAACTCGGGGCTCATCGAGCCCGAATTGAACCGTCGCAAGCAGCCGCTCGAAGCCCATCCGCTGGACGCGATGGTCATGGTCGGCAGCCTCAACCGAGATGGCAAGCTGGTCGCGCTGGTGAAGGTGGACAGCCTGTTGTACCAGGTCAGGCCCGGCAACTACCTGGGCCAGAACTTCGGGCGTGTCACCCGCATCAGCGAGACCGAAGTGGTGATGCGCGAGATCGTGCAGGATTCGGCTGGGGAATGGATCGAGCGCGCTGCGGCGCTGCAACTACAAGAGGGTGCTTCTAAATGAACAAGCCAAACAGGGCAACGGGATTCGCAGCAGTGGGGCGAGGGGTGCTCAAGGGGGCCGTGTTGGCCTGCATGACGCTGACGGCCGTGTGGGCGCAGGCTCAGAACGCGATCCAGTCGATCACGGGGGGCATCCAGGGCGGCGTCGAAGTCATTCGCATCAACACCACCCAGCCTCTGGCGGCGCTGCCGACCGGCTTCACCATTCAGGCACCTGCGCGCATCGCGCTGGATTTTCCCGGCGTGGCCAACGCGATCGGCCGCAACGCGGTGGACATCAATGAAGGCAACCTCCGCTCGGCCAATGTGGTGCAGGCCGGGGACCGCACGCGGGTGGTCATCAACCTGAAACAGTCGGCCGCCTACGAAGCCCGGATCGATGGCAAGACCCTGCTGGTGGTGCTGGAGCGCACCCAGCCGGTGAGCGCCGCGACGGCACCAGCTGCGGCCTTTGCCGAAAACCGCAACCGCGATGTGGCGGCCTTGCGGGACATCGATTTCCGCCGCGGCGTGGGCAATGCGGGTCGTGTGGTGGTCGAGCTGGCGAACAACCAGGTCGGTGTGGACATCCGCCAGCAGGGGCAGAACCTGGTGGTCGAATTCCTCAAGACCTCGCTGCCGGAAGGTCTGCGTCGTCGCCTGGACGTCAGCGACTTCGGCACGCCGATTCAAAGCGTCACCACCTCGCAGGCAGGCGACCGCGTGCGCATGGTGGTCACCCCGACAGGCAACTGGGAGCACTCCGCGTACCAGAGCGACAACCAGTTCGTGCTGGAAGTGCGCGAGCAGAAGATCGACACCACCAAGCTGACGCAAGGCCCGGGCTACAGCGGTGAAAAGCTGTCGCTCAATTTCCAGAACATCGAAGTGCGGTCGCTGCTGCAAGTCATCGCGGACTTCACCAACTTCAACATCGTGACCTCCGACTCGGTCACGGGCGCCGTCACGCTGCGACTCAAGGACGTGCCCTGGGACCAGGCGCTGGACATCATCCTGCAGGCCAAGGGCCTGGGCATGCGCAAGTCCGGCAACGTGCTGTGGATCGCCCCGAAGGACGAGATCGCGGCCCGTGAGAAGCAGGAACTCGAATCCAAGGTGTCGATCGAGAGCCTGGAGACGCTCCGCACGCAGGGCTTCCAGATGAACTACGCCAAGGCGGCCGACATCGCGACGCAGCTCACCTCGACCGGTAGCGGTGGCTCCGGCAGCACGAGTGCCCGCATCCTGTCCGACCGCGGTAGTGTGATTTCCGAGCCACGCACCAACCAGCTCTTCGTGACCGACATCGCGTCGCGCCTGGAGCAGGTGCAGGACCTGATCCGCAAGCTCGACATCCCGATCCGCCAGGTGATGATCGAGGCGCGCATCGTGGAAGCCGACGATACCTTCGGCAAATCCCTGGGCGTCCGTCTGGGTGGCGGCGTGCGTGGATTCAACGCGGGCTCGGCCAACGGCAACCCGATCCAGGGCAACTTCGGCTCCAACTACGGTGCCGCCACGACGGGCCCCGCGCTCACGTCGGCACCTTTCGTGAACCTGCCGGCCAACCCGAGCACGGCGCAGGCCGCCTCTTTCGCCCTGTCGCTCTTCAACCCGAGCGCGTCCCGGTTCCTGAGCCTCGAGATTTCCGCGCTGGAATCGGATGGCAAGGGCCGCATCGTGTCGAGCCCGCGCGTGGTCACGGCCGATCAGGTCAAGGCCTTGATCGAACAAGGTACGGAGTTCCCGTACCAGACGGCGACCTCCAGCGGTGCCACGGCCATTGCCTTCCGCAAGGCCAACCTGAAGCTGGAAGTGACGCCGCAGATCACGCCCGAGGGCAACATCATTCTGGACCTGGACATCAACAAGGACAGCCGTGGCGAATCGACGCCGGACGGTATCGCGATCAACACCAAGCACGTGCAGACGCAGGTCCTGGTGGAGAACGGCGGAACGGTGGTGATCGGTGGTATCTTCGAGCAGACCGAGCGCGACGAGGTCAACAAGGTGCCCTTGCTGGGTGATCTGCCCGCGGTGGGCAACCTGTTCAAGTCGCGCAACCGCATCGCGAACAAATCGGAGCTTCTGATCTTCATCACGCCACGTGTGTTGGGGCGCTCAGCGATCAATTGAGCGGCTCATCCAGTTTCCTGATCGGCTTGCCGGGGTCTGGCAAGTCGACGGTCGGGCGACAACTGTCCCGGCGCCTCGCCCTCCCTTTCTTCGATTCCGACCACGTCATCGAGCAACGCCTGGGTTGTTCGATCCGTGAGTTTTTCGAGCGGGAGGGCGAGGGGCGTTTTCGCGACCTCGAGGCGTCGGTCATCGACGAACTGACCCAGGGCCCTGCCGCCATCGTGTCCACCGGTGGTGGCTCGGTGTTGCGGCCCGAGAACCGGGCGTGTCTGCACCAGCGCGGCAAGGTTTTCTACCTGAAGTCCACGCCCGAAGAGGTGTACCGCCGACTCCGGTACGACCGCAACAGACCTCTGTTGCAGGTGGACGATCCCTTGCAGCGCATTCGCGACCTGTTCGATGCGCGCGATCCGCTCTACCGCGAGACCGCTCATTTCGTGATCGAGACCGGGCGCCCGTCGGTGGCCACGCTGGTCAACATGATCGTGATGCAGCTGGAACTCGCCGGCACCGTGCCGCCTGCTGCGGCGGCGCCCCCGGCATCCGGCGCTTTCTAGCGCCCGGGCCATGGCCGCGCTCACCGAATAAACTCGGTGTCCATGACCTCACAGCCCACGACCCCGCACGTTCAACAGGTGGACATCGATTTCGGTGACCGCAGCTATGGCATCGTGATCGGTCCGGGCGTGCTGGACGCACCCGCGAGCTATGCGGATCTGCCTCGGGCCGCCAGCGCCATGATCGTCACGAACCAGACGGTGGCCCCGCTGTACCAGGCGCGGCTGCTCAAGATGCTGGCGCCGCACTACGCCGTGATCCACACCGTGGTGCTGCCCGATGGCGAGGCCTACAAGACCTGGGAATCACTCAACCTCATCTTTGACGCCTTGCTGTCGCACGGTTGCGACCGCAAGACCGTGCTCTTCGCGCTGGGAGGTGGCGTGGTCGGCGACATGACCGGCTTCGCCGCGGCAAGCTACATGCGCGGCGTTCCCTTCGTGCAGGTGCCCACCACGCTGCTCGCGCAGGTGGATTCGTCGGTGGGGGGCAAGACCGCCATCAACCACCCCCTGGGCAAGAACATGATCGGGGCTTTCTACCAGCCTCAACGCGTGCTGTGCGATCTCGACGTGCTCAAGACCTTGCCAGCGCGCGAGCTGAGTGCGGGGCTGGCCGAGGTCATCAAGTACGGACCGATTGCCGACATGGCCTTGCTGGACTGGATCGAGGCCAACATCGACGCACTCATGGCGCGCGATGCCGCCGCGCTGGCCTTCGCGGTGCGCCGCAGTTGCGAGATCAAGGCCGGGGTGGTGGGGCAGGACGAACGCGAAGCGGGCATGCGCGCGATCCTGAATTTCGGCCACACCTTCGGGCACGCCATCGAAGCGGGCATGGGCTACGGCGCCTGGCTGCACGGTGAAGCCGTGGGTTGCGGCATGGTGATGGCCGCGCGCCTGTCGGCCGCCCTCGGTCTGGTGGACGCCGCGTTTGTCGAACGCCTGGCTGCCCTGGTGCGGCGCGCGGGGCTGCCCACGGTGGCGCCCGTGCTCGACAGCCGCGACAACGTGGGCCGCTACCTCGAACTCATGAGGGTGGACAAGAAGTCCGAAGGCGGTGCCATCAAGTTCGTGGTGATCGATGCCCCGGGTCGTGCAGCCGTGCGCAGCGCCCCCGATGCGACCGTGGCCCAGGTGATCGAAACCAGCTGCCGGGCCTGATGGCCATGTCCACCCCCGCGATCCCCGCCGGACTCGCGGATTGCGCCAGCAATCCCGCACACAGCCGTGGCCGCCGCCACCCCGAACCCGAGGCACCGACCCGCACGGCCTTTCAGCGCGACCGGGACCGCGTGATCCATTCGACCGCGTTCCGGCGCCTGGTCTACAAGACCCAGGTGTTCCTGAACCACGAAGGCGACCTGTTTCGCACGCGCCTCACCCATTCGCTGGAGGTGGCCCAACTCGGCCGGAGCATCGCGCGTTCGCTGCGTTTGAACGAAGACCTCGTCGAAGCCATTGCCCTGGCGCACGACCTGGGCCACACGCCGTTCGGCCATGCAGGGCAGGATGCCCTCAACGCCTGCCTCAAGGCCGCGTCCGCGCAAGCCGCGCCGGGCGACACCGACAGCTGGGGGTTCGAACACAACCTTCAGAGCCTGCGCGTGGTCGATGAACTGGAAGAGCGTTACCCGGCTTTCGACGGCTTGAACCTGTGCTTCGAGACCCGCGAAGGCATCCTCAAACACTGCTCCCAGGCCAACGCCCGGCGGCTGGAGCAGCAGGAACCGGGTGGCGTGGCCTCGCGGTTTCTGCACGGCGGGTCGCCCTCGCTGGAGGCGCAACTGTGCAACCTGGCCGACGAGATCGCCTACAACGCACACGACATCGACGACGGCGTGCGATCCGGTTTGCTGACCATGGACCAGATGGCCGATGTGGAGCTGTTCGAGCACTACCGCCGCACGGCCTTGAAAGCGCACCCGCAACTGCAAGGCCGCAGGCTGTTGTTCGAGTCCATCCGGTTGATGCTCAGCGATCAGGTCTATGACGTGATCGACACGACGCGCGCGCGGCTGTCGGCGGCACAGGTCCACAGTGTGGAAGCCGTGCGGGCCGGCCCGCCCCTGGTGGCTTTCTCCGACGGCATGCGCGAGCGCTCGCAGGTGTTGAAGAGCTTCCTGTTTCGCAACCTCTACCGGCATCCGCAGGTGATGGAAACCACCGATCGCGCGCGCCGCGTGGTCAGCGATCTGTTCGAACGCTACATGAATGCGCCCGGTGAATTGCCGGAAGCGCATGGGCGCAAGCAGCACCTGGCCCGGGCCGTGGCCGACTACATCGCCGGCATGACGGACCGCTTCGCAATCCGCGAACACGAGCGCCTTTACGGCGCGGTGCTGTTCCCATGACCGCATCCACAGGTCTCGGTGCCAGGCCGCTCGCGGCCCTGGTGGTCGCGGTTGGTGTCACCTGCGCCCTGCACGTGGGCAAGTTGCCGGTTGCCATTCCCGTGCTGCGGGAGAGCCTGGGCCTGAGCCTGGTGCAGGCGGGTTTCCTGCTGTCACTCGTGCAGCTCGCCGGCATGACGCTCGGTCTGGTGGTGGGGCTGATGGCAGATCGCCTCGGGCCACGCCGCGTGATGCTGGCGGGGCTGTTGCTGCTCGCGGTGGGCAGTGCGCTGGGCGCCTTGGCCCCCAACGTCCATGTGTTGCTGGCCACGCGCGTGATCGAAGGCATGGGGTTCCTCTCGGCGGTTTTGCCGGCCCCTGGCTTGCTGCGGCAGCGGGTGCAGCACGCGCCCACGCTGTCCCGGTCGCTGGGTTGGTGGGGGGCGTACATGCCGCTGGGCACGTCGCTGGCCCTGTTGCTCGGTGTGCCCTTGCTGTCCGCCGTCGGGTGGCGCTGGGCCTGGGTGCTGCTGGCGCTGCTCTCCTTGATGGCGGCGGCCGGGTTGGCGAGGTGGGTGCCTCCCGATGCCCAGGTGCAGTCCGGCGCCGCGCCCGTGGCCACGGCCCTGGGCCCGCGCCTGCGGCGCACGTTGAACGCCCCGGGGCCGTGGCTGATGGCCTTGGCGTTCTTCCTGTATTCGGGCCAATGGCTGGCCGTGGTCGGTTTTCTGCCAACGATCTACCACCAGGCCGGGTACACCGGGGCCACGGTGGCCGTGCTCAGCGCCCTGGCCGCGGGCATCAACATGGTCGGCAACATCGGCGGGGGCTGGTGGCTCGCCCGGGGCGCACGCCCAGGCGTGGTGCTGGCGCTGGCCTACGTCGCGATGGGGGTGGGGGCCTGGGTGGCCTTCGGTGCCGAGGGATACCCGGTCGCGCAGTACCTCGCCGTGCTGGTCTTCTCCGGTGTGGGTGGGCTGATTCCCGGGACGCTGTTTGGCCTGGCGGTCAAACTCGCCCCCGACAACGAGACCGTGTCCACCACCGTGGGCTGGATGCAGCAGTTCTCTGCCCTGGGTCAATTTCTCGGGCCCCCGCTGGTGGCCTGGGTGGCCACCCTGGTCGGCGGCTGGCAATGGACCTGGACGGTGACGGGCGCTTCCTCGTTGCTGGGCGTGATGCTCGCGGGCCGGTTGCAGGCGGCGTGGCGCGCCCGACCATAATCGGGGCCGGATTCCCTCGCGCCGCTGTGCGGCCTCGCCACCGACCGTTTCCATGGCCCGTCTTCCCCGCTTGACCGTTGCAGGCTACGCGCACCACGTCATCCAGCGTGGCAACAACCGCCAGGACATCGTGCGCAGCGATGCCGACCGCGAGTTGCTGCTGGAGCTGCTCGGCGAGAACGCGCGCAAGCACGGCGTGGCTTTCAACGCCTACGTGTTGATGGACAACCATTTCCATCTGCTGCTCACGCCGGAAACGGCGGAAGGCGTGCCGCTGATGATGCAGGCCGTCGGGCGGCGCTACGTGCGCTACTTCAACGACCAGTACCAGCGCTCCGGCACCCTGTGGGAGGGGCGCTACAAGTCCACCCTGGTCCAGACCGAGCGCTACCTCCTGGCCTGCATGGTCTACATGGACCTCAATCCTGTGCGGGCGGGCATGGTCGCGGACCCGAAAAACCACCCCTGGTCCAGCCACCGCCACTACATCGGCCAGGCCCCGGACCGTCGAATCACGCCACCGGCCGTCTACTGGGCGCTGGGCAACACCCCCTTCGCGCGCGAAGCGGCGTACACCGAGTTGGTGCACGCCGGGCAAAGCAGCGCACAGCAGGGCGCCATCACCGACGCCACCTTGCATGGCTGGGCGTTGGGGGATGCCGACTTTTCGTCGGAACTGCAAAAGCGCACGCCGCGGCGCGTTGCGCGCGGCCGCCCAGGACGCCCCGCGTCCACGCCCTCCGAAGAGGGCTGAACACAACCAACACCGGCTCAAGACGGCTCGCTTGGATGTTTTTAATCTGTCCCTAATAAAACGCCGATGAATTTTGTCGGGATTTAATTGGAATCTGACCCTATTTAATTTGCTTGGCATTGTTGTTGCAATGCAATAAGCTCGCAATCCCGTTTTTTGCTTTACGCCCCACGAACCGAGAAGGAAGCGCCATGACCACGGCAGCCGAACGACAGCACCTCCAGCAACACGGTCTGTACGACCCTTCGCATGAGCACGACGCGTGCGGTGTGGGCTTCGTGGCCCACATCAAGGGCGAGAAGAGCCACGCCATCGTGAAGCAGGGCTTGAAGATTCTGGAGAACCTGGACCACCGGGGCGCGGTCGGTGCCGACAAGCTCATGGGCGACGGCGCAGGTTTGTTGATCCAGCTGCCTGATGCGCTGTACCGCGAGGAAATGGCGGCCCAGGGTGTGGCACTGCCGCCGGCGGGCGAGTACGGCGTGGGCATGATCTTCATGCCCAAGGAGCACGCCAGCCGCCTGGCCTGCGAGCAGGAGATGGAGCGCGCGATCGCCGCCGAAGGCCAGGTGCTGCTGGGCTGGCGTGATGTGCCGGTCAACCGCGACATGCCTATGTCGCCCACGGTGCGCGAGAAGGAGCCGATCATCCGCCAGGTCTTCATCGGCCGCGGCAACGACGTGATCGTGCAGGACGCCCTGGAACGCAAGCTCTATGTGATCCGCAAGACGGCCAGCGCCAACATCCAGCGCCTCAAGCTGACCCACAGCAAAGAGTATTACGTGGTCAGCATGAGCAGCCGCACCGTGGTCTACAAGGGCCTGCTGCTGGCCGATCAGGTGGGCACCTATTTCCGCGACCTGGAAGACGAGCGCTGTGTTTCCGCCCTGGGCCTGGTGCACCAGCGCTTCTCGACCAACACCTTTCCCGAATGGCCGCTGGCCCACCCGTACCGCTACGTCGCGCACAACGGCGAGATCAACACCGTCAAGGGCAACTACAACTGGATGAAGGCGCGCGAGGGCGTGATGTCCTCGCCGGTGCTGGGCGCCGACCTGCAGAAGCTGTACCCGATCAGCTTCGCCGGCCAGTCCGACACCGCCACGTTCGACAACTGCCTCGAGCTGCTCACCATGGCGGGCTATCCGCTGGCTCAGGCCGTGATGATGATGATTCCCGAGCCCTGGGAACAGCACACCACCATGGACGGCCGTCGCAAGGCCTTCTACGAGTACCACGCCGCGATGATGGAACCCTGGGACGGCCCGGCCTCCATCGTGTTCACCGACGGCCGCCAGATCGGCGCCACGCTGGACCGCAACGGCCTGCGTCCTTCGCGCTACTGCATCACCGACGACGATTTCGTGATCATGGGTTCCGAGTCGGGCGTGCTGCCCGTGCCGGAAAACAAGATCGTGCGCAAATGGCGCCTGCAGCCCGGCAAGATGTTCCTGATCGACCTGGAACAGGGTCGCATGATCGACGACGAAGAGCTCAAGGCCAACCTCGCCAACAGCAAGCCCTACAAGCAGTGGATCGACAACCTGCGCATCCGCCTCGATGACGTGGAAACGCCCGTGGCGGGCGAGTCCGCGCAGGAACAGCGCATCACGGCCACCGAGCCGCAGTCGGCCGGTGTCGAGCGCGTGGCGCCCGAGCTGCTGGACCGCCAGCAGGCCTTCGGCTACACGCAGGAAGACATCAAGTTCCTGATGAGCCCCATGGCCGCCAACGGCGAAGAGGGCATCGGCTCGATGGGCAACGACAGCCCGCTGGCCGTGTTGTCCGACAAGAACAAGCCGCTCTACAACTACTTCAAGCAGCTGTTCGCGCAGGTGACCAACCCGCCGATCGACCCGATCCGCGAAGCGATCGTGATGTCGCTGGTGTCCTTCATCGGTCCCAAGCCCAACCTGCTCGACATCAACCAGGTCAACCCGCCGATGCGCCTGGAGGTGAGCCAGCCGGTGCTGGACTTCGCCGACATGGCCAAGCTGCGCGACATCGACGCCGTGACGCAGGGCAAGTTCCGCAGCCACACGCTGGACATCACCTACCCCGCCGCCTGGGGCCGCGAGGGCGTGGAAGCCCAGCTGGCTTCGCTGTGCGCGAGCGCGGTGGACGCCATCAAGGGTGGCAAGAACATCCTGATCATCAGCGACCGCGCCATCAGCGCCACGCAGATCGCCATTCCCGCCTTGCTGGCGCTCTCCGCGATCCACCAGCACCTGGTGCGCGAAGGCCTGCGGACCAGCGCGGGTCTGGTGGTCGAGACCGGCACCGCCCGCGAAGTGCATCACTTCGCCGTGCTCGCCGGCTACGGTGCCGAGGCCGTGCATCCCTACCTCGCGATGGAAACCCTGGCCGCCATCAGCCAGGGCCTGCCGGGCGACCTGAGCGCCGACAAGGCGATCTACAACTACGTCAAGGCCATCGGCAAGGGCCTGTCCAAGATCATGTCCAAGATGGGCGTGTCGACCTATATGTCCTATTGCGGCGCGCAGCTGTTCGAGGCGATCGGCCTCAACAGCGGCACCGTGGACAAGTACTTCACCGGCACCGCCAGCCGCGTGGGCGGCATCGGCGTGTTCGAGATCGCCGAGGAAGGCATCCGCATGCACAAGGCCGCCTTCGGCGACGACCCGGTGCTGGCCACGATGCTGGAAACCGGCGGCGAGTACGCCTGGCGCACCCGGGGTGAAGAGCACATGTGGACGCCCGACGCCATCGCCAAGCTGCAGCACAGCACGCGCGCGAACAACTGGAACACGTACAAGGAATACGCGCAGATCATCAACGACCAGAGCCGCCGCCACATGACGCTGCGTGGCCTGTTCGAATTCAAGATCAACCCCAGCACCGCGATTTCGATCGACGAGGTCGAGCCGGCGGCCGAGATCGTCAAGCGCTTCGCCACCGGCGCCATGTCGCTGGGCTCCATCTCGACCGAAGCGCACGCCACGCTGGCGGTCGCCATGAACCGCATCGGCGGCAAGAGCAACACCGGCGAAGGTGGCGAGGATGCGCTGCGCTACCGCAACGAGCTCAAGGGCATCCCGATCAAGCAGGGCCAGACCATGTCGGACCTGCTGGGCAAGGACACCTTCGAGGTGGACTACGAGCTGCAAGCAGGCGACTCGATGCGCTCCAAGATCAAGCAGGTCGCCTCCGGCCGCTTCGGTGTCACCGCCGAGTACCTCAACAGCGCCGACCAGATCCAGATCAAGATGGCGCAGGGTGCCAAGCCCGGCGAGGGCGGTCAGCTGCCCGGCGGCAAGGTCAGCGACTACATCGGCAAGCTGCGCCACAGCGTGCCGGGCGTGGGTCTGATCTCCCCGCCGCCGCACCACGACATCTACTCCATCGAGGACCTGGCGCAGCTCATCCACGACCTGAAGAACGTCGCACCGCACTCCAGCATCAGCGTCAAGCTGGTGTCCGAGATCGGCGTGGGCACCATCGCCGCCGGCGTGGCCAAGTGCAAGGCCGACCACGTGGTGATCGCCGGCCACGACGGCGGCACGGGCGCCTCGCCCTGGTCGTCCATCAAGCACGCCGGCAGCCCCTGGGAAATCGGCCTGGCCGAAACGCAGCAGACGCTGGTGCTCAACCGCCTGCGCAGCCGCATCCGCGTGCAGGCCGACGGCCAGATGAAGACCGGTCGCGACGTCGTGATCGGCGCGCTGCTGGGTGCCGACGAGTTCGGCTTCGCCACCGCACCGCTGGTGGTCGAAGGCTGCATCATGATGCGCAAGTGCCACCTCAACACCTGCCCGGTGGGCGTGGCCACCCAGGACCCGGTGCTGCGCAAGAAGTTCAGCGGCAAGCCCGAGCACGTGGTGAACTACTTCTTCTTCATCGCCGAAGAAGCGCGCCAGATCATGGCGCAACTGGGCATCCGCAAGTTCGACGACCTGATCGGTCGCGCCGACCTGCTGGACATGAAGCAGGGCATCGAGCACTGGAAAGCGCGCGGCCTGGACTTCGGCCGCCTGCTGGCGCAGCCGGTGGTGCCGGCCGACGTGCCGCGCCTGCACACCCAGAACCAGGAACACGGGCTGGAGAAGTCGCTCGACAACATCCTGATCCAGAAGTCGCGCGCGGCGATCGACAAGGGCGAGCGCGTGCAGTTCATCGAGGTGGCGCGCAACGTCAACCGTTCGGTGGGCGCGATGCTCTCGGGCGCCGTGACGAAGGTGCACCCTGAGGGTCTGCCGGACGACACGATCCGCATCCAGCTCGAGGGCACGGGCGGCCAGTCGTTCGGTGCCTTCCTCACGCGCGGCATCACGCTGTACCTGATCGGCGACGCCAACGACTACACCGGCAAGGGCCTCTCCGGCGGCCGTGTGGTGGTGCGCCCCAGCATCGACTTCCGTGGCGAAGCCATGCGCAACATCATCGTCGGCAACACCGTGATGTACGGCGCCACCACCGGTGAAGCCTTCTTCAGCGGCGTGGCCGGCGAGCGCTTCGCGGTGCGCCTGTCGGGCGCCACGGCGGTGGTGGAAGGCACGGGCGACCACGGTTGTGAATACATGACCGGCGGCACCGTGGTCGTGCTCGGCAAGACCGGCCGCAACTTCGCCGCCGGCATGAGCGGCGGCATTGCCTACGTGTACGACGAGGACGGCGACTTCGCCAAGCGCTGCAACTCGGCCATGGTCAGCCTGGAAAAGGTGCTGCCTGCCGCCGAGCAGGAGGCCACGCTGGACCGTGCCATCTGGCACCGCGACCAGAGCGACGAGGCGCAGCTGAAAAAGCTGCTGGAAGACCACAACCGCTGGACCGGCAGCAAGCGCGCGCGCGAACTGCTCGACACCTGGGCGCAGTCGCGCGGCAAGTTCGTGAAGGTGTTCCCGAACGAATACAAGCGCGCGCTGGGCGAGATCAACGCCCGCAAGGCCGCGGCCGACGTCACCACCAAGGCCCAGGCCACGGCGAAGAAGGCCACGGTGCCCGCCAAGTAAGCCCGCCGCACGCACGAACACGAAGGAATCGCATCATGGGAAAAGTCACCGGCTTCATGGAATACGAGCGTCTGGAAGAGGGCTACAAGCCCGTGCCCGAGCGCCTGAAGCACTACAAGGAATTCGTTGTCGGCCTCAATGAGCCGCAATCCAAGGTCCAGGCCGCGCGCTGCATGGACTGCGGCACGCCGTTCTGCAACAGCGGCTGCCCGGTCAACAACGTCATTCCGGACTTCAACGACCTCGTGTACCAGGGTGACTGGCAGAACGCCATCACCGTGCTGCACAGCACCAACAACTTCCCCGAGTTCACCGGCCGCATCTGCCCCGCCCCGTGCGAGGCCGCCTGCACGCTGAACGTGAACGACGACGCCGTGGGCATCAAGTCGATCGAGCACGCCATCATCGACCGCGCCTGGGCCGAAGGCTGGGTGCAGCCGCAGCCGCCGCGCCACAAGACCGGCAAGAAGGTTGCCGTCGTGGGCTCCGGCCCGGCCGGCATGGCGGCGGCGCAGCAACTGGCGCGCGCCGGCCACGACGTGACCCTGTTCGAGAAGAACGACCGCGTCGGCGGCCTGTTGCGCTACGGCATCCCCGACTTCAAGATGGAGAAGAGCCACATCGACCTGCGCGTGAAGCAGATGGAGGCCGAAGGCGTGGTGTTCCGCACCGGCGTCATGGTCGGCGCCCTGCCCAAGGGCAGCAAGGTCACGAACTGGGCCAAGGAAACCCTCTCGCCCGAACAGTTGCAGAAGGACTTCGACGCCGTGCTGCTGACCGGTGGCTCCGAGCAGAGCCGGGACCTGCCGGTGCCCGGCCGTGACCTCGACGGCATCCATTTCGCGATGGAGTTCCTGCCGCAACAGAACAAGGTCAACGCCGGCGACAAGCTCAAGGGCCAGCTGCGCGCCGACGGCAAGCACGTCATCGTCATTGGCGGCGGCGACACCGGCAGCGACTGCGTGGGCACCAGCAACCGCCACGGCGCGGTCAGCGTCACCCAGTTCGAGGTGATGCCGCAGCCGCCGGAAGAGGAAAACAAGCCCCTGGTGTGGCCGTACTGGCCGCTCAAGCTGCGCACCAGCTCCAGCCACGAGGAAGGCTGCGTGCGCGAGTTCGCCATCTCCACCAAGGAGTTCATCGGCGAAAAGGGCAAGGTCACCGGCCTCACCACCGTGCACGTGGAGATGAAGGACGGCAAGCTGGTCGAGATCCCCGGCACCGAAAAGACCTACAAGGCCGACATGGTGCTGCTCGCCATGGGCTTCGTGAACCCGGTCGCCACCATCCTGGACGGTTTCGGCGTCGAGAAGGACGCGCGCGGCAACGCCAAGGCCAGCACGGACTTCACCGGCGGCTACGCCACCAACGTGCCCAAGGTCTTTGCTGCCGGCGACATGCGCCGCGGCCAGAGCCTGGTGGTGTGGGCGATCCGCGAAGGCCGCCAGGCCGCCCGCTCGGTCGACGAGTTCCTGATGGGCTTCTCCGACCTGCCGCGCTGATACCGCGGGCAACGGATCAGGGTCAACCCTGAATCCCGTATCATCCAAAAACCGGGCGCTGAACTGCCCGGTTTTTGTTTGATGCCCACCGAATCCACTTCCCCTCTTGTCGAACTGCGCAACCTGACCTTCGGGTACGGCGAGCGCGCCATCCTCGACAACATCTCGCTGACCGTGCCGCGTGGCAAGGTCACGGCGCTCATGGGCGCGTCCGGCGGCGGCAAGACCACGGTGTTGCGCCTGATCGGCGGGCAGATCCGCGGCCAGTCCGGCCAGACCCTGTTCGACGGGCAGGACGTCACCACCATGGGCGAGAAGGCCCTGTACGCCGCGCGCCGCCGCATGGGCATGCTGTTCCAGTTCGGCGCGCTGTTCACCGACATGAGCGTGTTCGACAACGTGGCCTTCCCGCTGCGCGAGCACACCCAGCTGCCCGACGCCATGGTGCGCGACATCGTGCTGATGAAGCTCAACGCGGTCGGCCTGCGCGGCGCGCGCGACCTCATGCCCAGCGAACTCTCCGGCGGCATGGCCCGGCGCGTGGCGCTGGCCCGTGCCATCGCCCTGGACCCCGAACTCGTGATGTACGACGAGCCCTTCGCGGGCCTGGACCCGATCTCGCTCGGCACCGCTGCGCGCCTGATCCGCCAGCTCAACGACGCCATGGGCCTGACCAGCATCGTGGTCTCGCACGACCTGGACGAAACCTTCCACATCGCCGACCAGGTGATCGTGCTGGCCAACGGCAAGATCGCCGCCCAGGGCACGCCCGAGGAAGTGCGGCACAGCCAGGACCCGCTGGTGCACCAGTTCGTCAACGCGCTGCCCGATGGGCCGGTGCGCTTCCATCACCCGGGCCCGGACCTCCTGCAGGATTTCGGCCCGACCCGCCGGGGAACCCGCCCATGAACGCCCTGCATCCCGCCCGCGTGGGCCGAGCGGTGCGCCTGCAGCTCGCCGCCATCGGCCGGGGCACCCGCCTGTTCGGCCGCCTGGTGTGGCTGATGGGGGCCGCGCTGCGCCGGCCCTCGCTGGTGCGCGACCAGATCCATTTCCTGGGCAACCATTCGCTGGCCATCATCGGCGTCTCGGGCCTGTTCGTCGGCTTCGTGCTCAGCCTGCAGGGCTACTACACCTTGCAGCGCTACGGCGCCACCGAGGCGCTCGGCCTGCTGGTGGCGCTTTCGCTCATGCGCGAGCTGGGACCAGTGGTCACGGCCCTGCTGTTCGCGGGCCGCGCCGGCACCTCGCTCACCGCCGAGATCGGCCTCATGAAAGCCGGCGAACAGCTCAGCGCCATGGAAATGATGGCGGTGGACCCGGTGCGCCGCGTGCTGGCCCCGCGCTTCGTGGCTGGCGCCATCGTCATGCCCCTGCTCGCGGCGGTCTTCAGCGCCATCGGCATCGTGGGCGGCTGGGTGGTGGGCGTGCTGCTCATCGGCCTGGACAGCGGGGCTTTCTGGAGCCAGATGCAGGGCGGGGTGGACGTCTGGGCCGACGTCGGCAACGGCATCATCAAGAGCGTGGTGTTCGGCTTTGCCGTCACCTTTGTGGCCCTGTTGCAGGGCTTCCAGGCGCACCCGACGCCTGAAGGGGTTTCTCGCGCCACCACCCGCACCGTGGTGGTGGCTTCGCTGAGCGTGCTGGCGCTGGACTTCGTCCTCACCGCCATGATGTTCAGCATCTGATTGGAGTGGATGGACATGCAAACTTCCAAAAATGACGTCTGGGTGGGCTTGTTCGTGCTGATCGGCGCGGTGGCCATCCTGTTTCTCGCGCTGCAGTCGGCCAACCTGCTCAGCCTGAATTTCGAGAAGACCTACCACGTGGTCGGCCGATTCGACAACATCGGTGGCCTCAAGCCCAAGGCGGCCGTGCGCAGCGCCGGCGTGCTGGTCGGGCGTGTCGAGTCCATCACCTTCGACGACAAGACCTTCCAGGCCAACATCCGCCTGGAGCTGCAGTCGCGCTACGCCTTCCCCAAGGACAGCTCGCTCAAGATCCTCACCAGCGGCCTGCTCGGCGAGCAGTACATCGGCATCGAGCCGGGCGGGGACGAGCGCAACTTCGCGGACGGCGACGTGGTCACCCAGACGCAGTCGGCCATCGTGCTCGAGAACCTGATCAGCCAGTTCCTCTTCAGCCGGGCCGCCGATGGAAGCGGCAACAAGGAAGCCGAAACGGCGAAATAAGCCTGTGGGGGCTTTGCAACGCCCCCTCGCGAGGGTATTCCCTGAGCACCGAGAATGTAGGTTGTTCGCATAACAACACGACAACCGGGTGCATCACTCAGGGAAAACACACCATGAAAAATCTCCACTACAGTCCCGCCGGGGCCGTCTTCAAAGGCGCGGCGCTGGCGCTGACGGTCTCGCTGATGGCCGGATGCGCCACCGGGCCCGACGCCAACCCGCGCGACCCGCTCGAACCGTTCAACCGCGGGGTCTACCAATTCAACGACGCCGTGGACACGGCCGTGCTCAAGCCCGTCGCGACCGCCTACCAGAAAGTCACGCCCAGCCCGGTGCGCACCGGCGTGAGCAACTTTTTCGGCAACCTGGGCGACCTCTGGTCCTCGGTGAATGCCGGCCTCCAGCTGCGCCCGCGCGAAGCAACTGAAAATCTCATGCGTTTCAGTGTGAACACGGTGTTCGGCATCGCCGGCGTGCTCGACATCGCCAGCGAGATGGGCATCCCCCGCACGCGCCTGGACTTTGGGCAGACGATGGGGCGCTGGGGCGCGCCGTCGGGTCCGTACCTCGTGCTGCCGTTGCTGGGTCCGTCGTCTGTGCGCGATGGCACCGGCCTGGTGGTGGATGTCGTCGGGGACCCCGTGTCGAGCGTGGACCACGTGCCGTCGCGCAACTCCCTCATTGCGCTGCGCGTGGTCGACACTCGCGCCGGGCTGCTGCGCGCCGGCAACTTGCTGGATGACGCTGCGCTGGATAAATACAGCTTCATGCGCGATTTCTACCTGAACCGCCGGCAAAACCAGATCGACGACCTGATCGACAAGGGCATCGGCCTGGGCGACGGTGGGCAGTGAGCGCCGTCGGACGGATACGAATCGCAACGATTGAACGGGGCGCCCTTCACAATCCAGGCGCTCCGATGAACTACGCTGCGGTGTCTGCAGCAAGGCCGTCTGGCCTCGAAAGGAACCACATGATGAAACGCCGCTCCTGGCTTGCCGCCCTCTTGATGACCGCTGCGGCGGGCGCTTCCTCCCTCCCGGCCTTCGCGCAGGATGAGGCACCGGATGCCATGGTCAAGCGCCTGTCGACCGAGGTGCTGGCCACCATCAAGGCTGATCCGGCGATTCAGGCGGGCGACGTGAACCGCATCGTGGCGCTGGTGGACAGCAAGATCATGCCCAACGTCAATTTCTCGCGCATGACCGCCTCGGTGGTGGGCCGCTACTGGCGCCAGGCCACGCCCGAGCAGCAGAAGCAGCTGCAGGACGAGTTCAAGACCCTGCTGGTGCGCACCTATTCGGGCGCGCTCGGCGAGGTGCGAGACCAGACCCTGAGCTTCCGCCCGATGCGCTCCAAGCCCGAGGACACCGAGGTGGTGGTGCGCTCCGAGGTGCGCGGCAAGGGCGATCCGATCCAGCTCGACTACCGCATGGAAAAGACGCCCACCGGCTGGAAGATCTATGACCTGAACGTGCTGGGCGTCTGGCTGGTCGAAACCTACCGCACCCAGTTCGCGCAGGAAATCGGCAGCAAGGGCATCGACGGCCTGATCGCGTCGCTGGCGCAGCGCAACAAAAGCGGTGCGGCCCCCAAGGCCAGCTGACCCATGGCCAGCCTTGAACTGCCCGAGCGGCTGACCCTGGCCGAGGCGGACCAGACCCTGGCCCGTCTCGGTGGCGAACTGGCCAGCCAGTCGGAGGCCACGGTGGTGGTCAACGCCGGTGCGCTCCAGGTGTTCGACTCTTCGGCACTGTCGGTGCTGCTGGAATTGCGGCGCCGCTTGCTGGCCCAGGGCAAGGCCCTGCAGGTCAGCGGCTGGCCCCGGCGGCTGGAAGACCTCGCCTCGCTCTACGGCGTGCACGAGCTGCTCGCCGCCTGAGGGCGGCCAAGCGACCCCGCGCCAGCGCGGCGGGAGGGGGGCGCATAAAATACCCGGTTCACCGGCGGCGGCCAGATGTCCTGCTCCGTGGCCGGTGACCCATGGGTTCCGCCCGCGCATGCCAGCCGTCTCCTTCCAGCAAGTTTCCAAGACCTACTCGACCCCGCGCGGTGACCTGCACGCGCTGCAATCGGTGTCCTTCGACATCGAGCCCGGCGAGTTTTTCGGCCTGCTCGGCCCCAACGGCGCGGGCAAGACCACCCTCATCAGCGTGCTCGCCGGCCTCGCGCGCGCCACCTCCGGTCGCGTGCTGGTGCACGGCGCCGATGTGCAGGCCGACTACGCCAACGCCCGCCGGCAGCTCGGCGTGGTGCCGCAGGAACTGGTGTTCGACCCCTTCTTCAACGTGCGCGAGGCCTTGCGCATCCAGTCCGGCTACTTCGGCATCCAGCGCAACGACGCCTGGATCGACGAACTGCTTGAAGGCCTGGGCCTGGCCGACAAGGCCACGGCCAACATGCGACAGCTCTCGGGCGGCATGAAGCGCCGGGTGCTGATCGCGCAGGCGCTGGTGCACAAGCCGCCGGTGATCGTGCTCGACGAGCCCACCGCCGGCGTGGACGTGGAGCTGCGCCAGACCCTGTGGCAGTTCGTGTCCGATCTCAACAAGCGCATGGGCAGCACCGTGCTGCTGACCACGCACTACCTGGAAGAAGCCGAGGCCCTGTGCGGCCGCATCGCCATGCTCAAGCAGGGCAGGGTGGTGGCGCTCGAAACCACCTCGGCGCTGCTGGCGCGCGCGGCGTCCAACGTGCTGCGCTTCAAGACCGATGCGGCCCTGCCGATCGATCTGGCTGTGCAGGCCCGCATCACCGGTCGCGTGGTGCAGCTGCCGGCCAACGACGCGCTGGCGGTCGAGCGCATCCTGGCGCGCCTGCGCGAGGTGGGCGTCTCGCCCGAGGACATCGAGATCCGCAAGGCCGACCTGGAAGACGTGTTCCTGGACCTCACCGGTGCGCAACCGCGCGCTGCCGCGCCTGCGGAGGTGACGGCATGACCGGCTGGCAGACCCTGTTCTACAAGGAAGTGCTGCGCTTCTGGAAGGTCGGCTTCCAGACCGTGGCGGCGCCCGTGATCACGGCCATCCTGTACCTCATGATCTTCGGCCACGTGCTCGAAGACCGGGTGCAGGTCTACGACTCGGTGAGCTACACCGCCTTCCTGCTGCCCGGCCTGGTGATGATGAGCGTGCTGCAGAACGCCTTTGCCAACAGCTCCTCCTCGCTGATCCAGAGCAAGATCATGGGCAACCTGGTGTTCCTGCTGCTCACGCCGCTGTCGCACCGCGCCTGGTTCGTGGCCTACGTGGGTTCGTCCATCGTGCGCGGGCTGGCCGTGGGCCTGGGCGTGATGCTGGTCACCTGGTGGTTCGCGCAACCCTCTCTGGTGGCGCCGCTGTGGATCCTCGCCTTTGGCTTCATGGGCGCTGCGTTGCTGGGCACCCTGGGCCTGATCGCCGGGCTCTGGGCCGAGAAGTTCGACCAGATGGCCGCGTTCCAGAACTTCATCATCATGCCCATGACCTTCCTGTCGGGCGTGTTCTACTCCATCCATTCCCTGCCCGATTTCTGGCAGCGCGTGAGCCACCTCAACCCGTTTTTCTACATGATCGACGGCTTCCGCTATGGCTTCTTCGGGGTGAGCGACGTCTCGCCCTGGGTCAGCCTGGCGCTGGTGGGTGGCGCGCTGGCCGTGGTGAGCGCCATCGCGCTGCACCTGCTCAAGACCGGCTACAAGATCCGGCACTGACGACACCCCATGACCGCCGAAGAACTGCAATCCCTCATCGCCGCCGGCCTGCCGTGCGAGCACCTCGAAGTCACCGGTGACGGTCGCCACTGGGCGGCGGTCATCGTCTCGCCCGCGTTCGAGGGGCTGCGGCTGATCAAGCGCCACCAGGCCGTCTACGGCACGCTGGGCACGCGCATCCAGACCGACGAGGTGCATGCCTTGTCGATGAAGACCTACACGCCCGCCGAATGGGCCACCCAACCCCGTAACTGACGCGCCTTATGGACAAACTGCGAATCAACGGCGGCCGCACCCTGCAGGGTGAGGTGACCATCTCCGGCGCCAAGAACGCCGCGCTGCCCGAACTGTGCGCCGCGTTGCTCACGTCCGAGCCGGTGACCCTGAACAACCTGCCGCGCCTGCAGGACGTGGTCACCATGCGCAAGCTGCTCGACAACATGGGTGTGCAGACGCAGACCCGGGCCGACCGCAGCGGCATCACGCTGCAGGCGGCCGACCCGATCAAGGCCGAGGCGCCGTACGAGCTGGTCAAGACCATGCGCGCATCGGTGCTGGTGCTCGGGCCGCTGCTGGCCCGCTTCGGCCACGCGCGCGTGTCGCTGCCGGGCGGCTGCGCCATCGGCTCGCGGCCGGTGGACCAGCACATCAAGGGCATGCAGGCCATGGGCGCGGAGATCGTGGTCGAGCACGGCTACATGGTCGCCAGGCTGCCTGCGGGCAAGTCGCGCCTGCACGGCGCGCGCATCGCCACCGACATGGTGACCGTCACCGGCACCGAGAACTTCCTCATGGCGGCGGCGCTGGCCGAGGGTGAGACGGTGCTGGAGAACGCCGCGCAGGAGCCCGAGATCGGCGACCTGGCCGAGATGCTGATCGCCATGGGCGCGAAGATCGAAGGCCACGGCACCAGCCGCATTCACGTGCAGGGCGTGGACCGCCTGCACGGCTGCACGCACCAGGTGGTGGCCGATCGCATCGAGACCGGCACCTTCCTGTGCGCTGTTGCTGCGGCGGGCGGTGACGTGGTGCTGCGCCACGGCCGCGCCGACCACCTCGACGCCGTGATCGACAAACTGCACGAGGCCGGTGCCCAGATCGATGCCGGCAAGGACGCGGGCGGCGATTTCATCCGCGTGCGCGCCTCGGGCCGCCTGAAGGCGCAGAGCTTCCGCACCACCGAGTACCCGGGCTTCCCGACCGACATGCAGGCCCAGTTCATGGCGCTCAACTGCATCGCCGAGGGCGCGAGCAAGGTGACCGAGACCATCTTCGAGAACCGCTTCATGCACGTCAACGAGCTGGTGCGGCTGGGTGCGCGCATCCAGACCGATGGCAAGGTGGCGGTGATCGAGGGCATTCCGCGCCTCTCGGGCGCCACCGTGATGGCCACCGACCTGCGCGCCTCGGCCAGCCTGGTGATCGCCGGCCTCGTGGCCGACGGCGAAACCATCGTCGACCGCATCTACCACCTGGACCGCGGCTACGACCAGATGGAAGCCAAACTGCGCGGCATCGGCGCGGACATCGAAAGAGTTAAATGAACACCCCCGCCGCGCTTCGCGCGACCCCCTCTAGGGGGCAACACCTGCGGTCTGGCAAAGCCAGTCCCGTGGTGTTTCTGGATTGGGTCACCTTGCAAGGAGCTGGGTCTTGATTACGCTTGCATTGTCCAAAGGCCGCATCTTCGACGAGACCCTGCCGCTGCTCAAGGCCGCCGGCATCGAGGTGCTGGAAGATCCCGAGAAATCGCGCAAGCTCATCCTGCCGACCAGCAACCCCGAGGTGCGCGTGGTGCTGGTGCGCGCCACCGATGTGCCGACTTACGTGGAGTACGGCGGTGCCGACATCGGCGTGACCGGCAAGGACACCCTGATCGAGCACGGCGGCCAGGGCCTGTACCAGCCGCTGGATCTGCGCATCTCGCGCTGCCGGGTGAGCGTGGCGGTGCGCGCCGATTTCGACTACGCCTCGGCCGTGCGCCAGGGCTCGCGCCTGAAGGTGGCGACCAAGTACACCGCCATCGCGCGCGACTTCTTTGCCGGCAAAGGCGTGCACGTGGACCTGATCAAGCTCTACGGCAGCATGGAGCTGGCGCCGCTGACCGGCCTGGCCGACGCCATCGTCGATCTGGTCTCCACCGGCAACACGCTCAAGGCCAACCACCTGGTCGAGGTCGAGCGCATCATGGACATCAGCGCGCGCCTGGTGGTGAACCAGGCCTCGCTCAAACTCAAGCAGGCGGCCATCCGCCCCATCATCGACGCCTTCGCACAAGCCATCGAAAAGGATTCCGTCTCCTCATGAGCCTCTCTGCCCGCCCCGCCCGACTGTCCACCACCGCCGCAGATTTCGAGGCGCAGTTCGCGGCCCGCCTGCATTGGTCGGCCGAGACCGACGGGGCGATCGAGCAGCGCGTGGCCGACATCCTGGCCGACGTGCGCGCGCGCGGTGATGCGGCGGTGCTGGAATACACGGCGCGTTTCGATGGCCTGACGGCGAACGGCATGGCCGATCTGGAGTTGACGCAAGCCGACTTCAAGGCCGCGTTCGATGGCCTGCCCGCGGCTCAGCGCGACGCCTTGCAAGCCGCCACACGCCGCGTGCGCAGCTATCACGAAGCGCAGAAAAAGGCCGGCGGCGAGAGCTGGAGCTACCGCGACGAGGACGGCACGCTGCTGGGCCAGAAGGTCACGCCGCTGGACCGCGTGGGCATCTACGTGCCCGGCGGCAAGGCCGCCTATCCGTCCAGCCTGATCATGAACGCCGTGCCCGCGCACGTGGCTGGCGTGCAGGAAATCATCATGGTGGTGCCCACGCCCGTGCGCGGCAGCGTGGCCACCGGCGGCAGCGGCGCTGGCACCTCGGCGCGCGGCGAGCGCAACGACCTGGTGCTTGCGGCGGCCTACGTGGCCGGCGTCACGCGCGCTTTCACCATCGGCGGCGCGCAGGCCGTGGCCGCGCTGGCCTACGGCACGGCCACCGTGCCCAAGGTCGACAAGATCACGGGGCCGGGCAATGCCTACGTGGCCAGTGCCAAGAAACGCGTGTTCGGCACCGTTGGCATCGACATGATCGCCGGCCCGAGCGAAATCCTGGTGCTGGCCGACGGCAGCACGCCGGCCGAGTGGGTCGCGATGGATCTGTTCAGCCAGGCCGAACACGACGAGCTGGCCCAGAGCATCCTGCTGTGCCCGGACGCCGCCTACATCGACGCGGTGCAGCGTGAGATCGACCGCCTGCTGCCGACCATGCCGCGCGCGGCCATCATCGCCAAGAGCCTGAATGACCGAGGCGCCTTGATCCACACCCGCAGCATGGAAGAGGCTTGCGCCATCAGCAACCGCATCGCGCCGGAGCACCTGGAGGTGTCCAGCAGCGAGCCGCACCGCTGGGAGCCGCTGCTGCGGCACGCCGGCGCCATCTTCCTCGGCGCGTACACCAGCGAAAGCCTGGGCGACTACTGCGCCGGCCCCAACCACGTGCTGCCCACCAGCGGCACCGCGCGGTTTTCCTCGCCCCTGGGCGTGTACGACTTCCAGAAGCGCAGCAGCCTGATCGAGGTGAGTCAGGCCGGCGCGCAGAGCCTGGGCGCCATTGCGGCGGAGATGGCCTACGGCGAGGGTCTGCAGGCGCACGCGCGGGCGGCGGAAATGCGGCTCAAGGACGTGCCGCCGATGCGGGGTGCCGCATGAGCGCGAACCCCTTGAAGGCGATCCGCCAGGACGTGCAGTCCATGCACGCCTACGCCATTCAGGACTCGACCGGCATGGTCAAGCTCGATGCCATGGAAAACCCATTCGCTCTGCCGCCCGCGCTGCAGGCCGAGCTGGGTGCTCGCCTGGGTGCGGTGGCCATCCACCGCTACCCGGGCGCCCGCATCGACGATCTCAAGCAGGCACTGGCCCGCTACGTGGATTTGCCCGAAGGTTGCAGCCTGATGCTGGGCAATGGCTCGGACGAGCTGATTTCGCTGCTGGCCATGGGCTGCGACCTGCCGGGCGCGACCATCCTGGCGCCGCTGCCGGGCTTCGTCATGTACGCCATGAGCGCCCAGCTCCAGGGGCTGAAGTTCGTCGGTGTGCCGCTCACGGCCGATTTCGAACTCGACGAGCCGGCCATGCTGGCCGCGATGCGAGAGCACAAGCCCGCCATCACCTACATCGCCTACCCCAACAACCCCACCGCCAACCTCTGGAGTGCGGACACCATCCGCCGCCTGATCGCCGAGGCGGCCGGTTTCGGCGGCCTGGTGGTGATGGACGAGGCCTACCAGCCCTTTTCCAGCCGCAGCTGGCTGGACGAGATCCGCGCCCAGCCGGCGGCCCATGCGCACGTGCTGCTCATGCGCACGCTGTCCAAGTTCGGCCTGGCGGGTGTGCGCATCGGCTACATGGTGGGAGCGCAGGCGCTGGTGCACGAAATCGACAAGCTCCGCCCGCCCTACAACGTGAGCGTGCTCAACGCCGAGTGCGCCCTGTTCGCGCTCGAGCATGCGGAGGTGTTCGCCGGCCAGGCCGCCGAGATCCGGGAGCAGCGCGCGCTGCTCATCGACGCGCTGGCCCGCCTGCCGGGCGTCACGCCCTTCCCGAGCGAGGGCAACATGGTGCTGGTGCGTGTGCCCGATGCACAACGCTGCTTCGATGGGCTCAAGGCCCAGGGCATTCTGGTGAAGAATGTTTCTAAAATGCACCCTTTGCTGACCCATTGTCTGCGCCTGACGGTGGGTACACCGTCGGAAAACGCCCAACTGATCCGAGCTTTCCAGACCGCCCTATGACCCAGACGCCTCTCGCCCCTTCCGTGTCCGACCGCGTGGCCCATGTGCAACGCAACACCTCGGAGACGCAGATCGGCGTGCGCATCAACCTCGACGGCACCGGACAGGCCAACCTGTCCACCGGCATCGGTTTCTTCGACCACATGCTGGACCAGATCGCCCGCCACGGGCTGATCGACCTCGACGTCCAGGCCAAGGGCGACTTGCATATCGACGGGCACCACACGGTGGAAGACGTGGGCATCACGCTGGGCCAGGCGTTTGCCCAGGCCGTGGGCGACAAGCGGGGGCTGCGCCGCTATGGCCATGCCTACGTGCCGCTGGACGAAGCGCTCTCGCGCGTCGTCATCGACTTCTCGGGCCGCCCGGGCCTTCACATGCGCGTGCCGTTCAAGAGCGGCATGGTCGGCGCTTTCGACACGCAGCTCGCCTTCGAGTTCTTCCAGGGCTTCGTCAACCACGCGGGCGTGACCCTGCACATCGACAACCTGCACGGTGAGAACGCGCACCACCAGGCCGAGACGGTGTTCAAGGCTTTTGCCCGTGCCCTGCGCATGGCCCTGGAGCGCGACCCGCGCATGGGCGATGTGATCCCCTCGACCAAAGGCTCGCTCTGAGTTCCTCACCCCGATGAAACGCAAGACGGTCGCCGTGGTGGACTACGGCAGCGGGAACCTGCGCTCGGTATCGCAGGCGGTGCAACACGTGGCGCGCGCGCAGGACGTGGAGGTGCTCGTCACCGCCCGGGCGCAGGATGTGCTGGACGCTGATCGCGTCGTGTTGCCTGGGCAGGGCCACATGGGCGATTGCATGCGCGAACTGGCCGCCTCCGGCCTGCTGGACGCCGTGCTGCACGCGGCGGCCAACAAGCCCCTTTTCGGCGTCTGCGTGGGCATGCAGATGCTGCTGGACCGCAGCGAAGAGGGGCCGACCGAGGGCCTGGGCCTGATTCCCGGCGAAGTCGTGCGCTTCCAGCTCGAGGGGCGTCTCCAGGCTGATGGCAGCCGGTTCAAGGTGCCCCAGATGGGCTGGAACCCGGTGTTCCACGAGCTGGACCGGGGGCCGGCCCATGCCCTGTGGTCGGGCATTGCGGACGGCGCCTACTTCTATTTCGTGCACAGTTTCTTCGCCCGGCCCGCCCAGGCGATCCACAGTGTGGGCGAAGCGGACTACGGCGGGCGATTTTCGGCCGCCATTGCCCGCGATAATATTTTTGCCACCCAGTTTCACCCGGAAAAAAGCGCCGACCAGGGGTTGGCGCTCTACCGCAACTTCCTGTCCTGGAACCCTTGAGTCCATTCGCCTTCCATTCAAACCATCATGCTGCTGATTCCTGCCATTGATCTGAAAGACGGCCAGTGCGTTCGCCTCAAACAGGGCGACATGGACCAATCCACGGTGTTCGGCGACGACCCGGCGGCCATCGCCCGCGGCTGGGTCAACAAGGGAGCACGGCGCGTGCACCTGGTGGATCTCAACGGCGCGTTCGCCGGCAAGCCCAAGAACGAGCAGGCGATCCGCGCCATCCTGAAGGAGGTCGGGGCCGAGGTGGACGTGCAGCTGGGCGGCGGCATCCGCGATCTCGACACCATCGAGCGCTACCTGGACGCCGGCCTGCGCTACGTGATCATCGGCACCGCCGCCGTGAAGAACCCCGGTTTCCTGCAGGACGCCTGCACCGCGTTCGGCGGCCACATCATCGTGGGCCTGGACGCCAAGGACGGCAAGGTCGCCACCGACGGCTGGAGCAAGCTCACCGGCCACGAGGTGGTGGACCTGGGCAAGAAGTTCGAGGACTACGGCGTCGAAGGCATCATCTACACCGACATCGGTCGCGACGGCATGCTCTCGGGCATCAACATCGAGGCCACCGTCAAGCTGGCACAGGCGCTGTCGATCCCGGTGATCGCCTCGGGCGGTCTGTCCAACCTGGAAGACATCCGCGCGCTCTGCGCCGTGGAAGACGAGGGCGTCGAAGGCGTGATCTGCGGCCGCTCGATCTACAGCGGCGACCTCGATTTCGAGGCCGCGCAGCAGCTGGCCGATGACCTGAACGGATAACGTCGCCCATGCTTGCCAAGCGCATCATTCCCTGCCTGGACGTCACCGGGGGCCGCGTCGTCAAGGGCGTCAACTTCGTGGAATTGCGCGATGCGGGCGACCCGGTGGAGATCGCCGCCCGCTACAACGAGCAGGGCGCCGACGAACTCACCTTCCTGGACATTACCGCCACTTCCGACGGCCGGGACCTGATCCTGCACATCATCGAGGCCGTTGCCTCACAGGTGTTCATCCCCCTGACCGTGGGGGGTGGTGTGCGCACCGTGGAAGACGTCCGCCGCCTGCTCAATGCCGGCGCCGACAAGACCAGCTTCAACTCCGCCGCGATCGCCAACCCGCAGGTGATCCGCGACGCGTCCGACAAGTACGGGGCGCAATGCATCGTGGTGGCGATCGACGCCAAGCGCCGGCAGGGCGACGACCTGGCCCAGCGCGGCGAGGGCTGGGACGTCTACAGCCATGGCGGGCGCAAGAACACCGGTCTGGATGCCGTGGCCTGGGCGTCGAAGATGGCCGATTTCGGTGCCGGTGAGATTCTGCTCACCAGCATGGACCGCGATGGCACCAAGTCCGGCTTCGACCTGGCCTTGACCCGCGCCGTGGCCGACGCGGTGAGCGTGCCGGTGATCGCCTCGGGCGGCGTCGGCAACCTGGACCACTTGGCCGATGGCGTTCAGCAGGGCGGGGCCGACGCCGTGCTGGCCGCCAGCATCTTCCATTACGGCGAGTTCACCGTGGCGCAGGCCAAGGCGCGCATGGCCGAACGCGGCATCCCGGTCCGGCTCTGAGCCTTCCGCTCAGAGGTGGTCGCCGCCTCGTGGGGGGAGTTGCCGCTCCAGCCGGTCCTCCAGCTCGCCGACGCTCGCGCTCAAGCCGTTGCCGGTCTGTTCGATCACCTGGGTCAAGGCGGCCTGGACCTGGTCCAGTTTCGCCTGCACCCGGTCCGACAGCGCCTGCTCGCGCGACACGCTGGCCTGCGACTCGGCCTGCAGGTATTGCCGCAGCTCGGTGAAGCGCGAGGCTTCGGCCTTGTCCGCCAGCAGGCGCTGGTCGGCTGCTTCGCGCGTGATGCGGCGCACCTCCATCAGGTGCAGGGTCTGGTAGTACACCAGCGCCGCGAGAAACACCACCAGCACCAGGGCCAGCATGCCCAGCAACACCAGTCCCATGGGGGCTTGCACCTGGGTGAAGCCGAAGTTGAGCGCGGTGGGTTGCAGGATCTGTTCGAAGTTCAGGGCCACGAAGCCCGCGATGAACAGGATGAAGAGGACCAGGAGCAGGGTGCGGATTTTCATGGTGTTCCTTGTCGTGGTGGTGGCAGGACCATCCTAACGGCATTCCGGCCGCCAGGGGCGTCAAGGTCAGGCCCCATGGTAGATTCCTGCCATGAACTGGCTTGATGAAGTGAAGTGGGACGCGCAAGGCCTGGTGCCGGTGATCGCGCAGGAAGCCGCCTCGGGCGACGTGTTGATGTTCGCCTGGATGAACCGCGAGGCACTGCAAAAAACGGCCGAACTGGGCCGCGCGGTCTACTACAGCCGTTCGCGCGAACGGCTGTGGTTCAAGGGCGAGGAGTCGGGCCATGTGCAGACCGTGCACGACATCCGCCTGGACTGCGACAACGACGTGGTGCTGCTCAAGGTCACGCAGTTGGGCCACGAACCGGGCATCGCTTGCCACACCGGCCGCCACAGCTGCTTCTTCCAGCGCTTCGAGGGCAATCAATGGCATGCCGTTGAGCCCGTGCTCAAAGACCCTGAATCGATCTACAAGTAAACCGACATGTCCACCACCGATGACCTGGCGCGCCTGAGCGCCGTGATCGAAAGCCGCAAGCCGGCGAACGGGGGCGATCCCGAGAAAAGCTATGTGGCCCGCCTGCTGCACAAGGGCCCCGACACCTTCCTGAAGAAGATTGGCGAGGAAGCCACCGAAGCCGTGATGGCGGCCAAAGACGCCGACCATGGTGGCGACCGCCAGAAGCTGGTCAACGAAACCGCCGACCTCTGGTTCCACTGCATGATCGCGCTGGCGCACTACAACCTGAGCGCCGCCGACGTCGTGGCCGAGCTGGTGCGGCGCGAAGGCCTCAGCGGTCTGGAGGAAAAGGCGATGCGCAAAGTGCTGCAGCGGGAAGCCGCCGCAGGACCGGATGCCGGTTGAAAGGAGCTTGTGATGAGCGACATCATTGACGTCAAGGCGATCGACAGCGAGAAGGCCCAGTCCCTGAAGACCGTGGGCTGGGTCAGCTACGCCCTGCACCTGATCGTGGCCGTGGCGGCGGTGCTGCCGGGCGCGCAGGCCAGCCCGGCCCTGCTCATCATCGCGTTGATCATCGACCTGGTGAAAAAAGGCGACGCCGAAGGCACCTGGCAGGCGAGCCACTTTGCCTGGCGCATCCGCACCGTCATCTGGGCCGCCGTGCTGTACCTGGTGACCCTGCCACTCTGGCTGCTGTTCCTGGCGCCCGGCTGGATCGCCTGGTGCCTGATCTCCATCTGGTTCCTCTACCGCATCGTCAAAGGCATGGTGCGCATGAACGCCAGCCAGGCCATGCCCGACTAAGACCTTCGATTCCATGAGCGCTCACGACCCGAACTGCATCTTCTGCAAGATCATTGCCGGCCAGATCCCGTCCAAGAAAGTCTATGAAGACGAGGACATCTACGTCTTTCACGACATCCATCCCTGGGCGCCAGTGCATTTCCTGATGGTGCCGAAGGCGCACATCCCGTCGATGGCCCAGCTGGGCCCCGAACACGAGCGGCTGATGGGTCGCATGATGACCCTGGCCCCCCGCCTGGCGCTGGAACAGGGTTGCAATCCATACCCCGAAGGCGGATTTCGCATCGTGTGCAACAACGGCGCGGAAGGTGGGCAGGAAGTCCATCACCTTCATGTGCATGTCATGGGCGGCCCGCGACCCTGGTTGCGTGGATAAGTGCCGTTCGGCGGGCCCTGGTATTGCGCCGCGAGGGCGGCTGAACTCCCACCGGGGCTTAGAATCCCACGCACAGCGGCTCTCGCTTCCCCTATTTCCCAATCTGGAGTAACTCATGGGTTCGTTTTCCATCTGGCACTGGCTGATCGTGCTGTTGATCGTGGTGATGGTGTTCGGCACCAAGAAGCTCAAGAACATCGGCTCTGATCTGGGCGGTGCGGTCAAGGGCTTCAAGGATGGCATGAAGGAAGGCGGGCAGAACCCCGCCGACAACGCCGCCGCCGCCCCGGGTCAGGTCACCCAGGACGCCCGCACCGACAAGAACGCCATCGACGTCGAGGCCAAGCAGAAAAGCTGATGTCCTTGCCGCCGTCGGCACTGCCTTGGTCCGACGGCATCCTCCCGGGGTTGACCCCTTGCCCCTTCCTGCCCGCAGAACGGCCGATACATGATTGATCTGGGCATTTCCAAGCTCGCGCTCATCGGGGCGGTGGCGTTGATCGTCATCGGTCCCGAAAAGCTGCCTCGCGTGGCCCGCACGGTGGGTGCCTTGCTGGGCAAGGCACAGCGCTACGTGTCGGACGTCAAGGCCGAAGTGAGCCGCTCCATGGAGCTCGAAGAGCTCAAGAAGATGAAGGAATCGATGACCGAGGCCGCGCGAGACGTGGAGAACTCGGTCCAGAACACCGCCAACGACTTCGAGAAATCCTGGTCGGACGCGACCGCCGGGCTCGATGGCACTTCCAACACCTATGATTCGAGCGGCTCCCTGGGCTCGTTCGACACGCCCCCGGTCTACAAGCACCCCAAGAAGAACTGGCGCCTGAAACAGAAGGCCATGCCCCAGTGGTTCAAGGCCCGCACCGGTGTGCGCACCCGCACCCAATCCGGTGCGGCCCGCGTGGCCCGTTTCCGGCCCCGCTCTCCTTCCGCCCCCCGTTGATGTCCGATCCCAAAGATTCCACCGACGAACTCGCCGGTTCCGAACAGCCGTTCGTCCAGCACCTGATGGAGCTGCGCGACCGGCTCCTGCGCGGTGTCATCGGCCTGGCCATCTGCATGGCGCTGCTGGCGGTCTGGCCGGGCCCCAGCGGACTGATCGACCTGATCGCGGTGCCCATCCGGGCCCACATGCCCCCCGACGCCAAGTTGATCGCCGTGGGTGTTTTTACGCCCTTCTTCGTGCCGATCAAGGTGCTGGCGATGGCGGCCTTGCTCCTGTCGCTGCCCTGGTGGATGTACCAGGTGTGGGCTTTCGTGGCGCCCGGGCTGTACAGCCACGAAAAGCGCTTTGCCGTGCCGCTGATCGTGCTGGGCAGCTTCCTGGCCTACATCGGCATCGCCTTCGTGCAGTTCTTCGTGCTGGACAAGATGTTCGGCTTCATCCAGAAGTTCACGCCCGCGAGCGTGGCCGCCACACCCGACATCGCCTCGTACGTGGAAGCCATCCTGTCGCTTTACCTGGCCTTCGGCCTGGCATTCCAGGTGCCCATCGTGGTGGTGCTGCTGGTCAAGATGAACATGGTGACGGTGCAGAAGCTCAAGGAGTTCCGGGGCTACTTCATCGTGGTGGCCTTTGTCATCGCCGCCGTCGTGACGCCGCCGGACGTGATCTCCCAGCTGGCGCTGGCCGTGCCCATGTGCCTGCTCTACGAGCTGGGCATCTGGGGCGCGCAGTGGTTCATCAAGGCCTCGGCGGCCAAGCCCGACGAAGAGGCCAAGGAAGAAACGGCCTCCTGATTCTGGGCGCCGCGCCTCAGCGCGGCGTGGCCTGCTGGCGCGGAAGGTTGCGCTTGCCCGGCGTGACTTCGACCTTGGTCTTGCCGTCGCGCCGCACCACATCGAGCGACGCGGGGGTGCCAGGTGCCAGATTGGCCACGGCCGACAACAGCTGAGCCACGTTGTTCACCGGCCGGCCTGCCACGGCGGTGATCACATCGCCCGGACGGATGCCGGCCTGCGCGGCCGGGCCGTTCTGCAGCACGCCGCTGATGATGACGCCGGTGCCTGGCTGCATGCCGAAGTTCTCGGCAAGTTCGGGGCTCAGATCCTGCGGCTCCACGCCGATCCAGCCCCGCGTGACCTGTCCGTCTTTCACGATCGCTTCCATGACGCTGCGCGCGGTGGAGGTGGGGATCGCAAAACCGATGCCCATGGAGCCGCCCGAGCGCGAGTAGATCGCGGTGTTGATGCCCATCAGCTGGCCGCTCACGTCCACCAGGGCACCCCCCGAGTTACCGGGGTTGATGGCCGCATCGGTCTGGATGAAGTTCTCGAAGGTGTTGATGCCCAGTTGCGTGCGGCCGAGCGCGCTGACGATGCCGCTGGTCACGGTCTGGCCCACGCCGAAGGGGTTGCCGATGGCCAGCACCTGATCGCCGATTTCCAGCGCGTCGGAGTTGCCCAGGGTGATCACAGGCAGGTCTGTCAGGTTGATTTTCAGGATCGCCAGATCGGTTTCCGGGTCGGTGCCGATGACCTGGGCAACCGACTTGCGGCCGTCGTTGAGGATGACCTCGATCTCATCGGCTTCCTCGATGACGTGGTTGTTGGTCAGCACGTAGCCGGCGGGGCTGACGATCACACCCGATCCCAGGCCGCTCTGCTGTTGCGAAGGGGCTTGGTCGCCAAAGAAAAACCGGAACCAGGGGTCGCTGCTCTGCGGGTTGTTGACCGGTGCCTTGCTGGTGTTGATGCTCACCACCGCGGCTGATGCGGTGCGCGCGGCGGCCCGAAAGCTGCCGGTGCCTTCCACCGTCGCCACCGGCGCTCCGGACGGCGCCTCGAACACGGGCACGATGGAGGCTTGGCGGCCCAGCCATTGGGGCTGCAAGGTGTTCACCACGAACAACGCCGCCACGAGAACGGTGACGGTTTGGGCGAACAGGAGCCAGAGACGTTTCATGGGGGTGCCGAGCGGGTTGAAAGGGCGCGGCGCGGGCCGCGTGCGCCGATATTGTCCCGCATATGGGTGGGGCCGGCGATGGCTTCAAGTGCGGAGGCGATCTGGTCGGCCGGTGGGAAGTGGGGTGTCAGAATGGAGGGATCCACATCCCTTCACATCCGCCCTCCATGCCCGACCCGCGCTCCGATCCCCCCGCCGTTGCCCGCGCTGCCCTGAGCCAGGCGCTGGACGGGCTGCTGCAACCTGCGCAGTTCAAGGACTACGGACCGAACGGGCTGCAGGTCGAGGGCCGGGGCGAGGTGCGCAAGCTGGTGAGCGGCGTGACCGCCAGCCGCGCGCTGATCGAGGCCGCGATTGAAGAGGGCGCCGACGCGATCCTGGTGCACCACGGCCTGTTCTGGCGGGGCCAGGACGGTCGGGTGACGGGCTGGATGAAGCAGCGCCTGGCTTTGCTGCTGGCGCACGACATCAATTTGTTCGCCTACCACCTGCCGCTGGATGCGCACCCCGAGCTGGGCAACAACGCGCAGCTGGCGCGGCTGCTGGGCGTGCAGGTGCACGCCGACGCCCGTGGCCGCTTCGGCGATCAGTCCCTGGGGTTCATGGGCGAGCGGCACAGCGAATCGGCTGCCGCGCTGGCCGACCACGTGGTGCGGTGCCTGGGCCGCGCCGTGACCTTGGTGGCCGAGCCCGATCGCCCGGTGCGCCAGGTGGCTTTGTGCACGGGCGGTGCCCAGGGTTATTTCGAGGCGGCCATCGCCGCCGGCGCGGATGTGTTCATCACGGGCGAGATTTCCGAGCCCCAGGCCCACTATGCCCGCGAGTGCGGTGTCGCCTACATCGCGTGTGGCCACCATGCGTCCGAGCGCTACGGCGCGCCCGCTGTCGGCGCCCATGTGGCGGCGCAGCTGGGGCTGGCGCATCTGTTCATCGACATCGACAACCCGGCCTGAGGCGCAACATGCCGGCTTTCCACCCCCTTCCGTTGGTGCTGAGCATGGGCGATCCCGCCGGCATCGGGCCCGAGATTATTGCCAAGGCGTTCCGCGAGAGGCCTGCGCTGGGGCGTCAGGTGGTGGTGGCTGGCGACGTGGCGACATTGCGGCAGGCAGTGCGTGCCACGGCGCCCGAGTCGGGCTCGGCGGCGGGGACCCTCATGCTGGCCGAGGTGGGCGCTTTGTCGGGCCTGGAGGACGTGCCGCCGGGATGCATGGCGGTGGTGCAGGCGTGCTCATTGGCGAGGCCGGTGCCGCTGGGGCGTGTGAGCGCAGAGGCCGGCCTGGCCGCGGCCGATTGCATCCGCTGGGCCGCGCAGGCGACCTTGTCGGGGCAGGCGCGTGCCCTGGTGACCGCGCCGATCCACAAGGAGGCGCTGGCGGCGGCGGGCGTGGACCACCCGGGCCACACCGAGTTGCTGCAGTCGCTCGCGGCCGAGCATGCCGGTGTGCCGGTCTCGGCCCTGCCCGTGCGCATGATGCTCAGTTGCCCCGGGCTGAGCACGGTGCTGGTGAGCATCCATGTGTCTTTGCAGCAGGCGCTGCGGGAGGTGACACAGGCGCAGGTGCTGCAGACCATCCGCATCACCGACGCACACTTCCGGCGCACCGGGATGGCCGCGCCGCGCATCGCGGTGGCGGGACTGAACCCGCACGCCGGCGAGGGCGGGCTGTTCGGGCGGGAGGAGATCGAGGTCATTGCGCCGGCGGTGGCGCAGGCTCGGCAGGAGGGCGTGGAGGCCACTGGGCCCCATGCGCCCGACACCGTGTTCATGCGCGCCCGGCAGGGGGCTTTCGACGTGGTGGTGGCGATGTACCACGACCAGGGGCTGATTCCGGTCAAGCTGCTGGGGCTGGACCACGGTGTGAACACCACGCTGGGTCTGCCTTTCGTGCGCACCAGCCCGGACCACGGCACGGCGTTCGACATTGCCGGCACCGGACAGGCCAGTGCCTCCAGCCTGCTGGCGGCCATCGACGCCGCCCTGGCCGCCACGGGCGGCTGACCATGAAAAACGCCGCAGCCCCGTGAGGGGGTGCGGCGCGGCCGGCCAGCTGCGGGGCTTACTTGCGCAGGCTGTCGCGGATCTCGCGCAGCAAGGCGATGTCTTCCGGCGTGGCCGGCGGCTCGGCCGGGGCAGGAGGCGCTTCCCGCTTGAGGCGGTTGATCTGCTTCACCATGATGAAGATGATGAACGCCATGATGGTGAAGTTCAGCGCCACGGTGATGAAGTTGCCGTAGGCCAGGGTCGGCACGCCGGCGGCCTTGAGCCCTGCGAGCGTGGCCGGTGTGCCTTCGGGCACCCGCCCCAGGGCCAGGTACAGGTTGGTGAAGTCCAGGCTGCCGAAGATGGCGCCCACGATGGGCATGATCACATCGTCGACCATGGAGGTGACGATCTTGCCGAAGGCTCCGCCGATGATCACGCCCACGGCGAGGTCGATCACGTTGCCCTTGACGGCAAATTCCTTGAACTCTTGCAACATGCCCATGAGGTCCTCCAGTTGGCGAGTGATTGAATGATGAATGGCGGAAATGCGAAGGGCATTCTCACACAGTCGTGTGCGACGGCTGTCTGTACCGAGCGCGCTCGGGCAATAGCCAAGTCCCACACCCCGACAAGCGGTAAAGCCCCTTGACTGCTCCAGTACAATGCCGGGTTGTCCCTAGTGTCCCGTCTCGACTCCATTGAAAGATCCCCATGAGTGAAGCAACCGCCGGTGCGACTGTTGATCGCAGCCGCAGAACCTGGCTGATCACCTCCTGCGCCATGGGTGGTGCCGGTGCAGCCGCCGTCGCCGTTCCCTTCGTGAGCACCTTCCAGCCGTCCGAGCGGGCCAAAGCCGCAGGCGCCGCCGTGGAAGTGGACATCTCCGGCATCCAGCCCGGCGAGAAGCTCGTCGTCGAGTGGCGCGGCAAGCCGGTCTGGATCCTGCGCCGCACGGCCGAGCAGCTCGCCGCGCTCGAGACCATCGAAGGGCAACTGGCCGATCCGAATTCGGACCGCACCGCCTACCCGACGCCGGCCTACGCCAAGAACCGCCACCGCTCCATCAAGCCCGAATTCCTCGTGACCGTGGGCATCTGCACCCACCTCGGCTGCTCCCCCGGCGACAAGCTCACCCCCGGCCCGCAGCCCTCGCTGCCGGACGACTGGAAGGGTGGCTTCCTTTGCGCCTGCCACGGCTCCACGTTCGACGTGGCCGGCCGCGTGTTCAAGAACAAGCCCGCGCCCGACAACCTGGAAGTGCCGCCGCACTATTACCTGTCCGACACCACCTTGCTGGTGGGTGAAGAGAAGCAGGCCTGAGCGGCACTGACAGACAACGGATCACAGAGGCATCCCCATGGCTGAATTCAAAGAAATTTCCCCCGACGCACCGATCGGTCAGAAAGCGCTGAACTGGATCGACAACCGGTTCCCGGCATCCAAGCTGTACAAGGAGCATCTCTCCGAGTACTACGCGCCAAAGAACTTCAACTTCTGGTACTTCTTCGGCTCGCTGGCCCTGCTGGTGCTCGTGATCCAGATCGTCACCGGCATCTTCCTGGTGATGCACTACAAGCCCGACGCCAACCTGGCCTTTGCGTCGGTCGAGTACATCATGCGCGACGTGCCCTGGGGCTGGTTGATCCGCTACATGCACTCCACCGGTGCCTCGGCGTTCTTCGTGGTGGTGTACCTGCACATGTTCCGCGGCCTCATCTACGGCAGCTACCGTAAGCCGCGCGAGCTGGTCTGGGTGTTCGGTTGCGCGATCTTCCTGTGCCTGATGGCCGAGGCCTTCATGGGCTACCTGCTGCCCTGGGGCCAGATGTCCTACTGGGGCGCCCAGGTGATCGTCAACCTGTTCTCGGCCATTCCTTTCGTGGGCCCTGACCTGGCGCTGCTGATCCGCGGCGACTACGTGGTGGGCGACGCCACGCTGAACCGCTTCTTCAGCTTCCACGTGATCGCGGTGCCGCTGGTGCTGCTGGGTCTGGTGGTGGCCCACCTGATCGCGCTGCACGAAGTGGGTTCCAACAACCCCGACGGCGTCGAGATCAAGGCCACGAAGGACGCCTCCGGCAAGCCGCTGGATGGCATCCCGTTCCACCCGTACTACACGGTGCACGACATCCTGGGTGTTTCCGTCTTCCTGATGGTGTTCTCGGCGATCGTCTTCTTCGCCCCCGAGTTCGGCGGCTACTTCCTCGAGTACAACAACTTCATCCCGGCCGACCCGCTGGTGACGCCGCTGCACATTGCGCCGGTCTGGTACTTCACGCCGTTCTATTCGATGCTGCGTGCCATCACCACCGAGATGATGTACGCCCTCGTGACCATCGTCGTCATCGCGGCGATCCTGGGTGCGCTCAAGGCCAAGGTGTCGGGCGCGATCAAGGGTGGCATCGTGATCGCCGCGCTGGTGCTGGTGGCGCTGATGCTGTCGATCGACGCCAAGTTCTGGGGCGTGGTCGCCATGGGCGGCGCCGTCATCATCCTGTTCTTCCTGCCCTGGCTCGATCACAGCCCGGTCAAGTCGATCCGCTACCGTCCGACCTGGAATCTCTGGCTGTACACGGTGTTCGTGATCAACTTCCTGGTTCTCGGCTATCTCGGGGTGCTCCCGCCTTCGCCCATCGGCGAGCGCGTGTCCCAGGTGGGTACGCTGTTCTACTTCGGCTTCTTCCTGTTGATGCCCTGGTGGAGCCGCATCGGCGAATTCAAGCCGGTGCCCCAGCGCGTCACGTTCCAGCCCCACTGAACCCCACAGAGCCAATCCGGAGAGTCAAGCAAATGAAAAAAATCCTCTTGGGCTTCATGCTGGCCCTGGGCTTGTCGGGTGCAGCGGTGGCCGCCGGCGGTAACTTCCCGCTGGACAAGGCGCCCCAGCGCACCAACGACATGGCCGCCCTGCAAAACGGTGCCAAGCTGTTCGTCAACTACTGCCTGAGCTGCCACTCGGCGGCGTTCATGCGCTACAACCGCCTGCGCGACATCGGCCTGAACGACAAGCAGATCGCCGAGAACCTGACCTTCCCCACCGACAAGATCGGTGACACGATGAAGGCCGCGATCGATCCGAAGCAGGCCAAGCAGTTCTTTGGCGCGAACCCGCCCGACCTGAGCCTGATCGCACGTTCGCGCTCCAGCCACGCCGGCACCGGTGCCGACTATGTCTACACCCTGCTGCGCAGCTACTACCGCGACGACACCAAGCCGACCGGCTGGAACAACCTGGTGTTCCCGAACATCGGCATGCCCCATCCCCTGTGGGAGCTGCAGGGCGAGCGCCGACCTGTGCACGAGAAGGTGATGAGCCACGGCCACGAAGTCGATCGCGTCAAAGGCTGGGAGCAAGTCAAGCCCGGCACCCTGAGCGATGCGCGCTACGAAGAAAACGTCGGCGACCTGGTGGCGTATCTGCAGTGGATGGCCGAGCCGTCCCAGAACACCCGCGTGCGCATCGGCGTCTGGGTCCTGCTGTTCCTGGCGGCTTTCACCATCGTGGCCTGGCGCCTGAATGCGGCCTACTGGAAAGACGTCAAATAATCCGATCCGGCTGGGGCGCTCTCTCGGAAGGCCGCCCCGACCGTTCCACAGTGGTTTGCAGTGCCTGACGGGCATGTTCGCAAGCCACTGTTTTTTGCTTTAAGGAGACTCCCACATGATGGTCTTGTATTCGGGCACCACCTGCCCTTACTCCCACCGCTGCCGTTTCGTGCTGTTTGAAAAAGGCATGGACTTCGAGATCCGGGACGTCGATCTGTACAACAAGCCCGAAGACATCAGCGTGATGAACCCGTACGGCCAGGTGCCCATCCTGGTCGAGCGCGATCTCATCCTGTACGAATCGAACATCATCAACGAGTACATCGATGAGCGTTTCCCGCATCCCCAGCTGATGCCGGGCGACCCGGTGGATCGCGCGCGCGTGCGCCTGTTCCTGCTGAACTTCGAGAAGGAGCTGTTCACGCACGTGTCCATGCTCGAGTCGCGCAGCGCCAAGGGCAACGAGAAGGCGCTGGAGAAAGCCCGGTCGCACATCCGCGATCGCCTGACCCAGCTCGCACCGGTGTTCCTGAAGAACAAGTTCATGCTGGGCGACAACTTCTCGATGCTGGACGTGGCCATCGCGCCGCTGCTGTGGCGCCTGGACTTCTACGGCATCGAACTCAGCAAGAACGCGGCCCCCCTGCTCAAGTACGCCGAGCGCATCTTCTCGCGCCCGGCCTACATCGAAGCACTGACGCCGTCCGAAAAGGTGATGCGCAAGTAAATGGTCATGGCCCTGCGGGGCCGATGCCAGCGAACGAACCTCCATGAGCGCTTTCGAACCGGAAATCCCCTCCACGCGGCCCTACCTGATTCGTGCCTTGCACGAATGGTGTGCCGACAACGGGTTCTCGCCCTACATCGCGGTGCAGGTCGACGGGTCGGTGCGCGTGCCCATGGAGTTCGTGAAGAACGGCGAGATCGTGCTCAACGTGAGCATGGAGGCCACCAGCTCGCTCAAGCTGGGCAATGAGTTCATCGAGTTCAAGGCCCGTTTCGGCGGTGTGGCGCGCGAAATCATCGTGCCGGTCAGCCATGTGATTGCCATTTACGCCCGTGAGAACGGGCAGGGCATGGCCTTTCCCGCGCCGCCCGCGGCCGCCGTGGCCGGGCCGGCCACGGACGCTGCGGTGGTGCCGGACGCGCCGGCGGGTGCCGAAGAGGCACCTGATGGGGCCGCTCGGGGACCACTTCGTTCCGTTCCCAGTGAGGGCACGACGTCCGGCTCCGACAATCAGACCGATCCACCGGGGGGGCCTGGCCGGCCGGGCGGCAGGCCTCAGCTCAAGCGCGTCAAGTAGAATTTTTTGTCCGTCCAACCCGCCGCTTTAGCTCAGTTGGTAGAGCAATCGCCTTGTAAGCGATAGGTCGTCTGTTCGAGTCAGACAAGCGGCACCAGGCACCGCCCGCACGCCCTCAGGGTGCGTTCATCGTCCCGGCGTTTGGACTTTGATTCGGATTGCGTTAACCTGCGCTCCCCTTTGGGTCAAAGCCGTCTGCAGTGCAGGCAGCAGATGGCGCAGTTTGGTCGAGGCGGCGGCACTGCCCACCAGCAGGCACCACTCCTGGTCCTGCAAAGGGCCCGGCCGCACATGCGGGCGCAACGTGACGGGAATCAGGTGCTGAACCTGATCCAGGCACCAACGGGATTCCCTGATGCGCTCCTGCAGCGCGGCGAGCGTGGGCGCTGCTCCCACGGCCTGCTCGAGGCTGAGCATGGTGTTGTGGGATCGGGGGGCGGTAGACATGCGATGAAGGTGGTCCGGTTGAACCCGGATGACCCGGAAAGGTAGAGCAGTGCACATCATTATCACGGACGCCTGGCTGGCCAGGAGTCGCGCCATGCACCTCAGCGGACTCAGGCTCGTCGGCGTCGGCGTGCTCGCGTCGGTGCTGCTGATGCTGGGCGCCATCACCACGTACCACTGGGTGTTTCTGGAAGGGGTCCGCCAGGGCTGGCCCGGCTTTGCGCCGGTGGCGCGCCTGGTGCATCAGGATGAAGCCAATTCCCAGAACGCCTACATGCGGGCCAACCTCGACGCCATGGCGCGCAAGCTGGGCGAAATGCAGGCGCGCATGGTGCAGATCGATTCCCTGGGCGAGCGGGTGGCCGGCCTGGCGGGCCTGAGCCCGGCGGAATTCAAACCCAAGCCCGGGGCCGGCGGCGCGCTGGTCGGTGGTCGTGACCTGAGCATGGAAGAGCTGATGGGCGCGCTGGACCGGATCGACCAGAGCAGCGGTTCGCGCGTGGACTGGCTGACGGTGGTGGAGTCGCGCCTGTTCGACCAGAAGATCCTGCGCACCATGGTGCCGACCGAAAAACCGGTCGCTGGCGTGCAGGTGGGTTCGCCCTTCGGCTTCCGCATCGATCCCATCACCGGGCGCTCCGCCCTGCACACAGGCCTGGATTTCCCTTCCGACCCGGGCACGCCCATCCTTGCTGCCGCCGGCGGGATGGTGGTGGTGCAGGAGTACCACCCGGCCTACGGCAACATGGTGGAGGTGGACCATGGCAACGACCTCATCACCCGCTATGCCCACGCCTCGAAGGTGCTGGTCAAGAAGGGTGACATCGTGAAACGGGGCCAGAAGATCGCGGAAGTGGGCTCCACGGGGCGTTCGACCGGGCCGCACCTGCACTTCGAAGTCTGGGTTTCGGGCGTGCCCCAGGACCCCCAGCGCTTCCTGGCAGCGGGCGAAAACATGGCCGTGGCCAAGGCAACGGGGCCGGGCCCGCGCAAGCCCTGAACAAGCCGCGGGTGCGGCGGGTAAAATGCGCGTTTTGCTCTTGAAAGCCCTGCATTCGTCGGCACATCACGGGTAGTTCCCGTCGTCTGCTCTCCCGGGTCCGAGAGAGCCTTCCTACCTCCAATTGCCTGCCCGGAAACCACCAGGTACCCGGCGCCGGCCCGCACGTATGGCCACAAACTTCCTCACCAAAATCTTTGGTAGCCGCAATGACCGTCTTCTGAAGACCTATCGCAAGACGGTGGAGCGCATCAATGGACTGGAGTCGAAGTACGAGCAGCTCAGCGACGACGAGCTGAAGGCGCAGACGGAATCCTTCAAGCAGCGCATTGCCCAGGGCGAAGCCCTGGAGGCCTTGTTGCCCGAGGCCTTTGCCGTGGTGCGCGAAGCCAGCAAGCGTGTCATGAAGATGCGGCATTTCGACGTGCAGCTGATCGGCGGTCTGGCGCTGCACCATGGCAAGGTGGCCGAGATGCGCACCGGCGAAGGCAAGACGCTGACCGCGACCCTGCCGGTGTACCTGAATGCTCTGACCGGCAAGGGCGTTCATGTGGTCACGGTCAACGACTATCTGGCCAGCCGCGATGCCCAATGGATGGGCCGGCTGTACAACTTCCTCGGCCTGAGCGTGGGCATCAACCTGCCCCAGGCGCCGCGCGAGGAGAAGCAGGCCGCCTACCGCTCCGACATTACGTACGGCACCAACAACGAATACGGTTTCGACTACCTGCGCGACAACATGGTCTACGAGGCCGCCGACCGCGTGCAGCGGGGCCTGAACTACGCCATCGTGGACGAGGTGGACTCGATCCTGATCGACGAGGCCCGCACGCCCCTGATCATCAGCGGCCAGGCCGAAGACCAGACTCAGGTCTATCTGGCGATCAAGCAGCTGGTGCCGCACTTGACGCGGCAGGAGGGCGAGGCCGATCCGCGCACGGGCGAGGGCGTGACCAAGCCCGGCGATTTCACCGTGGATGAGAAGGCCCATTCCATCCACATGACCGAACAAGGCCATGAGAATGCCGAGCGCCTGCTGAGCCAGGCCGGCCTGCTGCCCGAGGGTGCCTCGCTGTACGACCCGGCCAACATCGCGCTGCTGCATCACCTGGTGACCTCGCTGAAAGCGCACCACCTCTACCACCGCGACCAGCACTACGTGAACCAGAACGGCGAGATCGTCATCGTCGACGAGTTCACGGGCCGCCTGATGTCGGGTCGCCGCTGGAGCGATGGCCTGCACCAGGCCGTGGAAGCGAAAGAAGGCGTGGCCATCCAGCCGGAGAACCAGACGCTGGCGTCCATCACCTTCCAGAACTATTTCCGCCTCTACAGCAAGCTCTCGGGCATGACCGGCACGGCCGACACCGAAGCCTATGAATTCCAGGAGATCTACGGCCTGGAAACCGTGGTGATCCCGCCCAACCGGCCGAGCAAGCGCAACGACCAGCTGGACCGGGTCTACAAGACCACCAAGGAAAAGTACGTCGCGGCGATCGAGGACATCCGCGAGTGCCACGAGCGCGGCCAGCCGGTGCTGGTGGGCACCTCGTCGATCGAAAACTCCGAGATCATCGCCAGCCTGCTGCAGGCCGAGAAGCTGCCGCACGAAGTGCTCAACGCCAAGCAGCATGCCCGCGAGGCCGACATCATCATCCAGGCCGGCCGTCCGGGCGCCATCACCATCGCCACCAACATGGCCGGTCGCGGCACCGACATCGTGTTGGGCGGCAACCTCGAGAAGATGGTCGATGCGGTGCAGAACGACGAGTCGCTCGACGACGCGACCAAGGCGGCCCGCATCGAGACCATCCGTCAGCAATGGCAGCAGGACCACGAGAAGGTCAAGGCGCTGGGCGGGCTGCGCATCATCGCCACCGAGCGCCATGAGTCGCGCCGCATCGACAACCAGCTGCGCGGCCGTTCGGGCCGCCAGGGCGACCCCGGCTCCTCCCGCTTCTACCTGAGCCTGGACGACTCGCTCATGCGCATCTTTGCGGGCGACCGCGTGCGCGCGATCATGGACCGCCTGAAGATGCCCGAGGGCGAGGCGATCGAGGCCGGCATCGTCACGCGCAGCATCGAGAGCGCGCAGCGCAAGGTCGAAGCGCGCAACTTCGACATCCGCAAGCAGTTGCTGGAGTACGACGACGTCTCCAACGACCAGCGCAAGGTGATCTACCAGCAGCGCAACGACATTCTGGACGCCACGTCGCTGCGCGCCCAGATCGACGCATTGCGTGAAGGCTGCTTCACCGACCTGGTGCACCAGTATGTGCCCGAAGGCAGCGTGGAAGAGCAGTGGGACCTGCCCACGCTGGAGCGCGTGTTGCGCGAAGAATGGGCGGTCGAGGCACCTGTGTCGAGTTGGGTCGCGGATGCCGAGGCCATCGACGTCGAGGAAATCGTCGAGCGCGTGCAGGCGGCTGCCAGGACGGTGTTCGAGGGCAAGGTGGCGCTCGTGGGCGAGGAGAACTTCACCCAGTTCGAACGGGTGGTGCTCCTGCAGACCATCGACGGTCAGTGGCGCGAGCACCTTTCGGCCCTGGACTACCTGCGGCAGGGCATCCACCTGCGCGGCTACGCCCAGAAGCAGCCCAAGCAGGAGTACAAGCGCGAAGCCTTCACCCTGTTCGGCCAGTTGCTCGACAGCGTCAAGAACGATGTCACGCGCGTGCTGATGAACGTGCGCGTGCAGTCGGCGGAACAGATGGCCGAGGCGGCCGAGCAGCTCGAAGAACGCGCCGAGCAGATCGCCAACGTGACCTACACGGCACCGACCGAAACGGGCGAGGCGCAGACCATCGCCGATGCGACCCTTGCGGCGGCGGCCACGCGCCCTGCCGGCGACGTGCCGCGGGTCGGGCGCAACGATCCCTGCCCTTGCGGCAGCGGCAAGAAGTACAAACACTGCCACGGCAAGCTGGACTGACGGCTCTGCTCGAGGCGGCACCGCCGGGTGTCCGCCGTCGCGCGGCCGTCGGGCATCACGGTATATCCACGGAGTTCACATGCCTGTTCTACTCAACGCCCCTTTGGCCACCGATCTGTTGCCCGTCGCGGGCGTGCGCATCGGCGTGGCGCAGGCGGGCATCCGCAAGGCCAATCGCAAAGACCTGACGGTGTTTCTGCTCGACGAGGGCTGCGCCGTGGGCGCCGTGTTCACGCAGAACCGCTATGCCGCCGCACCGGTCCAGGTGTGCCGCGACCACCTGGCGTCCGGGCAATCCATCCGCGCCATGGTGATCAACACCGGCAATGCGAACGCCGGTACCGGGGAGCCGGGCCTGGCCAATGCCCGCCAGACCTGCAACGCGCTGGCGCGCTCGCTGGGTCTGCACCACGAACAGGTGTTGCCGTTCTCGACCGGCGTGATCATGGAGCCGCTGCCGCTGGACCGCCTGCTGGCCGGCCTGCCGTCGGCGCTGGCCGATGCGGCCCAGCCACAGACCGAGGGTGGGGCGCAATGGCTCTCGGCAGCCCAGGGCATCATGACCACCGACACCTTGCCCAAGGCCTTCAGCCAGCGGTTCGAACTGGATGGGCGCACCGTCACGGCCACCGGCATTGCCAAAGGCGCGGGCATGATCCGGCCGAACATGGCCACGATGCTGGGTTTCCTGGCGACCGATGCCAGCGTGGCGCCGGCGCTCATGAATGCGCTGGCACGCCGCCTGGCCGACGCCTCCTTCAACCGCGTCACCGTGGACGGCGATACCAGCACCAACGACTCCTTTGTCATCGTGGCCACGGGGAAGGCGGGCAACGCCCCCGTCACCGATCTCGACAGCCCGGCGGGGCAGGCATTGCTGGCCGCGCTGGTGCCCGTTGCCCGGCACCTCGCCCATGCCATCGTGCGCGACGGCGAAGGCGCCACCAAGTTCATCACCGTGCAGGTGGAAGGCGGGCGCAATGCCTCGGAGTGTCTGCTGGCCGCCTACGCGGTGGCGCACTCTCCCCTGGTGAAGACGGCGTTCTTCGCCAGCGATCCGAACCTGGGCCGCATCCTCGCGGCGGTGGGCTACGCGGGCATCCACGATCTGGACGTCAGTGGCATTGACCTGCACCTCGGTGACGTGCAGGTGGTCAGCGCCGGTGGCCGCCATCCTGAGTACAAGGAAGAGGACGGTCAGCGGGTCATGAAGCAGGCCGAGATCCTGGTGCGCATCGGCCTGGGCCGCGGCACGGCGAGCGAGACGGTGTGGACCTGCGATTTCAGTCACGAGTACGTGACCATCAATGCCGATTACCGGTCATGAACGAACACTTCGAACGGCTGCTGCAGCGCGCCGAGCAGCTCATCACCCGCATCGAGGCGGTGCTGCCTCAGCCCATGACGGCCCCGGATTGGACCGCTGCCGTGGCCTGGCGGTACCGCAAGCGCAGCAGCGGGCATGGCGTGCTGGAGCCGGTGCGCCACGTGGGCGCGATGCGCCTGAGCGATCTGCAGGAAATCGACGGGCAGAAGGAAAAGATCCAGCGCAACACCCTGCAGTTCGTGCAAGGTCTGCCGGCCAACAACGTGCTGTTGACCGGCGCGCGCGGCACCGGCAAGTCCTCGCTGGTGCGGGCCTGCCTCAACGAGTACGCACCGCAGGGCCTGCGGCTGATCGAGGTGGACAAGTCCGACCTGGTGGACCTGCCTGACATCGTGGAGGTGGTCGCCGAGCGGCCGGAGCGCTTCATCGTCTTCTGTGACGACCTCAGCTTCGAGGATGGTGAGCCGGGCTACAAGGCGCTCAAATCGATCCTGGATGGATCGGTCTCGGCCGCCAGCCCGAACGTGCTCATCTACGCCACCAGCAACCGGCGCCACCTGCTGCCCGAGTACATGAAGGAAAACCTCACCTACACGCACACGGCGGATGGCGAGGTGCACCCGGGTGAGGTGGTGGAGGAGAAGATCTCGCTCTCGGAGCGCTTTGGCCTTTGGGTGAGCTTCTACCCCTTCAGCCAGGACGAGTACCTGACCATCGTGGCGCAATGGCTGTCTGCCCTGGGTGTGCCGGCCGCCAGCATCGCGTCGGCACGACCTCAGGCACTGGTCTGGGCGCTGGAGCGCGGTTCGCGCAGCGGTCGCGTGGCCTACCAGTTCGCGCGCGATTACGCGGGCACCCACGCCACACAGGCATGAGTGCGTCGGTGCTGGTGGTCGATGCAGACCAGGATGCGCCACGGCCTGCCGACCGGCCCGTGGTGGACGTGGCTGTCGGCGTGCTGATCGCGCCCGATGGCGCCTTTCTGCTGACGTCGCGCCCACCCGGCAAGGTCTACGCCGGTTATTGGGAGTTTCCAGGCGGCAAGCTGGAAGCCGGCGAAACCGTGGAGCAGGCGCTGCGGCGCGAGCTGCAGGAAGAGATCGGCCTGACCATCGGCACGGCCCACATCTGGAAGGTGTCGATGGTGGACTACCCCCATGGACTGGTGCGGCTGCATTTCTGCAAGGTGCACGACTGGACGGGTGAGCTGCAGATGCGCGAAGGCCAGCAGTTTGGCTGGCAGACGTTGCCGGTGACCTGCGCTCCGGTGCTGGCTGGAACCGTGCCCGTGCTGGAGTGGCTGGCCGCCGAACAGGCGGCGTGAGGGCGTTTCACTGAGCCGCTGTGGCGGCGGCTTCAGCTCTGTTCGAAGCCGGGGTCGCTCTGGCCTTCCTTTTCCGGCAAGCTGAATTCTTCGTTGGCCCAGGCGCCCAGGTCCATCTGCTTGCAGCGCTCGCTGCAGAACGGTCGGTAGGCGTTGCTCGCTGCGTAGACGCTGGGGCCACCGCAATTCGGGCAGCGGACGGTCCTGACGGGTGTGCTGCTGGCGGTGTCGCTCACGGCCGACCTCAGGCGCACAGGGTCAGTTCAAAGGCGGCGTCTTCCTGCGCGGGGTGCAGGCGGTCGTCTTCTCCGTGGCGCATCAGGCGCACCGAGAGCATCAAGCGGTTGCCGCTGATTTCGGGGATGAGCCCGGTGGATGGGTCGATGCGCAAGCGAAGCAGCTGGAAGCTGCGCCCCTGAGGCAGCGTCAACTGGAACTGGCCGCCCGGTGCGACCACTTTCTGGGCCGAGCCCGACTCGCGCAGCATCTTGAGCAATTGCACGATGGATTCGGCCAGCGGCGCCAGCGGCACCGACCAGCGATGCAGGTCGGCCCGGCGTTCCTCCGCGCTGCGGTGTTGCCAGTGGTAGTACGCGGGCAGGTCGAACTCGCAGGTGCCGCCGGGAATGCCGATGCGGCTGCGGATGCTCATCAGCCAGTCGTTTTCGGTCAAGGCCTGGCCGGTCTTGCCCGTCATCTCGCTCAACTGCGTGAAGCAGCCCTCCAGCTTCTGAATGACCTCTTCGAGCGCTTGCTCGGCAATCATGGGGTTGCCGCGAAACCCGATGAGGTGCTGCTTGTGCCGGTCCAGATCCTTGAGAACGTCCGATTTCATGTCGGCCCGTGCCGCCACGTCCATGATCTCGAAGATCGTCTGGATCGCGTAGTGGTGATCCAGCGGGTGGCTGCGTGGCACCAGTTCCACCATGCGACGAAACAGCTGCTCGAGCCGCAGGTAGGTGCGAATGCGTTCGTTGAAGGGGTAGTCGTACAGGATCACGGCAGCGGGGAGGTCGCGGGGCGAAGCGGCGGGTGGGGGTTCATCATAGCCCGAACCGCTTGGACAGGGCCTCTGCAGCGTGCTCCAGTCGGCTCAGATCGTCGGTGTCGTTGAAGACCACGAGATCGGCGGCCGCGAGGCGCAGGGCGCGCGGGCTCTGGTTGCGCATCACGGCCTCGGTGGTGGAGGCGTCCCATCCGCTGCGCGCGTTCACGCGTCGGATCTGCGTGGCGGGTGAGCAATCGACCACCAGCACACGGTCCAGTTGCGGCCGCCAGCGTGGCGACTCGACCAGCAAAGGCACATCGAAGACCAGGCAGCGCGAGGTGGATGCCTGGGCCTGGCGCTGGATTTCCGCACCCACGAGGGGGTGAATGATGCGTTCCAGCGTGTGGCGGGCTTCGGGGTTGGCGAACACATGGTCGCGCATGCGCTGCCGGTCGAGCGCACCGTCCGGGGCCAGGAAGGCTGGGCCGAAGACGCTCGCGATCGTGGGCATGGCGACACCGCCCGCTTCGGTGCTGCGTCGGGAGATGGCGTCCGCATCGATTACGTCGGCTCCGCGGGCTTGCAACAGCCTCGCCAGCGTGCTCTTGCCGCTGCCGATGCCGCCGGTGAGGCCCAGCCTGACGGGAAAGGGGCGAAGCCCGGAATTCACAGGCCGATGATGGCCAGAATGGCCGAGGGTCCGAAGACCATCGAGGTCAGACCCGCGAGTGCCAGGAAGGGGCCGAAAGGCACATACCCTCCCTCGCGCAGGTTGCCCTTGAGCTTGATGGCAATGCCGATCACGGCGCCGATCACCGATGCCATCAGGATGACAGGGATCAGCGCTTGCCAGCCGAACCAGGCGCCGAAGGCGGCAAAGAGCTTGAAGTCCCCATACCCCATGCCCTCCTTGCCCGTGATCAGCTTGAAGGCCCAGTACACCAGCCACAGCGACAGGTAGCCGGCCACGGCGCCCCAGAGTGCATCTGGCAGGGCCGTGTCCGTCAGTCGCAAGCCGGCCGCGCACAGGCCGGCCCACAGCAAGGGCAGGGTGATGTCGTCGGGCAGCAGCGTGGTGTCCCAGTCAATGCATGCCAGCGCCAGCACTGCGGCGGAGAATCCGCACCAGGCCAGAGCCTCCCAGCCCAGGCCCCAATGCCAGCCGCACCAGGCGAACAGCGCCGCCGTCACGGCCTCCACCGCCGGATAGCGCGCACTGATCGGCGCAGCGCACTGGCTGCATCGGCCTCGCAGGGCCAGGTAGCTGAGCACGGGGATGTTTTCGAACCAGCGAATCTGGTGTCCGCAATGGGGGCAGCGCGAGCGCGGCACCATCAGATTGAACGGTGCGGGTTCCGGTGAGTCCGGTGCGGTATTCTCTTCCGTGCTCTGGAGTTCCGCGCATTCGGCCGCCCAGCGCAGCTCCATCATCTTGGGCAGGCGGTGGATCACCACATTGAGGAAGCTGCCCACCAACAGGCCGAGCAGGCCCAGCAGCGCCGCGCCCGGCACACCCGCGTCTTCCAGCATCAAACCACCTGACCCAGCTTGAAGATGGGGAGGTACATCGACACCACGATGCCGCCAATGACGGTGCCCAGCACGACGATGATGATCGGCTCCATCAGGCTGGAAATGCCTGCCACCATGTCGTCCACTTCGGATTCATAGAAGTCGGCGGCCTTGCTCAGCATGTGATCGATCGAGCCCGACTCCTCACCGATGGCGCACATCTGCAGCACCATGGACGGGAAGACGTTGGCGTTGGTCATGGCGGTGGTCAGGCTGGTGCCCGTCGACACCTCCTGCTGGATCTTCTCGGTGGCAATGCTGTAGACGGAATTGCCCGACGCGCCGCCGACGGAATCGAGCGCCTCCACGAGTGGCACACCCGCGGCGAACATGGTGGCGAGGGTGCGGGTCCAGCGTGCAATGACCGATTTTTCGATCAGCACGCCAAAGATCGGCAGCTTGAGCAGCAGTCGATCCATGAAGCGTTGCACTTTCTCGTTGCGACGCCAGGCCTGCATGAAAAAGTAGAAGCCGCCGCCGATGACGCCGAAGATCAGCCACCAGTACTCGGTGAAGAACTCGCTCATCGCGATCACGAACAAAGTCGGCGCGGGGAGGTCAGCACCGAACGACGAGAACACGTCCTTGAACGAGGGAATCACGAAGATCATGATGATGGTCACCACCACGAAGGCCACGATGAGCACCGCAATCGGGTACATGAGCGCCGACTTGATCTTGGACTTGAGCGCCTCGGTCTTCTCCATGTAGGTGGCCAGGCGGTCCAGCAGATCCTCCAGAATACCGGCGGCCTCGCCGGCTTCCACAAGGTTGCAGTACAGGCTGTCGAAGTACAGCGGGTGCTTGCGGAAAGCCGAACTCAGCGAGGTGCCGGTTTCCACATCGGTCCGGATGTCGTTGAGCAACTTGGTGACACTGGGATTGGCATTGCCCCGGCCCACGATGTCGAAGGCCTGAAGCAGGGGCACGCCGGCCTTCATCATGGTGGCCAGCTGGCGCGTGAAGATGGCAATGTCCTTGGGCTTGATGCGCTTGCCCGAACTCATGCGGCGCTTCTTGATCTTGCCCGGCACGATGCCCTGGCGCCGCAGCGCGGCCAGCACCTGGTTTTCCCCCACGGCCCGCGTTTCTCCCCGTACGGTCTTGCCGTTGCGGTCCTTGCCTTCCCACTCGAAGACAGCGTCCTTGACGTTTTTGGATACTGCGGTTGCCATGGTGTCCCTTTATCCCTCTGAGCCTGGTGCCTGGAGCGGCGTCATTCGTTGGTCACGCTGAGCACTTCTTCCAGCGATGTCATGCCCAGCTTCACCTTGAGCAGGCCGGATTCGCGCAGTGTGCGAACCCCCTCCTTGCCGGCCTGCTGGGCGATGTCGAGCGCACTGCCGCCACGCAGGATGATGCGCTGGATTTCTTCCGAAATAGGCATCACCTGGTAGATGCCGACGCGGCCCTTGTAGCCGTTGTTGCAGGCGGAGCACCCCACGGGTTTGTAGGGCGTCCAGGTGCCGTCCAGTTCCTCGGGCTTGAACCCGGCATCCACCAGGGCCTTGCGCGGCGCGTCCATCGGGGCCTTGCAGGTGGCACACAGGCGGCGGGCCAGCCGTTGGGCGGTGATGAGGATCACGCTGGAGGCAATGTTGAACGTGGGAATGCCCATGTTCATCATCCGCGTCAAGGTGGTCGGTGCGTCGTTCGTGTGCAGCGTGGACAGCACCATGTGGCCGGTTTGCGCGGCCTTGATCGAAATGTCCGCCGTTTCCAGGTCGCGGATCTCACCGACCATGATCACGTCCGGATCCTGCCGCAGGAAGGCCTTGAGGGCCGCCGCAAAGGTGAGGCCCGCTTTTTCGTTGACGTTGACCTGGTTGACGCCTGGCAGGTTGATTTCCGACGGGTCTTCCGCCGTGGAGATGTTGATGCCGGGCTTGTTGAGGATGTTCAGGCAGGTGTACAGCGACACGGTTTTGCCCGAACCCGTCGGGCCGGTGACCAGCACCATGCCGTAGGGCCGACCGATCGCGTTCAGCAGCCGTTCCTTTTCTTCGGGCTCGTAGCCCAGGGCGTCGATACCGACCTTGGCGCTGCTCGGGTCGAGGATACGGATCACGATCTTCTCGCCGAACAAGGTGGGCAAGGTGCTGACCCGGAAGTCGATCACCCGATCGGGCCCGATCTTGAGCTTCATGCGCCCATCCTGGGGCACGCGCTTTTCGGAGATGTCCATGCGGGAGATCACCTTGATCCGGGACGCCAGCTTGTCCTTGATCACGATCGGCGGCGATGCGATCTCGCGCAGTTCACCATCCACCCGGAAACGGACCCGGTAGTTGTGCTCGTAGGGCTCGAAGTGCAGGTCGGATGCGCGCATGTTGAACGCGTCGATCAGCATCTTGTGCAGGAACTTGACCACCGGCGCGTCGTCGACTTCCGACGCCTTGTCGGTCACGTCGCTGACGTTCGTCTCGGTGGCGGCCTCGTCGAATTCGAACTCGCCACCGATGATGTTGTCCATCGTGTCGTTGACGCTGGTGGTCTGGGTCTCCACCAGTTTGCTGAGCTTGTCGTACTCGGCGATCACCCAGTCCACGCCCATCTGAGTCGCGAACTTGATCTTCTCAGCCGCCTGCTGGTCGGCCGGATCGGCCGTGGCCACCATCAACCGGTTGTTGCGTTTGCTCAGGACGACGATGCGGTAGTCGGCGCAGATCTTGGCGTCGAGCAAGCCGGCGGGCAGGCGTTGCACGTCGATAGCATCCAGATCGAGCAGCGGTGCAGCGAAGGCCACCGACATGGTGTGGGCCAGGTCGGAAGCGGACACCGCGCCCGAGCCGGTCAGTTCTGCAATGAAGCTGGTGCGCCCGCTCTGCGCCTTGCGGTAGAGATCTTCAGCCGCCTTCTGGCCAAGCTTCCCTGCAGACACGAGTGCACGGCCCAGGCCTGGCAGGGCCATGGAGGGGGTCTCGTGGGGGAGGGTTTCGACGGACGCCATAGACTTGTAATCTATCGTAAATCAAGGACTTGCCTGCCATTATTGAGGCAACTTGTGCCGGAATGGCCGTTTCCCCCGCTGGCCGTTGTAACGAGGACGCGAAATCCGACCGGCCGGTCGTTGGCGCGGCCTGAACGGCAAATATCTTGAAGGGGAAACTGGTCGGGGTGAGAGGATTCGAACCTCCGGCCTCTACGTCCCGAACGTAGCGCTCTACCTGGCTAAGCTACACCCCGATGACCGAAAGTGGTCGATCGTACGAGGACCGTGGGTCCTCGCTGGCTGCTCAAGAACGACGCTCAAGCAGGCCAGCCGCCAATTGTAGCAAAGCCGCGCTGTAGGGATTGACCGGCAGCTGTTTGGCCGCTTCGATCGCCCGCTGAGCCTCTGCATGGGCGCTGGTGCGAGCTGCATCCAGGGCCCCAGTTTGCAGAATGATGTCCCTGATCGCCTCGAGGTGCGCCACGTCGCCTTGCTCGATGGCCTGCCGCAGCAGCGCCTTCTGGGCCTCGGAGCCCGAGCGCAGCGCGCAGATGATGGGCAGTGTGACCTTGCCTTCGCGCAGGTCGTCGCCCAGGTTCTTCCCCAGCTCTTCGGCGCTGCCTTCGTAGTCGAGCACGTCGTCGATGACCTGGAAGGCGGTGCCCAGGGCTTGGCCATACTGGGCGCACAGCGCCTCGGTGTGAGCGTCTGCACCGGCCAGGATGGGGGCGAGGCGGGCGCTGGCTTCGAACAGCTTGGCGGTCTTGGAGCGAATCACGCGCAGATACGCCGCCTCGTCGATGGCGGCATCGTGCATGTTCATGAGCTGAAGCACTTCGCCCTCGGCAATCACGTTGGTGGCGTCGGACAGCACCTGCATCACGCGCATGTCGTTGATGTCCACCATCATCTGGAAGGCGCGAGAGTAGAGGAAATCGCCCACCAGAACGCTGGCGGCATTGCCGAACCGTTCGTTGGCGGTCTCACGCCCCCGGCGCAGGGTGGACTCGTCCACCACGTCGTCGTGCAGGAGGGTCGCCGTGTGAATGAACTCCACCACGGCCGCCAGCGTGTGGCGCTGGGGATTCTGGCTGTTGATGGCGCCGCTGACCAGCAGCAAAAGGGCCGGGCGCAATCGCTTGCCGCCGGCCGAGATGATGTACTGGGCGACCTCTCGCACCAGGGGCACTTCGGTGGTGAGGCGGTCGCTGATGACCTGGTCCACCCGCTGCATGTCGGGCTGGATCAGCTCCAAGGGGCTGGCGGCTGGGGCGATGGGGGTGGTCAAGGTGGATGCGCTGGAGCGGTGGGGAGGTCGGGCGTGGGGATTATAGGAACCGAGTCCCGGCTCGCCCCGGCCGACAGCCGGCGGCTTGCCGGTTTTTCGGGCACATGCTAAAATCTAAGGCTCAGTGGAATTGGGTCCGCTGACTTCCATTCGTGGAATTTTTAAAGAGGTTCATATGTACGCGGTCATAAAAACCGGTGGCAAACAGTATCGTGTTGCTGCTGGCGAAAAAATTAAAGTAGAACAGATTGCTGCGGATGTGGGCCAAG
>Ga0247823_10000079_pt1 | contig 71744 bp, 65 predicted proteins | sample 13C_PalmiticAcid_2_FD_192426 | JGI IMG/M metagenome (GOLD analysis project Ga0247823, IMG submission 192426) | Soil microbial communities from agricultural site in Penn Yan, New York, United States - 13C_PalmiticAcid_Day30 | ecosystem: Environmental > Terrestrial > Soil > Agricultural land... | reverse complement strand
CCGCAAACCGGCGTGCCGGCACGCCGGTTTGCGGCGTAACCCCTCACCCTCCCACGCTTCGCGCGGACCCCTCCCTCTCCCTCTGGGAGAGGTTTACTGGATCGCCTCGAAGGCTTCGAAGTCCTTCTCCAGCCGCCACTGCATGGCCGCCTTGAGGTTCTTGTTCAGGAACACGTCGCAGGCCGTGCCGGGCTTGGCGCATTCGACCGCGCCGCGCAGGCTCTTGCCCGGCAGGAAGGCGTATTCCAGGCTGTCTCGCGCCATGGCCTTGAGGTCGGCGTAGCGCAGGCCGTGCTCGGTGGCGGCGCGGACGTACTCGTTGGTCAGGTCGATGCGCGAGACGCCCTCGTCGTCGGTGGACAGCACCACCGGCACCCCGGCCTGGCGGTAGAGCGACAGCGGATGGTCCGCGCCCTTGACGCCCAGGATGACGTCGTTGCTGGTCAGGTTGATCTCGACGGCGACCTTGTCGCGGGCCATGCGCTTCAGCAGGCCCGGCGCGTCGTGCTCGTAGGCGATGTCGACGCCGTGGCCGATGCGTTTCGCGCCCGCCACCATGACGGCCTGATTGATGTGGAAGGTCAGGTCGCGCGGCGGCACGAGGCCCAGGGAGAGCTCGCCGGCGTGCAGGGCCATCGGAACCTTGGGGTAGCGGCCCGACAGGTACCTCATCATCCGCATATGCAGGGCGTAGTCGCCGAGCGAGACCGGATGGTCCTCGGGATTGACGATGTTGACCCCGACGAAGCGCGGGTCGGCGTCGACCAGGGCGAAGGCGGCGGCCATCTGGGCGAAGACGAAGCCGGCCGGTTGGGCGCGCTCGACGAAGGGCTGGAAGCGCACCTCGACCGCGCATGGACCAGCGGTTCCGCTGTTCTGCGCGCAGTCCAGGCGCTTGTCGGCCTCGGCGAGCGCGGCGTCCATCTCCTTGCGCGAGGCCTCGACCATGGCCGGCAGGCCGGAGGCGAAGGCCGCGTAGGTCTTGGCGAAGTCGCCATCCCAGCGGCCGGCCTCGCGCTCGGCGAAGGCGCGCATGGCGTTGGGGTTGGCCGAGCTCTCGACATAGGAGACGCGGTCCTGGGCGGCGTATTCGCGGGTGACGGCGACCATCGGCCCGATGTTGGGCGCGGCGGCGGCGGCGAAGCGCTCGAAGGTCGAGAAGAACTGGTCGTGGCCCGAGGCGGCGGCGTGGTCGGCCCCGCGGTCGTAGTTGCGCACCGACAGGCTGTCGATCACCCGGTTATAGAGGGCCGGATCGCGGCGGGCGAGGCCGGCGGCGGGAACCGTGGCCTTGCCATCACAGGGCGCGGGCGTCAGGGCCGGCCGCGTCGCGGTGGAGACGCAGAGGCCGCCCTCGCCCGCCCAGGCGATGAAGTCCTCGGCATAGGGCGCGCCCCACAGGTGGTTGTGCAGGTCGCCGCCCTTGGGCATGGCCTGTAGGAAGAGCCGCAGCCTGGCCTTGTCGGGAGCCGCGGCGTCGAAGGCGGCCGATGCGCGCGCCTCGGCGTCCGAAGAGCCGGCCTGGGCGGGCGAGAGCGTCAACAGCCCGGCCGCCATGATCAGTCCGCTGGTCAGAAACCAATTTCGCGCGCGCATCGTCCGCCCCCAGATCCTTTGTGGCCTACCCACGATGATTTGCAGCGTTTGGCAAATCGCGGGCGGTGGAAAGGACCGGAAACGGGCCGAGGATCAGAAGTTCAGCAGCGGGAAGCGTTCGGCCGCCTTGGCGTTGGTGGTCGTGGCCTCCGTCGAGCCCTCGGCCAGGGCGGCGACGCCCACGCCCAGCAACCAGCCGGTCAGCATCAGGCCCAGGCTGCTGTTGAAGGCTTCCAGCGCCTCGCGCACCGGCTCCATGCCCGGCTTGGTCAGGTTGAAGTCGGCCTGACCGACGTCGCCACCGGTGATGCTGCTGGTCCAGCCCGTCGAGGAGGCGTCGTTCTCATGGATGACGAAGCCGTCGTCATGGGCTGCGTCGAGAGCCCGGCCGTCGGTGCTCACCGAGACCGACAGATCGCCCTTGGTCAGCTCGCTGACGCCGTCGACCACCAGGGCCTGGTCGCCGCGAGTGATCACGACCTGCTCGGCGTAGGTCATGTCGTTCCAGGTCGACTTCTCGGTGTTGATGGTGATCTTCGTGCCGTTCTCGAGCTGGAAGGTGGTGGTGCCCCAGAAGTCGCCGATATGCTTGCCGTTGTAGTCGACGTGGGGGTCGCCCCAGATGCGCGTGGCGTTCCCGTCGGCGTCTCGCACGGTGATCTCGGAGTTGGCCTCGTTGATCGACAGGGTGTAGCCGTCGCCGATGTCGATCTCGGCCTTGCCCGCCTCGGGCATGGTCGCCGAGAACTTGGGCTGTGCGGGCGCGGGCTGGAACAGCCCGGCGACCATCGCGCCCAGGGTGAACTGCATGGCGCCGAAGGTCTTCAGCGACTGACCCAGGCCTGCGCTGACGCCGGTAAGGATCGCCGCGTTCACGGCCGTGTTCAAGGCGCTGTTGATGGTGGTCATCGCTCCTACCCCTGCTCGATCGGATAGCCGCCGGTTGCGGCCTGCGACGAAAGGTGGCGCCAAGCGGGGCGGTCCAGATAGCTGGGGCATATCCCATCAGGGAAAACCCTAGGTCGGCGATCCGAAAGGAACCTCCCCCTCTGGGGGAGGCGATCGCGCAGCGATCGGTGGGGGGAGTCAGTACGAAATCAGCCAGCGCCTCGACAGCTGAAAACGTCCCCCCACCGGCCTTCGGCCGCCTCCCCCGGAGGGGGAGGTTCCCTTTCGCCTACCCCTTCCCATCCAGCCCGCGCAGCACCTGCAGGATCACCGTCGGCCGGGCGCCGATCTCGTTGAGCAGCAACTGGACCAGGCCCGTCAGCATGGCCAGGACCACCGCCGTGGCGATCCACGACTTGATGGCCAGGCCCAGGGAGAAGACGTTGAGCTGCGGGGCGTAGCGGTTGATCAGGCCAAGGCCGCCGTCGACGAGGTAGAGCACGATCAGGGCCGGGGTCGCCAGCATCACGGCCATCACCATCAGCCGCGAGAACTCGCCCTCGAACAGCGACAGGCTGCGCAGGGACAGCACCGGGGTCAGGCTGCCGATCGGCCATACCGCATAGCTGTCGAGGATCACCCCGACCATCAGCAGAAGCCCGCCCGAGAACATGAAGACGAAGTTGGCCAGGCGGCTGAGAAACTCGCCGGTCAGCGAGGTCTGGTGGCCGCTCAGGGGGTCGACGACCTGGGCGATGGTGGCGCCGACCTTGGCGTCGATGATCTGGCCGGCCGCCTCGAGCGCCCACAGCATGGTGCCGAAGAAGAAGCCGATGACGAGGCCCACCAAGGCCTCCTTGGCGAAGATCATGATCCACTGGACGGTCGGCAGTTCCATCTGGGCCAGTTGCGGCTGGAGCGTGATGACGATGATCCCGAAGGCCAGGAAGATCGAGTTGCGCACCAGGGCCGGCACCGTCTCGGGCGACAGCAGCGGCAGCAGCATGAAGGCCGCCGCCACCCGGGTCGCGCCGACGGCCAGGATCAGGGTGTTCTCGAAGATCGCCCCGAGCCAGTCGGGCGCTCCGGTCATGCGCCCCTCTTCATCGGCGGACCATGGCCGGGAACTCGGTAAATACCCGGTCGCCGAAGCGATAGAGCGTGCCGCCCAGCAGGCTGGCGGTGACGAAGATCGTCAGCACGATGGCGAAGAACTTGGCCGCGTACTGCAGTGTCTGCTCCTGCAGTTGGGTGGCCGACTGGATGACCGCCACGAACAGGCCCACCAGCGAGGCGGCGACGATCGGCGGGGCCGACAGGATCAGCACCAGCCACAGGGCCTGGTTGACGAGCTCGATGGCCTGGGCGTTCAGCATGGCGCGGCCCTCCTCACGTGTAGGACAGCACGAGGCCGTGCGAGAGCTTCACCCAGCCGTCGATCAGCACGAACAGCAAAAGCTTGAACGGCAGCGACACCGTCGTCGGCGACAGCATCATCATCCCCATGGCCAGCAGGATGTTGGAGACCACCAGGTCGATGATCAGGAACGGCAGGAAGATCAGGAAGCCAATCTGGAAGGCGGCCGCCAGCTCCGACACGGTGAAGGCCGGGACAACGACGATGAAGTCGCGCTGGGTCAGGGCGCGGGCCTTTTCCGGGCCGTTGATGCGCTGGGCGGTCTTCAGGAAGAAGGCCCGCTCGCGGGGCGTCGAATGCTTGATCAGGAACTCGCGCAGCGGCTCCTTGGCCTTGTCGGCGTAGGTGAACAGGGCCTGGGTGTCGCTGCTGACGGCGGCGATCGGCTTCATGTCCTGGTTGGCGGCGGCCATCTGCTGGCCGACCGGATACATCACGTAGAGGGTCAGGATCAGGGCCAGGCCGTTGAGCACGATGTTGGGCGGCACCTGCTGCAGGCCCAGCGCATTGCGCAACAGGCTGAGCGTGACGACGATCTTGGTGAACGAGGTGACCATCACCGCCACGAACGGCGCGAGCGCCAGCAGGATGACGGTGATGAGGGCCGAGCCGGGCGAGAATTGCGTCAGGTCCATCTGGGCTCAGCCTTCGCCGCCTATGGCTTCGATCAGGACGCCCCAGGCCTCGCCCACGGGCACCAGGCGCCCCCGGGCGATGGCGCGGTCGCCGGCCAGCAGCACGGCGGGGGCGTCCTCGCGCGGGCCGGCCAGGACGACGGTGGAGCCGGGGCGCAGGCCGGCCAGCTCCGACAGCGGCAGGCTGGCCTCGCCCAGCAGCACCTTCAGCGGCACGGGCAGGTCGGCGGGGGCGACCGGGGCGGCGTCGGGAGCGGCGTCCTCGGTCGGGACGACGGCGATGTCGAGCGGCGGAGCCATGGCGCTCTCCTCGATGGCGTTGAGTGTGAAGCGATGCTGGGAAAGCTCGAACCGGCCGACGAGGCGGCGGTCGAACAGGGTCAGGCTGGCGAGGCCGGGGCGCGACGCCGACAACGGCGTCAGGACGATGTCGCCCGGGCGCAGGGCCGCGGCGGTCGTCGCCGGCAGGTCGGGTCCGTCGAGCACCAGGGGGCCGACGGCCGGCACGGCCTGGTGCGCGCCCGGCGCCCATGGATCGAAGATAGGCTGCGGCCAGGCGCGGGCGGCCTCGGGGTCGACGGCCAGGACCAGGCGGGCGAAGGGCGCGCCGTCCTGGGTCTCGACGACGATCGACAGGGCCAGCAGGCCGTCTGGCGCCCCGGAATCGACGTCCATGGGCGACAGGCTCTCGGTGGTGGCGGCCTCGATGGCGGCCAGGACCGGCTCGACCCGGTCGAGGGCGACCAGCAGCTCGGCGTCGTCGGCCGGGACGAAAGCGGCGCCGGACAGTTCGCGGATCGCCAGGCGCAGGCTCGGCTCGTCCTCGCCGAACAGGATCCATGGGCCGGCCCCGACCTGGGCGTCGAGGGCGACGCGGGTGACGAGGCCCGGCGCGCGCAGGGCGGCCAGCACGGCCAGGGCGTGGTTGCGGGCGACCAGGCCCGCGAGGTCGGCGGCGGACGATGCGCCCTCCCCGGCCTGAAGGTCGAGGGAGGCCGTCATGCGTCGTCGTCCACGGTTCCGGTGACGGCCATGCGCACCAGCCGGGTCAGGCTGGTCGCCTCCATCTTGGTCATGATCCGCGAGCGGTGCAGCTCGACGGTCTTGGGGCTGATGCCCAGGTCGTAGGCGATGACCTTGTTGACCTTGCCGGCCACGACCAGGGCCATGACCTCGCGCTCGCGCTCGGTGAGGCCGGCGACGCGGCGGGCATAGGCCTGCTGGCCGGGCGTCTGGACCGGACGGACCTGGGCGAAGGCCCGTTCCAGGGCCGCTTCGAGCGCGGCTTCCTGAAAGGGCTTTTCAAGGAAGGTCACGGCGCCCTTCTGCATGGCCTCGACCGCCAGGGGCACGTCGCCGTGGCCGGTCATGAAGATCACCGGCCGCTCGCAGCCCCGGGCCTTCAAGGCGTCGAGCAGTTCCAGGCCCGACATGTCGGGCATGCGCACATCCAGCAGCAGGCAGGCGCCCGGCGGCGGATCGCCGGCGTCGAGAAAGGCCCGCGCGCCGTCGAAGGTGGAGACGGCGTAGCCCAGGCTTTCCAGCCACCAGGCGGCGGACTGGCGGAACTCGCCGTGGTCGTCGACCAGGCAGACCGCGCCCAAGGCGCTGGGCGGGGGTGTCGAGGTAGAGGGGGTGGTCATGGCTCCTCCTGGCGCGCCGCGGGCAGCGCGATGTGGAATACGGTCCCCCCCTCGGGATCCGGGGCGTGCCACAGACGCCCGCGATGCAGTTCGACGATGGACCGGCAGATCCCCAGGCCCACGCCCATGCCGCCGGGCTTGGTCGAGAAGAACGGCGAGAACATCTTGCCCTCCGCGCCCGCCTCGACGCCCGGACCGCTGTCGGCGACGGTCAGCTCGACCATGCGGTCAGAACCCTCCATCGGCGCGGCGGCGATGATCAGGCGGCGCGGGCCGGGCCGGCCGCGCATGGCGTCCAGGCCGTTGCGGGCGAGGTTGACCAGCACCTGCTGGATCATCACCGCGTCGCCCAGCACCGGCGGCAGGGTCGCGAACTGGGCGCGGGCCACGACCTTGTCGCGGGCGATCTCCCAGTCGAGCAGGTCGAGCGTGGCGCGCACCAGCCTCGGCAGGTCCAGCGGCTCGACCTGGGGCTGGCGCTGCTCAACGAAGGAGCGCATGCGCTGGATGACGCCCGAGGCGTAGAGCGCCTGCTCGGCGGCGCGATCCAGGGCCTCGACGCCCTCTTCCTTCGACAGCGCCCCGCGCGACAGCCGGGCCTTGAGCCCCCGCGCGATGTTGGTGATCGAGCCGATCGGCTGGTTCAGTTCGTGGGCGATCATGGTGGCCATCTCGCCGACGGACATGACGCGCGAGGTCAGCAGCAGGCGCTCGCGGTCGGCCAGGCGACGGCCTTCCGCCTCCTGGCGCTCGGCGGCGCTGGACAGGATCAGGCAGATGCGGCCGTCGCCGTGCGCGGCCCGGGCCTCGAAGGCCTGGCCGTCGAGATCCAGCGGGAAGAGGCCGCCCTCCCCGCGCCGCGCCGCCTCGACCGCCGCCAGCAGCCCCCCAGCCGGAACCCGGCCGGGGGCGAGGTCGGGGGTCAGCCGCGCGAAGGCCGGGGAACGCCAGGCCAGGCGCGGGACGGCGGCGTCCTCGAAGGCGGCGACGGCCAAACCCAGGACGTCCAGCGCCTCGGCCTCGGGCGACTGGGAAAGGAGCGCGGCCAGGCCCGTCATGCGACACACAGGCTGGCTAGGGAAAACCCGACTGGCGGGCGCGCGTTGTCTTTCGTATCGAGAGACTGAAGGAGCTTGCCATGTCCGCCAGCCGTATCGACGCCCCGTCCGTCTCCGGCGTCTGGAGCCACGGTCTTTCCGGGATCAGCCCGGCGGGCGAGCCCTCGCGCGCCCAGGCCTTCGGCGACTTCTCCGGCTTCTCGCGCCATGACGGCCGCATCGGTCTTTCCGGCGCCGCCCGCGACCTGGACGATACGGCCCGCGCCGTGGCCGATCGCCTGACCGACACCCGCGACAACGGCCTCTTCTGAAGCTAGCTTCTCGGCGTGAACGCCGACCGCATCCTCAAGTCCGAGCCCGACTGGTTCGGCGCCGCCCAGGCGCTGGTCGAGGGCCTGCGGGGCCAGGCCAGCCTGGACCGCCGCGTCGACGTGCTGGAACGCGTCTGCAGCGACCTGGGCGATGCGCTGTACCCAGGCTTCGCCAAGCTGCTGGCGGCCGTGGCCCATTTCGGCGAGCCGGAGGTCAAGGCGCTGGTCGCCGATACCCTGGCCCAGGCTCTGCTGACCGCCCGCCTGCCGGCCGCGCGGGTTCCCGCCTGGGGCGCTGGAGGCTTCGCTGGCCTGGGCGGCGGCGGACCACTGCTCAGCAACAGCCGCAAGGTCGGGCCGCTGGAGTTCCTGTGCGTCTGGCTGGTGCGCGACATCGCCGACGCGCCGCTGGACGCCGAGGCCTTCGAGACGGCGGCGACCTACCTGCTGGACCTGGTGAGCGCCTCGCCCAAGGCGACGGCGCTCTATATCGACAAGCTGCGCGCCGACGCGGCCGACCCGACCGAGGGACTGCACAACGCCCAGAGCCGCCGGCTGATCGAGATGCTGGCCGAGCGCTGGGCCGCCGGCGATCCGCCCGCGGAGGTGGCCCGGGCGGTGACCCGCGCGGCGGAAGCCGATCGCGGCGTGGGACGGTTCGGGTTGCCGTTGCGGTGAGAGCGAACGCCCCGGGTCGGAGCTGCTCCCCATAGATCCCGTCATTCCCGCCCTTGTGGCGGGAACCCCTTGTTCCGCTTGCACGGGCGTTGCAAGCGGCGTGCTCAGCACGCCGCCCCATCCGCACCTGCGGCTGATAGAGGGGTTCCCGCCACAAGGGCGGGAATGACGGGCGTATAGAGAAACGTCGAGATTCAACGCACCCTCCGGATCAACGCCTCGGGATCCAGCCCGTCGTCGGCTTCCACGAAGAGATCCGCCAGCGCCAGGCCCCGCACCTCCAGCCGCTTGCGCAGGGCCTCCAGGGCCTTGGTCAGTTCGGGCGTGGCCTCCGGCCGGGCGGCCAGGGTCAGGGACAGCGAGCCGTCGGGGGCGCGCGACAGGCCAAGGCCGGTCAGCAGCGAAGCCTTGTCGGCCATGCCCAAGGCCAGCGTCTTGCGGTCGCCGCCCGAGGCCAGCCAGGCCTTGTCCATGGCGGCGCTGAAGGCCTCGATGTCCGCCGCGGTCGCGCCGGGCGCCGTCACGGGGGCTTCTACCGCGCCGCCGGCCGACCTGGTCAGCGCCGACAGGGCGTCGACGCCCGTCGCCTCCTGGCCGCCGGCCAGGTCCTGGAAGTCGCGGGTCGGACCCAGCAGGGCCGACAGGTCGACCTTGCCGTCGTCCTCGTCGCGCTCGGCTTCCTTTTCCCGTTCGGCGCGCGCGCCTTGACGGACGAGCGGCTCGCGGCGCTCGGCGGCCTGCTGCAGCAGGGCCTGGAACTCCGATCCGCGCCAGGGCGTGGGCGGCTCGCCGGCGCCGCGCGGCGTGGAGGTGTTCGGACGCTCGGCGGCGGCGTTGTCGCGGATGGTGGTCATCGGAAGCTCCTGAAGGCGCCGGCGTCCTCGATCTCGAGCTGCTCGCGGGCCTCGCGGTCGGCGGCGACCTGGGCGCGAGCGTGATCGAGGCGACCGTTCATGGCGTCGAAGCGGCCCTGGGCGCGGGCCAGGGCCCTGATGGCGGCGGCCAGATCCTCGCGCGCCAGGTCCAGCGCCACGGCCTCCTGGTCGCGCAGGCGCTGGTCGGCGTCGCGGGCGATGGCCACGGCCTCCCGCCGGGCCAGGGCCGAGGCCACCAGATGGGCCGCGCCCGACAGGCCGCCGGCGAACCAGTCGTCGAGCCGGGCCTTGGCGACGTCGTGGGCGGCGATCAGGCGGTCGCGGATTTCCAGCGCCTCTACGGCGTCGGCCACCTTGCGCCGGGCCTCGGCGGCCTCGCGCATGGCCTTCTCGACACGGCGCTCGCGCAGCTTCACCACCGGAACGAGAGCCTGGACCTGGGCGCGGGCGGTCATGCGGCGGCCTCCGCCAGGGCAGACAGAGCCTCGTCGAAGGCCACGGCGTCGTGCGCGCCCTGGCGCAGCAGGTCGGTGATGCGCGGACGGCGGGCGATGGCCTCGTCGGCCAGGGGATCGCCGCCGGGCTTGTACTCGCCGATCTGAAGCAGGAACTCGATCTCGGCGTACTTGGCCATCCAGCCGCGCACCTTCATGGCGGCTTCCTGCTGCTGGGCCGATGCGACGCGCGGATAGACGCGGCTGAGGCTGGCGGCGACGTCGATGGCCGGATAGTGCCCGGCCTGGCCGAGCTTTCGGGAGAGATAGATGTGGCCGTCGAGGATCGAGCGGACCTCCTCGCCGACCGGATCGCCGCCCTCCTCGTCCTCGATCAGCACGGTGTAGAAAGCGGTGATCGCCCCGCCTTCGATCGCGCCCGCCCGCTCGAAGAGGCGCGGCAGTTCGGCGAAGACCGACGGCGGAAAGCCCCGGCGCACCGCCGGCTCGCCCACCGACAGGCCGATCTCGCGCAGGGCGCGGGCGAAGCGGGTGACGCTGTCCATCTGGAGCATGACCCGGCGCCCCTCGGCCCGGAACCCCTCGGCGATGGCGGTGGCGACGTGGGCCGCGCGCACCCGCTCCATGGCCGGCCGGTCGGAGGTCGAGACGATGACCACCGAGCGGGCCAGGCCCTCGGGCCCCAGGCAGTCGTCGAGGAACTCGCGCACCTCGCGGCCCCGCTCGCCGATCAGGGCGATGACGTTGACGTCGCTGCGGGCGTGGCGGGCGAACATGCCCAGCAGGGTCGACTTGCCGCCGCCGGCCATGGCGAACAGGCCCACGCGCTGGCCCTCGCCGGTGGTCAGCAGGGCGTCGACGCAGCGCACCCCAGTCGCGAACGGCTGGGCGATCGGCGGGCGGGCCAGCGGATTGGGGGCCTCGCCATAGACGGGACAGGGGCGCAGCGGCCCGGTGATCGGACCCAGGCCGTCCAGCGGCTCGCCATGGGCGTCGAGCACGCGGCCCAGCAGCCCCTCACCTACCCCGATCTCGCTGCGGCGGGGGCCCGCCACCACCTCGGCGTCGACGGCCACGCCCTCCAGGCGCGATAGCGGGGTGAGGATCGCCGCCCCGCCGTCGAGGCCGACGACCTGGGCTTTCACGACGTTGCCGCCGGCGCGGTCGACGATCTCGCACTCCTGGCCGATGCGCACATCGAGGCCCGTGGCGCGCACCGTCGTGCCGAACGCCTGGGCCACGCGGCCGCGCCGCTCGACGGTGCGGGCGCCGCGCAGGACGTCGCGCAGTCGGGCGTCGTTGGCGACTTCGGAAGGCGGCGCATCGAAGCTCATGCGGCGGCCTCGCCGGCCGGGGCGGCGAACACCGCCTCCAGGGCCCTAAGCTGGGTTTCGAGCCCGGCGTGGGTGCGCCCCGAGGGGGTGTCGAGCACGCAGTCGCCGGCCGCCACGTCGGCGTCGGCCATCACCTCGATGCGGGCGTCGATCGACCACAGCCGGCGGGTCACCGCGCCGGCGGCCTCGGGCGCGACGCGGACGCGGATCGGCTCCTCGGGCAGCAGGTCGCGGGCCGCCTGCTCGGCGAGGGCGGCCAGCACCTCGTCGGCGGCCAGGCCGGCGGCGATGCGGCGGACGATGTCGAGCGCCAGGGCGCCGGCGCTGGACCGCAGGCGGTCGCGCTCGACCTGAAGCGCGGCGTGGACGCCGGCCAACACCTGGGCCGTCTCGCGGGCGGCGGCGGCCGTTCCCTCGGCATGGCCCTGGGCGAAGCCGTCGCGCAGGGCGGCCTCGCGGGTCGCCTGGCGCAGGGCGTCGAGGGCGGCGGTGAGCTCGGCCGCGTCGCGCACGGCGCCGACGTCCTCGCGGCGGATCACCGGCTGGTCGGTCAGGAGCGCGCCCGAAGGGCCCGAGGACAGGAGCAGATAGGTCATGCGGCGGCCTCCAGGGCGCCGGCCTCGAAGGCCATGAAGAGCCCGCGCGCGGCGTGCGCCGCGCCAAGGCCCCGGTCGGGATCGATCGCCAGCGGGGCGACCTCGAAAAGCTCGGAAAGGCGGGCGACGGCGACCGGGCGGCGTCCGACCTCGGCCAGCAGCACGCCGGCGCCCAGGGCGCTGAAGGCGTCCTCGTCGCCCAGCGCCAACGCTGCCTGCGGGATCGCCGCCACGAGGCCCGGCGGCGAGGCCAGCACCGCGTCCAGCGCCGGCTCGCCTATGCGGCGGGCGACACGGGCCAGGCGCTTGCCGTCGATGGTCCGCTGGAGGACCTCGGTGCAAGCGGCGGCGGCGGCGAAGTCGGCCAGGCGCGCGCGGCGTTCGGCCGGCCAGGCCGCCCAGTCCGGCGCGGCGGCGACGTCGGCGAAGGTCAGCGGCGTCTCGGCTCGCCCGTTCAGGCGCCGCGCCAGCCGCGCCGCGCGCGGGCCGACCGGCGCCGGCGCGCCGATCGCGTCCAGCAGGCGGGCCTGGGCGACCAGGCGCCGGCGGTCGGCGCGGGCGTTCATGCGACGGGCGTCCCGGTCTCGGCCAGGGTCTTCAGCTTGCGGCGCGGCTTGCCCCGGCTGGTGCGGCTGAAGACATAGGCCCCCACCCCGCCGATGGCCGCGAGGATGGCGATGGCCGGCATGGTGAACGACCGGATCGGCGAGACCGGCGCGGCGGCCATCACCGGCTTGGCCGGGAACATCACAACCGTCACCTTGTCGTAGGGCAGGCCCTCGATGGAATTGGTGACCAGCGCCTTGATCGAGCCCACCTGGCCGGAGAGGTCGACGTCGGGGTTGTGGCGGATGAACACCGAGGCCGAGGACGGCTTCTGCTGCTCGGCCAGGGGATCGGCCTCGGGCACGGCGATGTGCACCCGGGCCTGGACCACGCCGTCGATGGACGAGATGGTCTGGCTGAGCTCCTGGCTGAGGCCGTACATCAGCCGGGCCCGCTGCTCCATCGGCGAGGAGACGAAGCCCTCCTTCTTGAAGACCTCGCCCAGGCTCTCGAACTTGTCGCGCGGATAGCCCTGGTCGTGCAGCACGGCGACGGCCGACGAGAACTGCTCGGCGCGGGTCTTCAGCGCCCAGACCTTGCCGTCCTTGCTGCTCTTCGAAGCCGAGACGTTGGCGTTCTGCAGCACGGCGACCATCTCGTTGGCCTCGCGCTCGGTGAGCCCGCCGTAGAGCTCCTTCTCGGCGCAGGCCGACAGGCCCAGGGCCGCGGCGACCAGGACGGCGGGCAGGATCTTGCGCATGGCCGCCACCCTAGGCCTGTTGCCGGAACAGCTGCTGCAGGCCGTCGGACGTGCGGTTGGCGATGTTCGAGGTCAGCTGGCAGTTGAACATGAACTCGTGGCACTGGACGGTCAGGCCGATCATCTCGCCGGGCGTGATCGCCGCGCCCTTGGCCTCGGCGGCCTTGGCGTGGGCGGCCAGGTTCGAGGCCTGGCTGTTGACGAACTCCAGCTGGTTGAAGACGCCCTTCATGGCCGGGGCCAGGGCCTCGGGGCCGCCGAGCCCTGCAACCTGCGAGGCGCCGGCGGTGTGCAGGGCGTTCTGGAACTGGACGGCGTCGGTGAGGCTGGCGCCGTAGCCGACCTGGGCCACCTGCGGCGCGGCTTCCTGGGGCATGGCCAGGGCGGCCGCCGAAACGGGATCGAAGGACATGGCGTCCTCTCCTGAAAGACGCGCTTAGTTCTTGCGGGCCATGGTTTCGAGGGCGCGGCCGACGCTGTCGACCGAGGTGGATTCCGAGTTGGCCATGAAGTTCATCCGCAGGCTCTCGGCGGTCAGCTGGGCCATGACCGAGGGCTTGTCCTCGCCGCCGGGTCCGATCTGGTCGGAGAGCTCGGTGATCTTCACGGCCTGGGCGTCGAGCACCTGGCCCCACGCATGGGCCATGGCCTCGAACCAGCTGCCCGGGCGGTTCTTGTTGTTGGAGCCGGCCAGGCTGGGCGCGACGGAGGCGCTGCTGAAGCCGGAAATGCTGCTGTCGGACATGGTCGCTTCTCCTCGTATGGGGTTGGAATTTCAGAACATCAGGCGGGTGGTGGCGCCGTCCTTCTCGACGACGACGGCCTGGCTCTCGACGCCGACGATGCGGTCACCCGTGGGCAGGGTGGAGCCGGCGAAGTAGCGGGCGCCGTCGGCGGTGGCGACGTAGCCGGCGTCGCCGCCGACCACCGCCACCACGCGCTTGCCGGGCCCCTGGTCGAACACCGCGCCGAAGCGGTCGCCGCCGGCGGCGCGGGCCACGTCGAGGTCGCGCAGGCCCTTGACGTCGTGCAGGGCGATCTTCTCGACCTTGGCCACCTCGTCGGAGGGGCCGGTGACCTGCACCCGCACGCGGCCCAGGCCGTTGGGCCGGGCGGTGGCGGCCAGGCCGTTGGCCTGGAACACGTCCTCGACGTTCTGGGCCAGGCCCTCGCTGGTGACGACCTCAACCCGGGCTGGCAGTTCGCGGGAGCTGACCAAGCGGGCCAGGCGGGCCTTCTCGGCGTCGCGGTTCAGCACCCCAGCGATGACCAGCTTGCCGTTGGCCTCGGGCTGAACGGCCAGGGCGCCGTAGCCCTCCTGGCGCAGCAGGGCGTGGACCTTGGAGGGGCTGGCCTCCTGGCCGCCGAAGCGGGGCACGTTGGCCACGGCGTAGGTGACGCAGGCCAGGGCCGCGCCGAACACCAGGGCCGGCACAAGGTGCGGCGTCGAGCCGACCACCCGCACGCCGCGGTCGAGCGTGCGGCGCAGCAGGCTGCGGCCGTCCTCGAAGAAGTCGCCCTCCTCCTGCGTCGGCGCCGCGGCTTCGGCCGGCCCCGAGGCGGCCAGCAGCCGCTCGGCCTCGCGCCAGCGGGGGCTTTCCTCGACGCCCAGGGCCAGGGCGTTGTCGCCGACAATCAGCGGCACGTAGCAGGGCAGCACCGCGCGGGCCGGGGCCTCCAGCCGGTGGCCGAGCATCTCGACCTGACCGGAGACCACCTCGATCTCGGCGGCCTCCTCGCCGGCGGTCAGGCGGACGCGCACGCCCCTGGCGCTGGGGTCGCGCAGTACGATGTCGGCGTCGAAGCCGTGGCCGAGCTCGGCGCTTTCACCGGCCGGCAATGGCAGGACGGCGCCGGCGACGCGGCCCGACAGCACCTTGACGACCAGCGCCTCGGACGGCGTGGCGGCGGGAACTTCGGTCGGTTCTTCGGACAGCAGGGCTTGATCGGTCATGGGCCTAGCTCGGATTGGGGATGGGTTTCATCGTGCCGTAGGGTTCCGGCGCCGGGGGCAGCGCGGGCGGCAGCGGCTGGGCGGGCCCGCGCGGGGCCGACTTCGGCGGCGGCTTGCGGTCGGACGGCAGCTTGGGCGCGGCCGGCAAAGGCGCGTTCTCGAACCCGGACGCGGGCGCGTCGTAGCGCAGGCCCGCCTGGGTGGTGGAGCGCGGCGCGGCGATCGAGGCCAGGCGCGGGGTAATCAGGAACATCCGCTCGATGCGGCCGCTGCTGCGCTGCTGCACCTTGAACAGGTTGCCCAGCACCGGGATGTTGCCCAGCACCGGGATCTTCTGCGAGCCGGTGGTGTCGGACTGCACGGTCATGCCGCCCAGCAGGAGGCTCTGCCCCTCCTGGATCAGGGCCTGGGTGTTGAGCGCGGCGCGGCGGACGACGGGGATGTTGTCGACGCTGGCGTTGGTCAGCGAGCCGTCCTCGATGGTCACCAGCATGCGGATGCGGGTCTGGGTCCCGTCGCGGGTGACGTGCGGGGTGACGCGCAGGGTGGTGCCGGCGGTGACGTTGAAGAGGTCGACATCACGCTCGCCGGCCAGGCGGACGTAGAAGTCGCGGCTGTTCTCGAACACGGCCTCGACGTTCGACAGGGTGACGATCTGCGGCCGCGAGACGACCCGGGCCACGCCCTCGGTCTCCAGGGCGTTGAGGCGGGCGGCGAAGTAGTCGCCGTTGCCGATGATGGTCGAGGCCACGAGCCCGGCGGCCGACTTGGGCGAGGTGTTGCCGCGCACCAGGTTGCCGTCCTCCAGGCCCGCCGGCGCATTGGGGCCGCGGCCGAACTGGATGCCGCCGTTGCCGTCGTCGAAGCGCCAGTTGACGCCCAGGTCGCGGGCCTTGGTGGTGTCGATGTCGATGATCGCCGCCTCGACCTCGAGCAGCTGCGGCTCGACGTCGAGGGCGCGGACCAGCTCCTCGTAGGCTGACATGCGCTCGGCCACGTCGCGGACGATGACGGCGTTGAGGCGGCTGTCGGCCTGTACCCGGATCGGGTTCTGCGGCGAGTAGACGCCGGTCTGCTCGTTGGCCAGCGGCGTGCCCAAGGTCTCCTGGCCGCCGTAGAAGGCCCCGCCGGCATTGGGCGTGCCCAGCGTCGCCAGGCCCTGGCCGCGCAGGCCCTGGACGGCGGCCGGGATCGGGGTCTCGCTGCGGGCGGCCGCGCCGGATCGTTCGTTGGGATCGGAGCTGACCAGCGAGCGGATGATCGAGGCCACGCCCGGAATGGTCACCTGGCGCGACCCGACCGTCAGGTTCACGTCATCGGCCCAGCCATAGCGGAGATAGAACACGCGATATTGCAGGGTCGGCGATACGGCCTCGGCCTGCACCCCGCCGCGGGCCAGCTCGTCGACCTGCTGCAGGAAGCGCGGCGCGCCGGTGGCCACCAGCATGTCGCCGGTGGCGCGCAGGGTGTTGCGGCCATCGAGCAGGCCAAGCTGCCGGGCGGCCCGGTCGACCCGCCGCGAGGCCGAGCCCGAGATCGGGAAGCTGCGGCTGGACAGCTGGGCGGCGGTGTAAACATAGGCCGCGCCGCCGTCGTAGTAGGTGACGAGGTCGAAAGCCTTGGCGATGTCGGCGTCGATCTTGGCGGCCGGGCCGCGGAACACGCCGTTGATGGTGCCGGCGACCTGCGAGGAGATCACCACCGGCACGCCGACCTGATTGTAGAAGTTCTGCAGGAACTGGGCGATCGGCTGCTCGCGCGCCGTCAGGTCGACGCTGCGCGCGCCCAGCGGGACCTCGCCCGCCTGGACCTGGGGCGCCGTCGCGGCCAGGGCGGCGGCGACCGCCGCGGCCACGCCCATCCGGGCGGCGCGGCGAACAGCAGTTCTATCCTTCGGAAGCGACATTCTGTCTCCGGGTTCAGGCGGCCGCGGACGCGGGCGGCGGCGGGTCGGGATCGTTGGGCACTACGGTCAGGGGCTCGCGCGGGAAGGCCACGCGGCCAGCCACGTCCAGCCGCAGGGTTGGCAGCAGTTCGTGGAAGGACAGGACGCCCAGGTCGAAGGCGCGGGCCTCGATCAGCTTGCGCACGTGCCGGCGCAGGTCGATGGCGGCCAGGACGACGGTGGCGCTGGTCTCGTCGACCTTGGCCAGGATGGCGTCGGTGACACGGCGGCTCATCTCTGGATCCAGCGCCAGTTGCTGGACGCCGCCGCCGGTGCGGATGGCCTCGCGCAGGTGCTGCTCCAGCGCCGGCTCCAGCACCACCGCCTTCAGGGCGCCGTCGGGGGCGTAGCGGTGGCTGATCTGGCGGCGCAGGGCGACGCGGGCAAACTCGGTCAGGGCCAGCGGGTCCTTCTCGCGCTGGCCGGCGTCGGCCAGGGCCTCGAGGATGTCGCGCTGGTTGCGCAGCGGCACCTCTTCCTCGGCAAGACGGCGCATGACCTCGGCGATGCGGGCCAGAGGCAGGGCGCGGGCGGCTTCCTTGACCACCTCGGGATATTCGCCGCCGGCGCGGGTCAAGAGGTTGCTGGCCTCCTGGATGCCGACGAACAGGCCGGCGTTGCGGCGCAGGGCCTGGCGCACGGCGTCCTGCAATTCGGAGAGGTCGGCCGGATGGGCCAGTTCGCCCGCGCCGATCGGGGCCTCGAAGGCCAGCAGGCGCCAGCGCGGCGCGCCGGCGCCCTCACCGTAGTGGAACGAGGCGCGCGGCAGGGCCACGCCCAGCCGCAGCTCGAACTCTTCCAGCACCTCTTCCAGGCCCCGGGTCATGACGGCGGCCTCGTGGCGGCGCACGGCCTCGCCGTCGAGCTCGAGCAGCAGCGGCACCACGGGCTGGGTCTCGGTGACCTTGGTGCGGGCGGCGGCGGGCGAGGCCTTGGCCTCGTCGGCGGCGGCGCGGGCCGGAGCGATCCTGCGGGTCAGGCGCGCGCGCATGTCGGCGTCGACCAGGGCGCCGGTGACGATGGCCACGCCGCCCAGCAGCAGGAACACGATCACCGGGAAGCCGGGCACCAGGGCCATCAGCCAGCAGATGCCGCCGGCCACCAGGAACACCCGGGGCTTGGCCGCGAACTGCCGACGCATGGCGTCGCCCAGGTGGGTCTCGCTGTCCTCGTCGGTGGTGCGGGTGACGATCAGGCCGGCGGCCATGGCGCCCAGCAGCGCCGGGATCTGGGTGACCATGCCGTCGCCGATGGTCAGGATCGAGTACTTGTGGATCGCCGAGCCGAAGTCGAGGCCCTGTTGCAGCATGCCGATGGCCAAGCCGCCCAGGAGGTTGATGACCACGATGATGATGCTGGCGATGGCGTCGCCTTTGACGAACTTCATCGCGCCGTCGAGGCTGCCGTGGAGCTTGCTCTCCATCTCCAGCACGCGCCGGCGGCGCTTGGCCTCGTCCTTGTCGATCATGCCCGAGCGCAGGTCGCTGTCGATCGACAGCTGCTTGCCCGGCATGGCGTCGAGGCTGAAGCGCGCGGCCACCTCGGCCACCCGCTCGGCGCCCTTGGCGATGACGATGAACTGCACGACGGTGATGATCAGGAACACCACCAGGCCGACCACCAGGTTGCCGCCGGCGACCATCGTGCCGAAGGTGTCGATGATGTGCCCGGCGTGGCCCTCGATCAGGATCATCCGGGTCGTGGCGATCGACAGCGCCAGCCGGTAGAGCGTGGTGATCAGCAAAAGGCTCGGGAACACCGAGAACTCGACGATCGTCGAGATGTAGATGGCGATCAGCAGCAGCATCACGCCGAAGCAGATGTTGACCGCCACCAGCGCGTCGAGCGCCAGGGCCGGCAGCGGCAGGATCATCAGGGCGACGATCGCCACGACGCCGGCCACCAGGAACAGGTCGCTGAAACGCGCCATGACGCCTTGGCGCGGACGCCTTTGCAGGCGCTTGAGATAGCCTTCGACGCTCATGGGGAATGGGTCCTCAGAAGCCGCCGCGGGCTGAAACGAGGCCGCGATAGCGGTCGAGGACGCTGGCGACGTACCCTTGCGTCTCGCGATAGGGCGGGATCTTGCGGCCGTACTTCATGACGGCCCCCTCGCCGGCGTTGTAGGCCGCCAGCACCAGTTCGAGATCGTTGCCGAAGTGGCCCTGCAGGGTCTTGAGGTAGGCCGCGCCGGTGCGGATGTTGACCATCGGGTCGCCCAGCTCGACCGCCGGATCGCGCACGCCGAAGCGCTTGGCGGTAGCCGGCATGATCTGCATCAGGCCCCGCGCGCCCTTGGGCGAGATCGCCCCCGGATTGGCCCGCGATTCCACGTGCATGACCGCCTGCAGCAGGTCCGGATCGATGTCGAAGTCGCGGCCAGCGGCAGCCACCAGCGGCGCGTAGAGGGCCGATCCGCGGGCGCCCCTGGCGATGACGACCGGCGCCGGGGCGATACGTCCAGCCGAGATAACGGCGGTCGCCACCTGGGGGCTGTCATAGAGACGGAGCTGTTCAGACACCCCTGTCGGTTGTGTTTCCTCAACGCAATCTATGCGCGCCAACGAGAACTTTTCATTGATCGGGAGAGCGCTGCTGAACTTCAAGCCGTCGGCGGTCACGCATTCATATGCGAACACTGGACTTGAGGAAAATAAGATTAAACACACGCTCGACGCCACTACGCGGAACTTGCGCATAAATTTGTCCCTCTATGCAGCGCCCCGCCTGTGCATACTACCCATTCAAAAGCTAACTTTGGCGCATCAATCCTGTCAACCTCGGAGTTAAAACAATTTTCATACTCAGTATACTGCTTACCAGACAACAAATTCTATGGCTCAGCTTAACAACTACTATGGCTAAGCTCGCCGCTTTTTAGCCATGATTACGGCCTTTGTCGGCATCTCACCGGTCGGCGAACACCCGACGTCCATCGCGACGGCGCCAGAACACACGCTATGGCTGAGAAAAACGACGGCGGGGACAAGACCGAGAAACCGACACCCAAGCGGCTGTCGGACGCCCGCAAGAAGGGCGATGTTCCCAAGTCCAAGGACCTGACCTCGACCGCGGTGCTGGGCGTCTGGCTGCTGCTGGGGGCAATGACGGCGGGCTTCGCCTTCGACCGGCTGGGCGGCCTCTTCGACGAGGTCTTCGCGGTGATGGACCGGCCCTTCGCCGAGGCCTGGCCGATCGCCGGCGCGGCCGCCGGCAAGGCCTTCGTGCTGCTGACGGCGATCACCTTCGTGCCGGTGGCGATCTTCGGCATGCTGGCCGAGTTCGGCCAGGTGGGCCCGGTCTTCACCTTCGAGAAGATGAGCCCGAAGATGTCGCACATGAACCCCGGCGAGGGGCTCAAGCGCATGTTCAGCCTCGACAACCTGTTCGAGGTGGCCAAGTCGCTGGCCAAGACCCTGCTGCTGGGGATCTTCACCTGGATCGTCGTGGCCATGTCGTTCGACCAGCTGATGGCGCTGCCGGCCGGCGAGGCAGACGGCGCGCTGTCGGCCTACGGCGGACTGACCTTCAAGCTGCTGGCCGGAACGGTGGTGCTGTTCGTCTTCGTGTCGCTGCTGGATCTGGCCTACCAGCGCCACAGCTTCACCAAGAAGATGCGGATGAGCCGGCGCGACATCCGCCAGGAAATGAAGGATTCCGAGGGCGATCCGCACGTGAAGGCGCACCGGCGACAGCTGCACCAGGAGTGGGCGCAGCAGAACGCCGCCCAGGCCGCGCGCGACGCCTCGGTGCTGGTGGTGAACCCCACCCACATCGCCTGCGCCCTGGCCTACGATCCGACCGAGCACGCCGCCCCGGTGCTGCTGGGCAAGGGCGAAGGGCCGATCGCCCAGACCATGCGCGAGGCGGCCGAGGAAGCGGGCGTTCCGATCATCCGCAATGTCGAACTGGCCCGCGCCCTGCGCGACAAGGCCGCCATCGACGACATCGTGCCCCAAGACCTGTTCGCCGCCGTGGCCGAGGTGATCCTCTGGGCCCGCCGGCTGAAGGACGAGCAGGCCAGGGCCGCCGCCGAAGAACCGCCAGAAGGGCCGCCGCCCGGCCCGACCTTCCCGCCCCTGCCCTAGCCGCCAGACGGAGCCCCCGTGAGCGCCATCCTCGACCTGCTGACCGTCGCCATCGCCCTGGCCATCGTGCTGGGCCTGGCGTTCTTCTCGCTGAAGCTGCTCAAGCGCGTGCAGGCCGGGCCCGCCAGCGACGACCAGATCCGCTACCTGCGGGCCCTGCCCGTGGGCCAGCGCGAGCGGCTGACCCTGGTGGCCTATCGCGACGAGGTGTTCCTGCTGGGCGTGACCGCCGGCCAGATCACGGTGCTGGACCGCCGCACGCGCAGCCCCGAGGAGATCGCCGCCGAGGCCCGCGCCGCCGACGAGGCCCGCATGCGCGCGGCCCAGCCCTCGGCCGCCATGCGCCGGCTGATAGGGAAAACCCTAGCTAGGGAACGACCCAACTACTGACGATCGACCCGCGATGGTTGTCTTGCGGCGTCAGGTCGCAGCGATGAACGCGGGACCGAGGACGACAGATTTCAAAATCGCGGAGTTCGAAACATGTCCGGCATCTTCAGCGGCGGCGGTCTCAACATCGGCAGCCTGTTCAGCACCGTCGCCCTGGCGGCGCTCACCGGCGGCACCTCGCTGGCCTTCCAGTCGATCTTCCAGCAGATCATCAGCTCGGTCGCCAGCCAGGTGATCCAGCAGGTCGGTCAGCAGCTGGGCCTGCCGCAGGGCGTGATCGACCTAGCCCAGGGCGTCTTCCAGGCCGCCAGCGGCAACCCGGGCGGCGCGGCCCAGAGCCTGACCGAAGCGGTCCAGGGCGCGGCCGACACCTTCGGCTTCAGCCCGGCCGAGCAGGGCGACCTGCAACGCACCGCCGAGGACGTGGCCCAGAGCTGGACCAGCTCGATCCTCGAAAGCGTCCGCGACGGCGGCGAGGGCAAGTCGACCAAGGGCGACAGCTTCCTGGTCGCTCTCGCCAAGGCTCTCGGCAAGGTGATGGACGGCAAGATGGGTCAGATGAAGGCCAAGACCGACGAACTGGGCGGCCTGGACTCCAAGGACTCCAAGTACGGCCAGCTGACCGCCGAGATCCAGGCCCTGGGCCAGGAGATGAACATGGTCAGCCAGGCCCTGAACAACTCGATCAAGTCCATCGGCGAAGCCGGCTCGACCCTCGCCCGCAAGGGTTAAGCTTAAGCTCGACAGTAGAAAAGGCAGGCGGCCATCTGGCCGCCTGTCGTTTTCTTGTCAATATTGCACGTCAGGGTTGGAAAAACAGTGGAGCACACCGGATGAACCGCCGCCTCGTTCCCGCGCTCAGCGCCATCGCCCTGATGATCGGCCTGCCGGCCGCGGCGCAGGACTTCTCCAGCATCGGCACCCAGTACATGGACTTCGGCTCGTCGATGATGTCGGTGGGCCAGATGAACAACGTGCTGGGCTCGACGGTGCAGCGCGGCGGCCGCGCCCGCTCCACGACGGCCCGGCCCGTGCCCGGCGCCAGCCTGTCGGCCCAGCAGCGCAACGCCGCGGCGGCCAACACCCGCTACCGCCCCTCGCCCGCCGTCTCGACCCGCGTGCGCGGCCAGTTCGCCGACTTCGTCGCCAAGCGCGACCCGACCAACGGCGAGCGCCTGCGCCAGGCCGTGCAGCAGAAGGACCTGCTGGGCGCCTGGGAAAAGCACGTCGCGGTCGACGGCCTGCGGCGCGGCGACGTGGCCGACGCCATGACCGCCTACTGGGTGCAGAACTGGCAGATCGCCAACAACGTGCCCTTCGCCAACCGCGCCCAGGTGCAGGGCGTGCGCGGCCAGGTCTCGCAGGCCCTGGGCTCGAACCCCGCCTTCGCTCGCCTCGACGACGCCGGCAAGCAGGAGATGGCCGAGGTGTTCATGCTGAACTTCGTGGCCCAGGGCTCGGCCTTCTCCGACGCCAACGCCAAGAAGAACACCACGCTCAGCCGCCAGCTGTCGGAGGCGGCGGTGGCGCGCTTCCGCAACGAGATGAGCATCGACCTGCGACAGCTGAAGCTGACCGAGGCCGGCTTCGTCCGCTGAGGCGATCGGGAAAACCCCAATAGCGGCGGCGACGGGCCCGGCGCAGGCTGCACTTGAGGAGGCCCCGGCCATGATCGTGCAAGACCCTTCCGCCCCGGCCCGCGCCGCCGCCGCGCCAGCCCTGCGCCCTGGACGCCTGGATGACGCCTTCGACCGCTTCGCGCGCACCGGCGAGGTGGACGCCGCGGCCTTCGCCGCCGCCGGTCCGGCCGAAACCACGCAAGCCTTGAAGGGCCTGCCGCCCGCCCAGCGCGGCGCGCTTGAAGGCGCGCTGCTGGCCAAGGGCCTGGGCGGCCTGCTGGACAGCGTCGGCGGCGTGGTCGACGACACGGTGGGCGTGGTGGAAGATACCGCCGACACCGTGGCCGATCCCGTGGTCGAGACCCGCTCGGAGCGGGTTAACGGCGACTTCCAGGCCGCCGTCCACGACGAGTGGTGGAGCCAGATGCGCGGCCAGGCCTGGATGGACGTGACCCTGGCGGTCCACAACAAGCTCGACCGCCCGGCCGCCGCCCTGGCCAACCTGACCCGCACCGATGACGGCGCGGGGGTGGGCAACCGCCAGGAAGGTTAGCCTCGGCCGACATCCACGATCAGGACCCTGTTTTCCTCCGAGCATCCCCGCGAAGGCGGGGATCCAAGCGGAATCCGCAGGCGATCCACGGCATCACACCTTCCTGAAAGTCAGCTTGGATCCCCGCCTTCGCGGGGAAACACGGGATGGGGTCGCGAGCGGGGTAGCCCCCTACACCGCCTTCAGCTCGGCGGTCGCGCCGTCGATGATCCGCACGAACTGCTCGACGACATCGCCCCGCGCCACGCCCGGCGCCGGCTCGCGCTGCAGGCCGGCGGCGACCGAGCGCAGCAGCGGCTCGACGATGGCCGAAGGCGTCAGGTGCGGCTTGTCGACGGCCTGCGCCCGCAGTTCGCGGGCGAAGTCGGCCAGCACCCGCTCGATGCGGCCGGCGTCCACAGGCGAGGTGGCCGACAGCCGGCCGGCCACCGACTGGCCGCTCTGGGCCGCCAGGATCCGCAGGTCGGCGCCCACCTGGGCCATGCTTCCCTGGCCGTGCTCGGCCCAGACGAAGGCGGCCGCCTGGCCGCGATCGCCGCCCCGCAGGGGATCGACCAGGGCCGCGCCGGCGACGGTGGCCATGGCCTCGATCGCCAGGCGCGCGACGCCGGCCCGCGCCGCCGTGGTCGACGGCGTCCAGGTGGAGAGATCCGCGCCCGAGGCGCGCTCGACGGGACGGATCACGACGCGCCTCCTTCGACCTTCACGACCCGCAAGGCCGGCTTCAGCGCGCTCCAGCCGAGCCGGGCGCCGATCGCCTGCTGGCTGTTGCGGCCGTCGGCCAGTTCCTCGTTCTCGCCGTCGAACTGCACGATCGCCAGGCGCTTGCCGCCGTGATCGATGGCGAACCTGGCCCAGGGATAGCCATCGAGGATCGTCAGCCGCGCGTCCGGCAGGGCCGCCGCCAGATCGGTCACCCGATCCCCTTCGGCGATCGCCCCTGGCGTCTGGCGCACGTAGCGGCCGGAAAGGTCGGCGCCGACGCCGCAACCCTGGAAGTCCGTGCTCACGCTGGCCGTCTCCGCGTTGAGGGTCACCTGGGCCTTGGCCGGACGGGCCGCCAGGTCGGCGGCGGTAAGGTCGATATTCGTTCCCTCGAAGGGCACGACCCGCGCCTCGATGCGGCCGTCCTTCAAGGGCCCCTCGGCCTCGAGCTCGCAATCGGCCGCCGTCGCCGCGCCGTCGGACAGCGCGCCGCCCGACAGGCTGACCCGCCAGAGATCGCCCTTGGGGGTCAGGGTCAGCAGGCCTCGCCGCTGCCCGCTCATCACATACTTTCCCGCAGGTCCCTGCGCGGTGCCGGCGGCGGCCATGGGTGGGGGGGGATCGGCCGCCGCCGGTCGCTCACAACCGGCAACGGCCAGCGCGAGGGCGATGAGGGTTGGGGGAGCAAACTTCATCGTCGGGTGATCCGGGACGGGCCTCTGCGTCTTCAACGCCGGCCCGCCGCGGCGGTTCTCATCGGCCCAGCATGGCCAGGGCGTCCTGGCGTTCGCTGGCGAAGCGGTTGGCTACCGAGACCTGCACGGCGGCCGAGGCGCTGGTGAAGTAGGCCAGTTGCCCGGCGTCGTTGCGCTTGCCGCGCTCGTCGTAGATGGCGTTGATCAGGGCCCGGTCATAGGCCTTGCCGTCGGCGGGCGAGAGCCCCTGCCCTTCGACCCTGGCCATGGCCTTGACGATGGCGCCGGTCTCGGGCCCGTGCTGCACCGAGGTGGACCAGGCCACGTCGCGGATCGCCGCCGAGCGGGTCGACAGGTCCAGGCCCGTGGCGGACTTCACCGTGTCGAGCTGCACCTGGTAGTGGGTGCGCTGGATGTAGTCGTGCTGGGCGGCCTCGAACTTCTCCGGCTCGCGGGCGGCGATCGCCTTCCAGGTCGCGGTGAAGCTGGCCGAACCTGGGCTGGCCCCGCCGAACTCGGCCGCCCACTGCCGGCCCTCGGCGGCGAGGAATTCCTGCGGCCGGCCTCGATTGCCCGCCAACTGGTAGGTGCCGTAGGAGACGCCGCCCGGATCGCCCGCGCCGCTCGACACCGTGCCCGGGCCTCGCCCGCCGGTCTCGTACTGTTCCGACAGCGCGCCGATCCGCGCGTCGCTCGACGCCGAGGTTTGCGTCGTCGCGGTCGCGCCGCCGGGCGGACCCTGCCTGTCGACATTGACCAGCACGTAGTTGAAGGCCTTCTGGCCGCCCAGGCCGTTCCAGAACGCCTGGAAGTCGCCAGGCTTCAGGGTCTGACAGCCGGCCGAGCCGGTGTTGGAATTGCCGCCGGCGTGGAACAGGAACGAGTTGTCGGTGCTGACGCCCTTGCCCTTGGCGTCGGCGTCGTCGATCCGGCCGTCGTGATTGGTGTCGCGCTGGATGGCGTGGCTCTCGGTCGGCCGCAGCACGTCGCCCAGGCTTGAACTCGTGCTCTTCTGGAAGGTGACCGTGCCTTCCGCGATGCGGCCCAGCTCCTTGCGGCCGTCGCCGTTGAAGTCGGCGCCATAGCGGCCGTCGTACTGGGCCGAAGGCTCGGTGTTGGCCGCGAATTCCTGAACCTTGCCGCCCTTCTGCAACACGACGACGCGGTCGTCATAGGCGCCCTTGCCGCCGTTGGCGCCCAGGCTGGTCTCGGTGCGCAGGCCCAGGATCACCTGCTTGCCGGCGGCGAGATCCGCCTTGGCCTGGGCGTCGCCATAGGCGTTCACGTAGCCGGAATAGAGCTCGTACTTCTGGGCCTCGCTCATGCCCTGGGTGGACGGCAGGACGCCCGTGGCCTGGCCGGTCGTCGTCGGCGAGGTCGGTGCCGCGTCCGTCGTGGCGGGCGCGGGCCGCGCGGCCGTTCCGCCCCCGCCGGGGATCAGCAGCTCCTGGCCCACATTGATCAGGTTGGGATTCGACAGCCGGTTGGCCTGGGCGAGCGACTGCCAGGAGACGCCGAACTCGGCGCCGATGCTGGAGAGATTGTCGCCCGCCTCGACCGTGTAGCTGCGCGGCTCGGCCGCGGCGCCCGCCGGCACGGTCACTTCCTGGCCGGGCCGGATGACATTGGGATTGGTGATCTGCGGATTGGCGCGGATCAGCGCGTCCAGCGACACGCCATGCTTATCGGCGATGGCCGACAGGGTGTCGCCGGACTTGACCACGTAGTCGTTGGACCTGCCGCCGCCGGAGCCTGAAACGGATGACTGGGTGTTGAGGGACACGGCGGTCATCGGGCACTCCTGGTACGGACGCTTTCCTATGGAGAGGACGCTAGTCCCGGGCCGCTGGCGGCATAACTAGGGTTATCCCTAGCTAGGGACGCCCCCAGCTATCGACGCCCCCTGCCCCCGGCCATCGTCGCGCCAGTCGAGGCGCAACGGAGGCAGCCATGTCCGGACTGAACGCAGCCGAGTCCATCGGGGCCTCCAGTCGCGTCGCGACCAGCGCCGCCAGCGTCTCCACCGAGGCGTCGGGCCTGCTGGCGGCCAGCCGCACCGGCGGCCAGCTGAACACCAGCGAACTGGCCGGCCAGCTTTCGGAGATCGCCAAGTCCGATCCCGCCAAGGCCCAGAGCCTGCGCACGCAGATCGAGGCCGACCTGTCGCCCGCCGACCAGAAGCGCCTGGCCGACGACATGGACGCGGCCACGGCGGCCCAGAAGCAGGAGCTGATCCTCGACCTTGGCCAGATGGCGCTGGACGTCGCGGGCCTGTTCGACCCAACCCCGATCTCGGACGGCGTCAACGGGGTGATCTCGCTGTTCCGCGGCGACTTCCTGGGCGCGGGCCTGTCGGCCGTCAGCATGGTTCCCTACATCGGCGACGCGGCCAAGCTGGGCAAGCTTGGCAAGTGGGCCGAGACGGTGAGCAAGGCCGCCGATCTGGCCAAGGTCGACAGCGCCTTCGCCGCCGCCGCCAAGCCGGCGCTCGAAAAGCTGAAGGGCGCGATCGACGCCCTGCCGCTGGACAAGCTGCCCGACAGCGCCCGCCAGACGCTGGAGACCGCCAGCCGCAAGCTGGACGAGGCCCTCTCCGCCCGTCCGCGCGTCGAGCTGGACCAGGGCGCCAAGGGCGGCTGGAACGCCAAGCTGAACGGCGAGCTGGCGCCAAACACCGACTACGTGGTCAGCGGCCGCTACACCTATTCCACCGACGCCAGCGGCCGCGTGGAGCAGGTCACCGGCACGCTCGACCTGAAGCACGCCGACCGCAACGGCTACCAGCAGACCAAGGCGGGCCAGGAAGGCGGGATCAAGGATGGGGTCGACGGCGACGAGGGGGGCCACCTGATCGCGGCGATCTTCAACGGCCCCGGCGAGCAGATCAACTATCACGCCATGGACGGCACGCTGAACAAGAGCGGCTGGAAGGTGATGGAGAACGAGTGGGCCGCCGCCCTGAAGGAGGGCAAGCAGGTCGACGTCGACATCAAGGCGGTGTTCGAGGGCGACTCCAAACGGCCCGATGCGTTCAGGGTGGAGTATGTCATCGACGGCAAGCCCTCGACCCGAACCTTCTTCAACGACTAAAATCGCTCAAGATCGCCTCCCGGAGGATTCCATGGCCGACATCGACAGCCCCGAAGGCATCTACCGCCACGTCGGTCAGGCCCTGGCCGACAGCGTGGCCGAGCCCTGGTCGGAGATCCGCCTGAACATCGACGTCATCGACGGCTCGGTGGGCCTGACCGGCGACTACACCAAGGCCGCCGGCGACGTGGCCGACCTGGACGTGCACAAGCTGGACTACACGGTGTCGAAGGCGCTGCGGAACCTGCACCGCCTGACGGCGTCGAGCGCCCACGAGCCGTGGTCGAAGGCCGTGTTCTCGCTGAAGTCGGACGGCGCGTTCGACCTGAAGTATGACTACGCGGCGGCTTAGCCCCTTAATCTCCCGTCATTCCCGCCCTGGTGGCGGGAATGACGGGAGGTAGGGGTGGCGATCACTCCTTCCGCTCCGGCTCCAGCAGCACCCCCGCAGCCGCGATCAGCATCGCCGTCGCGACGATCGCCGAGGTCCGCAGGCCGCCAGCGATCCCCGCCCCAGCGAACGCCCCGAAGATCGCCACGCCCGCCGCGCCGCCCACCTGGCGGCAGGCGTTGAGTACGCCCGAGGCGGCCCCTGCGTCATGGCGATCGACATTGGCCAGGAGGCCGCTGGTCAGGGCCGGGATGGCCAGGCCCATGCCGCCGGGGATCAGGGCGAAACCGGGCAGCATGTCGAGCACGCCGCTTTCCGGTCCAAGCCGCGCGGTCAGGGCGTAGCCGCAGGCGGCGACCAGCACCCCGCCGCTGGTGACGACCCGGGCCCCGAAGCGCCCGACCAGGGATCCGCTGGCGAGGTTGGAGACGATGAAGGTGGCCGTCAGCGGCAGGAAGGCCAGGCCCGCCTTGCCCGGCGACCAGTGCAGGGTGCGCAGCATGTAGAGGCCCAGCACGAAGATCAGGCCGTAATAGGTGAAGTTCAGCGCCGAGCCGACCACCACCGCGCTCCAGGCCGGACGGCTGCGGAAGACCGAAAGCGGCATGGCCGGATGCCGGGCGTGACGCTCGAACACCACGAAGGCGAAGGCCAGCGCGACGCCAACGACCAGGGCCGAAGACGGCCAGCCGCCCCAGCCGCGATGGCCGCCCTCGATCAGGCCGCCGACCAGCAGGGTGACGGCGGCCACGGCCAGGGCCTGGCCCGGCAGGTCAAGCGGGACCTTCGGCTTGGCCGGGGTCGCCAGCGCGACCAGCAGGGCCAGAACCGCCCCGGCGGCGCAGAGCGGCAGGTTGACGAAGAACACCCAGCGCCAGCCCAGGGTCTCGACCAGCAGGCCGCCCAGCACCGGTCCGGCGGCGATCGAGACCCCGCCGGCGGCGGTCCACCAGCCGACGGCGGCCGCGCGCCGGCGGTCGTCGCCGTGGGCGGCATGGGCGATCAGGGCCAGGGACGGCGGGATCAGCAGCGCCCCGGCCGCCCCCTGGGCGACGCGGGCCAGGATCAGGCTCAGCGGCCCGGTCGCGAAGCCGCAGGCCGCCGAGGCCAGGCCGAACAGCACCAGCCCGGCCAGGAAGGCGCGCTTGGGTCCGACCCGGTCGCCGATCGCCCCGGCCGACAGCAGCATGGCCGCCAGCGCCAGCACATAGGCGTCGACCACCCATTGCAGCTGGGCGGTGGGCGCGCCGAACGCGTCGCCGATCGCATCCAGGGCGACATTGACGATGGTCACGTCCAGCTGGGTGACCAGGAAGCCGAAACTGGCGGCGGCCGTGATCAGCGGCAGGCGGGAAGGCTGGGTGCTCATGGACCTCGTCATGCGCCGTCCGCGCCGCCGGATGCTACACGCGCCGATGAACCATTGCGTCGGCGATCGGGGTAGAGTGGCGCCATGGACGCCAATATCGCCAGCCCCGCCGCCCTGATCGGCGACCCGGTCCGCGCCGCCATGCTGCAGGCGCTGCAGGACGGCCGCGCCCAACCCGCCGGGGCCCTGGCCTGGGCGGCGGGCGTGACGGCCCAGGCGGCCAGCAACCACCTCTCCAAGCTGGTCGAGGGCGGGCTGCTCAGCGTCGAGCGCGAGGGACGCCACCGCTACTATCGCCTGGCGTCCGCCGAAGTGGCGCACGCCATCGAGGCGCTGTCGGCGATCGCGGCCCCGGTGCGGTCGCTGGAGGTTCCGCGCTCGCCCAAGGCCCGGGCGCTGCGCGACGCCCGCTGCTGCTACGGCCACCTGGCCGGTCGGCTGGGCGTGAAGGTCGCCGACGCCCTGGTGGCGCGCGGCCTGCTGACCCCGACCGACGACAAGCTCTACGAGGTCACGGACGAGGGCCGGGCCTGGTTCGCCGAGCTGGGGATCGAGGTCGCCGCCCTCGCCTCCCCGCGCGGCGTCGCCCGACGCTGCCTGGACTGGACCGAGCGCCGCCACCACCTGGCCGGGCCGCTGGGCGTGAAGCTGCTGGTGGCGATGAGCGAGCGCGGTTGGCTGACGCTGGAGGCCAAGGGACGCGCGGTGCGCTTGACGGGGGAAGGCGCGGCGGCGCTGCGCGACCTGCTGAGCGTCAGCCTCGATGACGACGGCCGCGTGGCGGCCTGACACACCGCACTAGGGAATTCCCCAACTATCCCCTCCCCGCCGCCGCGCGCAGCATCCTGGTCCTGACGAAGACGCCGAGGGACAGGGTCATGCGTATCGAGGGCGGATCGGGGATCAGCGCGGCGAGCGACCGCTTCGACACCGGCGCCAGCGCGCGGGTCGCGGTCGACGCCCGGGTGGCGGCCGAGTGGGACGCGCCCGCCTCGCGCCCGGCGGTCACGACCACGGCCCAGGCCGACGTGCGGATCTCGGCCGTCGCGGCCGGCGGCGGCAGGTCCGCCGAACTGGCCGAAGCCCGGGTGCACATGGCCCTGGCCGCCGACGTCTATAACGACACCCCCAACCCGCCGGCCGGCTGGGAAGTGGCGGGCGCCGACGACCTGGCGCGCCTGGGCCTGGACGCCACCGACCTCGAAGAACCGGGTTCCAGCTTCCGCGCCCGGGTCTATGTCGACGCCCAGGGCGACTATGTGGTGGCCTTCCGCGGCAGCCAGAACGCCGAGGACTGGCGCAACAACTTCCAGCAGGGCGTGGGGCTGGACTCCGGCCACTACGACAAGGCCCTGGTGATCGGCGAGCGCCTGCGCACGGCGGGCGAGGACGTCACCCTGACCGGCCACTCGCTGGGCGGGGGCCTGGCCTCGGCGGCGGCCGTGGCCTCGGGACTGCCGGCCGACACCTTCAACGCCGCTGGCCTGCACGAGGACACACTGGAAGCCGCCCGGGCCAGCGGCGCGGCCGCCCCGCAGGTCGACGCCTATTATCTGGACGGCGATCCGCTGAGCCGGGTGCAGGACGGCGGCGACCGCTGGCTGGGCGCGGGCCTGGGGGGCCTGCTCGGCGGCATCCCCGGCGCGATCCTCGGCGGGCTGCTGGCCGACGCCCCGCCGGCCTATGGCGAGCGGCACGTGCTGACGCCGGTCGGCCCCGAGGGCCAGTCGGCGGGCGACGCCTCGCTGGGCGACCTGCACGGCCAGGCGTGGCTGTCGTCCAGCCTTGACGCGGCCTATCGCGCCACGGCCAACTGAGGCCCGTGATCCGACCCGCAGCAATCGCCGCCCTGGCGGCTTCGATGGTGATGATGACGGACGCCGCGCTCGCCGCCTGCTTCGTGGGCGGAACCGCCCTGCCCGACAGCCGCGCCGCCCTGGCCGCCGCCGATCACGGCCAGGCCGGACGCGAGACGATGTCGGCCGTGCTGAAGGGCGATGTCGACGAGGTCCGTCGCCGCCTGCGCGCCGATCCGGCGCTGAAGACCACGCGCGGCGGGCCTAACGGCGACCTCCTGAGCCTGGCCATCGCCCGCTGCGACAAGCCGATGGTCGCCGCCCTGCTGGACCTGGGCGTCCCGCCCGACGGCGCCAGCGACGCCGTCCCGCTGAGCCTGGCCCTGCGCGCCACCGACCCGAGCTTCGCCACCCAAATCCTGCAAGCCGGCGCCAGCCCGCAGCGGCGCGAGGCCTACTGGCCGCTGAAGGCCGCGATCGGCCTCAACTCGCTGGGCGCGATACGCCTGCTCCTGCAGCACGGCGCCAAGGTCGACGACCACGACGCCACCGGCGCGACGCCCCTGCGGCTGGCGGTGGAGCAGCAGAACTTCCGCATCGCCGACCTGCTGCTGGAAAAGGGCGCCGATCCCTGGACGGTGGGCGGCAACGGCGAGACGGTCGGGACCGTGCTGGCCGGCCCCATGCGCCCCGGCGAGCCCGAGGAGCAGGCCGCCCGCCCGCGCGTGCTCGAGGCCCTGAAGAAAGCAGGCTGGCGCATTCCCGGCGGCCCCGACGCCAAGCAGACCCGGCGCCTCGTCCTGACCGGCGCCTGGCCGCCGGCCGAAGCCCGCGCCGCCGGCTGGAAACGTCCGCCGCCCGACGAGGTCACGGCCCGGATGCGGCGCTTCTGGACCGAGAGCGGCGACAAGCGCCCGCGCTGACGCCGAACCGCGTTCCGAACACGCCAAGGCCCCGCGGGTGGCGCGATCGGGTCTCCGCCGTTAAGGTTGGGGATGCTGACCACCAAGATGAACCCTCGTGTGTTCTGGGGCGCCAGCCTGATCATCGGGCTGCTTCTCGTCTTCGCCGTCGTCGCTCCGGACTTTTCCGACCGCGTCTTCAAAACCGCCCAGGCCTGGGTGATCGACACCTTCAGCTGGTTCTACGTCGCCGCCGTCGCCGGCTTTCTGGGCCTGGTTCTATTCCTGGCGCTGGGCCCCACGGGCGCGCTGAAACTGGGGCCCGACGACTCCGAGCCCGACTTTCCCTACGTCTCGTGGCTGGCCATGCTGTTCGCGGCCGGCATGGGCATCGGCCTGATGTATTTCGGCGTCGCCGAGCCGATCCAGCACTACATCAACCCTCCCGAGGTCGAGCCGCGCAGCTTCGAGGCCGCGCGCGAGGCGATGGTCATCACCTTCACCCACTACGGCGTCCACGCCTGGGCGATCTATGCCGTGGTGGGGCTGAGCCTGGCCTTCTTCGCCCACCGCAAGGGCCTGCCGCTGACGCTGCGTTCGGGGCTGTCGCCGCTGCTGGGCAAGCGCATCAACGGCCCGATCGGCGACGCCGTCGACATCTTCGCCATCTGGGGCACGGCCTTCGGCATCGCCACTTCGCTGGGGTTCGGCGTGGCGCAGATGAACAGCGGCCTGACCTACCTCTTGGGCATTCCCAACACCGCCTGGGTGCAGGTGATCCTGATCGCCGTGGTCATGGCGGCCGCCACCGCCTCGATGATGAGCGGCGTCGGCAAGGGCGTGCGGCGGCTGTCCGAGCTCAACCTGATCCTGGCCATCCTGCTGATGCTGTTCGTGCTGGTGATCGGCCCGACCGGCTTCCTGCTGAAGGCCCTGGTGCAGAACTTCGGCTTCTATCTGGACCACTTCATCCGCCGCACCTTCACGCTCTACGCCTACGAGCCGCGGGCCTGGATGGCGGACTGGACGCTGTTCTACTGGGCCTGGTGGATCGCCTGGTCGCCGTTCGTGGGCATGTTCATCGCCCGCATCTCGCGCGGGCGCACGGTGCGCGAGTTCGTGCTCAACGTGCTTCTGGTCCCGGCCGGCTTCACCTTCCTGTGGATGACGGTCTTCGGCAACACCGCCATCAGCCTGGACATGGGCCAGGCGGCCGGCGCGATCTCGCAAGCCGTGACCGCCGACCTGTCGACGGCTCTGTTCCACTTCTTCGAGCAGTTGCCGGGCACGACCTTCACCTCGGCCCTGGCGATCCTGCTGGTGGCGGTGTTCTTCGTCACCTCGGCCGACTCCGGGGCGCTGGTGATCGACACCATGGCCTCGGGCGGCGCCGACGACACGCCGCGCTGGCAGCGCATGTACTGGTGCGTGATGCTGGGTCTGGTGGCCGCCGTGCTGCTGCTGGCCGGCGGACTGGGCGCGCTGCAGGCCGCCACGCTGGTGGCCGCCCTGCCCTTCGCGGTGATCATGATCCTGCTGTCGGTCGGCCTGGTGCGGCAGATGAACGCCGACGTCGCCGGCCGCACCATCGACACCGAGACGCCGCCGCTGGCCGAACAGCTCAAGCGGATCCTCTCGCCCGCCAGCCGACGCGAGATCCTGCGGCAGATCGAGCGCACGGGCCTTCCGGCGCTGGAAGGCGTGCGAGCCGGGCTGGAGGCCGAGGGCCTGACCGCCAGCCTGGCCAGGGACGACGACGGCCTGGCCCTCACGGCCTCGGTCGGCGAAGGCGGCAAGCTGTTCCACTATCGGCTGACAGCTCGCTCGCGGCCTCGCCCCGCCCTCACGGCGCTCGACGCGCCGGAGGGCCGCCGCGCGCTGGAATGGCGGCTGATGGCTCGCTCGGACGACGTCGCCCGCCCCCGCGACGTGACGGGCTTCACCCAGGACCAACTGGTCAGCGACGTGCTGGACCACCTGCAACGCTGGCGGATGGCCTAGGCGCCCCCCAGGAGATTCGCCGCCGCCGATGTGAGTCGCCGCCGCGAATCCCCCGCGGCGCGGACGGCGACTCGCATCGGCGGGGGTCCGTCGGTCCTGCTTCCGAACCGCATGCGGTTCGGAAGCCAGCGCAGGGGCGACAAGCGACATCCGGTCGACAAGCACTGACGGAGCCCTTCCGCCGAAAGGTATTTCCTAGCAATTACAATATGTTGGCCGACATTATCGTTGCCTGAACGCCAGACATGGCAAAGCGCGCCGACGGCGCCGTCGGGCGAAAATTGCTGCTTCTGGAAGGGGGATGGCGGAGACGGAGGGATTCGAACCCTCGATACCCTTTTGAGGTATGCCGCTTTAGCAAAGCGGTGCCTTCAGCCTCTCGGCCACGTCTCCTCCTGAGAGGGAGCGGTTCGATAGCCTGTTCGCTGGCGAATGACAATCGAGGCGTGAAGGAAAATCGCGTTAACGCGACGCTCAGACGGCCACGCTAGGTTGAACCTCGTTCTCCAGTGCGCAGAAGCCCAAGAGCGATCATGAGTTCCGCCCTCGCCCGCCCAGCGGACGCAAGCCATGCTTCGGACGCCGCACGCAGCCGGCGCGGACCGTTCCGACCGGAACGCCTGACCCCGGCGCGCGCCCGGGTGCAGATCCAGAACCTGACTCGCGCCTTCCGCGTCGCCGATGCGGTTCTCGCCGTCGCCCTCGCCTTCTGGATCGCCCGCAGCGGCGGCCTAGTCGCCCCGCTCGTGGGCGCCGGGGTGCTGCTGGTCGCCCTGCACGGGCTGGAAGCCTACGCTTTTGCTCACCGCGAGCCGCTGATCCGCCACCTGCTGCGCGTCGGCTCGGCCATCGGCGCCTCGGCGATCGCCGTGCAGGTCGTTGTCCTGACCCCGCTGTCGCCGGGCGCGCACGCCGTGACCGGCTGGCTGCTGGCCGCCCTGCCCGCGTTCCTGGCGCTGCACGCGACCTGGTGGGCCGTGGTCCGCCACGGCCGCCGCATCGGCAAGCTGACGCCCAACATCGTGCTGGTCGGCGCCACCACCAACGCCGAGCGGCTGATCGCCGCGGCCCTGCGCACCGGCGAGGTCAACGTGCTGGGCGTGTTCGACGACCGCGCCGCCCGCGCCCCCGAGGCCGTGCTGGGCGTGCCGGTGCTGGGCGACACCAAGGCCCTGGTCGACCACCGCATCATGCCCTTCGTCGACCGTGTGGTGATCGCCGTCGAATCCACCGCCCAGGCCCGCGTCGGCCAGTTGGTCGAGCGGCTGTCGGAGCTGCCCAACCCCGTCAGCATGATCGTCGACGTCGGCGGCGACGCCGATCGCGACGCTGCCCTGTCGCACCTGGCCGATCTGTCGGGCGCGCCGACCGACGCCCGTCGGGCGATGGCCAAGCGGCTGCAGGACCTGGCGGTCGCCGGGGTCGGCCTCGTGGTGGCCGCGCCGGTGATGCTGGGCGTGGCCCTGGCGGTGAAGCTGGACAGCCCAGGCCCGATCTTCTTCCGCCAGCGCCGCCACGGCTTCAACAACGAAGCGATCCTGGTATGGAAGTTCCGCTCGATGCGGCACGACATGGCCGACGCCAAGGCCACGCGCCAGGTCAGCGTCGGTGACGACCGCGTGACCCGCGTCGGCAAGTTCATCCGCCGCACCAGCCTCGACGAACTGCCGCAGCTGTTCAACGTGCTGGCCGGCGAAATGTCGATGGTCGGCCCGCGCCCGCACGCCATCGGCATGATGACCGGCGACGTGGAGTCGGCCAAGCTGGTGGCCACCTACGCCCACCGCCACCGCATGAAGCCCGGCGTCACCGGCTGGGCGGCCATCAAGGGCTCGCGCGGGGCGGTCGACACGCCCGAGCTGGTGCGCCAGCGCGTGGCCTACGACGTCGAATATATCGAGCGCCAGTCGTTCTGGCTGGACCTCTACGTGATCCTGATGACCGTCCCCTGCCTTCTGGGCGACAAGACCGCCGTGCGCTGACCATGTTCTGGCGCGGCGTCCTGGGCTACCTGCCCGTCAACATCGCCCAGGGGGTCGTCGGCCTCCTGACGATCGTGCTGTTCACGCAGATCCTGTCCCCGGCCGAGTACGGGATCTACGCGCTGGCGTTCTCGGTGCTGAGCCTGACCCAGACGGCGTTCCTGACCTGGACCGAGGCGGCCATGGCCCGCTTCCTGGCCCGCGCCGACGAGGACGGCCGCCTGCCCGACCATTTCGCCACGCTCTATCGGCTGTGGATCCTGATGGCCCTGGCGATCCCGGTCGTCGCGGCCGTGGCGCTGCGGTTCTGGCCCATGGCCCCGGCCCTGAAGGTCGCCGTCGTCGCCGCCTTCGCCGCCGCCGCGGTCAAGAGCCTGGCCAAGATGTCCCAGGAGCGCCGCCGCGCCGCCGGCGAGGTGTCGGGCGCGGCCCTGCTGGACGTGATCCAGACCGTCGGCGGCTTCGCCCTGGGCCTGGTGCTGGCCCTGGTGGGCCTGGGCGGCGCGGCGCCGATCCTGGGCACAGGCGGGGTCGCCCTGCTGTGCCTGGTGTTCGTGCTGCCGACCGACCTGAAGCGCCTCAAAGGCGGGACGTTCGACAGGGCGATGGCCAAGACCTACGCCGCCTACGGCGTGCCGGTGGCGTTCTCGCTGATCCTGGCCCTGGTGCTGTCGACCACCGACCGTTTCCTGCTGGCCGCCTTCCTCGACGAGAGCGCGGTCGGCGTCTACCACGCCGGCTATTCGCTGGGCTCGCGCACGCTGGACGTGGTGTTCATCTGGCTGGGCATGGCCGGCGGTCCGGCCATGGTCGCGGCTCTGGAGCGCGGCGGCCGGCCGGCGGTGGAGGAAAGCGCCCGCGAGCAGGCCGACTTCATGGTCCTGCTGACCCTGCCGGCGGCCGTGGGCCTGGCGCTGGTCGCCCGGCCGCTGACCGAGGTGATGATCGGCCCAGCCCTGCGCGAGGGCGCAGCGGGCGTGACGCCGTGGATCGCCGCTAGCGGCTGGCTGTCAGGCGTGACCACCTACTACCTGCTTCAGGCCTTCACGCTTGGCCGGCGCACCACGATGCTGAGCGCCTGCATGGCGATCCCGGCCGGCGCCAACCTCGTGCTGAACCTGATCCTGATCCCGCGGTTCGGCCTTTCCGGCGCGCTGTGGGCCACCACCGCCAGCTACGCCCTCGGCGCGATCGCCGCCGGGGTGCTGGGCCGCCGGGCCTGCGCCCTGCCGATCCCCTGGGAGGCCCTGGCCAGGACGGGCCTGGCCTGCGCCCTGATGGCGGCCGTGGTGCTGGCCCTGCCCGACATCGGCGGCCTGTTCGAACTGATCCTCAAGGCCGGCCTGGGAGCGGCGACCTTCGGCGGCGCGGCCCTGCTGCTCGACGCCGGCGGCGCCCGCGCGAGGCTTGCCGTTCTCACCCGCAGGTTCCGCACCGCATGACCGCCCCGATCACAGAAACCGTCACCGACAACGCCGCGTGGAGCACGGCCGCCCCCCGCCTGTCGGTGCTGATCCCCACCTTCCGCGACGACCCGACGGCCCTGCTGCGCGCGCTTGATGGAAAAGACGACAAGGCCGAGATCGTCGTGCTGGACGACGGCGGCGGCGACGAGGCCCTGGCCGCGCGGATCGGCAAGCTGGTCGCGGGCCTCAAGCGCCCCGCCCGCTTCGTGCGGCTGTCGCGCAACGCCGGCCGCGCCCAGGGCCGCAACCGCCTGGCCGCCCACGCCCGGGGTCGGCACCTTCTGTTCCTCGACAGCGACATGCTGCCCGATCCCAAGGACTTCCTGGCCCGCTGGCTGGCGGTGGCGGGCGACGACGCGCCGGTGGCCTTCGGCGGCTTCACCCTCGACCAGACCCCCATCCGGCCCGAGCACGCCCTGCACCGGGCCATGGCGCTGAAGAGCGACTGCACGCCCGCGCCGCAGCGCGCCCAGGCGCCCGAGAAGCACGTCTTCACCTCCAACCTCCTGGTGCGTCGCGACGTCTTCGAGACCATCGCCTTCGACGAAGGCTTCGCCGGCTGGGGCTGGGAGGACGTCGAATGGGCCATGCGGGTCGCCCGCGCCCACCCGATCCTGCACGTCGACAACACCGCCACGCACCTGGGTCTCGATCCCGCGCCGGTGATGGCCGCCAAGTACGAGCAGTCGGCCGCCAACTTCGCCCGCGTGGTGGCCGCCCACCGCGACGTGGTCAGCGCCTATCCCAGCTATAAGGTCGCCAAGGCCCTGAAGGCGGTTCCGCTGCGCGGGACCTGGCGGCCGTGGCTCAAGGCCATCGCCCTGGCCGAGAACCTGCCCACCCCGCTTCGCGCCTTTTCCATGCGGCTCTACCGGGCCGCCCTCTATTCGGACGCCGTGTGATGACCGCTATCGAGCAGACCTACGAGAAGGTGGACGCCTACGAGCCTGACCGCTCGCTGAAGGGCAAGGTCCGCCGTCGGCTGATCCGCCTGCAGCACCGCCGTCCCGCGCGGGTGAAGCTCACGCGGCCGATGGTGTCGTTCAGCTTCGACGACGCGCCGGCCACAGCCTGCGAGGCCGGGGCCCGGGTGCTGGAAAGCCGGGGCTTTCGCGGCACCTACTATTTCGCCGCCGGCCTGACCGGGCGCGACGGGCCCATGGGCCGCTACGCCACCGGCGAGGACGCCGCCCGCCTGCACGCGGCCGGCCACGAGATCGGCTGCCACACCTTCAGCCACCTCGACTGCGGCCAGGCGACGACGCAGGTCGCCCTGGCCGACGTGGCGCAGAACACCGACGCCCTGGCCGCGTGGGGCGTGGGAAGCGCCGTCAGCTTCGCCTATCCGTACGGTGACGTGGCCGCCCCGGCCAAGACGGCCCTGGCCGGCCGCTTCAAGACGCTGAGGGCTCTGCACCACGGCCTGATCGCCAATGGCGCCGACCTCAACCAGGCGCCGGCCGTCGGCATCGAGGGCGAGGACGGCGAGGCGACGGCGCTGCACTGGCTGGACAAGGCGCACCGTCGAAAGGCCTGGCTGATCCTCTACACCCACGACGTGGCCGAGCAGCCGTCGGCGTGGGGCTGTACTGTGCAGGCGCTGGAACGGCTGGTCGACGGCGCGGTCAACGCCGGCTTCGACGTGGTGACCGTGGCGGAAGGGGCGCGGCGGATCGGGCTCTGAGGTCCCTTCTCCCAGAGGGAGAAGGTGGCGGCGTAGCCGATCGCCTGGGCCCCACCCTCACCCTCTGGGAGAGGGAAACTACTGGCGCGTCCTGGACGTCATGCCAGCCGCAGCCGCGTCGTCGGCCATCTGCGGGTCGATCTCGGGCGCGGGCTTGGGCGTGGCGGGCGGCGCCTCGACGACCGGCGGCTTTTCGGGTTTCGGCGCGACAGGGGCCGGAGCGGCCTGGGCGGCGGGCGTGCGGACGGTCGCCGCGCTGGCCGCATCGTCGGCCGTGGTGCGGACCTCGGCGCCCTCTTCGTAGCCGGAGCTCTCGAAACCGACCCCGGCGCTGACCACCAGGATCACGCCCAGGGCGGCGACCGCCCCGACGACGAAACCCAGGACGATCCATCCCAAAGGATTGCCGCGACGTTCGGCCTTGGCCATCTGGAGCTCCCTAAGGGGAAGACTCCGATCCTAGGAGCCGACCCAGCGTCGGACCGCGCCGACATCCACGTGAACGAAATTGCTGACGGGATAGTACCCGACGCCGCCCTGCTTCAGATCGAGGGCCGCGGTCCTCAGCCGATCCAGGGAGACATCCTCCAGATAGAGATCGATGGCCTTGCCGTCCATGTGCAGGCTGCGTTTGGCGACTTCACCGCTGCGCGCGTGCAACATCGCGTTGGTCTTGGGCGAGCGATAGCCGGAGATGATCTGGAAGTGCGACTTGCTCTCGGTGCGCGCCGCCAGGCCCGCCATGATGTCGTAGAGCTTCGGGTTCATCTCCGAGACGTCGCCGGTGCGATAGTCGCGCAGCACCTTGTCGAGGGCCTCGACCGCGTCGGGCACGTACTCGCCCTTCTCGAAATAGACGGCTTCGAGCTTTTCCTGGGTGTGCACGTTGTGCAGCTTCACCCAGCGCGGTTCGGCGGAAATGATGCGTTTCGGCTCGGCGACGGGAACCGGCGCTTCTGGAAGGCCGTTCTCAGGCATGCCCTCGGCCGCATTGCCCAGGTCGCCCTGCTTCATCAGCAGGTCGGCGATGGGATCGGCCCCGGGGCCGAACTTGGACTGTGCGAAGGCCGCCATCGGCCCGACCGCACTGGCGCCCAGCACACCCAGGCCAAGGCCCAGGAGCTTGCGTCGTTCGATCATAGATACGCTTTCCCGACTGACCGCGTCAGGCCGCCTAAAGGGCCGCCGACGCTCACTTGGAACACGATAAACTTTCCCGATCGGAAAGGCTTACGCACCAAAAGAGGCCTGACGAGGGCCGTCGGGTCAAGCCGGGCCGATGGACGCGCGGCCGCCGAAAGCCTGAGCATTCACCGCTGCGGCCACGCTTCAAGTGCTGCAAAGACAGCGGCTTGGCCGCCTCGGCGAGGCGCTCAGACGGCCTTGGATGCGGCGATACGCTGCACCAGGGCCTTGTCCCAGCCGTACGGATCGTCGCGGAAATTCACCTGCCCGTCCGGGGTCACGTAGGCGGTCCAGTAGAGCAGATAGACGGCCATCGGCTTGGGCAGCTGGGCGCGCACGGTCTTGCCCGAGGCGATGGTGGCGTCGACGTTCTCGGCCGTCCATTCGGCGCTGCCGTCGAGCAGTTGCTTGGCCAGAGGGATCGGTTTTTCCAGGCGCACGCAGCCGTGGCTGGCCAGGCGGCTGTAGCTGGCGAACTTCGCGCGCGACGGGGTGTCGTGCAGATAGACGCCGTAGGGGTTGTTGAAGTCGAACTTCACCAGGCCCAGGGCGGCCTTGTCGCCGGCCTTCTGCTGAAGGCGCGTGCCGCCGCCCTCTGTCGGGATGACGATGAAGTCGTTGCGGGCCAGGTAGCCGGGATTGGCGCGCTCCTTGGGCCACAGCTCCTTGGTGGCGATGGAGCTGGGTACGTTCCAGGGCGGGTTCAGCACGATCGAGTGGATCTGCGACTGCAGCATCGGCGTCTCGTCGCCCGGACGACCGGTGACGGCGCGCATGGTCAGGGTCGGGGCGTCGTGGTGGAAGACGCTCATCACCGCGGCAGCGATGTTGACCTGGATGCGGTCGGCCGGCAGTTCTTCCGGCAGCCAGCGCCAGCGTTCCATGTTGGCGACGATCTGGTCGATGCGCAGCTGAACCGGCACGTTCAGCGCCGCCAGCGTGCCCTTGCCCAGCACGCCGTCCGGATTGAGGCCGAAGCGCTTCTGGGCGCGCATCAGCGCCTGTTGCAGGGCCTCGTCGAACACCGGGGCCTTGTCGACGGCGATGGTCGGATCCTCGACGGCCAGGCGGGCCTCGAGCTGGGCGATGCGCGGATCGCCCTTGTCGCCCAGCTTCAGCGGCGGACCTTCGGGGATCAGCGCCCAGCCGCCCTTGGCGGCGAGGTCGCGATAGACCACCAGGCCCTTCTGCAGGGTCTGGTAGCCGGTATAGGGCGGCGAGAGGTCTTCCAGCCAGCCGGCCAGGCGGTCGTTCTGCACGGCGGCGGCGAAGCCGGGGGCCGGATCATAGGCGGCGGGACGCAGGCCCCAGTTGCCGTCGAAATCGGCGGGCGCCAGCCGGCCGCTATGTACGGCCTTGGCGTAGCGCATGGTCAGGGCCACCAGTTGGGTGACGCCCGCCTGGCGGTCGGCGCCGTTGCGCGAGTCCAGCAGGGCCAGGGCGCGGTCGGGCGCGAAGACGCCGGGCTCGAAGCCGTGCGAGGGCGCGTCGTTCAGCGCCTTGACCAGCAGGTCGATCTGGTCGGCGCGCAGGGCCGGCGGCGCGGGCACGGCCACGGGCGCCTGCTGCGGCGCGCGTGGCGGCCGAACCTGAGCTTGAGCGAGAACGGCCGGGGCCGCCGACATCCACAGGGCCGCCCCGAGAAGGACGGTCGAAACTTTCAGGCTCTGGCTCACCGTCGACGGGTCTCGCACGCACGTTGCGCGCGGCCCCTCCGCGCGCTTCCCAAATGGCAATTCCGCGTCGGGGTCGTCAACGCGAGTATCGTGAAAGCCCAACGGCCAAGGTCGTCATTTGGTTCTTTCTCACGTTGCGGAACCTTAACGCCACACTCGCGGTTTGCAGTTCGACGACGGCGCCTTTGCGCCACAATCGTCCTTGTCAGGACAGCCAGAATGAGAATCGCCCAGGTTCCGCCCCTGTACGAAGCCGTGCCGCCACGGTTTTACGGGGGCACAGAACGGGTGGTCGCGCACCTGACGGACGCGCTTGTCGACCTCGGCCATGAGGTCACCCTGTTCGCCTCCGCCGAAGCCAAGACCAAGGCCGACCTCGTGGTCGTCCGCGACCAGGCCATCCGCCTGGATCCCGCCCCGCTGAAATCCGACCTCGCCGCGCACATCGCCATGCTGGCCGAGGTGCGCCGCCGCGCCGACGAGTTCGACGTCATCCACTTCCATACCGACATGCTCCACTTCCCGCTGTTCGAGGGCATGGCGCAGAAGACCCTGACCACCCTGCACGGGCGGCTGGACCTGAAGGACCTGCCGGGCGTCTACCGCCGCTGGCCTCAGTTTCCGCTGGTGTCGATCTCCGACAGCCAGCGCACGCCCCTGCCCTTCGCCAACTGGGCCGGCACGGTGCTGCACGGCATGTGCGCCGAGATCTACGAATATCATCCGAAGTCAGAGGGTTACCTGGCCTTCCTCGGACGGATCTCGCCCGAGAAGGGCCCCGAGCGGGCGATCGCCATCGCCAAGCGCCTGGGTCGCAAGCTGAAGATCGCCGCCAAGGTCGACGCCGCCGACCGCGAATACTTCCACACCGTCGTCGAGCCGCTGCTGGACCATCCGCTGGTCGAGTTCGTGGGCGAGATCGGCGACGCCGAGAAGTCGGCTTTCCTGGGCGGCGCGGACGCCCTGCTCTTCCCCATCGCCTGGCCCGAGCCGTTCGGCCTGGTGATGATCGAGGCCATGGCCTGCGGCACGCCGGTGATCGCCTACCAGTGGGGTTCGGTGCCCGAGGTGATCGAGGAAGGCGTCACCGGCTTCATCGTCGACGACGAGGACGAGGCGGTGGCCGCGCTTCGCCGCCTGCCCGACCTGTCGCGCCAGGCCGTGCGCGAACGGTTCGAGACCCGGTTCTCGGCCCACGCCATGGCCCGCCGCTATCTCGACCTCTACGCGCGCCTGGACGAGGCGGCCCAGCCGCCGCGCCTGACCCTGGCCCAGAGCGCGTGACCTAAAGGCGGCCAAACCTCGCCGGGTTGAGGCCGCATCGTAGCTTTCAAGTTCAGCGACCGCGCCTCCCCTGGCGCGGCCGCTGATCGCGTTTAGACAAGGGGCATCGAGATGGACGATCTGGCGCCGACCCCGGTGACCGCGGGCGAGCAGGGAGAGACCGGCGAACCGCGCGTGCCCTACCGGCTGTTCGCCCTGAAGGACCGCGACACCTTCCTGGTGGCGGACGCCTTCGGCGACGTGCTGGGCGCGGCCGATGGCCTGTTTCACGACGACACCCGCCTGCTGTCGCGCCTGCGGCTGCTGATCGGCGGCCGGCCGCCGGCCCTGCTGAGCGCCAGCGTCTCGCAGGACAACGTCTTCTTCACTTCGCACTCGACCAACCAGACCCTGCCGTCGCTGGGCGGCGCCTCGGCGCCCCACGGCGCGATCCATGTCGAGCGCAAGCGCTTCCTGTGGTGCGAGCGGCTCTACGAGCGCCTGCGGTTCGTGAACTACAGCCGCGACATGGTCATCCTGCCGGTGGCCCTGGAGTACGACGCCGATTTCCACGACATGTTCGAGGTGCGCGGCTCCAAGCGCAAAGCCAGGGGCCGGGTGCTGCCGGCCGAACTGAACGGCCGCTCGGTCCACTTCGCCTATCAGGGCCTGGACGAGCTGCGTCGCGACAGCGTCATCGCCTTCTCCGAACCGCCCGGCCGCCTGACGCCGCAGCGGGCCGAGTTCATGTTCATGCTGACGCCGGAGACCCATTTCGACCTCTATCTCGAGGTCGGGCCGGTTCCGGATCATCCGCCGACCCGCGAGCGCTGGCGCGCCGCCGCCGCCCGGGCCCGCCTGGACATGCGCGGCCGTCGCAGGCGCGGGGCGCGACTGAAGAGTTCAGGGCGCCTGTTCAACGACTGGCTGGAAAAGTCTCGGGCGGATCTCGCCTTGCTGACCACCGAGTTCGAGACCGGCCCCTATCCCTATGCCGGCATCCCCTGGTTCTCGACCCCGTTCGGCCGCGACGCGATCATCACCGCCTGGCAGGTGCTGTGGATCGAGCCCCGGCTGGCCAAGGGGGTGCTGGGCTACCTCGCCGAGCACCAGGCCGAGGAGGTCAGCGCCTTCCGCGACAGCGCGCCGGGCAAGATCATGCACGAGACCCGCAAGGGCGAGATGACGAGGCTCGGCGAGCTGCCCTTCGGCCGCTACTACGGCGGGGTCGACACCACGCCGCTGTTCGTGGCCCTGGCCTGCGCCTATGCCGAGCGGACCGGCGACCTGGCCTTCATCGACGGGCTGTGGGACGCCCTGCGGGCGGCCGTGGCCTGGATCGAGCAGTTCGGCGACAGCGACGGCGACGGCCTGATCGACTACGCCCGCGGCGCCGACACCGGCCTCTCCAACCAGAACTGGAAGGACAGCGAGGACAGCGTCTTCCACGCCGACGGCAAGTTCCCCGACGGGCCGATCGCCGTGGTCGAGGTGCAGGGCTACGCCTTCGCCGCCTTCAAGGGCATGGCCGACCTGGCCCGCCGCCGGGGCGAGACCGCCGACGCCGAGCGCTGGAGCGCCAAGGCCGAGCACCTGCGGACCATGGTCGAGGAGCGGTTCTGGATGGAGGACAAAGGGTTCTACGCCATGGCCGTCGACGGTCACGGCAAGCCCTGCCGCGTGCGCGGCTCGAACCCCGGCCACCTGCTGTTCTGCGGCCTGCCCTCGCCCGAGCGCGCGGCCAAGGTGGCCGACACCCTGCTGTCGGCGGCGTTCAACAACGGCTTTGGCGTGCGGACCCTGGCCGAGGGCGAGCCGCGCTTCAATCCGATGAGCTATCACAACGGCTCGGTCTGGCCGCACGACACGGCCATCTGCGCCATGGGCCTGGCCCGTTACGGCCACCGCGACGGGGTGGTGCGCATGACCTCGGGCCTGTTCGAGACCGCCGCCCACTACGAGATGCGCCTGCCGGAGCTGTTCTGCGGCTTCCCCCGCCAGCCGGGCGAGCCGCCGGTCGCCTATCCGGTGGCCTGCCTGCCCCAGGCCTGGGCCGCCGGCTCGGCCTTCATGATGCTGCAAGCCTGCCTGGGCATCACCGTCGACGGGTGGGCCGGCGAAATCCGGATCCAGGAGCCTCGCCTGCCGATCGGCATCGACAGCCTGTCGATCGAGAACCTGGGAGTGGGCGACCGGCTCACCGACCTGGCCTTCGAACATGTCGGCCGACACGTCACCGTCCAGGGTGGACGGCGCTCGACCGTGCCGATCCTGACCCGCTGCTGATTTCCCCAAAAGCGTAACAAGAACAAAGACCATGCCCCAGAACCTCGACCTGTTTCCGATCGGCAACTGCTCGGTCAGCGCCCTCATCGACCGCGACGGCCGCTTCGTATGGGGGTGCATGCCGCGCATCGACTCCGACCCGGTGTTCAGCACCCTGCTGGGCGGGCTGGAGCCGCCGTTCGAGGGCGGCAAGGGCCTGTGGGACGTGGTCGTCGACGGGGCGGTCAAGGTCGAGCAGGCCTATCTGCGCAACACCCCGATCCTGCGCACCGTGGTCACCGACGCCGACGGGGCGAGCCTGGAGATCATCGACTTCGCGCCGCGCTTCCAACAGTTCGGCCGGATCTATCGCCCCACCGCCTTCATCCGCCTGGTGAGGCCGATCAGCGGGGTGTGCCGCGCCACCATCCGCCTGCGCCCGACCGCCAACTGGGGCGGACGCCTGGCCGAGCACACCAACGGCTCCAACCACATCCGCTACCTGTGCTCGGACATGACGCTGCGGCTGACCACGGACTGCCCGGTCTCGCACATCCTGGAAGAGCGCACCTTCCGGGTGGAGCGGACCCTGGCGATGTTCCTCGGGGCCGACGAGGGCTTCGACGCCGACGTCGGCGCCACCTGCGCGCGGATGCTGCAACAGACCGAGGACTATTGGCTGAACTGGGTGCGGGGCCTGGCCGTGCCCCTGGACTGGCAGTCGGCGGTGATCCGCGCGGCCATCACCCTCAAGCTCTGCATGCACGAGGAGACCGGGGCGATCGTGGCGGCGATGACCACCTCGATCCCCGAGCACGCCGACAGCGGCCGCAACTGGGACTACCGCTACTGCTGGCTGCGCGACGCCTATTACGTGGTCCAGGCCCTGAACCGGCTGGGCGCGGCCGACATCCTGGAGAACTACCTCGCCTACCTGCGCAACATCGTCGACCGGGCGGCCGGCGGCCACATCCAGCCGCTGTTCGGGGTGGGCTACGAGCCGGCGCTGATCGAGCGCTTCGCCCCTGACCTGCCCGGCTATCGCGGCATGGGGCCGGTGCGGATCGGCAACCAGGCCTTCGAGCACCAGCAGCACGACGTCTACGGCCAGATCATCCTGTCCTCGACCCAGACCTTCTTCGACGAGCGGCTGCTGCGACCGGGCACCATCGAGGACTTCAAGGCGCTGGAGCCGGTGGGCGAGCGGGCCTTCCAGCTGCACGACCAGCCCGACGCCAGCCTGTGGGAGTTCCGCGGCCGGGCCAATGTGCACACCTATTCGTCGGTGATGTGCTGGGCCGCCTGCGACCGCCTGGGCAACGTCGCCGAGAAGCTGGGCCTTACCGACCGCGCCAAGTTCTGGAACGACCGCGCGGCCAAGGTGCGCGAGGCGATCGACACCCACGCCTGGAACGAGGCCCTGGGCCGGTTCGCGGCCACCTTCGGCGGCGAGGAGCTCGACGCCAGCCTGCTGCAGCTGGTGGACCTGCGCTTCATCGCCGCCGACGACCCGCGCAACAAGGCCACCGTGGCGGCCATCGAGGCGGGCCTGCGCAAGGGCAGCTACCTGCTGCGCTACGCCCTGCCCGACGACTTCGGCACGCCGCAGACGGCCTTCAACATCTGCACCTTCTGGCTGGTCGAGGCGCTCTATCTCGAAGGCCGGGTCGAGGAAGCCCGGTCCCTGTTCCAGGAAATGCTCGACCGCCGCACCTCCGCGGGCCTGCTCTCGGAGGACATCGGTTTCGAGGACGGCGAGCTTTGGGGCAACTACCCGCAGACCTATTCGTTGGTAGGTCTGATCAACTGCGCGGCGCTGCTCAGCAGGCCCTGGACTTCGGTACGCTGAAGCTGGGTCAACCCCTTCGGCCTCACGTTTTGGTCAGTCAAACGTGACCCCCCGATCGCTGTGTCGGGGGGATCGAACCGGGCCGCGGGGCGTTCTTGACGGCTGAGTTCCATAGTGAAAGGGGCCTAACTGCATGACCACGTACGGGTCTGCCGCTCGGCTTGCGTCGTCGGATCTTCCGCCGCCGCCCACCAGTATTCCTGCCAACTGCGCGCTGTTCCTCGACCTCGACGGTACGCTCGCGCCCATCATGCCGCGTCCCGACGACGTCGGCCCCGACGCCGCGCGCGCGGCGCTGATCGCGCGCCTGCGCGAAGCCTTCAACGACCGCGTGGCCGTGATCAGCGGCCGTTCGCTGGACGACCTTACCCGCATCCTGGGCGACGGCGCCCTGGCCTACATTGCAGGCGTCCACGGCCTGGAGCGTCGCACCCCCGAGGGCGTGTTCCGCGCCCAGCCCCACGAGGGCCTGGCCGAAGCGCGCGACGTGCTGGCCGATCTGGCCCGCTGCGATCGCGGCCTGATCTTCGAGGACAAGCACCTCAGCGTCGGCCTGCACTATCGCAACACCCCGTCGGCCGCCGACGCGGTGATCGAGGCCGCCGAGCGCCTGAAGCGCCAGACCGGCCTCGTCCTGCAACTGGGCGACATGGTCGCCGAACTGCGCACGCCCGGCCAGGACAAGGGCTCTTCGGTCGCCGCCCTGCTGCGCGAACCGGCCTTCGACGGCGCGCTGCCGATTTTCATCGGCGACGACCTGACCGACGAGGACGGCTTCGAGGCCGCCCGCCGCCTGGGCGGCTACGGCGTGCTGGTGGGCCCCGAGCGGCCGAGCGCGGCGAGCTATCGCCTCGACGGTCCGGAGGCCGTTCACGCCTGGCTGGACGCCGCCGCCAGGTCGATTGCCGAAAGCGAGGTCGCGCGATGAGCCGCCTGATCGTCGTTTCGAACCGCGTCAACCCGCCGTCCGGCAAGGGCGAGGAAAGCGTCGGCGGCCTGGCCATGGCCCTGGCCGCGGCCCTGCGCGAATATTCAGGCATCTGGTTCGGCTGGAGCGGCAAGACCACGCCCGAGTTCACCGGCCAGCTGAACATGCAGCGCGTCGAGGGCGTGACGGTGGCCACGGTCGACCTCGAGGAAGGCGACTACCAGGAGTACTACAACGGCTACGCCAACAAGACGCTGTGGCCGCTGTTCCACTACCGCGTCGACCTGACGGCCTACGATCGCTCGTTCGGCGAGGGCTACGACCGGGTCAACAAGCGCTTCGCCGAGACCCTGCGCCCGCTGATCGAGCCGGACGACATCATCTGGGTGCACGACTATCACCTGATCCCGATGGCGCGGGAGCTGCGGCGGCTGGGCGTGACGAACCGCATCGGCTTCTTCCTGCACATCCCCTGGCCCGCCCACCAACTGGTGGTCACCCTGCCCCGCCACCGGCCGCTGGTGGAGGCGATGTTCCACTATGACGTCATCGGCTTCCAGACCGAGGAGAACCTGCAGGCCTTCGAGGGCTACGTGCTCAACGAGGTCGGCGGCGAGAAGACCGAGGACGGCCGCCTGCGCGCCTTCGGCCAGATCACCGAGGCCGGGGCCTTCCCGATCGGCATCGACGCCGAGGACTTCGCCCGTATCACCAAGAGCCCGCGGGCCATGCGGGTCTATGACCGGATGGCGGCCCACAGCGTGTTCCGCAAGATGGTCGTGGGCGTAGACCGCCTGGACTATTCCAAGGGCCTGGAAGAGCGGCTGCTCGGCTTCGAGCGCTTCCTGCACGATCACGAGGAGGCGCGGCGCGAGGTGATGCTGCTGCAGATCGCCCCGCTGTCGCGCGACGAGGTCGAGGCCTACCAGGACATCCGCCATCGCCTGGACGGCCTGATCGGCCGCATCAACGGCGCCTATGCCGAGATGGACTTTACGCCGATCCGCTATCTCAACCGCTCCTACCGGCGCGACGAGCTGGCCGGGGTCTATCGCGCGGCCAAGGCGGCGCTGGTCACGCCCCTGCGCGACGGCATGAACCTGGTGGCCAAGGAGTACGTGGCCTCGCAGAACCCCGAGGATCCGGGCGTGCTGATCCTGTCGCGCTTCGCCGGCGCCGCGCGACAGATGAAGGAAGCGCTGATCATCAATCCCAACAGCCCCGAGGAGATCTCGGACGCGCTGAGCCGGGCGCTGGCCATGGACGAGGCCGAGCGCAAGCGCCGCTGGGAAGACCTGATGGACAACGTCACCCGCCAGGACGTGACCGCCTGGCGCGACGACTTCGTGGCGGCGCTGAAGGGCGATCCCACGGTCCAGGCGGCCAATACCGAGACGCCTGACGAGCCCGCGGTCACCACGATGAAGAAGGCGCTGGTGGGCGCCAAGAAGTAGGAGCGACACGCAGATGGCCCCGCGTCCCACATGGCAGGGCCATCTGCGGCTCTCGCTCGTCACCTGCCCGGTGGCGCTCTACACGGCCACCAACCCCGGCGGCGAGGTGCGCTTCAACCTGCTGCACCCCAAGACCCACAACCGCATCCGGATGGTGGCGACCGATCCCGACCTCGGGCCGGTCGAGCGCTCGGACCTGGTCAAGGGCTACGAGGTCGAGAAGGACCGCTACGTCATCGTCACGCCGGAAGAGATCGAGAGCGTGCGGCTGGAAAGCACCCGCACCATCGACATCGAGCGCTTCGTCGACGTGGCCGACATCGACCGCCTCTACTGGGACAATCCCTATTTCCTGGTCCCCGACGGCAAGCTGGCGGTCGAGGCCTATAGCGTGATCCGCGACGCCATGGCCGGCGCCCGGCGCATCGCGCTGGGCCGCGTCGTCATGCACACCCGCGAGCGCCTTTTGGCCATCGAGCCGCGCGGCAAGGGGCTGGTGGCCTACTCGCTGCGATCGTTCGACGAGGTGCGAGATCCGGCCGACCTGTTCGACGACATCCCGGCCAAGAAGGCCGATCCGTCGATGATCGCCATCGCCCGCAAGATCATCGAGCAGCAGGACGGCCCCTTCGAGCCCGAGGACTTCAAGGACCGCTACGAGGAGGCGCTGCGCGACCTCATCAAGCGCAAGGAGAAGGGCGGCAAGACCAAGGTGACCGCCGCGCCGGTCGAGGACACCAACGTCGTCGACCTGATGGAAGCCCTGCGCAGGAGCCTGGGCGGCAAGGCCCCGGCCGCCAAGACGCCGGCGAAGAAGGCGGCTCCGAAGAAAGCCGCCTCCGCCAGGGCCAAGAAGGCCTCCTAGGCCTCCTGCGCCACCGGGCTCTTGGCCTCCTTCAGCCGCAGATAGATGCAGCCGAAACCGACCGCCGCGTTGAGGATGCCGACCAGCACGAACGGCGAGGCCGGGCTGATCACGTCGAACAGCACGCCGCCCAGGGTGCCCAGCACCAGGATGCCGAAGGCGCCGCACAGGTTGAAGAAGCCGATCACGGCGCCCCTGCCCTCTTCCGGCGCTTCCTTGCCGATCAGGGCCTGGGAGCCGATGAAGGCGCTGATCTGGCCCACGCCCAGCAGCACGAACAGCGGCAGGGCCGCCTTGCTGAGCGGGTCGTCGATGAACATCGTCGCCAGGTAGCCGACCGCGCCTAACAGCATGCAGGCCGCCAGGGCCGTCAGGCGGTGGGCCTTGTCGATCATCAGGGCGATGACCACCGGCCACAGCAGCGCCGCCGACTGGGCGACGATGAACGGGATGCGGCCCTGGTCGAGGGCGTCGGCCAGGCTGGCGCCGTTCTCCAGCGCTGCCTTCTTGCCCCAGGCGATGGCGTAGGCGCCGACGATGGCGAGATCGCCCCGCGCCACGAAGGCCGAGGCATAGGCCAGGACAATGCGCGGATTGGACTTCGCGGCCGCGACGCCCACGCCCAGCTGTGCCGACAGCTTGGGCCGCTCCACGGTGCGGGCCGCCACGCCCGGCTTGAGCCCCAGCCACATCACGGCGGCGGAGACCAGGCAGAGGGCCGCGGCGATGGCCAGCGCGGCCTGGCCGGCGGTCCTTTCGTCCATGCCCTGGCCGACGAACACGGCCGGCAGCTTGCCGATGGCCAAGGCAAGAATAACCACGCCCAGTCCGTTGAGGATGCCCGACAGGGCGACGATCTTGCCCCGGTCACGGGCCTTCACATAGTCGGCCAGGATGGTCGACAGCATGCCGGTCGTGGCCCCGATGCCGATGGCGTAGACCACCTTGTAGAGCGACAGGTCCCAGATATTGGTGGCCAGCGGGAACAGCAGGTAGCCGGCCGCCGTGGCCAGGAAGCCGATGGCGTAGACCGCGCGGCGGCCCACCCGGTCGGCCAGGGCCCCGGCCAGGCCGAACACGAACAGCAGCGCCACCTCGTTGACGAGGTTGAGGATCCCCAGGACCGAGCCCTGGCGATCCAGCGGCACGCCGAGATTGGCGCTCAGCACGTAGGGCGTCATCACCGCGACCGTCGTGGCCAGGCCGATATTGACGAAGGCGGCATAGAGCGCGGTCCACATGTGGCCGGCGCGCACGCCAGGCTCGATCGCCAGTATGCCGAACCGCTCGGGGTTCTTGGGCGCTGCCATCGGGAACTCCAGAAAACTTTGGGGGCAAGGAAAAGGCCCGGCGCGCAGGGGCGCCGGGCCTTGAAGGTCACGCGTTCAGAAAGGTCAGAAGGTCTTGCTGATGCGGATCGAGGCGGCGCGCTTCTCGGGCAGAGAAACCACGTAGGAGCGCGGCGGAGTGTTGTTGTTCAGGTCGAAGAAGCCGAAGTCGGTCGCCGCGATGGCGTTCTTCGGGGTGTCGTCGTCGAACAGGTTGGTCACGGCCACGTCGATGCCCCACGACCCGTCGGTGATCCCGGCCCGCAGATCCGAGACGAAGTAGCTCGGCAGCCAGGTCAGGTTGTTCTGGGTCATGTAGCGCTTGGACTGGTAGCGGCCCGACAGTTCGGCGGTCCACGACCAGTTCGACATCTTCGGCAGCTCGCCGGTGACCAGGGCCGAGACGTTCAAGCTGTGCTTGGGCGTCAGCGGAACGGCCTTGCCGGTGTAGTCGCCGCCAGTGGACTCGATCCGGTCGAAGTAACCGGGGGTCGGGACCTTGTAGTCGGTGAACTCGGCGTCGGTGTAGGTGTAGTTGCCGCTCAGCGTCAGCCAGTGCGCAGCCCGCCAGTCGCTGGTCAGGTCGATGCCCTTGCTTTCGCTTTCACCGGCGTTCTCGACCGACGGAACCGAGGTCCCGCCGAGCACCTTGGTGGTGCCGATCTGCTGGTTCTTGTAGCGGTTGAAGAAGATCGCCCCGTTCAGGACCAGGTCGCCGCCGAGGAACACGTTCTTCGAGCCGATTTCGAAGCTTTGCAGCTTCTCCGGCTTGAAGGTCGAGTCGACGCTGCCGCTGGTGCCGGTGGTGTCGACGCCGCCCGGCTTGAAGCCTTCGCCGTACGACGCGTAGACCGAGTTGCGCGAGGTGATCTTGTAGTTGGCCACGAAGTTCGGCGTGAAGGCGTCCGCGCGGACGGTCTTCTTGTCGATCTGGGTGGTCTTGGCCAGTTGGGCGTTGCGAGCGGCGACGGTGCCGGCCGGACCGGCGGCGCAGCCCAGCTGTTGCAGGCAGACCAGCTGCACGCCGAACAGGCGGTAGTACATCGGCTGGTACGGGCTGCCGCGATAGGCGACGCGTTCCTCGATGTAGCGACCGTCGAAGCGCAGGGTCAGGGCGTCGGTGACGTCGTATTCGACGCTGCCGGCCCAGGACAGCGAGTCCGTCTCGCGCGAGATCTTCAGCGGATAGTCCGCCGTGGCCTTCGCGGTCGTGGTCGGCGCCTGGAAGGCCCCGCTCGCCGTCGCGCCGCCGCCCATGAAGAGCGCCGTCAGGATGGTCAGGCGAGGATCGGAACCCTCGCGCATCCAGAACTGGTCCTTGTTGATCTGGCTGGCGGTCTCATGGAAGTACAGGCCTTCCAGCGAGGTCCGCAGCTTGCCGAAGTCCTTGCTCCAGCGCAGCGTCTGGCTCTGCTGCTTGGTGTCGAAGTCGTCGTCCAGCATAACCGAGAAGCCGATGGCCGGCAGGCCGCCGGTCGGCGCCACGGTCGAGTAGTTCAGGCCGTAGGCGCGCAGGAAGCCCAGGTACTGGTAGAGCGAGCCGTAGAACGGCGCCATGCCCGCATAGAGCGGCAGGACATTGCCGCTGAGGCTGTTGTTGGAGTTGTCGAAGTCCTGGACCTGGGTGGTCTCGCCGCGGGTGATGCCGGTCAGCGAGGTGAAGGTGCCCCAGTCGCTTTCGTAGTTGACCTCGAACGAGGCGCGGGTCGCATCGGTGACCGTGCCCTTGAAGTCCTTGCCCGTGCGCGGATCCAGCGAGTAGGCGATGGTCTGGCTCTTGACCACCGCGGCGTCGCTGAGGTCGCCCTTGACCGTGAAGCCGGGGCGATTGTTGCTGGGATCGGTGACCGCGACGCCGAGATTGGCGGTGTTGGCCGTGCCGGTCAGCGGATTGACCGCCGTGATGTAGGCCCGGGCCATCTGGTCGTATTCTTCGTGCGAGCTCTGCACCCGGGCGAAGACGGTCAGCTTCTCGGTCGGCTTCATCAGCACGCTGAAGGCCGCGCCCTTGGCTTCACCGCCGCCGACGCGCTTGCCGCTGACGCTGTTGAGGTACTGGCCGTCGTTTTCCCAGGCCCCGGCGTTCAGGTTGATCGCCAGCTTGTCCTGCACCAGCGGGACCGAAACCGAGACCTTGCCCTCCTTCAGGCCGAAATCGCCGGCCTCCAGGCTGAGCTTGCCCTCGAACTCGCCGAGGTTCGGACGCTTGGAGATGTAGTTGATCGCGCCCGAGAAGGCCGAACGACCGTAGAGCACGCTCTGCGGACCCTTCACGATCTCGATGCGCTCGGCGTCGACGAAGCGCAGGGAGGCCAGGGCGCCGCCGCCGGCGGTGGCGAAGGCTTCCGAGGACGTGTCGACCCCATCCACCAGGATGGCCACGTTCGGACGACCGCGCACGGCTTGCACGCCGCGAATGGCCGGGCGCGTGTCGCTGGGCGTCAGGCCCTGGTCAAAAGTCAGACCGGCGGTCGATTGCGCCACGCGGCTGATGTCGGAAATATTACGGCGTTCGATCGTCTCGGCCGACACGGCGTTGATGGTGATCGGAACGTCCTGCAGAGATTCAGACTTGTTACGTGCCGTTACGGTGATCTCCCCAATCACCGTCATATCATCTGAAGTTGTCGTTTGCGCGAGGGCTTGCCCCGAACAAATCAGAAGCGTAAGAGCGCTCGCGCTCGCGCCATAGATACTCATTGCCGACTTGGTCATGACTCCCCTCTTCAAATCTTGACCACACCCCGCCGCGTTCCCCGCGACTGTTCCCCGACGGTCAAGATGATGGAGCCGGACCAATACAGGTCTTGCGATAAAGCGTTTGTCCGTCCATCGGATAGGAGTTCAGGAAAGTCCCGCCATGCTGACAGACGTAGCGCCCGCAACCAAGCCTCGGCAATCGCGCCGGATCGCCACCGAAGCAGCGATCGTAGAGGCGTTCGGGCGTCTTATGGAGCGCGGAAGCGTCCACGACGCGGGTGTGAACGCCCTAATCAAGGAAGCCGGCGTCGGCAAGAAACAAATATATGACTATTTCGGCGGCCTGGGCGGCGTCGCCGACGCCTGGGTGCGTCGCACCGGCATCTGGCCTCGCCTCTCCGACATGCTGGACGAGCCGCTGGAGACCTTCCACCAGCGCCCGCCGATGGAGCGCCTGCGGATGCTGGTGCGCACCTACGCCTCGTCGCTGCGCGCCCACCCGGCCGTGGCCACGATCATGGCGGGCGAATTCGCCGGACCGCCGGAACTGCGCGACGCCGTCACCGCCGTACGCATCCGCATCTGGGAAGAGTACGAGCGCCTGTTCATCGGCCAGCGCAGCGAGGACAAGGAACTGCTGGCCATCGCCATGACCATGCTGTCGGCCGTGTCCTATGTGGGCATGCGGGCCAAGTTCGAGCCGAATTTCTTCGGTTTCGACCTGCATGACGACTTGGCCTGGGAGCGTGTCGTAGGCATGCTGGACCACGTGATGGGCCGCTACCAGACCGGCGTCGATGCGGCTGTTTCTCGTCAGGCGGATAGCGCCGACTAGAAAATTGACCGGTCGGTCCCTTTTTGAAAACCTCCGAGCATCCCGCCAAGCGCGGGCCTGACCGCACGGAGACCTTGATGTTCGGCGACCCCCTTTCCCTCCCCGTCAAACCCCAGGCGGGCGACCTCTGGGTGGCCGCGACGATGGTCACCGACGACAAGCTGAAGCTCGGGCTTTCCAGGATCCTCCTCCTGGGTCCCGACCTGCAGATCAAGGCGGCCTTGCATACGGGCGATTTCGGCATGGTCTCGGGCTTGGCGGTGAATCCCCGCACCGGCGAGCTCAACGCGCTGGACCCCTTCGCCCGCAACGTCACCCGCATCGACGCCGAAGGGCTTCGCGTGCCCGGCCAGGCCTCGCTTCTCCCCGGCCGGGGCCTGGGCTCTATGGTGTTCCTGCCCGACGGCGGCGCCCTGGCGGGCGAGCATCTGTCGGGCCAGGCCCCGCCGTTCACCGGAGAGGGCCGCCTGGTGCGCTTCGACGCCGACGGCCGCGTGACGCGCTTCTATCGCCCCGAGTATCATGGCGGCGTCATGGGCTTCCTGGGCGTCACTCACCTGACCGTGCTGTCGGACGGCAAGACCGTGGCCTATGTCTCCGAGACCGGCCACACCGTCTATCGATACGACATCGAGGCCGACGCCCAGCTTTCCCCGCTCTATGTGCGCACCGATCCGCCGGGCATGGTGTTCGGCATCGCCGCCACGCCGAACGACGACGTGCTGGTCAGTTGCGGCAACGAGGTGCGCCGCGTGGCCCAGGACGGTTCGGTGCTGCGCACCTACGCCGTGCCGGAAGGCCGGGGCTGGTCGTTCCTGCGCGTCACCGACGACGGCGCGCACTTCTGGGCCGGCGACTTCTTCTCGGGCCAACTGGCCAAGATCGCGCTGGACAGCGGCGAGCTGGTCGCCAGCGTCAAGCTCGACATCCCGTTCGGCGTGACCTCGATCGTCGAAGCAAAGGTCGCCTGAGGTGAAGAAGCGCAAGATCCTGCTGATCGGTCTCGGCGCCGTCGTCCTGGCGGGCGCGGCGACCTATGCGACCGCCCCGCTGTACTGGAACCGCTATTTCCGCGCCCTGACCGTCAATCCGCTGGAGCCGCCGATCGACTGGTACAAGCCGGTCGCCGTCGTGAAGGGCGCGCCCGCCGCGGCCCTGCCGACGACGACGCCGGAAGCAGCCGGGATCGATCCCGCCGCCTTGGAGGCCGCCTCCGAGTACGCGGGCGAGCGCAAGTCCGACGCCCTGATCGTCGTCAAGGACGGCGCCATCGTCTACGAGCGCTACTGGAACGGCGTGGGCCCCAACACCGTGATGAAGGCCCACTCCTTCACCAAGACCATGACCGGCATGCTGATCGGCGCGGCCATCGCCGACGGCAAGATCAAGTCGGTCGACCAGCCGGCCGCCGACTTCATCACCGAGTGGAAGAACGACGAGCGCTCGAAGATCACCATCCGCGACCTCCTGCAGATGTCGTCGGGGCTGGAGCCGCCTGACTATTCCTACGCGCCGTGGTCCAGCACCATCCGCACCTTCCTGTCGCCGGACCTAGCCAAGGACAACTTGGCCCTTAAGGCCGTGCATCCGCCGGGCACGGTGTTCGGCCACCACAACCCCGACCCGGTGGCGCTGAGCGTCATCGTCGAGCGGGCCACGGGCAAGACCTTCGCCGACTACATGTCGGAAAAGCTGTTCCAGCCGCTGGGCATGCATGACGGCTCGCTGTGGCTGGCCAAGGAAGGCGGCCTGTCGCACGGCGACTGCTGCATGATCTCGCAGGTCCAGGACTGGATGCGCATCGGCATCATGCTGGCCAACGGCGGTTCGTTCGAAGGCAAGCAGGTGCTGCCCGCCGAGTACGTCGCGGCCATGAGCGCGCCGGGCAAGGCCAATCCGGGCTACGGCTTCCAGATCTGGCGCGGCCGCCCGTTCGCCAAGAACCGCATCTACTCGCCCGAGCGTCCCGACAAGGCCAGCGTCTCGGCCGAGCCGATCGCCGCCGAGGACGCCATCTTCCTGGACGGCTGGGGCAAGCGCCGCCTCTGGATCGTGCCCTCGCAGAAGCTGGTCGTCCTGCGCGACGGCGTCGATCTCGACGACTGGGACGACACCAAGATACCCAATCTCATTCTTCGCGGTCTGGCGGCCCCCGCCGCCCCGCAGCCGGAGAAGGCGCCATGATCAAGAACCAGTGGTACGTCGCCGAATACAGCGACGAAATTCCGAATGGCGGCCACAAGCGGGTGAAGATGCTGGGCCTGGAGTTCGTGGTGTTCCGCGACTCCAAGGGCAAGGTCAGCTGCCTGTCGGACGTCTGCATCCACCGCGGCGCCTCGCTGGGCAGCGGCATGGTCGTCGATGACGCCATCGAGTGCCCCTACCACGGCTGGCGCTTCAACGGCGGCGGCAAGTGCGTGAAGATCCCGTCGCAGGAGCCCGGCGTGAAGATCCCGCCGCGCGCCAAGGTCGACTCCTATCCCGTGCAGGAAAAGTACGGGATGATCTGGGTGTTCATGGGCGACCTGCCCGAGGCCGAGCGCCCGCCCCTGCCGCCCTTCCCCGAGTTCGAGGACCCGGCCTGGCGCTGCATCCGCGGGACCTATGAGTGGAAGGCCAACTACGCCCGCATCACCGAGAACGGCATCGACCCCTCGCACGCGGCCTTCGTCCACCCCAGCTTCGGTGACAAGGAAGCGCCGCAGGTGCACGAGTTCACCCTCGAGCAGGACGAGTACTCGGCCTATGCCGAGCTGAAGTTCGTGCCGCCCGAGTACAAGGGCATGTGGAAGTTCTTCCGCAAGGCCAAGCGCAGCATGGTCACCGTCCGTAACGGCTTCCACGTCTCGGGCGCCCACGTGCGCATCCAGATCCGCCCGACGCCGACCTGGTCGACGGTGATCTTCGACGTCAACACGCCGATCGACGAGACCACCACGATCACCCGCTGGATCATGGCCCGCAACTTCCTGACCCAGAAGATCTGGGACGGCGACAGCCGCCGCCGCACCCTGCGCATCTTCGAGCAGGACCGCGTGATCATGGAGAAGGTCTGCCCCGAGCTGCTGCCCGTCTACCTGCACGAGGAAGTCAGCGTGAAGTCGGACGGCATCATGGTGGCCTGGCGCAACAAGCGCCGCGAACTGATCGAGAAGGGCTGGGCCCTGGACGTCGACGCCATGGAGCGCGACATCCAGGGCAAGCGAGCGATGGTGATCCCCTCGCCCGACCGCGCCAACCCTGCGGAGGCCAAGGACTTCCTGCTCAAGACCGTGCCTCTGGTCGATGGCGAGCGGGTGCGGGCCGAGGCCCTGAAACAGCGCCACGGCGGCTCCGCGCCGGCCGCGGCCGAATAGCGGGAGCGACGCGCATGAGACCGAGCATCCTCATCCTCGTCGCCGCGCTGGCCGTCACGGGGGCCGCCCAGGCGGCCTCCGTGGAGGTCAAGGTGTCGGGGGTTCAGAACACCAAGGGCCAGGTCGTGGTGTCGGCCTGCGACAAGGCCACGTTCCTGAAGACCTGCCCCTACAACGTGAAGGTCCCGGCCGCCTCGGGCGGGGTGAGCGCGAAGTTCGCCAGCCTGCCGGCCGGCCGCTGGTCGTTCCTGGCCTTCCACGACCAGGACGGCGACGGGGTGATGAAGAAGACCGCCCTGGGCCTGCCCGCCGACGGCGTTGGCCTGTCGCGCGATCCCAAGGCGAGGTTCGGCCCGCCGAAGTTCGAGGACTCGGCGGTCGACGTCGGCGCCGACGGCGCGAGCGTCGCGGTGGGGCTCAAGTATTGATCCAAAGATCCTCCCCCTGAAGGGGGAGGTGTCGGCGAAGCCGACGGAGGGGGCAGTCGCTGGTGAGCCGGCGGCTGCCCCTCGTCATTGAACACTTCCCCCCTTCGGCCCTTCGGGCCACCTCCCCCTTCAGGGGGAGGATCAGGGCTGCGGAAATCCTCCGGCCTTCGAGACCATGCCCGGCAGCGCCGGCGCGCCCAGCACGCCCTTGAGCCAGCCGGCCGCGTCGATCAGCGACGGCAGGTCCAGCCCCGTCGTCACCCCCATCCGCGCGAACATGTAGGCCAGGTCCTCGGTCGGCACGTTGCCGGTCGCGGCCGGGGCGAAGGGGCAGCCGCCGATGCCCCCGATCGAGGCGTCCAGGCTGGCCACGCCCGCGCGCCAGGCGGCGAAGGCGTTGGCCAGGCCCGTGTTGCGGGTGTTGTGGAAGTGGGCCCGCAGCACCGCGTCCGGCGCGACAGCGCGCACGGCGGTGAAGCGGGTCTCGACCGCCAAGGGGTCGCCCACGCCGATGGTGTCGGCCAGGGTGAGCTCGGTGACGCCGTAGTCGGCCAGTTCGGCGGCGATGCGCGCCACCTGCTCGACCGCCACCTCGCCCTCGAACGGACAGCCGAAGGCCGCGGCGATGGTGACGCCCAGCTTCAGCCCGGCCTGGCGCGCGACCTGCGGCGCCTCCGAAATCTGCCGCAGGGTCTCGGAAACCGGGACGCCCTGGTTGCGGGCGTTGAAGGTCTCGCTGGCCACGACCACGAAATTGACCTCGTCGACGTCGGCGGCGATGGCGCGGTCCAGGCCGCGACGGTTCAGAACGAGGCCGATCAGCGACACGCCGCGCGCCCGCAGGTCCTGCTGGCCGCGCAGCCGGGCCATCACCTCGTCGGCGTCGGCCATCTGCGGCACCGCGCGCGGATTGACGAAGCTGACCGCCTCGACGCGCCGGGCGCCGGCCTCGACGGCCTTCAGCACCAGGGCGGCCTTGTCGCTGGCCGAGACCATCGTCTTTTCGTTCTGCAGGCCGTCGCGGGGCGACACCTCGACGATCTCGATGCGGGCGGTCATGGCGCGGTCTCCTCGACGCCCGCGAGGCGGGCAGGCATGGCGCGCGAGGATGCGCGGCGGCGCCCGCGAAGCCAGCGCCCCGCCCCCGGCGCCCGACAGGCGGGGAGCGCGCGCGACCGCGCGGCGAACATCGGTATGCGGCGCAAGCTCACCCCCGATCACTGGAGGGGAGCCTGATCGATGAACACCCAAAGAACCACGGCCCTGATGGGCGCTTCGCTGCTGGCACTGGCCTGGGCCGGCGTCGTCTCGGCGCAGGAAACGCCCACCGCCGTCGACGAGGTGATGGTCACCGCCCGCCAGCGGGCCGAGAACCTGCGCGACGTGCCCGCCGCCGTCTCGGCGCTGAGCCAGACGACGCTGGAAGCCGCCGGCGTCGCCCGCGCCGCCGACTTCGTGGCCCTGACCCCGGGCGTCAGCCTGGTGCAGGCCGCCGAACAGGGCGACGCCCAGGTCAACATCCGCGGCGTCAACGGCGCCCGCGACGCCCAGGCCTCGTTCGCCTTCGTCGTCGACGGCGTGCAGATGGCCAACCCGGCCGCCTTCAACCGCGAGTTCTCCGACCTGCGCCAGATCGAGGTGGTGAAGGGCCCGCAGGGCGCGGTCTACGGCCGCAACGCCGCCGCCGGGGCGATCATCGTCTCGACCGTCGAACCGGGAGAGACCTTCGAGGGCGCGGGCAAGATCAGCGTCGGCAACCGCGACAGCTTCGCCGGCGACATCCGCGTGGCCGGGCCCTTGAGCGAACGGATCTCGGGCAGCCTGTCGGCCGACTTCCGCAAGACCGACGGCTTCTGGGGCAGCGATTTCGGCGGCGGCGCGGTCGACCGCTTCGAAGGCTACAATCTGAACGGCCGCCTGGTGGCGCGGCTGGACGAGAAGACCAAGCTCGATCTCAAGGCCCGCTACGGCGAGGTCACCGCCGGCTCGATCGCCTACAACGCCGTCTTCGCCTTGCCCTCCTTCGCCTCGGTGCTGGCCACGCCCTCCTATTACGAGGACGTCAACGACCACCGCTTCGCCTTCCAGAACAACGTGCCGCACACCAACGAGCAGCAGGCGCTGGAGGTCTCGGCCAAGCTGGAGCGGGACCTCGGCTTCGCCACCCTGACGGCCTGGACGCTCTATTCAGACATCGACAACGACCTGGTGGCCGACGGGACCTCGGCCTCGTTCGGCTTCTTCAACGCCAGCGCCGCCTGCGCCGCCTCGATCGCCAACCTGACCGCCAAGGGGGTCACCCTGCCCGCGCCGCAGTACCTGGCGCCGACGGCGGCGGGCTCGTTCTTCGGCCCCTACACGCCGACCGCCTGCGACGGCTACCAGTACCAGAAGCGCGACCAGAGCGACGTCTCGGGCGAGCTGCGCCTGACCTCGCGCTCGGACCAGCCGCTGCGCTGGATGGTCGGCGCCTACGCCCTGCGCATCGACCGCGAGGTGGGCGTGGCCACGGGACTGGACGGCGGCGGCGAGGTTCCGCGCGCCCTCTACGTGCCCTCGTCCTCGGCCTACTCGACCGAGCAGCTCTATTGGGACGACTTCAAGAGCGACGTGGCCGCCGTGTTCGGCCAGTTGGCCTACGACATCACGCCTGGCCTCGAAGGCTCGCTGGCCCTGCGCTACGACCGTGAGAAGCGCAAGGTGCACAACCTCGTGCCGACCGCGGCGCGGACCAAGTATATCGACTTCAACGGCCCGCCCTACACCGGCGGCGCGGCCCTGAACCCGGGCCTCGACACCACGATCAATCCCGGCGGCATCAGGGACCAGAAGAAGACCTACGACCAGGTCCAGCCCAAGATCGCCCTGCGCTGGAAGGCCAGCGAAGACTGGACGCTCTATGGCGACTGGGGCGTCGGCTTCAAGTCGGGCGGTTTCAACAGCCAGGGCAGCGCCGCCACCGTGAACCTGTTCGTCAATCCGGTGCGCACGGCCGCCGGCTACAAGCCGGTGACCATCCGCGACGACTTCGACAAGGAGGTCTCAAGCAGCTTCGAGATCGGGGCCAAGGGCAGGATGCTGGACGGCCGCCTGACCATCGACGCGGCCGCCTATCACACCGACGTCGACGACATGCAGTTCTTCGAGTTCTTCGTCGGCCCGTTCGGCCTGCTGCGCGTGGTGTCCAACATCGACGAGGTGCGGATAAAGGGCGCGGAGCTTGGCCTGCGCTACAGGGCCAGCTCGCGCCTGATGCTGGAGGCCTCCGGCGCCTATACCGACAGCGAGATCCGCAAGAACAGCGTGCGGCCCGACACCATCGGCAACGAGTCGCCCTACACGCCGCGCTACACCTGGAACCTGGCGGCCGACTACGTCCATCCGCTGCCCGACAACCTCGCCCTGCACCTGCGGGCCGACGTGCGCGGCACGGGACCGACCTGGTTCCACGTCGTCCAGGACCAGGACGCGCCGACCGTCTTCGAGCTGAGCTACGGCGCCCTGGGCCGGGCCAACTACGCCAAGAGCCGCCGCGACGCCTACACCACGCTGGACCTGCGGGCCGGTCTCGAAGCCGACACGTGGAGCGTCACCGCCTTCGGCAAGAACGTGACGGGCGAACGTTACCTGACCGAGGTAATCCCGGCTCCGGAGTTCGGCGGCAACTTCGCTTCGCCCGCCGCCGGCGCGACCTTCGGCGTCGAACTCGCCGTGAAGTTCTGATGGCGCCCGCACAGCGGTGAAACCCCTCCCCCGATCCGGCGCGCGCCGCCCGATCGGGGGAATGTCGCCCGACAGGCGTCGCGCCGTCGCACTTGGGGGGAGTCGCCCTGGGGGGGAGTTGGCGCGCCAGCAATAGAGGCTGACGATGGCTTACCGATTGGGCGTGGACGTAGGCGGGACCTTCACCGACCTGCTGTTGCTGAACGAGGCGACGGGCGACTTCTGGCGACACAAGACGCCGTCGACCCCGCATGACAGCTCGGTCGGCGTGATGACCGGCGTCAACGCGGTCTGCGAGAAGGCCGGGGTCAAGCCGTCGGACGTCGACGTCTTCCTGCACGGCACCACCGTGGCCACCAACGCCGTGCTCGAGGGCAAGGGCGCGCGCGTCGGCCTGGTGACCACCGAAGGCTACCACCAGGTGATGCAGATCGCCCGCTCGCTGGTGCCCGGCGGTCTCGCCGCCTGGATCATCTGGCCCAAGCCGGAACCGCTCGCGAAGCTAGAAGACACGGTCGAGATCAAGGGCCGCATCGACGCGGCCGGCAAGGAGATCCGCCCGCTCGACGAGGTCGATGTCCGCGCCCAGCTAACCAAGCTGAAGGAGCAAGGCGTCGAGGCGGTGACCATCGCCCTGATGAACGCCTACCTGAACGGCTCGCACGAGCGCCACGTGGCGCAGCTGGCCGCCGAGATCCTGCCGGGCGTGCTGGTGTCGCTGTCGCACGAGGTCCTGCCCGAGATGCAGGAGTACGAGCGCACCCTGACCACCGTGGCCAACGCCTCGGTCCGCCCGGTCGTCTCCAAGTACGTCAAGAACCTGCGCGACAAGCTGCGCGGCCTCGACATGCAGGGCCGCATCGCCCTGCTGCGCTCGGACGGCGGCCTGATGTCGTCGGAGAAGTCCGAAGAGCACCCGGTCAGCCTGCTGATGTCGGGTCCGGCCGGGGGCGTCACCGGCGCCCTGTGGGTGGCCCGCAACTCGGGCCTGAAGAACATCCTCACGCTCGACGTCGGCGGCACCTCGACCGACGTGGCCCTGATCGAGAACGGCGAACCGCGCCGCGTGCGCACCACCGATGTCGGCCACCTCACGGTCCGCGCCTCGTCGCTGGACGTGAAGACGGTCGGCGCCGGCGGCGGCTCGATCGCCAAGGTGCCGGAACTGACCCGCGCCCTGCGCGTCGGCCCCGAGTCGGCCGGCGCCGCACCGGGCCCGGCCGCCTACGGCAAGGGCGGAACCGCCCCCACCGTCACCGACGCCAACGTCGTGCTGGGCTACCTGCCCGAAGACCTGCTGGGCGGCGCCTTCAAGCTGGATCGCGAGGCGGCCCGCACGGCGGTGCAGACCATCGCCGACGCCCTGGGCATCGACTTGTATGAAGCCGCCCGCGGCATCATCGACATCGTCAACGAGAACATGTTCGGCGCGCTGCGCATGATCTCGGTGCAGCAGGGCTACGATCCGCGCGACTTCGCGCTGATGGGCTTCGGCGGCGCCGGCCCGCTGCACGTCAACGCCGTGGCCAAGCTGATGGGTTCGTGGCCGGCGGTGTCGCCGGTCTCGCCCGGCGTGCTGTGCGCCCTGGGCGACGCCACCACCCGCATGCGCACCGAAACGGCGCGCTCGTACTCCAAGCGCCTGTCGGCCGCGACGGAAGCCGAGGTCCTCTCCCTGTTCGGCGAGATGGACGCCCAGATCCGCGACACGCTGAAGGCCGACGGCGTCACCGACGCCGAGATCGAGACCCGCTTCGAGATCGACGTCCGCTATCACGGCCAGGCCTTCGAAGTGCCGATGCACGTGACGCTCGACAGCCTGAAGGACGGCGGGCTGCAACGCCTGGCCGCCGCCTTCGACGACGAGCATCGCCGCCTCTTCACCTTCAACATGGACGCCGAGCACGAGTTGGTGAACCTGCGCGCCGTCGCCATGGGCAAGGTGCAGGAGATCCCCAGCCTCGAGATCGAGAAGGGCGACGGCGACCCGTCGCGCGCCAAGATCCGCGACCACGAGGTCTGGGCCGACGGCGGCATGAAGCCGGCCGCCATCTACGACCGCTCCAAGCTCCGCGCCGGCGACCGCGTCCCTGGCCCGGCCATCATCACCGAGATGGATTCGACCACCCTGGTGCTGCCCGACTGCGAGGCGCTCGTCGACGCCTACGGCGTCATCCTGATCAACCCGGTCGACACCAAAGCCTTTGGGGAAGCCTGAGCCATGCCCGCGCGCATCCTGGAAACCAACTCCACGCCCTTCGGCAAGGTCGCCGTCGATCCGGTGACCCTCGACATCATCGAGAACGCCCTGCGCAACGCCCGCGTCGAGATGGACGCCACCCTGTTCCGCACCGCGCTGTCGCCCGGCATTCGCGAACAGGGCGACGCCTTCCCGCTGATCGCCGACCGCGATGGCCGCATGGTGGTGGGCCAGTTCGGCTCGTTCATCGACGGCTTCCTCAAGGGCTATGACGGCGAGATCGAGGAAGGCGACATCATCCTCGTCAACGACCCCTATTCGGTCGAGGGCGCGATCAGCCACGCCTCCGACCAGCTGTGCATCGCCCCGATCTTCCGCGACGGCCGCCTGGTGGCCTGGTCGGCGATGTTCGGCCACATGACCGACGTCGGCGGCAAGGTGCCCGGCTCCCTGCCAACCGACGCGGCCTCGATCTTCGAGGAAGGCTTCCGCCTGCCGCCGGTGAAGCTCTATCGCAAGGGCGAGCTGCAGGCCGACATCGTGCGCATCGCCGCCCACCAGTCGCGCATGCCCGAATGGTTCAAGGCCGACCTGCACGCCATCGTCGCCTCGTGCCGCGTGGCCGGCCGCCGGGTGGTCGAGATCTGCGAGCGCTTCGGCGACGACGTCTTCGCCAGCGCCCTCGACGAGCTCCTGGCCCGCAACCACCGCGCCATGGCCCACCTGATCTCGACGGCGATCGGCGAGGCCCCGGTGTCGTTCGAGGACTACATCTGCGACGACGGCAAGGGCGCGGGGCCCTTCAAGATCAAGTGCACCATGTGGCGCGAAGGTGGCAAGGTCGTTCTCGACTTCGACGGCACCGATCCGCAGTCGGACAGCTCGATCAACTTCCTGCTGAACGAGAACATGTTCAAGATGTTCTTCGGCATCTACATGATCATGGTCTTCGACCCGCAGATCCTGTTCAACGACGGCTTCTACGACCTCGTCGACGTGCGGATCCCGGAAGGCAGCCTGCTGAAGCCGAAGTTCCCGGCCGCCCTGTCCTGCCGCACCCACGCGCTTGGCCGCATCTTCGACGTGCTGGGCGCGCTGCTCGGCCAGAAGACCCCGGAATTCCTGTGCGCCGCCGGCTTCTCGAGCTCGCCGCACCTGATGTTCTCGGGCTTCGACGGCAAGGGCGAGTGGTTCCAGCTGTTCCAGATCGGCTTCGGCGGCATTCCGGGCCGTCCGTTTGGCGACGGCGCCGACGGCCACTCGCTGTGGCCGGGCTTCACCAACGTGCCGAACGAGTTCCTCGAGCGCTACTTCCCGATGGTCATCGAGCGCTACGAGAGCGTGGCCGACAGCGGCGGCGCTGGTCGCTTCCGGGGCGGCAACGGCATCCACATGACCTACAAGTTCACGGAAGCCGGCACGATCGCCATCCACGACGACCGCTGGTTCGTGCCGCCGTGGGGCGTCAACGGCGGCGCGCCGGGCGCCCGCTCGTGGAAGCGCCTGGACAAGGCCAATGGCGAGAGCGTCGCCCTGCCTTCCAAGTGCGACGGGATCCAGGTCGACAAGGGCGACCTGCTGCACTTCGTCACCTGGGGCGGCGGCGGCTGGGGCGACCCGCTGGAGCGCGAGGTCGAGCTGGTCGAGCTGGAAGTCGCGCGCGGCCTGGTCAGCGCGCAGGGCGCCAAGCGCTTCGGCGTGGTGCTCGACGGCGCCGGCAAGGTCGACTCGGCCGCCACGGAAGGCCTGCGCGCCAAGATCCGCGCCGAACGCGGGCCGCTGGAGGTGTTCGACCGTGGTCCGTCGATCGAGGAGCTGCGCGCCAACTGCCTGGCCGACACCGGCCTGCCGGCGCCGCGCGCCCCGGTCTGGCGCAACGCCCCGCTGGCCCTGGCGGCGGAGTAAGGCGCGTCATGACGGTTGAAAACACGGGTCCCCTGAAGGGCCTGCGCGTCGTGGAGATGGGCCAGCTGATCGCTGGTCCGTTCTGCGGCCAGCTGCTGGGCGACATGGGCGCGGACGTGATCAAGATCGAGCCGCCCGGCAAGGGCGACCCGATGCGCGACTGGGGCCGCGGCGACTATCCGCTGTGGTGGGAGGTCGTGGCCCGCAACAAGCGCACGGTCTCGGCCAACCTGCGCGTGCCGGAAGGCCAGGCCCTGGCCCGCAGGCTGATCGCCACCGCCGACATCCTGATCGAGAACTTCCGTCCGGGCACGCTGGAGGGCTGGGGCCTGTCGCCCGAAGTCCTGCACGCCGAGAACCCGGGCCTGATCATCGTGCGGGTGTCGGGCTACGGCCAGACCGGTCCCTATGCCGACCGCGCGGGTTTTGGCGGCATCGGCGAGGCCATGGGCGGCTGGCGCCACATCGTCGGCGATCCCGACCGCGCGCCCTCGCGCATGGGCATCTCGATCGGCGACGCCCTGGCGGCCACCTACGGGTGCCTGGGCGCCCTGGCGGCCCTGCGCCACCGCGACGCCACCGGCCAGGGCCAGGTGGTCGACAGCTCGCTCTACGAGGCGGTGCTGCAGGTGATGGAGAGCCTGGTCCCCGACTACAAGGTCATGGGCTACATCCGCGAACGCTCGGGCTCGGTGCTGCCCGGCATCGCGCCGTCGAACGTCTATCACTGCAAGGACGGCGACTATCTGATCGCCGCCAACCAGGACACGGTGTTCGGCCGCCTGTGCAAGGCCATGGGCCAGCCCGAGCTCGCCCATCACCCGGACTACGTCAACCACGTCAACCGCGGCCGCAACATGAAGGCGCTGGACGCCCTCATCGAGGCGTGGACCAAGACCCTGACGGTCGACGAGGTCGAGGCCAAGATGATCGAGGCCGGCGTGCCGGCCGGAAAGATCTATCGCGCGCCAGAGATGCTCGCCGACCCGCACTTCGCGGCGCGGGAGTCGATCATCACGCTCGACCATCCGCGCTGGGGCGAACTGCCGATGCAGAACGTCATGCCCAAGCTCTCCAAGACCCCCGGCGTCGTCCGCGCCATCGCCTCGCAGGCGGTGGGCCAGGACAATGCGGCGGTATGGAGCGAACTGGGCGTCAGCGAGAGCGAACTGAAGGCCTTCGCCGAGCAGGGGGTGGTCTAGACCACGGATCCGAAACCTCGCCCTTCGACAAGCTCAGGGTGAGGTTTCTACTGCACGGTCGATGATTTGGTCCTCATCCTGAGCTTGTCGAAGGACGAGGACCACGCACCGCAACCGAAAGTCAGCTTGGATCCCCGCCGTATCGGGGATGCACGGAGTAGAAATGGCTGAAGACCTGAACGCGGACTATCACAAGGCCGGCTTCGGCGGTCGCCTGGCCTTCGGCAAGAGCCCGGCCCTGCTGATCATCGACGTGGTCGACGCCTACCTGCTGCCGGACTCGCCGCTCTATGCCGGCGTCGAGGCGGCCCTGGCCAGCAACGCCCGGCTCCTGCAGGCGGCCCGGAAGGCCGGTATCCCGGTGATCCTGACCAACGTCGTCTACCAGGCCGGTGTCGGCGGTCGTGACGGCGGCGTCTTCTATCGCAAGGTGCCGGCCCTGAAGGCCTTCCAGGAAGGCTCGCCGCTGGGCGCCTTTCCCAAGGAGATCACCCCGATCGAGGGCGAGATCGTGCTGTCCAAGCAGTACGCCTCGGCCTTCTTCGGCACGCCGCTGGCCTCGACCCTGCGGGCCATGGGCGTCGACACCGTGATCATGGGCGGCTTTTCCACGTCGGGCTGCGTGCGAGCCAGCGCCCTGGACGCGCTCCAGCACGGCTTCATCCCGTTCGTGGTGCGCGAAGCCTCCGGCGACCGCGACGAGCGGGTGCAGGAAGCCAACCTCTTCGACCTGCAGGCCAAGTACGCCGAGGTGGTCTCGGAAGCCCAGGCCCTGGACCTCATCGCCGGCGCGGCGAGCGCCTAGCGCCGCCAGACGGCCGCCAGCTGATCGTAACGCTCCTCGCCGCCGCAGGGCTCTACACCCTTGGCCGAGCGGTCGCCGCTGGCGATGGCGTTGGCGCAGGCGGCGTTGACACCGGCCTGTCCGGGCGAAACGTCGTAGCGCGGCACGAAGATCATCGACACCCGTCCGGGCTTGCCGTTGAGCCCGGCGATGTAGGTGGTGATCGGCGTCGAGCCCCGCTGGGCCGTGGCGCGCTGGCGCAGCAGGATGGCCTGGACGGGATCCTTGGCGACGCCGCCCTGGCCGTACTGATAAAGCAGCGACAGCGCCATCTGGGCGTTGGCGTCGTTGCGGTCGGCCTGCTGGCGCAGCGTCTCGGGCGAAGTGCTCAGCGCCGCGCGCAGGGGCCCCAGGGTGGCGAAGCGCGCCTCCGGCGTGGTGGCGCAGCCCGCCAGCAGGGCGGCGCCGACCAAGCCCGCCAATCCAGCGATCCGTCCGATCCGCGCCATTTCAGCCCCGCCGGTCAATCCTTGAGGGAATGATTACGCCGGATCGCCCCTTACGCAACAGTCAAGGTCAGCCGGCGGCCGGCTCCAGCCCGTAGGCGCGCATGAAGACGTCGACCGCCGCGTCGACCGCCGTGTCGATCATCTGCGGCGTCAGTTCCGGCAGCACCCCCTCGAGCAGGCGGTAGAACGCCCCGGACTCGCACAGCGCCTGGAAATGCATGGCCGCCTGCCAGGGATCGACGCGCCGCATCTGCCCCTGCTCCATGAACCACTCGAAGCGGGTGGTCATCCGCGTCCAGCCCCTCCGGGGGCCGTTCTCGAAGAACAGCTTGCCGAGGTTCGAGCGCGCGCCCTCGGCGATGATCATCCGCCGGAACGCCAGCACCTCCTCGCTCGACACGAACGCCAGGAAGACGCGGCCGAAGCGGCTGAGCGCGGTGCGCAGATCATGCTCGGTCTCGAAGGTCGAGAACACCGGGTCGATGATCTGGGCGCCCTTCTCCAGCATCGTGGCGACGAAGAGGTCGTCCTTGGAGGCGAAGTAGCTGTAGAGCGTCTGCTTGGAGCCGCCGGCGCGCGCCGACACCTCGGCCATGCTCGCCCCCAGGAACCCGCGCTCCAGAAACACGGCCTTGGCCGCTTCCAGGATGCACTTGCGCTTTTCCTCGGTCTTGACGCGCACGCGCCCTCCTCCCGACTCCGATCGGCCCGTTAACCAGGCCCAGGCGTTTTCTGGACCAGACCGTACACTTTTCACTTGACGCCGTCACGTCAAGTTATATTTGGACCGTCCTGTACGGTTTGATATCGAGCAAATCCGATGGCAAACGCCCTCCCCCGGACTTCCCCCCTTAAACTGGCCCTCGCGGGTCTGCTGGCGACCACGGCCCTGGCGGGCTGCGCCGCCGTGCCCAAACTGCCGCCGGCCCAGGCGATCAAGGCGCCCGACGCCTACGCCTCGCAGGCCAGCCTGGCGGCCCCGACCGCCGACTGGCCGGCCGACCGCTGGTGGAGCGCCTATGGCGACGCCCAGCTCGACGCCCTGGTCGACGAGGCCCTGGCCGGCTCGCCCGACCTGGTCGCCGCCGAGGCCCGCGTGCGCAAGGCCGAAGCCCTGGCCGGCCAGGCCCGCTCGGCCACGCTGCCCAGCCTCAGCGCCGGCGCGACCTACGCCTCGGTCAAGCAGAGCTACAACAACGGCGTCCCGGCCGCGTTCGTGCCCAAGGGCTACAACGACACCGGCCGCGCCACGCTGGACTTCTCCTGGGAGCTCGACTTCTTCGGCAAGAACCGCGCGGCCCTGGCCGCGGCGACGTCGCAGGCGCAGGCCTCCAGGGCCGACGCCGCCGAGGCGCGCCTCGTCCTGTCGACCAGCGTCGCGGCCGCCTATGCGGACCTGGCCCAGCTGTTCGCCGACCGCGACGCAGCCGCCGACGCCGTGAAGACCCGCGAACAGACGGCCCAGCTGACCGCCGACCGCGCCGCCAACGGCCTGGAGAACCGCGGCTCGGCCGAGCAGTCGAAGGCCGGCCTGGCCTCGGCCCGCGCCCAACTGGCCGCCGCCGACGAGGCCGTCGGCCTGACCCGCAACCGCATCGCCGCCCTCCTGGGCGCGGGTCCCGATCGCGGCCTTTCGATCGAGCGGCCGAAGGTCGGAACGCTGAAGGCCTTCGGCCTGCCGGCCAACCTGTCGGCCGACCTGATCGGCCGCCGCCCCGACGTGGTCGCCGCCCGCCTGCGCGCCGAGGCCGCCAGCCAGTCGATCAGAGAGGCCAAGGCCGAGTTCTATCCGAACGTCGACCTGTCGGCCTATTTCGGCCAGCAGTCGCTGGGCCTGGACCTGCTGACCAAGGGCGGCTCGCGCATC
>Ga0247823_10000078_pt1 | contig 72232 bp, 100 predicted proteins | sample 13C_PalmiticAcid_2_FD_192426 | JGI IMG/M metagenome (GOLD analysis project Ga0247823, IMG submission 192426) | Soil microbial communities from agricultural site in Penn Yan, New York, United States - 13C_PalmiticAcid_Day30 | ecosystem: Environmental > Terrestrial > Soil > Agricultural land... | reverse complement strand
TCGCAAGGCCTGCCCGCACTAAAGCTAGTGAGGCTACCGCGGTTGCCACCAAAGGCTCTGGGGTGGGAGGTAGGGGGGTGGCCCCCCTAAAGGGGGTCAACCACCCCCCTAACACCATCCCGCCTCAGCCCGACACAAAAAATGAAATGAATGAAGAGGAGCGGCTCACGTGGCTCCTCGGCGGAATTGAGATGCTCTCCGCAGCTGGCCGCAAGAAACTCCTCGCCCACTTGGCTTTGGAGGCCCAAAAGCTGACGGGGAAGGCAGACCGTGACCTCGACCTGTGGGCTACAAGCGTTTATGAGGCCTACACAAGAGCTTTCGGGGGCAGCGGTGAGGCAGGGCAAGGCCCCCTCGTCTTCAAGCGCGTACTAAGTCCCTCTAACAACTGGGCCCCTGTAGCCGACTTCATGGCCTCCAGTGGCCTTGCCGCCGCGACCGTGGTGAAGCGCCAAGCCGTGTATCGAATGCTCGCCCATCTCGTTGTGGCCAGGGCCAAGCAAGTGGCGGCACACACGCGGGCTCCCGTGTCGCCGAAGTTCGTGGCGAACGTCGCCCATGACGTGCGCGCCATCTTCGATGCCGAGTTCCCTGGATACCTCGCCGCAGGCCTCGCCCACCGCGTGGCGGCCCAGCTGGGCAAGGCTTCGCCGAACGGCACCTCTATATAAGAGGCCTGGGGCCCATTGCAGGCCCCAGGGACGTCGCTGAAAATATTTTTAATTTTTGGCGACAAACCCGTTGCATGGGTCTTTATAAAGTCTTTAGAATCGACACATGGGTTCAGCGCTTCGACGAAGCCGCCCAACTGGAGATTCAAGATGACCACCGCAACTCTCAAGCAAGTCAAGGCCGCCGATCTGAAGGTTGGCGACGTTTTCAGCTCAGGCGGCAAGATCACAAGCGTTAGCCGCTACACGGAAGAGGGCTACGGCGTCGAATACGTGCGCACTACGGATGATGGCATGCGGACCTGCATGGGCGCCCACTTCCCCGTGGAGTGCAACGTTTGGATCTGCGCCTGAGAGCCTCGACCATAGCCCTCGCGCTGAGGGCCTTGGCCGGTATTCTCCGGGCCTTCCTTTCTCAATCACCAAGGAGCTTTCTATGACCTCGACCCCCGCCGCCTTCGCCCAAGCTGCTGAAGCCACCTCCGCCCCTGCTGCCCGCAAGGAAGCCGCTGGCATCGTGAAGCGCTCTTCGGCCTTCTACGCCGACCCCCGCACCATCACGCCCAAGCTGAAGGCCGACGGCGCACGCCTGAACAAGCGCTTCGACTTCGGCGACCTCGAAGAACTCGCGGCGAGCATCAAGGCCAATGGCTTGCTCATGCCCCTGCGCGTGAAGCGCATTGCCCCCACGGTCATCGACGATGGCAAGGGCCCTGAGGGCGCCCAGGTCAAGAACTTCGAGCTGATCGATGGTGAGCGCCGCCTCACGGCCATCATGAGCATCCTCAAGAAGGATCCTTTGGCCTTCGCCGAAGGCGTGCTCGTCGTCATCGTGGACAAGGATCAGGATGACGTGACGAGCCTCATCCAGATGTACGTGGCGAACGGTGCCAAGAACTTCACGCCCATTGAAGAAGCGCATGCCTTCAAGGACATGAAGGATTCGGGCATGACGATTAAGCAGATCTGCGCGGCCACGGGCAAGGCGCACATGCACGTCACGGAGATCATGGCCCTTCTCGACGGCGATGAGAGCCTCGTGAAGGCGGCTACCGATGGCACGATCGGGAAGACGATGGCAAAGACCATTGCCCGCTTCGGCAAGGACAAGAAAGTCCAGGCTGAGCTGACGAAGGCTGCCGTGGAGGCGGGCAAGGACAAGGGCAAGCTGAACAAGGTGAAGGCTGCCATTCAAGACGCCCGCGCCAAGAAAGCCGAGAAGAAGGGCCGCGTGCTGAAGATCCGCGCTCTCAGCGATGCCGAGCTGAGCGAGATGGGCAAGAAGCTCGCCGAAGGCATGGCCGAGAAGCTCAAGGACGCGGGCAAGCCGCTCGAGTTCGATATGGCGGCCTGGATCGCCAAGGACGAGGCCCTTGCCCTCGCCGCGAGCTTCGGCGCCCTGCAGGCCCTGAAGGCTGCGGCGGGCATGAAGGCCATCAGCCTGGACTTCTGACATGGGCGCTCAGAAAAAGCCTGGGCCCTTTGATGGGCACAAGGCTGCGATACGGGAGCGTGGGATGAAGGTCACGCCCTATCGGCTGGGGATGCGGGTCGGCGAGGCGAACGACGACCTGCCTCTTCCCTACACCACCCCGCGCAGCGTGGCTGCCTACAGGGAGGGGGTCAGATACGGTGAGATGCGCAGGAAAGTTGCTGAAGGCGCTGCGCGCTTGCTCAAGGCTCAGGAGGCCGCCAATGGAGCCTAATGTCGCTGAGGTGCTGCGCGCCGACTTCGAGCGCCTGGCTAACAAGAATGCCGCTTGCGGGCTGAAGCGCTCGCGTAAGGGAACCTACGTTAACCCACAGATTGCCAGGGACTGGAAGTGGTTCCAGCTCGGCGCCATTGCACAATCCTTGAAAGAAACATCATGAACTTCCATTACTTCCACACGGCGCGCGGCGCCATTGCCATCCGTAGCCACGCCCCCAGCCAAGAGCACCCAGGCCTCATTCGGGCCTGCCTGTGGCGCCTGCTGATCCTGGGCCTTGGCGCCCTGCTCGTTTCTTTGGTGCCGCCTGCCAAGGCGCAGCCCATCACCTATGACAAGGATCTGGCCGGGGATCGCCTTCTGCTGGTGCAGCACATCCAGCGCACGAGTAAGTGCATGCATACGGCAGCCGTGGCAGGCCTGCGGGAGGGCATGAAGCGCCGCGAGCATCTGGAGAGCTTCACCGCCTCTGTGTGCGGCCTTCCCATCCGCAACTTCCTCATTAGCCGCGTGGGCATGGATGTCAAGGATGCTGAGCGCAGCGTCAACGCAATGGCAGCCGATGCCGTGAAGGACGTACTGAGCTGGGGACGCTAGACATGCCACGGCCACCTGGGCCCGCTTCGGCGGGTTTTTTCATGTCCGCAAATTCTTTTTAATTTTTGGCGACAAACCCGTTGCATGGGTCTTTATAAAGTCTTTAGAATCGACACATGGACGCAGCCCGCACAACTCCCCAGCTCATCGAAGACATCAGGGCCTTCGAGGAAGAGGGCCTGCGCATGGCGCCCATCTTGCGCTCTGTGGCTGGGCTCACCTGGGGCACAGCGACGGCACGTGCTGACTTCATCGCCGCTGCCGTGGCATGCGGTTACAAGGAGGCCACAGCCGGCGTTTGCTGGGCGGCAGGCCGAAAGTTCATGCAAGCCCTAGAGAAAGAATGACCCAACTCTCTTAGCGCTGCGCGCAGCGCTAGTGGAGCAACGTCGCTCATGCCCTTCAACACCTAAGGAGCTTAAAGAATGGCACACGAACTTACCTTGAGAGCAAATGGCCGCGCCGAAATGGCGTTCGTCGGTGAAACTCCGTGGCACAAGCTGGGACAGCGCGTCACCAAGGGCGCAAGCCTCGGTATCTGGGCCAAGGAGGCGGGCATGGATTGGAGCGCTGTCCAGGGCACCCCAAGCATGGTCCACCCAGGCATCGGCGCTGGGGCCACCGTTTTCGAGGACTACAAGGGCCTCATCCGCAGCGACACGCAGGAGCCCCTCGCTATCGTGGGCGCTAACTACCAGATCGTGCAGCCCGCCGACGTCCTCGAGTTCTTCCGCGACATGACGGAGAGCGGTGGCTGGCACATCCACACGGCGGGCACGCTCCGCGGTGGCCGCAAGCTCTGGGCCATGGCAAGCAATGGCGAAGGTCAGATCGTGGGCAGCAAGAAGGGCGGCGACGAGGTGATGCAGAACCTCCTGCTTGCTACGAGCATGGACGGCTCCATGAAGACGACGGCCATGCTGACCGCAGTTCGCGTCGTCTGTGCCAACACCCTGGCCATCGCGCTCAACGATGCTAACGCCAAGAGCGTGCGCATCAGCCACCGCCAGGTTTTCGACGCCGATGCCGTGCGCCGCACGTTGGGCGTGAGCGTGGACAGCTTCAAGCTCTTCATGGCGAAGGCTAACGAGATGGCTGAGACTCCCATCAAGCTCGACGAAGCCCGGGATGTCCTGGCGCGCATCCTCGATCCTCAGCGCGAAGCCAAGAAGGCCGAGATCAGCAGCCTCGCCTGGATGGGCAGCCTGGCTAATCTGAGCAAGGAAATGGAAGCCGACGACTCGCGCGTGGTGACCGGCGTGTTGGATCTCTTCCAGGGCGCGGGCATGGGCTCCGAGATGCGCACGGCCAAGGGCACGCGCTGGGGCCTCCTCAATGCCGTGACGCAGTACGTCGACCACGCCATGGGCCGCACGGACGACACACGCCTGGATAGCGCCTTCTTCGGGCGTGGCGCCAACTTCAAACAGCAGGCCATGAAGCTGCTGAGCGCCGCCGAGGTCTGATCGGTATATATCCGTGGGGCCTCCATCCGGGGCCCCCCTATCTCAAGGAGAACTAAGTTGCTGAAGATCACGATCGCCGGGCCGCCCAGCTCAGGCAAGAGCTGGGCGGCATCGCTTGCCAAAGCCGTCATGACCGAGATCATGGGGGCCACCGTCACCATGAGCGGTGAGGGCATGACCGAACACGCCATAGCTCAGCGCACCTTCCAGCTCATGGCAGGAGCCATCCGTCAACCCTTGCGTGGCCAGGAAGTCCACATCGAGCAGATCCGCACGCGGAGAACAGACGGCGAGCGCGCCGAAGCCATCAAGGCGACCGGACCCAGTCTGGAAATGCAGCTCCTCTCCATGGCTGACAAGCTGGTGGAGTTGGAGCACTATCTCCCGGAAGGCCCTCGGCGTGATGCCTTCGCGGGCGCTTACAAGTCCATCAGTGAAGCAATAGACCACATCCAGAAAGCAAAGACGCTATGAACAAAGACCCAAGCCTCCACTTCGCTCACCAGAGCACGAAGACCTACGGGCATAACGTGGGCCTTTCGGCCACGTTCCGCCAGTGGCGAGCCACAAGCCATTGCAACAAGCTGCATGGCTACGCGCTGGCTGTGAAGCTCGTCTTCAAGTCTACGACCCTCGACAGCCGCAACTGGGTGGTCGACTTCGGGGCCCTGAAGCCGATCAAGCAGCGGCTCGAAGACATGTTCGACCACAAGACGCTGGTGGCTCGCGATGATCCCGAGCTGGCCGCGTTCGAGGCGCTCAATGACAAGGGCCTCATCGATCTGCGCATTCTTCCCAAGACGGGGTGCGAAGGCTTCTCTGAGTACATCGGCGTCATGGTGAACGACTGGCTCATGGTGAGCTATCTCGCGGGCCTGCGCCAGGCTCAGATCGTGCCCCCCGAGTATCTGCACTGCGCAGAAGTCGAGGTTAGCGAACACGGCGCGAACAGCGCCTCATGGTTTTACTAAGGAGATCCACATGGCAAAGCTCGCACTCTGCATCAACACAGCTGATGCTCCACTCGCCTATCAGACGTCCAAGGCTACGGCAGTCTTCGACCATGGTCCTGACTTCTGGCGCACTCCTACGCGACTTATTGACCGCGCCATTTGCGAGAAGGACGAGAGCACGCTCCAGCTCATCCCCTACATCATGCTCATCGACAATGGCTCGTGGAGCCTGAAGAGCGGCCCGACCCGCGTCTTTGTCTACCACCGCGGCGAAGGTGGCGAAGAGAACCGTCTGCATGGGGCCCTGAGCATTGGCCTCGGCGGCCACATCGACGGCGAGGTTCCTCATGCCATGACTCTGCAGGACTGGTGCGCCGCTGAGGCCGTGCGTGAGCTGATGGAAGAGGTCGGCCTTCAAGGCCACCATTCGGAGATCATCTTCGCCAATGCTCTCGTTTGCGATCCCACCACGGAAGTCAGCCGCGTGCACGCGGGGATCCTCGGCGCCGTGATCGCCGATCCGAGACGCCTGGGCAAGCATGAAGCCGCAGTGGTGGAGCACGGGCAGTGGCTCACCTTGGAAGCTTTGGCGGAGCCCCACATCTTCGTGAGACTGGAGCCATGGAGCCAGGCCGCAGTGCGCTATCTCGTGTCTGGTCGTGGTGGGCTCGGGCTGTGACGGATCAGCCGCTCTTCGACGACACGCGCAAGGCTCTTGTGTTCGCCCTCAATGCTGCCGACGTTCAGATGCCCAAGCCGAGCATGACGACGGCCATGGTTGAGGGCATCAAGAAGAAGGTGCCGAAGGGCGCTAAGGCCAAGGCAGCCTACTTCGCTAAGGGCGCGGAGGCCCGTGACGCTGAGCGGGATCGCCTCGTGCGGGAAGCCTTCAGGCGCAAGCCTGAAAAGCTCAACACGCAGGAGAGGGCCGCTCAGGCGGGTTTTATCCTCTTGGAGTTCCAGAAGCTCGATCAAGTCCATCAAATCGTGCTCACGGGCCTCCTGACGCGTTCGCACAGCCCTTGCACGTGCCGCAGGCCTTGCTGCTCGGGCTGGGCCCGCAATCTGCGCTGGGACAAGGCTGTGGCCGATGCTTGCTTCATGCTGAAGGAGACCGGGGAAGTCTTGCGCCAGCCTGGCAAGCGCGGCCTCAGCACGCAGCCGCATCTGCGCAAAGCCGTGGTGGAGGAATTCTTCACCAAGCGCGCCACCACGCTGGTCTACCTGGCCAGCGTGGCCCACTGCAGCCAGATGACGGCGGCCAAGCACAGGACGTGGATCGTCGAGTATCTGGAGCAGACCGAAACGGAGGCGTGGCACCAGATCGCTGCCCTCCTCGACCAAGCTGGGATCACCGGCGCATTCACTGACTAGGAGAAGAACATGGTCACCACCGTTGAAACCCTGCGGCGCGAACTCATGGCCCTCATGGAGCAACGCAAGAGCTATCGCGTGCTCCATCAGCGCGTGCCCAAGGATCTGGAACGACGCATTGCAGAGATTGAGTCCCAGCTGACGCCTAATCCTGCGGCGCTCATTCGCGCTCGCCGTGCCAGCCTGATTCAACGCCCCACGTTCCCCAGGGTTCTGTGGGAGCAGCGCTACGTCATCGGGGCCCTCACGTTCCTTGCGGCCACGGCTATCGTCTTTGTCTACTACTGAAGGATCGACATGAACACCGGAACCATCGTTGGCCTTGCGGCAATCATCCTCCTCATCATCGGCGCCATCGGCTACACGGCGTGGTGCCACAGGCCGAAGCCCGTGAAGACTCTGACGTTGGAGGAAGAGATCCAAATGGCCCGAGCTGAGGCCATTCGCTTGCGCATCAGCTACGAAGGCGAAGCCGAATACGCGGAGGCCATGGCTTCCTACCAGAACCGACGCGCCGCTCGTTTGGACAAGGAGCTGGAGCAGCTCCTCAAGCACAGGGAAGAAGAGATGGTGGTGAAGGCGGCTTCAGAGGCCGCCACCCTGTCCGATGCCATGCTTCGGAATGTTCGCGACATGGTGGGGACGCAGCTGTGAGCCACTTTATCACCGACGAGATGGTGGAAGTCGCCACCATGGTCCTTCTTGGCAAGGCCAAGGATCCAGTCCCAGGCGTGGACTGGTGGGCTTCCAGGCAGTGGAGGGTCAACAAGGTCCGCGAAAAGATGCGCAAGGCCTTGGAGGCCGTCTACGAAGCTTCCAAGCCGGCCAACCCTGCGCCCTCCGCGAACTGCGCTGGAGACGCTGGAGAGTGCGCCTTCAACGGCGCATGCATGTACGCCTGCGGCTCCACCCTCCCAGCACCAGCACCTGAGGCAGTAGCAGGCGCTATCGATGCGCGGAGGCAGGAGGCGCGCAGCTCGCAAATCATCACGCTGTGCGGTTCCGCGCGCTTCGAGCGGCTGTTCAAGGCGTGGAACGAGGCATTGACGATGGCCGGCCACACCGTTTTCTCTCTGACTGCGTACCCAAGCGACAAGGCTGGCGTGAAGCAGTGGTACACGGAAGAGCAGAAGACGGCACTCGACGCAGCGCATTTCCGCAAGATCGAAGCCAGTGATGCGATCTTCGTTCTCAATCTGCACGCCTACATTGGCGAATCCACGCTGCGAGAAATTGAGTACGCCAGAAAGTTGGGGAAGGCAGTCTACTTCTTGGAAAGCTGGGGCAAGGGGCACGGCATCGGCGGCTCGCACACCGATGGAGCGCAACGCGCAGCAGAAGCAGATGAGCTGGCGCTCCCCACTGCTTCGCCTATCGACACCACCACGCGCAGCGGGTCGAAAGACCCTTGGGCAAGCCGATTGCTTGGCCCGGCAGGCCCACTGCGCTCCGCCATCGTGGACTTGACCAAGAGCGCAGCCCTCGCTGTGCAGGCAGAGACTGGGGAGGGCTAGTGGCTTTTTGTGGGCAAAACGCAAAAGTTTGTTGGCTTGGTGAAAACAAGCTAATATGCGCAGCAATTTGCTAGTGGTGGAAGTTCCGCCACCGCAACGGGAAGCCCGCCACAAGCGGGCTTTTTCATTGGAGAAATCGCGTGGTGGCTGGGCGCCATCGAGAGGCATGGAGGACGCAGGGCAGGGCCGCCGCCAGTCTCCCGGAGCCCCGCCACAAGGCGCAAGTCAGGGCCCTTTCAACGTTGGGAAGGGTTGCCCCTCCTCGCATTTCTGCCCAGCTCCCCGGAGGCCACAGCCGGAGCCTCCGGGGATCCTTTTTAGCGGCGTATAGATTGGCATGCCGAGCTGCACGGCGCCCCCGCGGTGGGGGCCTCTCATGCGGTGACCACCTGGAGGCTATATGTAGCGCAATTGCTCCGAGATGCTTGAGTGGAGAAGCCCGCGTCGGACCGGGCTTCTTTCTAAGCCATCACAGGAGAGTCTTCGGAGAGTAGGTAGCGGTGAACCCGGCTCCCTAATAATGGCAACGAGGCCTAAGAAACCTTCACTGCCGCTTGCCGAAGGCGCTCCTGTGATGGTTGAGTCCCTACTCGGGGTCCAACGGGTTGGCGCCGTTGGTTGCTCTGAAGAGAAAGCCCTTTCCATGTCTCCCCCACTGCCCCATGTGAGCCGCCGCAGTGGACTTGACCATCTCCCTTTTCTGTGCCTTGAGGCTTGGGCGGGTTGCCACCCACAAACCCCTTCGTTGCACCACTAGGCTTGACCTAGCAGGCTTCGTTATGCGATATGAGTGGCCCCAGCAGCTTCACGGCATGGCTGGATCAGCTCAAGGCACAGAAAAGGGAATAGATATGAAGAAGCCCATGCCATGGAGTGAGGCAAGCCTCACCAAAGCTCTCGTCCGCCAGTTCTTTCAGAACTCAGTCCTGGCTGTGCCCTGCTGCGGCTGGACAGGCCACGAGGCCGACCTCCTCGTCGTCAGCAAGGATTGCCGTCTGATAGACGTGGAGATGAAGATAAGCCGCAGCGACTTCAAGGCTGATGCCAAGAAGGACAAGTGGTGGCGAGAGCGGCCTTGGTCCCGCAGCCGCAGGCCTAGTGAGCCTAGCCCCAGGGAATGGCCGCCCAAGATCTGGAAGCACTACTACCTGATCCCAACAGAGGTCTGGACACCTGAGCTGGCGGCTTTCGTTCCAGCGGCCTCGGGCATTCTCTTGGCCTCCGGGAGTCCAGGCCGAGCCAGCATTGCGTCATGGCGCCGCTCAAAGCCGAACAGGGATGCGGAGAAGCTCTTGCCGCATGAAGTCATTGACATTGCGCGCCTCGCAGGGTTACGGCTCTGGGACGCCCTTGAGCGTATAGATAGGCTCCAACCACTGCAAGGAAACGAACATGCGTAGAGTGCGACCGCGGGTCATTCGCAAGCAGCCCAGACGGCACATCGTCCGAGCCTTTAGGAGACCATGGTGAGCTTCTTCACCATGAGCCTGGCGCAACGCGAGGCCGCGCAAATCAAGTGGCAGGCCGAGAACAACGCCCTGCTGCAGATGAGTTGCTTCACGCGCCTCATGGCCGTCATTCACAATGAGATGACATCGGCGCTCCACCAGCAGCTCCGCCTCAAAGCCGATGCCGAGGGCCTGAGGAGCGTGAATGAAGCGCTCTCCAGGGCGCTTGAGGCGTGGCGGCAGGCTGAACCCAGCTTGCTCCACACGACAAGCGACGAGTTCAGCATCGAAGCCTTCCTTAGCTCCGATGACGTCACCAAGCTGGAAGTCACGCTCAACGAACCACTGCTTGCCTTGAACAAGGGCGAGCACAACGCGCAGATGCTGGCACCAACGAGCCCATTCTTCGTGGGCGAGGCCATGCGGCAGAAGATGAGCCCGATGACCTTGTGGAAGCAACGTCACGGCGATGCAAGGTTCTAGAGAGCCTCAGCTTAGTAGCCCCACCCGGGCTACTAGTCGGATGCCCTCCCAGGAGAAAGAAATGAGCTTACACATCGATGGCGTGGATCTTCGCAATGAGCGCGGCGAAAAGGTGGGCTGCGTTGTCGTGGGCCCCATTCGCAATGGCCCACACGGATCTCTTGTCGTTGATCTGAAGCTCGACGTGCTCCCAGAAATGGAGATCACGTCACTGCCCAAGGAGATCTCTGTGGGCTGCCATCTGCAGCGCGCTTTCACGGCTGAAGAGATCCTCTACAACGACGTGGATCTGCGTGCTCTGCGGAATGAACGCCTTGCACGTGGCAGGATGGCGGAGAACGTGGCGCGCACTGTGTTGGCTCTCGTCGACATGGGCTACGAGCCACGACAGATTGATTGGCTCATGGGAGGCTGCCATGCCTGAAGAATCCAAGCTGGTCATCCAGGGCACACCAGCCTATCTCCTCGAACTCACGCAGCAGATCGTGGATGATCCCCACATGAGAGTGAGCATTGGAAGAACGGTGAAGCACTATCTGGTGAGTGGCTACGTGCTGGAGCGGGAGAAGCCTGGAGTGCTGATCATCAGTGCACGTGAAATGCAGCCAACGAATAAGGGAAGAAGCCTGTAGCCAGGCCTTAGAGGCAAGTGAGGCGAAGCGGGGCACCCATCCTCCGGCGATGGATCTGTCAGCGCGCTACTCCAGCTTGAGCCATGACTTAGCCGCATGGCCTTCCCACCATTCACGAGAGGCGCAAGGCAACCAACCCTTGCCCACGTGTGCCCACAAGCTCTGTGGGCGATAGGCCCCTATGTGGGCAATGAGCCGCGATGGCCTATAGCTAAGAAGCGCCTGGCCTTCTCTTCGCGTAAGCAAGGGATAAGCACAAGAGCATGTGCAGATGAACGTCATACGTCGATGCCTCACGAGCTGGATAACGTAACCAGCACTAACAGAGGAGCAGCTCGGCTCCTTGAATGCCCCAGCTGACATATGCGCGGCACCACGCTAGACCCTGCGTTCGCGAATGCCGTAAGCCCTGGAATTTGGCGACAGCCATGGGAACCTAGGCAGGCAACGAGACAGAGGGGCTGAGAGGCCCTTCCCAGATAAGCCACCAGAGGATATGCATCAGCGGGAGCCATGAGGCTTTCTCTTGCACGGGTGCACTCACCCTCTTGGGCATGACAGGCGAAGCAGCCTCTGGTGGCCCCCACTATTCACATAGCCTACGTAAGACCTAACGAGCCTTACGTAGGCTTTCGTGCGTCAGCGCCTCAACGTGGGCATAGGAGATAAATACCGTGGAAACACCAAAGCCAAAGAACAAGGGTGGCAGGCCTGTAGGCAGCATGAACAAGCTGGCAGCCCAGGCTATCGAGCAAGCCAAGCTGCAGGGCTTGCTGCCACACGAGCTGCTTCTCCAGGTAGCACGTGGAGAGCCCATGCATAGAGTCGTGGTGAAGCGTGGCCTTGTCATCGAAGAGCCAGAGCCCTACGACTTCCAGACCCGCGTGGATGCCATGAAGGCGGCAGCGCCCTACTACGCGCCAAAGATCAGTACTGTTGAAGTGATTAGTGGAGTGCCCGATGACGAACTTGACGCAATCATTGCGCGCGCTGCCGCCGAAGCAGGCTTTGATCTTGGCGCTCACGGAGAAGGCGAGGAGGGAGAAGATCAAAGCGAGTCGCCTCGCCGCCACAGAGAGGATTAGCGACCACGGGGACTTGCGCCCCGAGTTCAAGAACAGCCCGAGCCTTGTCCTCGACAAGAACCACCCGCTAAGCGACCTCTACTACAAGAAGGCACGCAACAAAGTCTACTGGGGTGGACGTGGCTCCGCTAAGTCCTGGGCATTCGCTGAGGCCCTCGTCCGGCTAGCCAGCCAGATCCCGCTACGTATTCTGTGCACTCGCGAGTTCCAGATCAGCATCAAGGACAGCTCACATAAGCTGCTCAAGGACACGATCACTCGCCTGGGCATGGATAGCTGGTTCGTTGTCACGGCGAACAGCATCCACTCGCGCATCGGCTCGGAGTTCATCTTCAAGGGCCTACATGGCGCCGAGAATGGCATACGTTCCATGGAAGGCGTGGACATCGTGTGGGTGGAGGAAGCCCAGACCGTGACGGCCAATAGCTGGCAGAGCCTGACCCCCACCATGCGTAAGGAGGGCTCCGAGGTCTGGGTGAGCTTCAACTTGATCGACGAGAACGACGCCACATACCAACGCTTCGTGAAGGCGCCGCCCACGGATCCGCGCGAGACGCTCTGTGAGCCCAAGCGGCCCAATAGCATCGTGCACAAGGTCAACTACGACCGCAATCCCTTCTTCACGTCGGTCTTGCGGGAGGAAATGGAAGCAGATCGGGAAGCCGACTTCCACCTCTACGAGCACATCTGGCTTGGCATGCCCAAGAAGATCTCCTCGGCTATCGTGCTCAACCAGAAGTACGTCACCATGGAGTTCGACGACGAGCTGTGGAAGCAAGCACCGCGGCTGCTCTTCGGCGCCGACTTCGGCTACAGTCAGGATCCCTCGACGCTCAGCCGCATGTTCATCCTCCCCGCCAACGTTAGGGAGGCGGGGGCACGTGGAGACGACCTCTACATCAGCCACGAGGCCTATGGCTCGCACGTAGAGACCGACGAGTACGACGAGTTCTATGGCAGCGTGCCCGATAGCAAGGACTGGCACATCAAGGCTGACGGCGCTCGCCCCGAGACCATTAGCGCAATCCGGCGCAAGGGCTATGCCATGAGCGCAGCCGAGAAGTGGGAGGGCAGCGTCAAGGACGGCATCCAGACCTTGCGTAGCTTCAACAAGATAGTGATCCACACGCGCTGCGTGCAGCATGCCCGCGAGGCCTTCCTGTGGCGCTGGAAGGTGGACCCCAAGCAGGTCGACGAGAAGGGACAACCCCTCGTGCTGCCTATCCTCGTGCAGAAGCATGACCACACTTGGGATGGCGTGCGCTACGGCCTAGATGGCTACATCCAACGCCAGGGGGCCATGGGCATGTGGGAGCGCCTGGGCCAAGCCAATGCGGGCCTGCCACAGCGCGGCTTAACGACAACCTGAAGGAGAGAACATGATGGCATCGATTCGCAGGCTGCTTGCCTGGCGCTGGAGCTTCCTGCTGTTCCACTGGGAGAACCCGGGCCCGGACCTCGCGCGCTTCACCATGCCTGGACTGCGCTGGGCACGTGCGGGAACGCGCAGCAACTGCAAGCTCTTCGGCAAAACAGTCTACGTGGCCTACGAGGGCCATGCCCTGCTGAACCTCGGCCTGCTGCGCTACATGCGCGTTGGTGCCGTGCAGCAGGCCCGCATCGGGTGCCTCGTTTTCTACGAACGCGTGGGCGATCTCTGGAGCATCCGCCCCTACCTCATCAAGAAAGGAGCCCGAAATGGCAACGAACAAGCAGAAGGCTAAGACTTCCCAAGCTCTCGCCGCAGAAGAGCCGCAGGAAGACGCCCAGATCGAGCAGCAAGCCCCTGAAAGCCAGGCGCAGCCCCATCCCCCCACGGAGCACCGTCGCACGGCTCCTACGGCTCCCAAGGCGGTGAGCGGGAACAGCCCCCAGGTGGTCACGGCCATCCGCGAGCATCTCGCCGCCGCCCTCTACAGCCGGCACCCCGAGGCCGTGGCGGCAGGCATCGAGAAGATCGAAGCCATTGCCACGAACCGCGCGCACCCCAGCGTGGCGGCCTACAAGGCGGAGGCCCTCGACTACCTGCGAGGCAAGCTGTGAGCCGCGCCTACGTCCACTTGCATCAGCTCATGCAGGGCAGGACAACGAAGCGAGGGCTGACGCGCGACATGCTCGCCGCCCAGCTCGAACCCTATGTGCACGGCACGAAGGAAGAGGCCACGCCCCTCTATGCGGCCTACCCTCTTTCCCAGGTGAGCGCAGATGCCCTGGCTGGATGGGCGGCCACCTGGGGCATCCCCCTCGTCATGGATCCGCACGTGACGGTGGCCTACACGCGCAAGCCCATCAAGGCAAGCAGCGTGCCCAAGATGAGCGGAGGCATGATCGTTCACCCAGGCGGTCGAAGCATCGAGCGCTTTGGCGAGGCCATCGTACTGTGCCTGGACTGCCCACAGCTGCACGCCCGGCATGCCGACTACGTGAAGGCAGGGGCGAGCTGGGACTACCCGAGCTACCGCCCTCACATCACGCTGGCCTACGACATGGGCTTCATGGGACCGACATCGGAGGATCTCATCCCCGTCTACGATGAGCCCATCACCCTCGCCGCAGAAACGAGAAGTCCGATCCTCTCGCAAAGCGACCTAGAAACATGAAGGAGTGCCCATGGCTGCAAAGCTATCAGTCCGCGCAGCCGTGCGCGATGCCAAGCGCGAAGACGTAAGTGCCCGCAAGGCCCTTACCATCGCCGGTGGCTACAAGACGCCGGAGCACGGCAAGAAGCTCGTGGGGAGCGCTACGTTCGACAGCTTCGTGAACTTCGCCCACAAGCTCGGCGTGGGAGCCGACAACGCCCTGACGTCTGGCAGCTATGGCTTCAACCCCATCACGCGCAACCGCCAGCTACTCGAGTGGATTCACCGCGGCTCCTGGTTGGGCGGCGTGGCTATCGACATCATTGCCGACGACATGACCCGCGCTGGCGTGGACTTCATGACGGAGATGGACGCCAGCGACCAAGAGGATCTCGAACACGAGATCACCAATCTCGGCGTGTGGGACAGCCTGAACGAGGGCATCCAATGGGGGCGCCTCTACGGGGGCTCCATCGTCGTAGCGCTGATCGATGGCCAGGACCCCAAGACGCCACTGCGCCTGGAGAGCGTGGGCCCCGACCAGTTCAAGGGCCTCACCGTCCTCGACCGCTGGATGGTGGAGCCCAGCCTGGAGGATCTCGTCACGGACTACGGCCCCCACATGGGGCTGCCGAAGTACTACAAGGTGCAGAGCAACGCCCCTGCCCTGCGCGGGCAAGTCATCCACCACAGCCGGGTGGTGCTGCGCCACGTCGGTATCAAGCTGCCCTATCAGCAGGCCATGACAGAAAACCTCTGGGGCATCTCGGTACTCGAGCGCCTCTACGACCGGCTCATCGCCTTTGACTCGGCGAGCACGGGAGCCGCGCAGCTGGTCTTCAAGGCGCACCTGCGCACGCTGAAGATCCCGAACCTGCGGGAGATCGTGGCCGCAGGTGGGCAGGTGCTGAATGGCCTCCTTGCCTACACGGAGATGATGCGGCGCTTCCAGGGCATCGAGGGCATGACTCTGATCGATGGCGAAGACGAGTTCGAGGTGCAGGCCACCAGTGCCTTCTCGGGCGTGGACTCTGTCATCACGCAGCTCGCCATGCAAGTCAGTGGTGCCCTGCAGATCCCCATGACTCGCCTCTTCGGCCAGGCCCCCGGTGGCTTGAGCACGGACGACGAGAGCGGCATGCGCACGTACCACGACAGCATCCAGCAGAAGCAGCGCAAGGAGATGACCCAGGGCGTGCTGATGACCTACAAGCTCACGGCAGCCAGCAAGTCGATTGTGCTGCCGCCCACCTTCGCCCTGGACTTCGCAAGCCTTCAGCAGCTCAACGACGAGAAGAAGGCCGAGGTGGCAGGCAAGGTCGCAGAGGCCGTCACGAAGGCCCTCGACGCAGGCCTTGTCACTCAGCAGACCGGCATGCAGGAACTTCGCCAGAGCAGCCGCACGACCGGCATCTTCGGCAAGATCACGAGCGAGGCCATTGAGGCAGCCGATGACGAGGTGCAGCCTCCCATCAGCGAACTCGACCAGCAGCTCATGATCACCGAGGCCACTGCCAAGGCCAAGGGGGCCACAGGCGAGGAGGACAATTCACTACCGGGGGACGACGATGGCACGACTGGACAGAACGGGAAAGCGAAGTCAGTGGGAGGTGGCCAGCGGCGTCGAGCGCTCGTATCAGAGTAGGCTCCTCACGGTAGCGCGGCAGGTGGGGGCCATGATTGACGCCATGGCCCCCAATGGCGTGGTCTCCGACATGGGTGCCCTCCTCGACATGCTCAACCGCTACAGCGCCCTCATCACGCCCTGGGCCACCAGCGTGGCTAACTCGATGGTGGCTGACGTCAACCGGCGCAACGAAGTGATCTGGAAGCGCGTGGGGAAGGAGATGGGCCGCGAGATCCGCCGTGAGCTTGCCACCAGTCCCCAAGGCGTGGTGTACCGCGAGATGATGGCCGAGAACGTGGAGCTGATTAAGAGCATCCCCACGAAGGCGGGCGAGCGCGTGCACCAGCTCACCACAGAGGCCCTCTCCACGGGGCGCCGGGCCGAGAGCATCAGCCGCGAGATCCAGGCAAGCACGGGCGTGACAAAGAGCCGTGCCCGCCTCATCGCTCGCACGGAGGTGGCCCGCACGTCGGCGAACTTCCATCAGGCCCGCGCCATGCAAGTCGGCAGCGAGGGCTACATCTGGCGCACGAGTGAGGATAGCGACGTGCGCGAAACCCACAAGGCACAGAACGGCAAGTTCATTCGCTGGGACTCGCCGCCAAAGACGGACAAGAACCTCGACCCCTACCACGCAGGCTGCGGCCCTAACTGCCGCTGCTATGCGGAGCCCATCTTCCCCGAACTCTAGAAAGGACAAGCAATGGCAACCACTCCACGCGCGCAGACGTCACCCATCCTGCGCGATCTGCTGGCCCTCGGCGTGCTTCGCGTGAGCGAGGACAACACCACTATCCTCTTGCCCGACGGCAGCGCCTACACGCCTTCCGCTGGTGCCGTAGCCTGGGATGACATCACGGGCAAGCCGGCCGTCATCGCAGCTGGCGCCACGCAGGCGGCAGCACGCACGGCCATCGGTGCGGGCACGAGCAGCCTTGCCATTGGCACGACCAGCGTCACGGCCAAGGCTGGTGACTACGCGCCGCCCAATGCCGGCGCCGCCACGCGGGGCCTCGTGCTCCAAGGCGTAGCTGTCGTCGATGCCACGGACGAGGCAAGCGCCGTCACGCAACTCAACGCCCTGCTTGCGGCCCTCCGCACGTCCGGGACCATCGCAACTTAAACAGGAGGATCCAGTGAAGACCCCTATTCGACGTGCGACCCTCGACCGTGGGCCGCCAACACAAGAGAAAGTGATGGCGGTGCACACCGTCCACCAGATCGGCCCCAACCGCCAGCTCTTGCCCAACGGCAATCTGCTGTGCACGGCCGTCCCCATTGCCCGGAGTGGTTGGCTCCTCTATGGCCCCGGTGAAGTGCCGGTGAAGCCCGGTGCCAATGGCATCGTCTACATCGAGCGCAAGACCGAAGACCTCTTCAACCCCCTGACGATGTCGAGCTTCAACGCAGCAGCGCTGACGAACGACCATCCGCCCGACGACGTGACGCCGCTCAACTGGAATGGCATCGCCGGTGGCTTCGCCATCAACGTACGTCAGGGCTCGGGCGACGATCAGGACGTGCTCCTCGCGGATCTCGTCGTGACCAACAAGGCTCTTATCGAGGCCATCGACAAGGGCAAGATCGAAGTTAGCGCCGGCTACGACGCCGACTACATCGATCTCGGTGATGGCTTCGGCCGTCAATCCAACATCATCGGCAACCACATCGCACTGGTCGAAAAAGGCCGCTGTGGTCCTCGCTGCGCAATCGGCGACAACGCTTTCTTTGTTCCACCCACGCCACTAAAGGAAACTCCCATGGCATCCCGTACTCCCCTGCGCAATGCGCGCGTTCAACTCGTCGACGAAGCCAGCAAAGAAGCCGCGCGCCAGAAGGTGCGTGATGCCCAGGCCGAACTCGAAGCCCTCGAAGGTGAGGGCGAAGAAGACGGCGGCCTGGCCACGCATGTCCACGTGCACAACTACGGCGGCCCCGCCAACGAAGGCAACGCCAAGACCCTGGACGCCGCTGCCACCGAGGAGCGCTTCGTGAAGCTCGAAGGCGGCATCGAAGAGATCAAGGCCCTGCTCAAGGCCGGCAAGACCATCGACGCGGCGACCGAAGAGGACGACGACGAGATGGAAGACGACGGCAAGGGCGGCAAGCGCAAGAAAGCCAAGGCCTCCACCGGCGACAGCGCGGCACTCGCCACGAGCTACACGGCACTCGCCAGCCAGGCCGAGATCCTGCAGCCTGGCTTCAAGGTGCCGACCTTCGACGCTGCCATCACGCGCGCCGCCACCGTGGACCGCATGTGCAACGTGCGCCGCAAGGTGCTCGATGCCTTCGGCGCCACTCCCGAAGGCGCGGTCATGCTGCTCGCTGCCAACGGTGGCAACGCCGTGGATCTGCTGAGCATGGACTGCGCGGGCTGCGCCACGCTCTTCACGGCTGCGGCTGGCATGAAGGCTGCGGCCAACAACGCCACGGCAACCCGCGACAGCAAGACGATGGGCGCCCCCACGGGCATCCTCGACGTCGGCGCGCCGAAGCTCCCCAGCCCGGCCGACTTCAACAAGGCTGCTGATGACTTCTGGAAGGGCCAATAAGACGAAAAGCCCGACCACAACCCAGCATCCCAATCTTCAACTTCCTGAACAGGACTACGAAATGAAAAAGTCTCTCATCGCCTACGCCGTTGCTGCTCTGGCTCTCGCTTCTTCGGGCGTGCGCGCCAAGACCCGCGACGTTGCCTACAACCTGCGCATGCCCGCAGGCTTCCCCGGTGACCCGAACCGCACGCATCCTTTCTCGGTGCTGCCGGGCCTGAGCAACCCCACGAACCCGCCGCGCCTCTACGGCGACCCCGTGCTGATCGACACGGCCACGAACAGCTACCGTGCTGTGCTGGCCAGCGATACCGCGGTCACGAAGATCGACGGCATCCTCGTGCGCCCCTACCCCACCCAGCAGCAAACGGGCGGCATGGCCTCGCCTCTCGGCGCGGCTCCTGGTCCCCTGGGCAACCAGGTGATCGACGTCCTCAACGAGGGCTTCATCATGGCGCGCTGCAACAACTTCGCGACTCAGCAGCCCACCAAGGGCGGCGCCGTGTTCGTGTGGGTGACGGCCTCCAGCGGCGCTCACGTCCAGGGCGGCTTCGAGAGCGTGGCGAACGGTGCCAACACCATCGCGATCACCAACGCGAAGTGGAACGGCCCGACCGATGCAGGCGGCGTGACCGAAATCCAGGTGGCGGCACCGCTGGCGTAAGCCAAGGCCAACGTCAGACCGGTTAACCATCCTTCAACAGATTCAAGGACTCGACAAAATGAAACGCCTCTTCTCCTCCAACGTGGCAGCTGCAGCACTGGTCGCCATGGGCGCAAGCCCTCTGGTGCTCCCCGGTGCGCCGGCCATCATCCGTGCCCGCACCCGCGACACGGCGCTGACGTTCGACAACGCCATGCTGCCCTTCACGCCGCTCGACGGCTACGGCAACATGCGCGGCAAGGTGCTGGACCACAGCTACCGCACCTGGGACGGCAAGCGCACCGTGGACAGCACGGGCGCCTTCCTCATCGGCGAACTCGAACGCCTCGACCAGACCATCAACACGCCGCTCGCGGCTGTGACCTGGAGCCGCGACATCGAGCTGCGCGAGGATGTGACCATCGCCGACGAAGTCTCCAGCTTCACGCTGACGGCCTTCGGTAGCCAGGGCTCGCTGGGCACGGGTAACGGCGTGCGCAACGGCAAGGCCTGGATCGGCAAGGCCACCGACCAGATCTCCGGTGTCGGCGTGGACACGGGCAAGATCCCGAACCCGCTGACCCCGTGGGGTCTGGAGATCAAGTACTCCATCCTCGAACTCGAGAGCGCTGCGAAGATGGGCCGCCCCATCGACGCGCAGAAGTACGAAGCCCTCCAGCTGAAGCTGCAGATGGACACCGATGAGCAGGTCTACGTGGGTGATGCCACGCTGGCCGTCGGCGGTCTCGTGAACAACGCGCTGGTGACCAACATCGCCAACGTGCCCAACGGCGTCGGTGGCTCCCCCCTGTGGAGCAACAAGACGCCCAACGAGATCCTCGCGGACATCAACGAGATCATCTTCTCGGCCTGGGCTGCTTCGGCCTACGCGGTGCTGCCCAACCGGCTGCTCCTGCCGCCGCTGAAGTTCGGCTACATCAACTCGACGCCGGTCACCTCGGCTGGCACGGGCTCCATCCTGAAGTTCATCATGGAGAACAACCTGCTGGTGGCGCAGGGCCTGGGTAACATCGTCATCGCTCCGGCGAAGTGGCTGGTGGGCGCGGGCGTCGGCGGCAACATCGGCGTGAGCGGTGCCGACCGCATGGTGGCGTACCGCAAGGACAAGAAGTACCTGCGCTTCCCCATGACCCCGCTGCAGCGCACCCCGGTGCAGTACGACTCGATCTACCACAAGTCGACGTACTTCTGCCGCCTGGGCGTCGTCGAAGTCGTCTACCCCGAGACGATCGCATACCGCGACGGCTTCTAAGCCGCGAGGGCCGCAAGGCCTGTGAGTGAGGAACGCAAGCCGCCTCGGCAATCCCGTCGAGGCGGCTTACTTCATCCCATCCCTTTCAAGGAGCACACCATGGCAGCAGCCAACAAGAAACCCGCCGCATCCGCCACGAAGGCCGCCGCGCCGGCAGTCAAACGCACGCCCCTCACCCCTGAGCGTGCCCCCTCCCCCCGAGTCAGCGCCGATCCTCGTGACGGCAATGACGCTGGCACCGACAACACGCGCGATCCCGCCGTCGATGCCGCCGTCGACAAGGAAGCCACGGACGCCGTGCGCGCTGCCGATGCAGTCGTGGCGGCAGCTCCCACGCCGAACCAGAACAACGACCTCGAAGATGCCAACAAGCATCCGGGCGCCGGTGGCCTGGCCAATGCGGCCACCCTCGGCGGCACGACCGTGGGCCCGCGCAAGCGCGCCAAGCTGGCCAGCGACGAGGAAGTGGAAGTCGAGCCCACGACCAAGCACTTCCAGATGCTCGACGACAACCACCAGATGCACGTCTACCCGGTCGGCACGACGCGCATGCCGAAGGAGCACGCCGAGCACTGGTACGCCGAGGCCAATGGCGTCGTCATCAAGTAACCCCCACCCTTAAAGAAGGAGGCCACATGGCTCTTCCCGTCACCGTGGCCGAATTCAGGGCGGCATTCCCGGCGTTCTCGGACGTCACCAAATACCCCGATGCCGAGATCAATTTTTGGATCAATCTCGGCAACCTCCTCGTGGCTAACGCTTACCGCTGGGGAGATCTGCAGAGCTACGGCATCATGCTGTTCGTAGCCCACAACCTCGCCCTCGAAGCCATGAGCACAGGCTCTGGTGGCGGTGGCACGCCTGGGGCCATTGTGGGCCCCCTCACTTCGGGCAGTGTCGACAAGGTCAGCTACTCGCGCAATCCAGGCGTTGCCATGGATCCGAAGAACGGCCACTGGAATCTCACCTCGTATGGCCTGCGCTACATCCAGCTCGTGCGGATGGTCGGCGCCGGTCCCGTTCAGGTAGGCGTCCCCGAAGGCGGCAGCAACTACGACCCCGGCCTTGCGTGGCCTGGAGTCGTCTTCCCCCAGCCGGTGCAGTAGTGGCAAGCAAGCGTGGCCTTGGGGATACAGGCGTCAAGAAGATCAGCTTCAAAGGCGAGCTGCAGGATCTCCTAGCTGGGCTGGAGATCCTCCTTGATGCCCGCGTGTTAGTGGGCTTCCCGGACGACACGAGCGACCGCAAGCCCGCCCTGGACGAGAACGGCAAGCCCGTCGACACCGACCTCACGAATGCCGTGCTCGGCTACATCCACGACAACGGCGCGCCTGAGGCCAACATCCCACAGCGCGAGTTCATGACGCCAGGCGTGGAGGCCGTGCTCGATGACGTCACGGAGCTGCTCTCCAAAACGGCCAAGGCGGTTCTCGCCGGTGGCGGCCCCGAGAAGGCTATGGCGGGCCTCACGCAGGTCGGCTTCAAGGCGGCCAACAGCATCAAGCGCACGATCAACGAGGGCATCCCCCCTCCCCTCTCCGACTTCACGTTGCGTCAGCGCATGAAGAAGGGGCGCAAGAACGGCGGTGGTGCCCGCAAGGGTGCGGCGCAGGAGCTGGATCGCCGCTGGGCCGGTGAAGAGCCCAGCACTGAATACGCGAAGCCCCTCGTCGACACCGCGCAGATGCGCAACGCCGTGACCTTCGTGATTCGTAGCAGGAAGAAGAAACAGGAGGGCGAAAATGCCGCTACTTGACGTTAGTTTCGTGACGCAAGACCCCATGCTCACCGATAGCTTCAGTGTGCGCCGCCGCACAGAGGTGCTCGACGTGCATGGCCGCATGACGGCCCCCACCACGGAAACCTTCGTGGGTCTGTTGGGCGTCGTCACGCAGCAGGATCCCGCCGACATCATGAAGCGGGAAGCCGAGGTGCACGTGCCTCGCAAGATCTTTGTGGCCTCCGTCTTCGCCTTTCGTGGCGCAAGCGTGAGCCCCGATGGCTTGACGCATTACCAGCCCGACGTTATCCGCTGGCCGGTCACTGCAGCCGGGGCCGATGCCTTCGGCGCCACCGATTACGTCGTTGAGCAAGTGCTGCCCTATGGCCGCTACGGGCAAGGCGTCTACGAGGTCGTGGCATCGTCCCAGAAGGCCGTGGACGTCCCGCAATAGGAGAAGCAATGGCAACAGTCCCCTTTGTGCTACCAGAGGCCCTACCCGCTATTCTGGAGGATGACGTCCTAGTTGACGTCATCCAAGAAACGGTGGTTGGCATCACTGGTCTGCTCCCTACGCTGGTGCGGCCCTCGGCTCAACCCAATCCACCCCTGCTTCCCGACTTCTCGGTGAACTGGGTGGCGCTGCTCATCAACACGAGCGACGCCGATGCCTTCGCCTTCATCCGGCAGGTCAACGAAACGGATATCGAGCTGGAGCGTGACCAAGAGATCAATCTCTTGGCTTCCTTTTATGGGCCGAACTCGCAGCGCGTGTGCGGCATCTTCAAGGATGGCCTGCAGATCGAGCAGAACCGTTTCGCCCTTGGCCGTGAAGGCATCAAGCTCGTCAACACGGCGCGAGAGCGCCACCTACCCTCTCTGGTGAAGGAGGTCTATCAGCAGCGCTATGACCTCCCTGTGCTCTTGCGCCGTCGCATTCGCCGCGTCTACAAGAGTGCCTCGATCAACAGCGCCGGTATCGGCCTGGACAACGAGCACTACATCACTCCCATCATCGTCAGCCCTCCCACCCCCTGAAGGAAGCCAAAATGAAGCCCTCCCTTTCCGTTTCGCGTGTCGTCGCCGTCAGCGTCTTCCTGACGCAAGCCGGCGCCCAGGCGCAAAGCCTTTCCAACATGCTGGTCATGGGCACCTCAGCCATCATTGACCCGGTGGAGCGCTACCGCAGCTACACGGACCTCACGGACGTCGCCAATGACTTCGGCCTGCTCGCCGAGGAATACAAAGCGGCACAGCGCTGGTTCAGCCAGTCGCCCCAGCCCACCGAGATGCTCATCGCCCGCTGGGTGAATGCGGCAAGCAAGGGCGGCATCCGCGGTGCCACGCTGCCCTCTTCGAGTCAGCTGATCGCCACCTGGAACGCCATCACCACGGGTTCCTTCAAGATCGCCAAGGATGGCGCAGCCGCTGCTGACATCACGGGCTTGGACTTCTCGGCTGCCGCGAACCTCAACGCAGTGGCGGCCATCATCCAGACGGCCCTTGTCGGCACTACGGTGATCTGGAACGCCAACTACCAGCGCTTCGAGATCACCAGCAACACGACCGGCGCTGCCTCGGCCATCAGCTTCATGCAGGCTGCCGCCACGGGCACCGACATCTCCACGCTGATCGGCATGACGGCGGCCTCGAGTGGCGCCTACCTCTTCACGGGGCAGGTTGCCGAGTCCGCGGTGGCCGCTGTGCAGCTCATGGATGCCATGCTGGGCCAGAAGTGGTATGGCGTGGGCGTGCCCTCTGCTGCCAATGCCGATCACCTGGCCATTGCTGGCTTCATCGAAGGCACGAACACGAAGCACACCTACTGGCTCACGACCAACGAAGCGGGCGTGCTCTCGACGGTGTCCACCACCGATATCGCCTACCTGCTCTCGCAGCTCAACTACCGCCGTACGTTCGTGCAGTTCTCCAGCAGCGATCTGTTTGCCGCCTTCAGTGCGGCAGGCCGGATCCTGACCACGGACTTCAACGGCAACAACACGGTGATGACCCTGAAGTTCAAGCAGGAGCCTGGCGTCGTGGCGGAATCGCTGAACAGCAACCAAGCCGATGCAGCCGAAGCGAAGAACGCCAACATCTTCGTGAACTACAACAACGACACGGCCATCATCGAGCAAGGCGTGATGACCGATGGCACGTTCGTGGACATCGTGACGGGCACCGACTGGCTTGCCGTCGAGCTGCAGCAGCGCGTCTACAACCTGCTCTACACGAGCCCCACGAAGATCCCGCAGACCAATGCTGGCATGCAGCTCCTCACGACCACGTGCGAGGCTGTCTGTGCCCAGGCCGTGGTGAATGGCCTGCTGGCTCCGGGCGTGTGGAACAGCAACGGCTTCGGCACCATCACCCAGGGCTCCTACCTGGAGAAGGGTTACTACGTCTACGCTCCCAACGTGGACACGCAAGACCCCGCCGATCGTGCGGCCCGCCTTGCCGTGCCCATCCAGATCGCCGCCAAGCTGGCAGGCGCCATCCACCACGTCGACATCGCTGTCACGGTCAATCAGTAAACCCAAAGCAACTTCAGGAGTAGAGCAATGAGCAAGACCTACAGCTTCCTCGACGTCACGGCATCGATCACGGGCCCCGGTGGGGCCTTTTCCATCGGTGCCGGTGCCGGCAACAGTGAGGAAGGCATCACGATCGTGCCCACGGGCCCCTTCAACGGCATGACCATCGGTGCGGACGGCGAGGGCATGCACAGCCTCTTCGCTGACCGCAGCGCCAAGGTCACCGTCAACCTGCTGAAGACTTCGCCTACCAATGCGAAGCTCATGCAGATGGCGAACTTCCAGCGTTCGAGTGGCGCCCTCCACGGCCAGAACACGCTGGTCATCGCTGACGTGAGCCGCAATGACGGCATCTCCTGCCGTCAGACCGCCTTCTCCAAGGTGCCCGATCTCACCTACGCCAAGGAAGGCGGCATCGTGTCGTGGGAGTTCGACGTCGTGCGCTGCGACGCCAACCTCGGCGTGTAAGTTTAATCCCCAGGAGACCAATAAATGATCAATCCCGAACCCGTCATCGGCGGCCACAAGTACCAGATCGGCCAGCTCAACGCGATGCAGCAATTCCATGTGAGTCGCCGCATCGCCCCCCTCCTCGCCACCATGGGCATTAGCTTTGCCACGATCCTGCAGCATCGCAGCATTGACGTGGATCAGCTCATGCCTGTGCTGGGCCCGGTGAGCCAAGTGCTCTCCACGATGAGTGACGAGCAGACTGACTACATCTTCGCCACTTGCTTGGGCGTGGTGAAGCGGGCCGAGAAGGGCCCCGGTGGCAAAGACATGTGGGCGCCTGTCAGCACGGGCGCGGCGCTGCAGTACGAGGACATCAAGATGCAGCACATGATCGCTATCGTGGTGGCCGTCCTCCAGGTCAATCTGGAGGATTTTTTCAAGGAGCTTCTCGCGCAGGTCGAATCGAGAAGCTCCTCAGCAAGTCCCGAGGCTCCAGCAGCGTAGAGACTATCGGCATGGTGGAGGGCGAGGACCAGATGTACCGCCCTGTCATGCGGCGCGTCCTCCCAGAGGCCGCTCTCTACGACGGCAGCATCTCGTTGGGCCGTGTCATGCTGCTTAACGAGGCGATTGACGTAGAGGACGAGAACCTCTATCGCTTCAACAAAGCTGAGGCTGAGAAGCTCGAAGCACTGAACAAACGGAGGTAACCGCATGGCCGACAATTCGACAATCTTGCGTGAGTACCTCATCAGCCTTGGCTTCAAGGTCGATGAGAAGGAAGGCAAGAAGTTCGACGATGGGCTGAAGAACTGGGACAAGCGCGCCGATAAGCTCGGCAAGTCCCTCATTGGCGTTGGCACGGCAGCGGTCGCCATGGTCTCGACGTTCGCCTACAGCATGGAGAAACTCTACTACGCTAGCCGGAGAACGGATAGCGCTGTGGGGAGCATGAGGGCCTTGGACTACGCGGCGCGCAATGTAGGCGTCAAGAACGTTCAGGAGAGCCTTGAAGCCGTGGCCCGCAACCTGCGGAGCAACCCAGGTCTCACGGGCCTCCTGAACAGCCTCGGCGTGCAAGTGAAGGGCCGCGATAAGAGCGACGTGCTGGTAGACCTCGTCACCCAGCTGAAGAAGATGCCATTCTTCGTGGCTGAGAAGTACGCCAACCTCTTCGGCATTGACCCAGATACCCTCTTCATGTTGCAGGATGGCCTGGACAAGCTGAAGGCGGCCAATGCTCAGCGCAAGGAGATGGCGGCGGCTTTTGGCATAGATCAAGACAAGGCAGCCAAGGCGAGCGTGGACATCGCCAACAGCTGGCGCGAGACGTATGAAGTCCTCGGCCTCTTCAAGGACACTCTCGCCATCGCCCTCCTCCCGAAGTTGCTGGAGGTGAGCGCAGTGAGCCGTGAGGTGCTCAGCGATTGGATCAAGATCGTCCAGCAGGGCGACATCTGGTCACGGCTGCTAGAAGGCGTGGGCCTGAAGCCCACGGGCGGCGGCGTGGAGATGAGCAAGGAGAGCAAGGAGCGCCTTGGCATCAGTGAAGGCGAGAGCACAGCAGCTCGTACCGGGGTTACCGGATGGATTCGCGGCAAGTACGAGGACTTCATGCGTTCTGCAGGGAGTAAGAAGTATGCGCGGCCCATCGCCAACGAAGCGAGCGTGGATACGGCCCAGGACGACGCCGCTTTCAAGACGGGAGGCACTCCCCCTCCCTCCGTGGCTGCGCCCTCCTCTGCGCCCGTTGCGGCCCCTTCTGGTGGCACGTTGGCCGATGGCGGCCCCGCTCCAGGCCCCAAGGCAAGCAAAGCCGAGGTGGCGCGCCAGGCTGCGGCTGCCGAAAAGGCGGCGCCCCTCTTCGCCAAGCTGGAGAAGCAGTATGGGCTGCCCAAGGGGTGGCTGGGCCGCGTTTGGGCCCAGGAGAGCCGCCGCGGTGGATCCATGCTCTCGAGTGCGGGGGCACAAGGGCACTTCCAGTTCATGCCTGCCACGGCCAAGCAGTATGGGCTCTCGGATCCCAACGACCTCGACCAGAGCGCCACGGCTGCCGCCAAGATGTATAGCAATCTGCTTAAGAAGTACGACGGCGACCAGAACAAGGCGGCGGCTGCCTACAACTGGGGTGAAGGCAACGTGGACCGCAAGGGCCTGGGGCGCGCCCCCGCCGAGACGCGCGGCTACATGGCGGCTATCGCCGGTGGCGGCGGCCAAGCCGCAGGCAGCTTCACTCAGACCAATCACATCAGCATCAGCGGTGTCAGCGATCCCAACCAAGCCGCGAAGGCCGTGGGGGCGGAGATCAACAACGCCAACTCTGACGTGGTGCGCAACATGAAACCGAGGGTACAGTAATGATCGGCTTCCTGAACCCGGGCCTTGACGCCGGCGAGCAGGTCATCCAAGTGACGCCTGTGCGCATGATTGGCCCCTTCACCGCACAGGTCACCATCGAAGAGCGCCACCGTGATGAGATGGTCATCACGGACCACCCGGTGGAGAGCGGCGCCGTCATCAGCGACCACGCTTTCATGCTGCCTAGCAGCGTGACTATCCGTGCGGGTTGGAGTGAGAGCCCGGGGGGAGACTCCGACGTGGGTTCCCTGCTCGATGACGGCGGCGCCTTCGATGGCCTTTCTGGCCTCACCTCTATGACCAGTGGTGAGGGCGTGGGTTCCTTGCGGGACATGTACGAAAACATGCGGCAGCTCCAAGCCTCTCGAATCCCCTTCGAGATCCTCACGGGAAAGCGGATCTACAAGAACATGCTGATCCGTAGTATGGACACGCTCTCGGACAAGGAGAATGAGAACTCGATGGTGCTGACCATCGAGTGCCGCGAAGTCCAGATCGTCACCACGCAGGTCGTGGCAGTGGGCGCGCCTCCCGAAGCCCAGCAGGAGCCCGAGTCTACGGCACCAGTCGTCGAGAAGGGCACCAAGCAGCTCGCCGATGGCAACAAGTACAACGCGACGGCAGGTGAAGCAAGTGCCGCAGCCTCGGCTACGGGAGGAGTCACGCCATGAGCCGCACAGCCTACGAGATCCCTCTCAGTGCACAGCCGCAGCTCTTCAACATCCAGCTGGCGGGGGTCACTTACTTCCTCACGTTGCGCTGGAACATCACGGGGAGCTGCTGGAGCCTGGACATTGCCGATCAGGACCGCGTGGCAATGCTCTCTGGTATCCCGCTGGTGACGGGCGCTGACCTCCTTGGCCAGTACGCCTACATGAAGTTTGGCGGCATGCTGATCGTGCAAACCGATGGCGACACCGATGCCGTTCCAACGCTGGAGAACCTGGGCACCGCGGGGCGCCTCTTTTTTGTAGTCGAGGACTGACATGGAACCCGATAGCCAATACCTGCGCAAGGCCTCCTTGCTCCTTGTCGAGGGTGAGAAGGCTCTTGACCTGAGCGAGATGCAGTTCAAGTTCTCCACGCGGCAAGCCGACGAGGAGAGCCCGGACAACTGCGCCATTCGCGTCTTCAATCTCAGCGAGGACACGGTCAACCAGGTAAAGGGCGAATACAGCAAGGTCGTGCTCCAGGCAGGCTACGAGAACAGCGCCTTCGGCGTCATTTTCCAGGGCACCATCAAGCAATTCCGCGACGTCAAGGATCCCACGGGCATCTCGACGTACCTGGACATCCTCGCGGCTGATGGCGACATGGCGTACAACTTCTCCTTGGTCAATGCCACGTTGGCTTCGGGAAGCACGCCCGCACAGCGCCTCGGCGCAATGATCGGGGCTATGGCCCCACAGGGCGTAGAGAGCGGCAAGGTGCTCGTCCCCAGCACGGGAGGCGTGCTGCCCCGTGGGAAGGTGCTCTTCGGCCTGGCTCGGGCTGCATTGCGGCAGGAGACTGCGGCCCAAGGTGCCACCTGGACGATCTCCAACGGGCGAGTGAATGTCATTCCCCTGGATGGCTACCTGCCCAGTGAGGCCGTGGTGCTCACATCGGCTTCTGGCCTCATTGGCCGCGTGGAGCAAACAGAGGACGGCATGCGCTGTCGCGCGCTCATCAACCCGAAGCTCGTCATCGGTGCCCTCGTGAAGATCGACAACAGAAGCATCAACCGCACGGAGAACAGCCCCGAGGCTGCCATCGTCGGCGGCCAAGTGCCCTACGACCGCTGGGCTGGAGTTCAGCAATTCGCGAGCATCGCGGACGACGGCATCTATCGGATCTACAGCGCTGAGTTTGTTGGCGACACGCGAGGCCCCGAGTGGTATGTTGACCTCGTCTGCCTAGCCGTCGACCTCGTTACGAAAAAGGTGAAACCCTATGGATAGGCGAGAACGAAGCGCCAGCCAACAGACCGCATTGCTTGCCGCCTTCCAGGGCATGCAGTCGGAGATCTACACGAGCATGCCTGCCCTCATCCAGAGCTTCAACCCTGAGAAGCGCACGGTGACGGCCCAGCCCGTTGTGAAGGCCCAGGCGCAAAACCCGGATGGCAGCTTCCAGTGGATCGCCCTCCCCCTCCTCGTGGACTTACCTGTGCACTTCCCTGAGGGCGGTGGCGTCACCATGACCTTCCCCATCAAGAGCGGAGATGAGGCCCTCGTCGTCTTCGCTAATCGCTGCATTGATGCTTGGTGGCAAAGTGGTGGTATTCAGGTTCAGGCTGACATCCGAATGCACGACCTCAGCGATGGCTTCGCCTTTGTGGGCGTTTCCTCGGTGCCTCGCGTCATCTCGGATATCTCGACAACGCGCGCTCAGTTCCGTAGCAACGACGGGGAGGCTTTTGTGGAGATCGACCCCGAGAGTCACTTGGTGCGCGTCAAGACGAGTGGCAAGTTCGAGGCGGATGCCGATGACGACGTGCTCATCAAGAGCGGCACGCGGATCGACCTGCAGGCGCCTGTCATCCAGAGCACGGCGGCCACCAGCTTCGGCGTGGCATCGCCCATCATTGCCTTCCTGGGCAACATGAGCTGGCTGGGGGTTGGCGGCGGCGCTGGCACGGTGACCATGACGAACATGAACATGAGCATCAGCGGCGGCTCCATGGCCTACAGCAACGTGGCAACGGCCTATGTCGGCGGCACCTTCACCTACAACGGCAAGAACCTCACGGACACGCACACCCATGGCGGAGTCACCATTGGCGGTGACAGCACGGCCGTGGTCAATTAAGGAGGCCCTATGCGATACAGAGCCATGGATGCGAACGGCGATTACCAGTTCTTCGGGAACTCGCGCTTCCTCATCAACAGCCCGGCTACGGTGGCGCAAGCCGTCCTCACGCGCTTGCGCCTCTTCACAGACGAGTGGTTCCTCGATACTCGCGAAGGCTTGAACCTGCAGCGCATCCTGGGCAACCGCACGGCGCTGACTCGAGATATCGCGGTGAAGACCCGCATCCTCGAAACGCCGGGCGTCACGCGGTTGACCAAGTACTACAGCACCGTCGAGGTGCGCAACTTCAGAGTGGTGGCAGCCATCGACACCATCTATGGGCCGACAACCATTAACCTCGATAAGGTCTTCTAATGCCAGCCTATCCCCTCCCCTCTCTGGCCGTCACGCTCACGCCCAGCGGCCCCGTGGCACCGACCTATGCCGAGATCTATGAGTCCTTGCAAACGAGCTTCCAGCAGATCTATGGCACGGACGCCTACATCGCTCCCGACAGCCAGGACGGCCAGCTCCTCGCCGTGGTTGCCAAGGGCTTCAGCGATGCCAACGATTCGATCATCGCCACCTTCCACAGCTTCTCGCCAAGCACTGGGCAGTTCACGGCGCTGAGCAACAACGTGAAGCTCAATGGCATCGCCCGCCAAGTGGCGAGCCGGAGCACGGCCACCCTGGTGATCGAGGGCAATGTCGGCGCCACGATCACGGGCGGCGTCGCCACGGATGACCAAGGCCGACGTTGGAACCTCCCGGTCTTTGTCGTCATTCCTCCTGCAGGCTTTGTGAACGTGCTCGCCACGGCCGCCGACGAGGGCGCTATCGAGGCCGAGGCGGGAACCATCACGCAGATCGCCACACCCACACTGGGCTGGCAAAGCGTGACCAATCCAGCAGCTGCTACCCCAGGGGCTCCTGTGGAGACAGACGCGGCCCTACGTCGCCGCCAAACCATGAGCACGGCCCTGCCCTCCCAGACCGTCCTTGACGGCATTGTGGGGGCCATCGCCAACCTTCCAGGGGTGCAAGAGGTCAAGGGCTATGAGAATGACACCGACACCACTGATGGCAACGGGCTGCCTGAGCACTCGACGGCCATCGTGACCGTGGGTGGTGATCCGCAGGAGATCGCCAACACCTACTTGCGAAAGAAGACACCGGGGGCCTACACGCATGGCACCACGGTGGTCGAAGTCACGAGCGCCACGGGGATTCTCTATTTCATTCGCTACTTCGTGGCAGATGCAACGCGGATTAAGGTCAAGATCACCGTCAAGGCGCGCAGTGGCTACACGACCGCCATTGGCCTGCAAATCCAGACTATGGTGGCGGCCTACATCTCCGGCCTGGAGATTGGTGGGCGCGTGGATCAGGGCCGCATCTACGGGCCCGCGCAGTTCTACTTCGGCATGGATCCGGTGACGAACATCTTTGATCCCTTGCTCGCCGCCCAGGCGCGGACCTTCGAGGTGAACGAGGTTCTGCTCGCCATTGACCCCGCGGTCCCTGCTGATGCTGACGTCACCATCGCATTCAATGCCCGCGCTGTTTGCGATCCCGAAGACGTTGAGCTGGTGGTCGTGCCATGAGCGGGCGCACCTACAGTGTGCCCGGGTACTGGATGCCACCGGGCTACGCTTACGGCGATATTGGCGTCGACTACTCAGGACTCATCACCAGCGAGCATCGCGACAAGCCACGGTTCATGGCAACCGTGGAGGCTCTGACGAATCCCGCCCTTGACATGCAGCTCGCCTGCCAGGACATGATCTCAGGCTTCAACCTGGACGTGGCTGTGGGCAAGCAACTCGACATTGACGGCGAGTGGGTGGGCATTAGCCGCCGCATTCCGATCCCCTTGGAGAACGTCTACTTCAGCTGGGATGCCACGCCACTTCTGGGCTGGGACTCTGGGGTATGGCAGGGCTTGTTCGATCCCGATTCAGGGCTTGCAGAGCTTGGTGATGAGGACTATCGCCAGCTCATTCGCGCAAAGATCGCTGCCAATGCGTGGGATGGGACCATGGAGGGGGCAGAGCGCATCTGGGGTATTGTTTTTGCTGGGGCCCAGACCATCATCGTTCAAGACAACCAGGACATGACGATGACGCTGGGCTTTGTGGGGAATCCCCTCAACGCTGTGCAGCGCGCACTCTTGGAGGGGGGCTACTTCCCTTTGAAGCCTTCGGGCGTCCGTATCCGTTTTTACGCCATCCCCATTGATACCGGACCGCTCTTCGCATGGGATGCAGATAGCCCCGAGCTTCAGGGCTGGGACACCGGGCGCTGGGCGCAGGAAATTTCACCGTAACAGAAGGACAAAATCATGGGCTCTAGCAATATTCAAAAATTCGTACCCACTGACCTGGGTACGAATCTGCTCACCGATGCCGAGTACCTGGCCGACAGCGGCCGTATCAGCGGCAACAAGCCAGGGGTCGCTTCGTCGCGCCTCGTCAACAAGGCGCTGCGGCAGGCCTCGTTGATGGCCGCAGGCCTCGCCGAATGGGCCGCCGCCCGCCAGGCTGCGAACATCGACGACACCCTTACGCCGGCTGCGATTGCGGCGATTCTGTCCGCTGCGCAACCCTCGGCTGGCTCACGGGTGAAGGGCCTCGTGGGAAATACCGTGGGCGCCGGTTTCACAACGGCCCTCTTCACGGCGGCTGAAGTGTTGCTGCGCGATGCCGCGAGCGGCGCGTCATACCTGTTCTCGACCGTCGCGCCGCCCGCCTGCAATATCAACGCGGCGGGCCCGATCATCAATGGTCGCGATCAGGCGGCGGCATTCGGGAACAATACCTGGGTGCACTTTTTCTTCATCACCAACGGGACGCTGGTTCAAACGCTCTGCAGCTTGTCGGCAACCGCGCCAACGTTGCCAGCCGGATACACGGCAAGCGCCTACATCGGGGCCGCACGCCTCGGAACTGGCACTTTGGCCAACGTGCGCTTCCAGGGGTCGATGTCGACTTACGGTTCAAGCCAGGTCGTGCTGACCAACGGCACGGCGACGTCGATGACTGCCGTTAACGTGGCAGCGCTGGTGCCGCCTAATGCACTGAGCTTCAATGTGCTGATCCGCGATTTTGTCTGCACCCCAGCAGCCGGAACGGGTATTTTCGACGTGACGCAGACACTCGCCCCCACAGCAACCGAGAGCACTTTCCGACTTGGTTTTGGCGGCACCGGTCAATCCGCTTTCAATGAGACCACCGGCGGCCAACTTTACCCGATGCCGAATATCGGTCAGCAATACTTTTACCTGGTGGCAACCGGTGCTGCGAATCCCGTCTCATCCACCCACCACGTGAACGCGTACCAAAATCCCAACGGAGGCGAGTGAACAGCATGAAAAACGCATTCATCAACGCGAGTGGCATTCTGACCTCGCACGGCTATGCAGCTTCCAACAACAACGATCAGCTCGTGGAAGTGGCCGAGGACTTCAACAAAGAGCCCGGCAAGTGGAAGTACGTGGGCGGTCAGTGGGCTGCTTACGCGCCGCCAGTTGCCGTGCCCCACAGCGTGACCAAACGGCAGGGGCGCCTGGCTTTGCTGGACGCCGGCAAGTATCAAGCGGTGATCGACGCCATCGAAGCGCTGGCAGGCCCGGCAAGGGACCGCGCGCGCATTGAATGGGACGCCGCCACCTACGAGCGCACCTCGGCTTTCGTGGCGAGCATGGGGGCGTCTGTGGGCCTCAACAGCGCCGCCATCGACGCGCTCTTCATCCAGGCTGCGCAACTCTGACGCGCCAACAACAAAACAGGAGTTCAGTTCAATGACCATCACACTGCGCCGCAACATCGGACGGCCCCTGACCTGGGCGGAACTCGACGGCAATTTTTCGGAACTCAACGACGGTCTGCAGCAGGTGGGGCAGCAGATCGGAACGATCAACCAGGCCGTGATCGACGCCGAAGCGGCAGCTGTTACGGCCGAGGAGGCGCGCGATCAAGCCGTGGCGGCAGCGGCCATCTACGACGACATGAACGCGGCCTTCGTGCAGATGGGCATTGCCGTCGACGACATTGCCGCGCAAGTCATCGCCAATAAGAACGGACTCGCGCTTCCCACTGGTGCCACCGAGGTGGGCGTTGCCGAGGGGGGCACAGTGCAGGATGCGCTGGATGGGCGGGTGAAGCAGGACGAGCTTTCGACGCCTGCCACGGTGCCGGCCTACGCCTTCAGCGCTGCCGAGGCTCAGAGCATCTTCGACAACGCGCTACCAATGCAGAACTACACCGCCCTTCGCGCCTATACAGGCCGGGCGGCCGGGGTTCGCATCACCACGCCGGGCATCGCGGGCACCTTCCAGCGAGATGCCGCCGACACGACGAGCGCCGACAACGGCGGCACGATCATTGTGGATGCTTCCGCACGCCGATGGAAACGCATCTTCGACCAGGTTGTGCGTCTGAGTTGGTTCCAGGCGAAGGGCGACTGGAACGGGACGACCGGCACGAATGACACCGCCGCCATTCAAGCGGCCGTCAACGCCTGCAAGAACCTGTCGGTGACAGAGGTGCCGGCCGACACGAAGGTGCTGACTGGACTTCCGCTGCACATCGAGAACACGCAACTCTCGTATCTCTGCACGGCACCGATCACGATTGATCGACCCATCACCATCGTGGGCGAAGGTCAGGGCCGAGCACTCAACAGCCAGACCACGCCGCGCATCTTCTTTCAGAATTGCAGTGGTTTCAGCTTCACTCAGAACGCCTACCTCTTCGACATTCGGAACTTGCGGATCGATGGCATGAAGGTGGGTGGAATCAATCCTGAGGCTTCCGATCCAGCGTTGCGCACGTTCGGCAATGCCGCACTTGTTTTTCAGGATGGCCTGTCGCGTGGCCGCTTTGAAAACTGCCAGTTCACTGGTTTCGACATTGGCAAACTTGGAGTCAGCCCAACACCTCTGGCAAACCCGCCCGGATGGGCCGGCGCTTATAAACATTTCAACTACTGCGGCTTCTTGAATTGCACTTATTCGGTGTGCAATCTAGATCACGTCACGGACGAAACGTATGTTCAAACCTACTTCCGCTGCGACAGCACAGTCGATGGATATTTCCTCGTACAGGCGCCGATTGGCACGGTCGCCTACTGCACGATCAATTTGATTGGCTGCTCGGCAGAGGGTATCTGCAAGAAGGTCGATCCGACCACGCCGTATCTCGACTTCGCCTCGCGCGGATTCCGATTCAAGGGCCGCACCGACGTTGTGATTTCCGGTGGCTATTACGAACTGAACACATGGCTTGTTGACGCCGGCGCAACGTTGACTAGCAATGCTTGGTTGGCGCCCCGTTTCTCGGATCTTTTTGGTGGTGGCGGGTTGATCGATCTGAGTGGGTCGTTCGCCAATACCAAGCAAATTGCTTTCCCCGACTTTTCAAACGCCTACTGGCTCAAGACGAACCTCACGCGCACCGGCTTTGCACTCGTTGGTGACAACTATGCCGAGCAGTTCACCGTTGGTGCAGGCGGCACCACGTCGATGCAGTCGAACGACCTTACGGTAGATCGACTGGCGCTCATGCCTGCCCTGCCGAACGCATATCGCGAACTGTTCCTGTTGTGCGAGGTCGAGTGGCATTCCAACGCAGGCACGACCCTTTCCCTCACATGCGGGGCACGGAACGCTGACGGGACCTTCAGTTCGCCGGCCCCGGCGACCTATGCATCGCCGACCTACTACAGCGCGTCCGCTGGCTGGAAGCGAATCTTCTACACGCTACCTCTGCCCTCCTTAATCGGGGGTAAGAAGATCATCTCTCTAAGCCCCGCAATCACGATCACGGGTGCTGCAAACGCCGATGTGATTTCGATTCGGCAATGCAGGTTTTCCGTTTTGGCCCGATGAGTTTTGGAGACCATGCAATGAAACAGTTCGCTTCGATCATCAACGGTCGCATGACCGACATCGTCCCTGAATACGTAGTCTCGGGGGAGGGTGTCGACGCCGTGCTCGTGCCCATGGCCGATCGATACACACCAGAATTCATCGCGTCGCTCGTGCCCTACCACTCTGAAAATTCGCCTCACGAGCCGCCAGTTTCTCCCATACCTACGACCGTGACCATGCGCCAGGCGCGCCTCGCGTTGCTGGCTGTCGGGAAGCTTCAGTCCATCAGTGCCGCCATCGCTGTTCTACCCAGCCCCCAGAAGGAAGCCGTCGAAATCGAATGGGAATTCGCCACGAGCGTGGAGCGAACTTCTCTCATCGCGTCTGTGCTCGCTTCAGAGCTTGGCTTCGATGAGGCGTCGCTGGATCAACTTTTTATCCACGCTGCATCGCTCTGATTGCGCATGACCGCCACCACCCAACCCGCTTCGGCGGGTTTTCTTTTGCCTTGAGAATCAACACGGGCCCCACGTGGGGCCGCATCGAAGGACCACGCACATGGCAACCAATCCAATCGCCGACCTCGCCCAGCAGGTCGCCCTGCTCACGCAGACCAACGCCGCGCTGGTGACGGCGGCCAACAACGCAATCACACTGGCGCAGCAATACGCTACGGACGCCGGGGAGAGCGCGGCGGAGGCGGCAACTGTGCTCGCGGCCAGCGTGAAGACGGCAGACCTCAGTGCGGCTTCTACGGTGGCTGCTTGGGCCTTCACGGCTGCCGAGGTCCAGAGCATCGTGGACAACGCGTTGCCCATGCAGGGCTACACTGCCTTGCGTGCGTACACGGGGCGCGCCCTCGGTGTTCGGCTCACGGCGCTGGGCGTCGGTGGCGTTTTCCTCCGGGACGCGGCCGACGTCACGAGCGCCGACAACGGCATCACGGTCATCGTGGACGCCTCGGGGCGCCGTTGGAAGCGCCAGCAGGCGGGGACCGTTGACCTCGCTTGGGCGGGCGGCGACATCTCCAACGGCGTCATCGACGTGGCGCCTATTGCGCAAGCCATTGCCACGCTCTGTGACTCCGGCAAGAAGCGCTATTTGCACATCTCCAACTGGGACGGATCCTTCAATTGGGGCTCAACAGTCACTTTCACTAACCCGGGCGTGCGCATCTACGGCGACCAAGGCGGGAGCTACAACCGCGGCACCGGGAAAGACGGTTGGCTCATTGGGCAGGCTGGGCTCACGCGATTCTTTGACCTCGGCGCCTCGCGCACGACGGGCAACCCTGCCGACAACTGGCAGGTAGACGGCCTGAGCTTCAAGCAGGCAGTGGGCGTTGCAGCTAAAAGCATCGACGGGATCGCTTTCACCGCGCGCACTAACGGCCCGGATCGTGGCGCCACGATCCGGGATATCTCGGCTATTGGCTTGCGCGATGCCATCACCGTGGAGAACCCAGACATTGCGACGGTCCTGGCCACCCTGAACATTGAGGGTGGCGTTTTCCAAAGCAACCGATCAATCTTGAACGCCAAGGGTATGCTGTTCGGCTTGCGAATGGTTGGCGTCCAAGGGGAGCAGAATGCGCCGGACGCCGGCATGGCGGTCATCAACGGGTCAATCAACGGCCCGGTGACGATCACCGACAACATGCTCGAAGGTCAAGCGCGGGTGGTGTCGTTTGACATTCCGCCCGTGACGGGCAACCGCCCCGCCGTCCTGTTCGCTCGCAATTACTTGGAGGCCAACACTGGGGAGTTCGTGCTGCGTTTTCGCTGCAATGCGACGCGCTCTTACCTGGAGGTGGGGCCGAACTTCATCTCAGGCGCGCAGACCTTTGCGAACTACGTGCTCCTCGAAGGGAGCACGGGCGGCGTGGTCTTCATTAACAAGGATCCTTACCCGTTCACGCTGAAGAACTCCAGCTTGCGCATGCACTACGAATCGGTGCCGTACAACGCCAACACGCGGGGCTACGAGGTACTGCAGCTGTCGAACGATCCCACGAACCCCGTGCAAACGCCAGCAATGGGCGCCTCGTACCTCAACGAGTTGGTTCATCGGGAGTTTGTTAATTTGGCGGACGGGGCCGCAGCTTGGACGCACGGGCTTCCCGTGGCGGGCACCACAGACATGACGCCCTTCGGCGTCAGGAACGTGACGCCGGGTGGTACGAACTTGGCTGTCAGCATGGCAGTGGCTGCTGGTGATTTGGTTTGCGTGAACATCCTCATGCGGGCCAGTGAGACCACTCCGGGATCCCTCGGCATGTACGTGCGCAATGAGAGCGGAGTTCATTTGCGGGGCAGCGCGCCTAACACCACCCTGGCAACGGAACTCAACGGAAGATGGGCGCTGGTCAGCTTGCCATTCATCTCTCAAGCAGCGGCCACTTCGGTGCGCGTGCTGCTTTCTGCGGTCTCTGGCGTCTACCCGACTGCCATTGCTGGGATTACCGTTCGCAACTTCGGGGCGTTCGCGAACACTGGTGCGACCAAAGTCTTGATCGAGCCCACCGTGCCGAACGTAGTGTGACCCGCCAGGCTATAACAAAAGGAGACTCCCGCGATGGATGACTTCCTCAAAGTCTTCGGCCTGCTGAAGGAATACCTGGGCCCCACACTCGCCGTCGGCGCCGCAGCCGGTTGGTACCTCTTCCGTCAACGCAACGCCGACGCCGTGAACACGGCCAACGCCGAGGGCACGGTCGGCGCCATCAACAGCTGGAAGGAGATTGCGGCCCAAAACGCTAAGCGCGCCGACGACGAGAGGACCGCCCGCCTTGCCGCCGAAGCTCGCGCCGATGAGATCGCCAAAGAGCGGAACGCGGCGCTGCAGCAGGTGTGGGTGCTGACGGGGCAGGTCGAACTCTTAACCAAACAACTGGCAGAGCTGCAGAAAAAGGTCGCTGCCATGGAAGGGAACGGAAATGCAAAACAATGAGGGCGAAGTCCGCAAAACGCCCATGCGAACCCATCTGCGGCGGGGCTTCGAGTCTGTGATGGTGCTTTGTGGCCTGGCCGGGGGAGGCGCCTTTCTTGGCTACTACGCAGCCGTGCAGATCGAGCGCACCAACCACCTCGCCGAACTGGACCGCCTGCAGAAGGCTAACAAGGTGGCACTCGACGCCGTGCTCGGCCAGGCGCAGATGTGCGTCAACACCGCCCGCCAGGCAACCGGCAGTGCGGTAGAAGCAACCGCAGCTGTTAACGAAGCAGCAGACAAAGCGGCAGAGGCTGCTAGCAAGGCTGACAAGGCGGCCAAGAAGGCCGCAGTTGTTGCGGCCAAGGCCTCGCCGCCCCCAGCGGCTTCTGTGCAACCAGAGGTCGTCAATCGCGAGATCCGCAAGGCAAATGAGAAGCTGCGGGAACACAGCCGATGAGAATTACGCTGCTTGTCCTCTTGTTGGCAGGGTGCGCCGCGGTTCCCCCGGAAGCCCCACCTCGCCGTTGTCCGCCTCTGCCTGAACTCGCGCAACGCGCCACTGAGGCCGACCGCGCGAACCACTACGCCATCGTTATCCAACTCTACGCGCAATGCGCAGGAGCAACGCCATGAAATTTCCGCAATCGCCGGGCGAGTGGGAAGCCCTGCTCAAGGCGGCGGGTTGCCGCCCCCTCACGGCTGCCCTATGGGGGCCCATCTTTCAAAACACCATTCGCGCCGAAAGCTTCAGCAAGGGCGCCGAGGAGCTGCCTGATTTCCTCTCGACCACGCTGCACGAGTGCGGCAAGTTGGAAACCCTCAAAGAGAACGGCAAGTACAGCGCCGCGCGGATCCGCGAGATCGGCAACAGCCAGCCCCCGGGCAGCCGCTGGCGCTCCCTCGTGCCGCGCGCCGATGCCTTGGCCTACAACGAGGGGGCTTTCTTCGAGGCTGTGTACGGGGGGCGCCTGGGCAACAACTTGCCTGGTGATGGCGCCCTCTATCCGGGGCGTGGTCTCATCATGCTCACGGGCAAGGCCAACTATGCCTGGCAGGGGGAACGCAGCGGTCAGGATCTCGTGGGCATTCCAGATCTCGCCGCGCAGCCGCACTTCGCTTTGGGGTTCGCCCTGGACTACTGGGAAGGCCGTGTGCCCGATGCCATCATCGGCGACGCACGCGCCATCCGCAAGGTGATCAACGGCGGGCAGATCGGCCTCGAAGACGTCAAGGCCATTAAGGCCCGTATCGTGGGAGCGTTGAAATGAACCTCGGCCTACTCAACCCCTGGGTGTTACTGGGCCTCGTAGCCGCGTTTGTGGCCGTGGGTGGGGGCGGCTATGGGTTGGGCTCTAAAAATGGCGCAGAGGGCGTGCAAAGCCTCTGGAATCAAGTCGAACTCAAGCGCACGCAGGCCACTCTGCGCGATGCCGAGAGGGTTCGTGAAGTCAGTGATCAACTTCAGGCGAAAGCCGATGAAGAAAGGAAGAGCAATGCCGCGCTACTTACAGACATCAATCGCCGTCTTCAGCTTGTTGTTGGCGAGCTGTCAAAGCGTCCCCAGCGGCCAGCCGAGCCGACCAGCCCTGCCGCGGTTCCCAGCCTTGGAACCAGCGGTTGGTCAACAGGAGCCGGACTATACCGTGACGATGGATTGTTTCTTGCGGGGAAGGCTGCTCTCTGGCAGCACGTCCGACTGCAACGAGATACCTGCTACAAGCAATACGCCGAAGCCCAAGCCGCCATTGAAGCCCTGAGGAGCCGCCATGAACCAGCAATACCCGTTGAACCTCGCTAACGGCCAGCAAACCTTTTTGATAGCTGGTGCCCCCGGTACGAATCAGCAGGTGGTGCTGACGTGCGACACTTATCCTGGCTCCGGCACGGCAACCCTCGAATCTCGCTTGATGGGCTCGAATGTTTGGTCGCCAGTCCCAGGGGGAGTGAATCTGCCCCTACAGGGGCCACAGGTCATTTTCAACTACGGGGCCGTGGCCCAGTACCGCCTGACCCTCGCGGGAATCTCTGGGGGCTCGGGCCTTTCGGCATGGTGGTCTGATCTGCAGGGCCTCAGCTTCCCGCAGGGAGCCTTCAGCGGCACGCGTGCCCTGACCGCGCAAAGTTACACGGAAGCCAATGTCAAGAACGGAGTGCAGTTCGAGGCCAGTGCTTTGGTGGCAGCGCTTGCGGCGGGCGCCACCGTGGATACGATCTTCATCACTGGTTTGAAGCCAGTCATCGTCAAGGCGCGGCAGCTTGCTTTTGACGGCAAGGGTTTGACCGCTCGTGTCTACCGGGGGCCCACCTATACGGGTGGCACTCCAGTGCCGATCTACAACCTCAACGAGATAAATCCCGTGGCAAGCACGGTTCAAGCCCTGAGCGGCGCCGCGGTCTCAGCGGCGGGCGTGGAGTTCGGCGCCCCTACTTTCGCTATCGGCTCCGACCTCCAGGGCCAGAGTGTTCAAGGCGCCTACTCAGTGGCTGGGCAGGAACGACTCCTTGCCCCCAGCACGACCTACCTCCTCAGGTTGACCAGCACCGATCCCACGGATGCGCAGCGGGTTTCCACGTATTTGACGTGGTATGAGGGGCGCCCTGATCTGCCGCTTTAATCCCGCCGTCCTCGGGATTTACGCCAGCCTGGGTGCGCGCGTTCCATCATGTCATCGGCCTCGCGTATGGAATCGCGCATGTGCTTGCGTTCCATGGCATCCCACAGCCCGGGGAAGACGAAGACCACGATCACGCAAAGCAGGGCTAGTAGGATGGGGCCCAATGCGGCCCAGCTCATACCAACCCCACGCGCTTGCGCTTCGCGCCAGGCACCACCCAGGTGTAGCCATCGGGGTGCGGGCGGTAGAGGCCGCGCCACCACAGAGCGCCGCCCAGCTCCCCATGGGAGCCCACGAACTTGAGGCCGCCTGCCCGCTCCTCGTACCACATGCCGCCTCCCGTCACGGGATCATCGCTGGGAGCAAACCAGAGGCGCTGGTGCTCACTCGTCTTGTCTACCCGCGTGTCCCAGTAGCCACCACAAGGCGGGATCTGGTGGATGAACCACGAAGAGTAGCCAAGGCCTGTCTCGCTGTCGATCACGAGGGGCTCCGTCTGCAGAAGCCGCAGGCGCCACCTCTTTGTCTTTGGCAACGTTGCCTCTCCCTTCGGAGCTGCGTCGACGTCTTCTGCCAGTGCCACCCGCTTGCGCGGGAGGTCCATTTCCAATTGCTGAGTCATTGCTTTCCTTTCAGTTCGTTCCGTCAATCTATACCGTGGATTGTCTGATACGCGAGCCGCTCGGGCTCTTCACGATCGTGGCCGTCCCCGCAAAGCCGCCGAAGTCGTAGCTTCTGTGGTCAACGATCCAGATCTGACGGGACTCATTCCGAGCCCGCTGAGCCAGGCTCTCGAGTAGATCCGCGACTCCGCGAGGGCTCAGGCCTTGCGTAGGCTCATCCCAGACTTCCAGGTTCAGCGTCGTGCCCGTGCGGTTGCGGATGAGATCCGCAAGGCCCATGTTACCGGCGATGCGCAGCCGTTGCCCCTCTCCACCACTCCAGGCCTCCCAGGGCACGGGCTTCTCATTGTGCGGGCTCATCACGGCCACGTTGAAGCCGCGTTGAAGAGTCCCCTTTGCCGTTTCCCGATCAACCTGGAAGAGAAGCTCCCACTCGATCAATCCCAGTGCCGCCACGGCGCTGTTCACTTCGATCTCCAGTTCCGTCAATGCCTCGGCGATCTGCTGCAGACGAAGCTCCTTGAAGCCACGCACCCAGTAGCCATAGATGCTCTGGTTGTGCCGCCGCGCGTCAAGGCTCTTGTGAAGCCTCACAAGCTCCCCCTCCATTTCTGTTACCTGCTCATTGCTCTTCTCAATCATGTCGGCGAAAGGGCTGCGTGCCTTCTCCAGCTTTTCGGCCTCATCCTCAATAGCATCGAGTCTCTTGTCCTCGGCGAGCTTGTCGCGGCGCAGGCCCGCGGTAGCGTCTTCGGCCTGGCGCAATGCTTTACGTGCATCTTCAATGTGAGTCTGTGCCGCGAAGAATGCATCCTGCTTCGCACGCACCTCTTGCCTCTTGTCCTCGTAGAGGCCGCTCAGATCAGCCTCTCGGCGCTTCGCCTTGACGTAGATGGCCTCAGCATCTGCCAAGTGCTTCGCCCGCGTCTTTGCGTCGAGCTTCTGCCCGCACTGGGAGCATGCTGCGTTGTCTTCGATGGCGACGACATGATCCTCGGCATGCTTCTCGTCTTGCTCAGCCTTGGCGAGATCCCGGTCAATCTCGGCCAGCTCACGCTCTGCGCGCTGGGAGACGTCTTGCTCATCGCGGCTGGCGTCCACAAGGCTCTTGAGATCCTCGCGGGCCTTGCGCTCTTTTTTCTCGGCGGCGGTCAGATCTTCCTTGAGGGTGGAGTACTCCTCATAGGCCGCCCATTCGCTGCGTAGCTCATCCAGGCGCTTTGCCGTGCTCTTCAGCCACTCCTTGTGCTGCGCCTTGAAGTCCGTGCGCTCCAGCGCTGCGAGGGCGCCCTCGACTTCGGACTCACGGCGCTCGAGTTGGCGGATCTCCGTGTCTTCGGCGGAGGCCATCTTCGAGGCTTTGCCAGATGCATCAAGCCAGTAGTCCAGGCCCATGACGGCAGAGAAGAGCGCCGCCTTGGGCTCGGCCTTGAGATCCAAGAACATGGGCTGGTTCTGCGCCATCATGATCGCGCTCAGCCACGGATCGTAGTCCAGGCCCAACCAGCCCATGAAGAAATTACGCTTGGCCTTGTCGAGATCCTCGAAGTCGTCAGGGTTGGCGGTGGAGTAGAGGCGCCACTGATTGGGCTTCCACGAGCGCATGAGGGTGCACTCCTCACCGCTGGGCGTGATGAAGTCGAACTCGACCCGCGTGCCTTTGGCGGCATCCCAGTTTCCCACTTCGCCTGCCTTGAGGCCCCGGCTGGTCTTGCCGAAGATGCACCAAGTAAGCGCCTCCCAGAGGGATGACTTACCGGCGCCGTTGCCTTCGAGCTGGGGCTCGCGTTCATTGAGTCCCTGCATGAAGTAGAGACCAGGGGCCTGGGGAAAGACAAACTCCGCAGTCTTCTTGAAGCTGCGGAAATTGGTAATGCGTAATGCGACGGGGATCATTCGAGCCTCTCCCTCTTCCTGGGCTGAGCGGCTGCGATGGCAGCGCGCATTGCGGCCTCAGGCGTGGGGCCCTGGCCGTGGTGATGGCTATTGGCGAGCCTGGCGCACCACCAGGAGCCGTCAGCTTTCCAACGAAAGACTCCCGCCATCTGAGGCAGGAGATCGTCGGGCTCTTCTTCGATGAGGAGGGCTTCTCTCATAAATTGCACCATGAGCAGCCACCTGCATTGTCTTCTTGCTGGTCTCTCCAGCCAAATGGATCGAGGTCGTCTTTCCCGCTAAGAATGGCGTCGACGTCGTGCGGCCAGAACTGGCTCAGATCTTGATCTGGCCGAGCCCACTTCACGACCTGCACGATCTCGCCAAGCAGTGCGAGGTTTGCCCGCCCTTCTGGATCCCTTGCGGTCATCTTCATTGAACGTGGCCCTGCCAATACGCACGGGAAGCAGCCGACCCTCTTGTGCCCCATCTTGTAGAGGGGGTTGAGCTTGTCTCCCCGTTTGCGTGCGAACTCAAAGATCGCTGATGTGCTCATGCTCACAATAGGGAGCTGGACGGAAACCTTGGCGCAGCTCTTGGGGCACTCACCACTGACGTCGCCCATTTCATACAGATCGTTGTTCTCCAGATGCCCGTAATTCTTGCGGCGATCATTGCTCTCGGCTGCCCGCATTCCCAGATAGACAAGGAGGTGATCCTTGTCTTCTTGTCGGGCCAGCCAGCGAAACCAGGGCCCGGTTTTCAGCTGTCGAGTGCAGAGTCTGGCCTGGCGGCTGGGGAGCATGGAGTTCTGCAGCATCACGTCCGGGACGTCCTCGTACTGCTCACTATGGATGTCGATGATCTTCACGCCGTAGCGCTCTTCCATGTACTTCATGTGTGCATAGGTCAGCGAGTGATCAAAGTTCGTTCTCTGGTGGACGCCCAGAACTCTGTCGGCGCCGAAGCGGTCAACCGCTAGGGCCAGGCAGACCTGAGAATCCTTGCCCCCACTAACGGGCACAAGAATGCGTGAGTACGTTTTGCGAATGGGGAAGGCTTCGAGCGGCCCTGCAATGGCAAGAGTCATAGCCCAAACGCCGGATGCTTGACGACCTCAGCAAGAGCCTTGACGACGGCATCTTGCACGCGTGCTTTCGCAGTGATGGGCGATGCCTCGGACCCGGCCAAAGCAGAAGCCGTGTAACCCAGGTCGACCTGGATCTCGAAGCGGAGATTGCCCATGGTCGTCGGCGTTTCGACCACCACCGTGCGGTAGCGTCCTGCGTTGCCGATGACCTCAATGTGGATGCTCTTGATTGTCATAGTGTTCCGTCCGATTGAATGATGTATTGAAAGCCGCGCACGCGGAGGTAGTCGAAGGCGTAGCCAATGTCGCCGTCGAGTTCATAGGCGCCGATCTCACGCCAGGCGATCTCAATGCCCCACTCCCAGGCTTCGTAGGCGCAAAGCTCAGGGGCTTCCCAGCGCATGAGGAGGGCCACAGAGGCTTGCACAGCGAGATAGAAATGATCGAAGGCCGTCAGCTCTGCGCGGATGCGATCCACGCTCACGCCGGGCCCTTTGAGCCGCTGCCACCAGACCCGCCACACCTCGCCTACCCAGTAGAACCGGTCCGCGTTGCGCACGAAGTACTTAGGCCCGTCTTTCATAACTTCACATCCTCAAATAAGTTGAACCCTACGACGACGAGATCGCCCTTATTTCTCGGGATCGCTGGAGAGTGGAGCTGAGGTTCGGTCTGGTAGTCATAGTTTGAGTTTGGGCTTTCCCAACCCTCACTGGCACTTTCGATGGCAGTCTTGTAGATGCCGCGTACCCAAGCGGCTGCGGCCAAAACGGCCGTTCTCCTCGACAGAAACATGCGAGGTGGCAGCTCTTTCTTTGGGTCTCCCCAGCGGTCAAGTTTGGCCGTAGGTTCCCACTTCGTGTAGTGGCCGTGAGTCTCCGGCATGAGTTCCTTCGTAGCCACGTGGCGGATAGCGTAGAGCTTCATGATTCGATCACCTTCATTCCGAGTTCAAGGGCGAGGCCTCCCAATTCCTCGGCTTCCACGAAGCGCGTGAGGGCCTGGGAGGGGCTGTAGGTGGCCTGCCGCGCAGCTGAGCTGAGACTGCGCTCCACCTTCTCCACGATCAGCTCAACACCGGCGATAACGACTTCGTAGTCCCGCAGCATCGCCACGGCATCGCGGCGGATCTTTGCCCAGCCATGTTTGTCGGCTTCGCTCATTTTGATGCGGAGCTTGACCTGATCACCTTTGCGCAATTTGGCGCGAGCGAGATCTCCAGCCACGAGCCGATCACGCACGACCAGCGTGACGCGCTGCAGCGTCTTGAAGTAAAGGTTCACCGGATTGCCGCCGCGCTCCAGCAGCACACAGCGTGGGGTGAAGGCATCGCCGAAGTGCACGTGGTAAGGGCTCCCCACGTATTCGACGTTGCCAATGGTCTGGGGCACGTGAATGTCGCCGCTGTAGACCTTCCCAGCATTCAAGGCTGGTAGATCCTCGCCCTCCATCTCTTGGCCGTTGCTGGACACGGAGCCCTTCACGGTCTGATGCATGAAGAGAAACTCGTAGTGGCTGAAGTCGAAGCCCGCCCAGTCCTTGGCAGGCTGCTTGCTGTAAGGCAGGAAGAAGGCGGAGGGGCCCTTGACGTCTGGATCCTCGAAGGGCGTCGTAATGAACTTCACGCGGCCACCGTCGAGCTTGTCGAGGAATCGGAAGTACTCCTGGCCATCGAGCAGCCAGTCATGGTTCCCCGTGAGGATCTTGATGTCCGGCACCACCTGGGAGAGCTTCCACAGGTTCTCCACGATGGCATTCACAAGATCCGCGTTGTGGTTGTCCTTGGCATCGGTGAGATCGCCCAGGATGTAGAGGCTCTTCACCTTCTCCGCCCTCGCTTCCTCGATCAACCAGGGAAAGAGAGAGAACCTATAGGAGGTTGACTCGCTCGCGACGAGGTGCAGGTCGCTGGTGAGCAGACATGGGTATTGCATGTTGGTGGATGGCAAGAAGTTGTTTGAAGGCTGGCGTGTCGATCCCAGCAGCTACGGTAGCCATGGCATCAGCGAGGTGCTCGTTGTCATTAGTGAGGCGCCCCGCTGGAAGGCTGACCGTGATGGTTTCCTTGCTCCCAGGGGCGAGTGGGCGTTTCACAGTGGCGCGGCCAGTGGCTCGCATCCATGGGGCCTCAGGCCAATGTTTTTCTGCCCAGGCTATGACCTCGGCCTTGCTAGCCCCCTTCTGAACCTTGCGCCCAGCCACGGCCGCTTTCACTTCCATGGGGCTCACTTCGATGATGGGGATGGAGCAGGAGGCCAAGACGCCTACGGCGATTCCCAAGGAATAGGCAGCCGTGGCGCTCTGGGTATTGCCTCCTGGGATCTCAGCGAAGGCCACCTGAGCACCGTAGCGGCCAATGGCTTCGTGGAGGGCCTCGTGAAGCTCCTGAGCGCGCCTCAGGCGGTCACTGCTCACCCGCACGGCTTTCCCCTGATCCTTGGCGGTCTGTGCCAGTCCCAGGCCGATGCATTCAATGCTCTTGAGGCCCCCGAGGCTGAGATCCACCTCGACAAAGGCAAAGCCCATGTTGGTGAAGCCCACGTCGATACTGAGTCCTTTGACTTTCATCAAGAGCCCTCCGGCCACTGGATGGCAAAGCGGCGGGCGGGAATGGCTTTAGGCCGGTCGATCTGGTCCCATATGGTAGGAGCTTGACCACCAGCGGCCACCTTGAACTCGTAGTCGCGCAGGATCTCGTGGGCGCCATCGATGCGCTCGATCATCTTCGTGTTGGCCTCAATGGCTTCGCGCAATTGGCTCATGCGCTGCTCCACAGCTGCCTTGAGGTAGTCGATGCCCTGTCCCTTGAACAGCAACGCGTTGCTGCGCCTCACGAGCTGACTGAGCGTCCGGCGCTGCTCCGTGAGACTTCGCACGTGCTCGGCTCGATGCTCGGCCAGCATGCGGAACGTATCCTCTACGAGGTTCAAGCCCTCGGGCGCTTGAGTCAGCACGGCAAGAAAGACCGTGGCAAGGAACTCACGGGCCCACGCCATTTTGGGGTCGGCAATAGCGCTCTCCAGGCCGCTGTCGTAGGCCGCCCGCTCCTCCGGGTCGCTGAGGATGCGATAGGCCTCATTAACGCGCGCCTGGGCCTCGTGGCTGCCGCCTTCGCGATCCGGGTGTGCCCGGCTGTTAGCGCGACGCCACGCCGCCTTGATCTCGCCGAGCGTGGCGCTTTCTTCGATGCCCAGGACTTCGTAGTGGTCTTGCATGTCAATCCTTCGGGGCCTTGGGCTTCGGTCCAGGGCCGACCTCCTTGAGGGCCTTCAGTGCGACCAAGTCAGAGAGGAGGTGAGGGTCTGGAACGGCGCGGAAGCAAGCGGCTAGAGTTTCGACTCCGCGCCGTGCATCATGCTTGTCTCTGAAGCCCTGCGTGATCTGAGCGACGAGCAAGCCATTGGCCGCCATGATGCGGACATTCACCACGGGCGTGCCATCGGCGTAACGGAAGGGATTCCCGATCTCGCCAGTGCCTCCTACGACACGCGTGGGAGTTGACCAGTAGTATTCGATAGTCGGCAGCTTGGTTTTGGCTTTGGGCATGAGGTTCTCCAGAAAAGAAAAGGGGACCGAAGTCCCCTAAATATACGCAAGCGCGAAGCTCTTGCTTATTTCAGCGGTGGCAGGCCGAGGCGGGCGCGCACGATCGGGTCCGTGTATTGCGGCTTGGCGACTTCAGCCGATGCCACGGAAGTGCCACTCAGGGCAGCTTCGGCACGCTTGGCCGAGCCTTTGTCCTGGCAAGGCGTTCCTGCGGCTTCCATGGCGGCCTTGATCTCCGGCTTTTGGCAGAGGCGGGCGCGGGCAGCATCGGCAAGACCGGCGGCACGGAGGGCTTCGGCGTCATAGCGGATGTCGCAGTTGTTGTCCGTCCATGTGGTGGCAAAGCTGATGCCGATGGCTGCCCCCTGGCCACCGCCGCTGGAAGAGCCCATGCAGGTACCGTTCGTCGATGTCAGAGGCGCCGCATAGGCCGTGGCAACGGGGTTGCGCTCCTGAGCTGGGGCCACGTAGACGTCGCCCTTGGCGCCCTCGACAGAGACTGTCACGGCGCCGCCGCTGAGGGAGTTACCGCCGCTCATCGAGTTCGCGTTGGATGCGCCGCCCGTGGCATTGCTGCGCGCCGACTGGCTCTGCCCCTGCGCCTGGCCTTGCTGCTGGCCCTGAGCCATGTTGTTCGTGTTCTTGATGTTGTTCGAGCTATTGCCCGAGCCCACCACCGCGGCGCCTGCATTGGCCTGTGCGGCTGCATTGGCTGCGGCTTGCGCAGCGGCCCCTGCAATGCCGATGCCCACGCCAGTTCCACCGGCACCGCCTGCACCCCCGGTGCCACCAGCGCCGCCGCTGCCGCCCGTGGAGCCGCAGCCGTTGGTTTGCTGGCCCACGCCACAGCCGCCATTGCCACCACCGTTGTTGCCCGGCGTTGCGCTGGCCATGCCGACGAGGGCAAAGGCGAGCGCCGCGAAACAAAGAATCTTCTTCATGATGCACTTCTCCAGATGTAGAGCCAAGCGGAATTGCCCAGCGGAAAGCCCTCGGATGGAAGGCTTTGCGCTGGGCGCTCAGCGCAGGAAGTGCTTGTAGTAGGCCTCGAAGGCGAAGAAGGCCAGCATCGTCATGAAGAGCGTGCCCGCCAAGATGCGGGTGACAACCCACGTCCACCAGGGACCGTGGTCCTGCTTCTTCTCTTGCTTGCTCACGTAGCGAAACGGTGGAGCATTGAAGTCTCCGAAGTCCGTGTGCTTGAATTTCCGGTGTCCCATCTCGTAGCCCTCGTTGATTGCGATGGCTCGATTATATAAAGATTTTACGAAGTGCACGTAAATATTTCTTCAGGGATCCGCCACAGGCTCAACGAGGTCGCTGGGCCCCTCCTTGCCCTCGAAGAAGATGACGCGGCCATCATCCTCGTGGGCCACAAAGCCATTGCTGAGCACCCACCGCCAGCCATCAAAGGCGCCTGGGCCACGATCCAAGGCCACCCGAACAACGCTGCCATCTCGGGTTCGCCATTGCTGATTGATTCGGATGTCCTTGGTCATGGCTCATCTCCTAGTACTTACGTGCCCTGGGGAGGAAGTCCGTCTCAATGCGCGACCATTCGCGCTTCAAGATCTTGTTGAGCTGCACGCGGACTTCGCGCATCTCATCGCCGCCTACGTTGCGCAGCTTCTGCAGCCGCAGCTTGTAGCCAGCCTTGCTCATGTCGAGTTCCGCTTCCAGCACGTCGGCAAGGCCCACGCTGAGAAGCCACTCCACCCCGGCTGTCAGGTCGTCGATGCCGTAGCCGAAGATCACCGGGTAGTCGGCGCTGCGGAAGGGCAGGCCCACCTTGTTCTTCTTCACGCGCAACTCGACGTCCATGCCGATGACGCGCTCGACGCCACGGATGGTCCGCTTGAGCTTGTTCTTCTCGCGCAGCCACAGGATGTGGGAGGCGTAGTAGTCAAGGGCCTTGCCCCCACTGCGCGTCTTCGTTTCGCCGAACGTGACGCCGATCTTGTCGCGCAGCTGGCTCACGACGATCAGGATGCAACGCTGGCTCTCGATACGCTCCACGAGCTTGCGGAAAAGTTCGCCGAGCTTCTTGGCCTTCTGCGTGCCGTAGGTGTTCGTCTCGTCGATGCCTCGCTCCATCTCGGCGTCATCGCTGAGCGCATCCAGGCTGTCGAGCACGTAGATGGAAGGCACGTCCTTGTTCTTGTCAAGAAACTCGACCATGTCCTTGTACCAATCTTCGATGGTGCGAAGCGGCACGCCCTTCTTGTTGAACTCCACGCGATCCAGGGGCAAGCCCAGGGCCTCGGCGTAGTTCTCATCGAAGGCCGACTCGGACTCCGCGTAGCGCGCCGCACCCTTGGCGTAGCGCATGCAAAAGTTCGTGATGGCTTCGATGGCGAGGAGTGTCTTGCCGGCGCTGCGATCCCCCACGATGTTCACCACACGGCCCTCGGCGTAGCCACCGCCGAGGGCGCAGTCGATGAGCTGGGCGCCGCTGCTGATGAAGTCGACGCCCTCCTTGTCCATGGAGGCGAAGTAGTTGGGGGGCGTGGGGGGCAGATCTCCTTCGTCGATATCGATGCGCTCGCGCTTCTTGGGCGTGGGCTCAGCGGCAAGTGCCTGTCTCTTGCGAGCAGGCACTTTAGCCGCAGCTTTCTTTGCTGCTGCGGCCATGGCTTAGTCCTCCCGACGACGGCGGGGGCGATCCTCGTCATCGCTTTCGCGACGGCGGCGCATCTCCCCCAGCTTGTCGTCATCGTCATCACGACCCCGGCCACGCGGACGATCTTCATCGTCCTTCACGCGCTCACGCCGCTCGCTCTTCTTGAGCTTCATTTCTTCGCAGATCCAGTCGGCCAGGTCTTCGGTGTCCTTGGCATCCTTGGGATTGATGTCGAGATCCTTGTCTTCGATGAGATCCTCGAGTTCCGACTTGGTCATCTCATGCACGCTCTCCCACGTCGGTTCTTCGGGCTCGTCGTTGCGGCCACGAGATCCACGATCGTCGCCGCGCGAGCGGCTGCCGCGGTCATCGTCATCGCGCTCAGGGCGGCGACTGGAGCGGCTGTCCCGATCGTCATCACGACCCCGGCCACGCGGACGATCTTCATCGTCATCGCGGCGGCTGCTGCGCTGCGCCGTCTTCGCGCCGAAGCTCTTGGCAATGTCGTCGTAGCTGAAGATGACGAGCTGATCGAGGAGCGGGTTGTCCATGGCGTAGTCGAGCCATTCAGCTTTGCCCAGCGGGCTCTCGCGCCGCGCAATAGCCACGCCTTCGTACTTCGTCTTCAGGCCCGTGCCGTTCTTCTCGAACTCGACGTCGAAGCCTTCTTCAGGATGGTCGATCTCCAGCACCTGCCCCGTGCCCTTGTCCTGGCTGACCTTGATGATGTCGTTGTCCAGGGTCCAGGGCATGGCCCAGGCCTGCACGCCTTCCTTGGGCTTGTCGCGGTCGACCACGTAGACCAGCGTGCGGCGCTTGGGCTCGAGTTCCTTTGCGTACTCGTCGTCGCCATCGTCACGGGCACGTGCGCGCTCTTCGCAGATCGGGCAGGGGAGCCCCGCGCCGTTCTGCTTGTTCGGGCAGATATAGGTCTGCCTGTCGGCGCCCACGCCATAGTGCACGTAGAGGTCAAGGCCGTAGTGATCCGCGCCCTTCCAGGTCGGCGGCAAGATGCGCACGCGGTTATCGCCGGCATTCACCTTGAAGGTCTTGAGCTTGGAATCCAGGTACTTGTCAAAGTCCGTGTTTCCCCGCTGGCTGCGGCGCTTGGTGGCCTCGGGATCGCGGCGCTCGTAGCTGTAGCCGCTGGAGGATCCCGAAGAGCGCCGCGAGCCACGGTCATCATCGTCATCATCGCGACTGCGGCGGCCACCACGATCGTCATCGCGACTGCGGGAGCGGCTGCCGCGGTCATCATCCTCGTCGCGGCCACGAGAGCGGCTACGAGGTTCGTCTTCTTCACGGGAGCGGCGCCGGGGTTGGTCGTCGTCCTCTTCGCGCGACCGGCGCGATCCCCGGTCCGTATCGCGTTCGCTGTAGCGGCTCATTGCTGTTTCCTTTTCATTCGGGTTTCGTATTCGTGCTTCGAGCGGAAATAGGCGGCGCTGCACAGACGCACGCCTAGGTAAAGCGCACCCAGCCCGAGGACTGAGTAGGCGCAAACTTCAATGAAGGACATTAATCCCCCGTTCTTCTGCGGCTACGAACTGGTGTGTCCGTGGGCGCGGCCTCTTTGATCGAGTCCAGCGCCCTCTGTGCGTTGCGGTCGCCACGGGACTCACTTCGGCGTTCCTGAGGGCTCCTGGCCACGGCAGAGCGCAGGCTGAAGTACTGGGAGCCGTAGAGGTCGGCGAGGGTCTTAATACTGTAGCCCCGCTGTCTCCAGGCCTCCAGCAAGTTCGACCATTCCTCATGCTGAGCCCGTGCGCTCTGGTAGGCCTCCCATGAGGCGATGCGCGCGGGATCACGGGCCACCTTGGCGGCGCGCAATTCAACCGTCAACTTGGGCTCATCCTCGCGCAGCTCTTCGCCAAGGCGCCCCTCGACCCGCGCAAGCTTGTCTTTGGCAGCGAGCATTGCCGAGTTGAGGAGCACGACTTCCCGGCTGATGCGCTCTTGCACGTCAGCCTGAGCTTCCAGCTCATCGTCGAGGCGGTGCTTGTTCAGCACTAGCATCGAGCGGTATTGTTGAATCGTTGGCATCTAGGCTCCTTTCGTCCTATCTATACGCTCAGTCGTAGAGGAGCTTGCCGCAGGCCAAGAGGATCGGGCCCATCTTGTCGGTGGGATTGCACGGCTTGCTGAAGGCACCCAGGACGTCGAGGAGCCTGGGCACGTCCTGCTTGTTCTTCGGTTTCAGCAGCACCGCGGACACGTAGGTCGTGACCATGATGCGGATACTCTCCGGCTGTGCATCTTCGATGGCGCCAAGGAGACCCACGACTTCGCCCCAGTTCGGACGGCCCCAGCAAAGCAGCTTGCAAAGCTCGAAGATCTCCGGGCTTTCCAGGGCGCTTTGCAGTAGCTCGGCGGCCTCCTTGATGTCGTCGCAGTCGTGCACCTTGGCGAGCATCGTCAGGGCGCCGCGCATGCTTCCCTCGCAGGAGTCAGCGATGAGGTCGATGATCCGCTCGTTGGTCTCGTAGCGCTCCTTGTCACAAACATCTTCGAGGACGTCGATGATGTCGTCGCGCTTCAGCGCCGCCAGGCTGTAGGCCGAGCAGCGCGTCACAATGGCCTTGGGCACCTTGCCTGGGTCAGTCGTGCAGAAGAAGAAGAAGACGTGCGGCGGCGGCTCTTCGGTGATCTTCAGCAGGGCGTCCCAGGCGTTTTTGCTCAGGCGATGGCACTCATCGATGATGACGGCTTTACTCGGGTTGGCGCCGAAGCCGTTGTAGCGGAGGCTCGACGTCAGGCTGCGCACATCGTCGACGCCGCTCTCGCTTGCCGCATCGACTTCGATTAGGTTCATGGCATCACAGCCACACTCGGCGGCAATGATGCGGGCCAGCGTCGTCTTGCCAGTACCAGCGCCACCACTGAAGAGATAGGCGTGAGGGCGGGCCTTGCTCTTCAGCGCGGCCTCAATGCTCTTGACGATGGCTTTCTGGCCGACGACAGCCGAGAGCTTGCGGGGCCGATACTTCGTGTGGATGGGCTCACTGGGTGCCCCCGTAGTTGCTGATGAATCGGGCTCGAGTTTCTCTCTTGGCATTCTTCTTCCTTTCGGCCCGGACGTGGGCATTGTGGTTGCTGGTGATGGTGCGGGCGTGCTTGAGCATGCCGTCGGAGCGGTCAGCCGTCGTCATCACGACGCGGCGACTCGTCTTCTCCACGATGGGGATGGCGGTGGTGCACTTGGCGATGAGGTCCCAATCCTTGCGGAGAGGGACTTCCCAGAGGGCGAGTTGCTTAGGCATGGTCAGCGGGCCGCAGCGCGGCGCAGCTCCTTCTCGTAGGGATTGGGGGTGTTGAACAGCTCGTGGCTGCGGTAGACCTTGATCTCCTTCAGCTCGTGCCAGCGTGGGCCCGTCGAAGCCTCCACGATAAGTGGGACGTTGATGTAGTCGAAGCGCGGCTTGCACATCTCGCGGGCGATGACGTCGATGCGCTCCAGGTGGTCAGCTTGGGGCAAGATGAAAGTCAAGTCATCGTGCACATTCAGCTCAGGCTGCTTGTAGGCATCGCCCTCTGCCGTGGCCTGTTCGCTGAGCACGCACATGGCCTCGCCCACGATGTCGAAGGCCGTGCCCTGGATCGGGTGGTTGATGATCTGGTTCTTCGTCATGGGGCCGCGACGCTTGCGGCCTCCCAGCGTTTCCACGTAGAGGGTCTTGGAGTACTTCGTCATGAGTCCCTCCTGCCACTTCTTCACCTTGCGGAACGTGTCCCAGAACTCGCTGGCGAGATCCTCGGCGACGTCTTCGGGCAGGTGGAGCTGCTCGGCACACGAGCGCACAGAGGATCCGAAAAGCTGAGGGAACACCCAGCCATTCTTCGCCTCTTGCCGCAGCGTCTTCAATCCCTTCTCATCCCAATCCACTTCAAAGGCCTCGACGATGTAATCCTTGATCTCTGGGTAGAGGTCGACCATGCGCTGGGCCCAGAACTGGTGAACGTCGTAGCCAGTCCAGCAGGCTTTGACCAGCTCAGGATCCTCGCTCGCCATGCCCACGACTCGGAACTCAATCTGGCCGTAGTCGAGCGCCGCCATGATGTGGCCGTCAGGCGCGTAGATCATGCCCCGCACTTCCTTGTGCTTGCGCTTCGGGAAGTTCTGGACGTTGGGATCCTCGCTAGCCAGGCGCCCGGTCTCGGCCACCATGGAACTGTACTTGCTGCGGATCTTGCCGTCCGGGCAAACGATGCGGCGGCCCAGCACCGGCTCGATGTAGGTGCTCTTGAGCTTGGAGGCACCGCGATGGGCTAGGACCAGGGGCGCACTGGGCACTTCACTCGCCGGTATCTTCGAGAGCGCTTCTTCGTCCGTCGTCATGCGGTAGCCCTCACGTCCCCGCTCTTCGACTCGAACCTCGGGACGGCCAAGGATCTTGTCCATGAGGTAGAGCACGTGGTCAGGGTTGCTCGCCTGGAACGTGCCCTTGCGCTCCATGAAGCGCTGGATCTCAGGAGTGCGGCGCAGCTTGGCCTCGATCTTGTCGATATCGTCTTCGAGCTTGTCGCTCATAGCCTGGGCATACTTGAAGTCGACTGGCAAGCCCTTGGCTTCGGTGGCAATGAGCGCCGGAGCCAGGCGCACCTTGCGGTCGTACTCACGGCGATTCTCTGCGTTCACCATGGGCTCAAGGTGATCAGCCAGCTTGTCCGTCCACTTCGTGTCCAGGCCGTTGTACTTCAGCGTTTGCTTGATGGGGTACTCGAGCATGCGCCTGACGTCGATATTGCTGAGCTTCTTCACGTCGAAGCCAAAGTGCATCAGCGTTTGGATGCCCAGGCCCTTGGTGCCACTGCGCTCGTCAAGCGTGTGCGCCATCGCCATAGTGTCATCCCACTCGGTCAACCAGAGGATGGGCTCGCCATAGATGAAGTAGAGCCACTCCAGCTCCATGGCGAGGTTGTGCACGCGCTTGCGTCCACTCGCCATGATGTACTCGCCAAAGAGCTGACTGACCTTCTTGCGGCGAGCGTCGGTGCCCCAGCCCTCGGGGTGATCGATGGCAAAGGCCACGGTGCGCTTGAAGGTGCCGACAGCCGCCATGTAGATCAGCGGCTTCTTCACGAAGTAAGGCCGCAGGCCGCTCGTCTCCAGGTCAAGTGCCGAGTGCTTCTCACTTGCGAGATCTGCGAGAGCACGCTCCAGGCGCCCCATGTCTCCCTGCTCATTCCCCGTGATGATCTCAATGCCGTCATCGTAGGGTGCGCGATAGACCTTGGCAGGCTTGCGCTCGCCGCTCTCCACGTCGCTGGCCAGCTGCAGAGCCTTGGCAACGTCGAATTCGATGGCGAGTTCATACTCACTCTTGCCGAACGACTTCTTTTTGAAGACGAAGTTCGGATAGAGGGTGGGCACGCAGTAGCAAACGTGTTTGCCGATCTGCACCTGGAAGACGGATCCGCGGTGCGGGATGGCATTCGACGTCGAGCCGGTCACCCACTTGAAGGGGGCATCCCCGATCGTCACGATGACCACGGGCTCTGTGGCCTCGATGTCGGCGACGATGCGGGGGCGGCAGCACTCGATCTCCTTGACCGTCTGCTCGCCTCGACACTGCGTGATGAAGTTGGAGCGCACATCCTTGCGCATCACCTTGGCGCCGAACTTCGAGTAGATCAGATCCCCCGCCTTGTCGGTCCAGTGGTTGTTGTCCTCGTCCTCTTCTTCGCTGGGCGCGGCGCCCAGAAGATAGATCAGCGGGCTCTTGGCGCCGCTAGGCTCCATCTTCGGCGTGATGAGGTCGGGATTGTCGTTGTGTTGGCAGACAGAGCAGCCAAGCTGCTGAAGGCTTGCGATAGGGATGACAGCGGATGCCTTCTTCCCGCTCGCCGCCTTGGGCTTCTTGGTGGTCTTCGTCTCGTTGTAGAAGAAGCTCACGGCTTTACTTCGAGCAGTGCGCAACGATGTGAGTGAAGGCGAGATCCTTGTCGGCCATTATGACGACACGATCCGTGAAACCCAGCAGCGCGCAGCTCTTGGAAGCGCGGATGATGAGGGCCGGGTCGACGTGAAAGGGCTTGTCAGGGTCACCGTCGCCGCTTTCGTACTTCATCTCGTCGTCGGCCTCACCCATCGGAGAAGTCGAGAGGAGCTGGATCGTGTCGACGCCGAGCGTGACCTTCACGGCCTTGTCGTCTTCGCTGCCGAGCACCAGCATGGCGCGGCCAAAGGCGGACTCCCAGGAGTCGGGGATGGGGAAGAGCTGATCCTTGAGGCCCTTGAGCTTCACGTGCTTGCCCATCATCGTGGGGAAGTCGAGGGGCTCCAGATCCACGGGGGTCTTGCTGAAGAGTTCAGCGGCTTCGCCGAAGGTGGCGAAGAGGGCACCGCCCAGCAGGAAGAGCTGGATCTTCTCGGCGGGGAAGGCACGCGAGAGGCTGATGAGCTGCTCGCAGAAGAAGCGGGGCAGGATCACCGGCGTGTCGCCGGGGAGGCGGATCTCGCTGCTGGTCTGATAGCGGCTGATCGTGAAGTTGTCCGTGCTGAAGAGGAGGGCTTCGCCGTTGTCGTCGCTGTCCAGGGTGACGCCCATCTGCGCGGGGTGCGTGGGGTCGTTGTTAACGCTCATGAGGCATCGCTCAATGCCCTTGAGGATGCTTGCATCAATCGTGATGGGGGCATCCTTCTTTGCGTTGACCTCAGGCGGCTGGTAGGGGAAGTCCTTGAGCTTGAGGGTGGGGAGCTTGACTTTGGCGCCGCGCCCGCTCGACATCACCAGTTCTTCGTTGGGTCCGGTCTGGAGAGCGATCTCGTCGCCGCCGAAACTGCCAAGGCCTCGGATGAGCAGGTCACCGGGAACGCAGCGCCCCACGTCAGCTTTGCAGCGCACCGAGATGGCCGAGATGTCGTTGTAGGCCGTCGCGTATTCGCCGTCGAAGCTGATGTGCGTCAGCGCTGGGATGTAGGCCGCCGTGGCCAGGGCTGGGCGCACGAGGTTGGCTGTCTTCAGGATGAGTTCGCGTTTGATGGTGGGCATGGCTTTTCCTTTCAGTTGTAAGCGGCTTCGAGATAGCGGAGAGCTGGGTCCAGGCCGGTGACGATCACCGTGGCGTGGTACTGCAGCCACAGGCTGAGATCCTTGTCGTACTGCATGGAGGCATTGACGACGATGATGGGCTTGTGCTGCTCCCAGGCGAAGAGGATCTCCATGCTCGTTCCCACGCTGGGGAAGGCGTAGTAAACGATGACCGCCGAGGCTTCGAGAATGTCCGCCTTGTCGGCCTCCACGACTTCTTTGGCAACGCCCGGCTCGTGCATGCGACCGCGGGCATCACGGCGCATGGGATCGATCACGCCGCCGCTCCACTTGGCGGTGACATACTTGCGCCAGTTGTTGCACTCGGCGTCGCTAAGCCCATGAATGGGGCCGCAGAGATAGAGCTTCTTGTTCACTTGGTTTCCTTCACGGGTGGGATGATGTTCTGCGGGCTCTGCCGCGCATGACTCTGTGGATCGACGTAGAAAAAGAATGAAACGAGAACGTGGGGGAAGACGTGGGCGCTCTGGGTGTAGCCGTTGGTCCTGCTTGCAAGGTGGCTGGCATCAAGCCCGGCGAGGAAGATCTTCATCGTCACCCTCCAAGGTCTCCCGAAGATTGCGCCCCAGGTTCAAGAGGCCTGCGAACTCTTCAACGGCGCGAGCGTCACGGTTGATGATTGGGGCATAGGCTCCTGAGGGGACTTCAATAGCCATGGCTTGCCGTTGGCTCTTGACGTACTCCACGAAGCTCACGAGCACGCGGTCGACTTCAGCCGCTCTTACTGCGGCTCCCCACCCGCTTGAGTGCCACGAGTTCGCTGCTCCGACTACCAGAAAGACTTTCATATATGGGGAGGCGCTGGAGGCCTGTTAAGCAGATAAAACTATAGAGGGTGTGTTTGTGCTCTGCCATCCGCAACGCTTTCTCATAGCCATCATTTTCGCTGGCATAGTTCGCGTTGCCTGATGCAAGGTAGACGCGCATCAGCTTGCCGCCTTGACGGTTGGGGTGTGGCGCAGGGCTATACGGGTTATGGCCGCCTTGAGCCGCTGTTTGCGTTGGGGCTTGGTCTCCTTAAGCACGGCCACTCGCAGGACGCGCACGTGCTCGCGTGCACCTGGAGGCAGTTCGCTCAGATCCATCCCGAAGAGAAGACCCAAATCGAAAACACCGCTGGGCTGGAGGTTCGTGGTCACTTTCACGACCGCGCTGATCTTGGCAGGCTTCTGCTGCCCAACCAGCTCTTCTTTGCTCAGTCCCGCAGCCTCGGCAATGCGGCCTATTTGTTTGTCCATGACGCCGAAGAACTCCTCAGCTTGGGCCGTATCTTCTTCACCGGTTCCGAAGGCTTCGCGTGTCTTCTCTTCTTCAGCCTTATCAGCGTCGTATGCGGCCCAATAGGCTTTTGCCTGCCAGGAACTGGCATCACGGGGGAAGGGGACTTTTGCGGCGCCTGTGCGGGCGTGGAGGCGGCCCAGCTTTTCATAGTCGGCCTTACAGCGCTTCGCAAGGGGGCTGACGTTTCCTTTTGCCATGGTGGTCTCCTTACCAGAGGCTTTGCTTACGGATGCCATCGGGCTTGAATCCCGAGGCGGCTTTGGTTTCGCTGACCATCTTGAAGAAGGTCACATTGCACACGGCGCGGTGGTAGTAGTGCTCGCTGACCTCCGCATAGGTCTTGCCGCACACCGCCAGCCATCGATCAACGATGCTGCGCATGGCTGGGCTCAGCTGAGTGGTGCCCTTCTGATTGGACACAGCCACGGTCATCGGAGTTTCGTTGAAGACGAACTCACCGCCACGCATTGCAGGCAAGAGGATGCCACCATTGGCCGTGGCCTGGATCCAGCTCGTGCTGTCTACGCTATACCAGGGATAGCGAAAGATCAGAGAGACAGACGTCATGCCAAAGCCGTGCGTCTTGATCTGCGGCTTTCCGTCGGCATCGGTGATGCGCTTGAAGAGGCGATCCAGCCAATACTTGCGCATCGCTCCAGGAACGCCCACGAGGCCTCCAATGCCGACATAGTCGCAGCCGTAGTCCAGCATGCGCTGGAAGAAGGCGTAGTCCTCTCCGTAGTGATAGACGGGAAGGGGATCGAGGCCCTCAGCCTTCATGTAGAGGTAGTTCTTCCACGTCTCCTCTGCGGCTTGTTGGCGCTCGCGCTCCGTGGCCGCTTTCCCTGGTGATCCAGGGATCACGTCAAGGCAGGCGTAGACCTCGATGTGCTCGATGTTGGCCTTGATGAATGCGATGTACTCGTCGATGTCAATGGCCGTGCCTCGACTCCATGCCGAGTAGGCCCCGGAGTCGAGGAAGAAAGAAAACTCGGAGGGATCAATCATGCTCGTGCCCAGAGAGAGAGAGAGAGGTAATGGAAAGAGAGAAGCGTGCGCGGATGGTCGCCCTCCAGGCGAGCCTTGAAGGCCCAAGTGCTGTTATCTCCCCCGGCCATCCACGTGTTCATTTCAGCCCTTCACAAAGGCCATGAACTCGGCGCGGGCCTCGGCCTTGTCCTTGATGGCACCGCGGAGCGCGGAGGTGATCGTGGAGGAGCCTTGCTTCTTGATGCCGCGCGAGCACATGCAAAAGTGGCGGGCTTCAACGACGACGCCCACGCCCACGGGGTTCAGGTGCTCCACCAGCGCATTGGCAATGTCGTTAGTTAGGCGCTCTTGCACCTGCAGGCGATGGGCGAAGATGTCGGCAAGGCGAGCGAGCTTCGAGAGGCCCACGATTTTGCCGTTGGGGATGTAGGCGATGTGCGCCACGCCGAAGAAGGGCGCCATGTGATGCTCGCAGTGGCTGTAGATCTCGATGTCCTTGACCACCACCATCTCATCCACGCCCTCAGCGCCATCCTCGAACGTCTTGAGGATCTCACCGGGATCCTGGCTGTAGCCGCTCGTCCACTCGGCCCAGGCTTTGGCAACGCGCATCGGCGTCTCACGCAAGCCTGGGCGCGTGGGATCCTCGCCAATGGCCCGCAAGAGGCCTTCCGTGGCGTAGGCGGCGCTGTCGATGGCACCACCCACCATGGGCTGGAAACGCTTGTAGGGGCCCTTGCTTTCAGCCATTGCTCTTCACCCCTTCCTTCGACCAGCTCAGGCTGGTCGCGATGTGAGCGTCGATGGCGCGCATCACGCCGTGGGGCACGCGCTCGTAGTTCTTCGTGGTGGGGCGTGGCATGGCTCCCTCCATCACGGCACGCAAGATAAGGGGGTCCGGGTAGCCAGCCTCTTCAAAGCCATGGGCACGCAGCACCGTGGCGTGATCCTTGCCCAGGGGCGGATACTGGCCGTCGTAGGCCGTGTGGCTGAAGGCAAGCCAGGCGAATTGCTCGGCACCACCGATGTTCAACAGATGCTTGATGCTTTGCGCCTTGCTCAGGAACATGAGCGGCGTGATGATGTCGATGTAGCCATCGTCACCGCCGCTGAAGCCCAAGGCCTCGTTGATGGCCGCCTGCTGGGCGCTAATGAAGTCATAGCGGCAGTCCGGGTAGTTGGCGTTGTCGGCCTCGCACACGCCGGTCATGATCGCCTTGGCCCCCATCACCACGGCGCGATTCGCGGCGAGGGTTAGAAAGAGGGCGTTGCGCATCGGCACGAAGGTCTTCTCCACGCGGTCGCCGATGATGGCGGCCATGCTGTCGTGGTCCGCGTATTGCTCGAGTTCTTGGCTGCTATCCGTGAGCGGGCTCGTGCCTTTGAGGATGGCGCCGACTTCGAGGAACTCATGGCTGTCGACGCCGGCAAGCCGTCCGATCTGGTAGGCGGCGTCGATTTCGCGGCGGTGGCGCTGGCCGTAGTCGAAGGTGAGGGCATGGACTTCGTCGACCTGCCCGGTGGCCTTCATCTGCATGGCGATGGCAAGGCAGGTGGTCGAGTCTTGGCCGCCACTGAGGACGACGAGGATTTTGGTGCTCATTCTGGAAACTCCTTGATGGGGAAATGAAAAAGGGCCCAGGCATATATACCGGGGCCCTTCGAGTCAACGGCCGAAGCCGCGGCTTACTTCAGGCGCTTCGCTGCCTTCAGGATGGCGATGAACTTCATCGATTCCTTGTAGTTCAGGTTCAGCGTATTCTCCTTGAAGTCGATGCCTTCCTTCTTGAGCTGCTTGCCGATGGCTTCTTCGGTGATGTCGAGGTCTTCGGCGATCAGCTCGCGGATACGCTGACCGATGCTCACGCCTTCCTTGTTGCTGGAGCGGGTGCGCGCGCCTTCTTCCTTGGGTTCTTCCTTTTCCTTGGTCGAGGTGCGGCCACGGCGCGGGGCTTCGTCGCCGTCTTCTTCCTTCTTCACGGTCTTGGTGACGCCATCGGGCAGCAGGCTTTCCAGGCGCTCCTTCTCGAAGTCCCAGACGTCGTCACCGTCGTCGATGCTCACCATGTCGTCGCTGATCTTCTCGACCACGCCCTTGATGGTCTTGCCGCGCTTGGTGACGGCCACGACCTTGTCGCCCTTCTTGATCTCGGGCACGGCCGGTTCGTCTTCTTCTTCGGCCTTGCGGCGCGAACGACGCGGCTGGTCTTCTTCGACGTCGCCGTTCTTCTTGGTGATCGACTGCAGCGTGGCGCGCGTGTATTCGTATTCTTCGCCGTCGCCGTTGTCCTTGATGACAAGCATCTTGGCGTCCTGCTCGACGATCGTGCCCACGCGTTCCTTGCCCTTGGCGTTCACCACGGTGACTTCGTCGCCCACCTTGAGCATCAGCTCTTCGCTGCCCTTGTCGTCTTCTTCTTCTTCGGCCTTGCGGCGCGAGCGGCGGGGAGCTTCCTCCTCTTCCTTCTCCTTTTCCAGGTCGGGGAAGTCGACGATGGGCTCCTTCTTGTTCTTCGCCTTGGCGGCGGCGTTGTACCAGTCCTGGGCTTCGACGCTGAGGGCGTCCCACTCGGGATCCTTGAGGCTGGCAATGCCCTTCAGGAGTTCGATGAAGTAAGCCTGCAGGTCTTCACCGGTCTTGAATTTGATGCCTGCGGCCTTGCTGAGTTCGGAATAGATTGCGCTCTTCATTTGCTGTGTGCTCCGTTAGTTAAAGCGGGTTGGGTAGCCAAAATGGCTGTGGAAATATACGGGGGAATTTTGCTGTGTCTCTCTATTTCGTGAAGTGATCCTCCACAAGAGCGAGCACGTCGAGATTCTCGTCCAGGCCCAACAAACGGCAGATGCGGCGGCTACCGTCCGTTTTGCGGCGGCCCTTGGCGCTCCAGCCACGTAGCGCGAGATCCAGGATCTCCTGGGGAGCAGACAGAAAGAGATTGATGACTGCCTGCACTTCCTTGGGCGCCTGACGTATCGCCACGCCGAGGGCGCCTTCGTTGTCCAGCTCGCCCACGGTGTCGACTTCATAGTCTGAGTCCTCGGAGCGCGCAAGTAGGGGCACCATGGCGCGCAGCTTCGTGTCGTCGTTCGCGAGGTCTGTGAGCTTGTTGTGCCATGCCATCTTGAACAGCGCCATGAACTGGGGGGCTTCCACGCCTGGGTACTTGTGTGCCACGCGCAAGAAGGCGCAGCGGGCCTCCTGAAGAGCATCATCCATCGTACACGAGGCCTCGATACGCCAGAAGTTGGTCTTCAGCGAATTGACAACGAATCCCTCAATGGGGCCTTTGAAGATGGGTTCATACGAGTTGGACACGGCTTCTCCTTGGCTGGGGTTGGTCTTCAATGACAACGCGGGGGCGCTTTTTGGGCTGGGGCTCTTCTTCGACGACAAGAGCTTCGCGCTGACGGCGCACAAGCGGCGTGGGCTTGGGGATGTCATCTCCGGCCTGTAGCATTCTCAAGAGCTTCGGAATGTCGACGCTCATGATGTCGCGCACAGCCGGGGCCACCCACTTGTCGACGCCATCGGTGACGCCGACGGCTTCCCATTCACCGGGGATGAGGTAGAGGCGCACGTCGCGATTGCGGCAGTTGTCGTGCGCATAGGCGAGCAAGCGGCATCCCGCGAAGTCGCTGTTCATGTATGTCTTCCAATTAGCCATGGGCTCTCCTAAAGGGCTTGCGCCCATTCTTCTACTTCATCGGCGGACAGCTCGCCCCCATCCTTGCGCTTGAAGGGCACAGGGGCGATCTTTACGTTGGGGAGGAATGCAAGCTCTTGCTGCATCCTGAGGGAATCCATCACAGCCAGCTTGTTGGCATTGTCCATCATCACGACTATCCGCTCGAAGCGGTCGGCAGCCTCCTGCAGGAGAAAGGCCTGAGCATCCTGCAAGGAGTTCGTTGAGAGGCCCATAGAGCGCACACCGAAGCGCCGCCCATAGAAGTCCACCTTCAAGGCATCAAAGGGGCCTTCCTGAAGGATCAAAGCCTTGCCGCCTGCGCTCACGCAGTCGTGGTTGTAGAGTGTGAGCTTGGGCGGCAGCACGCTCTCCTCAATCTCCAGATCGCGGTAGCGGATGTAGGACTTGCCGATGGCGCGCCCCGTCCAGGTCACGAGCTGGGCATCGAGGTAGTAGGGCAAGATGATGCGGTCACGCCAGGCTTCATTCACGCCAGCGCAGATGCCGTAGAGGCGGCCCAGGAGATCGACGTCCCCAGGTCGATTGAAGCCGCGGTCCTCCACGAGGTACTCGTGATGGCGTCTTGTTCGCCCACGTGCCTCGATCACCTGGAACTCCGGGTCCAGATGCAGGCGACGTCGTTGGACCTCCTCCTTGCGGCCTGTGCCCCCCATGCGCCCCATGAAGGCGGCGGCGATGGCGTCGAAGCCTTCGGGGTCTACGTAGTCATCGCCAAGCCCCGCAATCTCCCTGGCCATGCCGTATGGCACGCCAAGGAGCTTCATGATGAGGCGCAGAGGGCTCTTGCCGCTGTGCTGCTTGCGGTTGCGCCAGCAGGAATACCAACCTGTCTCGCGGCTCAGGCCCATGTGCATGGAAGGATCCGCGCTGCCGCAGAAGGGGCAGCGAATGCCTATCTCGCCCCGCTTTATGTTGGGTCCGCTCTCGGCGTAAGGGATGCGCCGCTCACGGAGCAGCTTCTCCCAATCGAAGACGCGCGCCACGATCAGCGCTTGAAGGAGGCGAGGAAAGCCGCGATGGCCTTTTTAATGGCAAGCTGCCCGAGCTGCCGCTGTTCAGCCAGCAGGCGCAAGCGCTCAGCATAGAGGCGCTGAACAAGCCAGCTCTTCCCCTCCGGGCGTGTGAGCAGCGCCGACACGAGGGCGAATTTGCGGCGATAAGGGGTACTCGGCAATTCCTGAAGCTCGGGCTTGCTTTCGCTGAGGCGCCCTGTCGGACTGGGTTTGGACATGTGGATGCTCCTAGAGATGTCGAGATTATATAAAGATTCACCTCTCGTGGGCGGCCGTCAGGAAGAATTTTTTCTGTGGCAGCCGGCCGTTGACGACGCGCTCATGGCAGTCGATCCCCGCCGCTATGTTGTCAAGCAGGCCCTGATCCAGGCTCTTGTCCATGATGAGGTCGATGATGAAGGATCGGCGCTCCTGGCCGGATCGGTGCACGCGCTTCTCGGCCTGCTTGCGCACGCTGGGGCTCGTGGGCGTCTCATAGAAGGCGAGGTGATGGGCGACCTCTTGTAGGCCGTCTGTGCCCGTGCCACCGGCAATGGTGTTCATCACCAGGACCTTGACGCTGGGATCGGTCATGAAGCGCTTCATGAGGGTTGAACGATCTTTGGTGCCCCCGTAGAGCCACTCGACCTTGTTGCCCTCCTTCTTGAGGCGCTCCACGATCATCTTGCCCGTTTCCGTGTAGTCGTGGCAGATGATGATCTTCTTGCGGCCCAGCTCATTGACGATGGACACGAGGCCCTCCAGCTTCGGGTTGTGTGCGAAGCGCAGCACGTGGTCGCCAAGGTTGTCCTTCCACGCCAGGTAGCCGCTGCTGATTTGCCGCATGCGCGTCCACTGGGCATCAAGATCGCTGAGCACGCCACCGGCATTGATGAGGCCCTCGAGTGCTCGCAAGTAATGCTCACGCTGCTCGTCCCCCATGTCGTAGATCTTGCGCAGGGGCACGCGTTTGGGGAGATCGCTGACTTCGTAATCCTCGTAGCGAATGCTGCGGTGCTGCAGCATTCGGTGCAGATCGTGGTCCATCCGCTTGTTGTAGCGGTACAAGGCGCCCTTCCACTTGTCTTGCTTCTCCGTGAAGAAGGCGGCGCGGAAGATGCCGAGATTGGGGCCGAAGGTCTCGCCCTGGTCGACGAGGTAGAACTGGCTCCAGAGATCCTCCACGTCGGCGCCGAAGAGCGTCCCCGTGGCGGCGTAGACATAGTCAGCGCGGCGCGCGAGCTTGCGCATGATGCCGTACTGCAGGTTGTCGTGATTGCTCAGCGTATGGCTCTCGTCGGGCGCCACGAAGTTGTAGAGCTTCTGCACTTGCCGCACAAGGCTCTCATCGCGCTCCAGGCCACCACCCTTTTTCTTCTTGCTCAGAGCCAGGCGCAAGCCCGCATAGTCGATGATGCTCAACTCGCCGATGGGATTGAGCAAGCGGTGGCGCTTCTCTTCGATGTCGGAGACGTCAATGCGATTAGGTTCAAGGTTCGAGTGCTGGTCGGCGGCGCGCACCCAGCTGTCGATATTGATGATGCGCGGCACCGTGACGAGGGCGCGCTCCACCCTCTTCTCCCTGATGAGCTGCGTCAGCACGTCAAGCAGGATCTTAGTCTTGCCAGTGCCCATGTCCAGCAGCAAGAGGAAGCGCGGCTCGATGAGGCAAATGTAGAAGCACACGAGCTGGTGCAGCCAGGGCACCGTCTTGAAGCGAGGCCGCACCTTGAGATAGGAAAGCTCCCGCTCGATCTTCTCCAGCGGGAGCTTCTTCATCCACAGGTAGCTATTGAAGTCGCGCTCCAAGTACTCGGCGACGGCACGGCGGCTAATCAGCATATGAGGCCCACGATCATTCCTCCTCGTCGTCATCGCTGCGCTTGCGGCGCCGGCCGTTGCGCTCACCGCGGTCCTTCATCATCTCCCAGTAGTCGATGCTGAGGCGCACGCTGTCAAGGCAGAATTGACCGATGGCATAGGCCTGCGTAATGAGGGCCGTCATCTTGCCCTCTTCATTGCGCACCTTCTCCACGAAGAGGCGCGCCAGGCCCAGGGCATACTCCGCCGCGGTCTGGCTCAACGTGAGCAGCACGTCCGCCGTGGCAAGCTTGCTGATGTCCTCGGCCACCATGTCGCCGGTCACCGTGGTCGCCTTCTCGCTCTCCCGGTTGCCCTGCGTCACCGTGATCATGGCGGCATTCCTGTCATTGCCGATGCCGCGCAGCTCCTCCACGATGCGGCCCACTTCATCGCGCTTCTGTGCCTTGGCATCCATGGCGAAGAGGTCGGGATAGTCGATGATGACGGCATCGGGCGTGAAGTTCTCGAAGCGCTGCAGACCGTCCAGGTAGGCGTTGAGCATGGGGATCGTCAGGCGCTTCGTGGAGAAGGCCTTGATGACGAGGCGCTTGCGCTTCATGAACTGGCTCTTGGCCTTGCGCATGAGGAAGGCGCGGATGTCCTCGTCCTTCATGCTGGGCCGCTCGATCTTCTCTTCGATGAAGCTCTGGAGATCGCCGTCGCGGTCCTTGCTGAAGCGGGTCACGAGGACGCTGCCTTCACGGCGGCTGATGGAGAAGAGGCTCTGCAGCATCCGTGCTGCGTAGCGGCGCTCGCTCATCTCCAAGGTGACGATCAGCACGCTCCAGCGGCTCTTCAGCGCTTGCTTGGCGCAATGCGTGAGGAACCACGACTTGCCTTTGCCACGCGGGGCCATGAGCATGTAAAGCTCTTTGCGCCTGGGGATGATTCCCCGCTCATCGAGCATCGGAATCCCCATGTCGAAGCCCTCCTCCTCTGGATCGTCGAGGATGGCGCCAAGGTCGTCCACGTTATCCAGGCGCAGGCCCGGCTCAAAAGCCACGGCCTGCGTGTTGAGGCTCTTCTGCATGGCCAGCTCGGCATCGTCGATGCGGCCGTCGTTCACGGCTTCGATGGCTTCAGCCAAGCCGGATTTGATGTTCTGCTGCCGCACGAACTTGTGCAGCTGCTGAACCACGTAGGCGCCGTTGACGCCATCCTTGCTCAAGAAGAGGTTGTCGAGCAGCCGCTTGTAGGTCGAAGCCTTGCGGGCGTCGTCGCCCATGAGGATGGACTCGAGGTGGTCGGGGAGGTGCTCCTTGATGGGCTCCCCGTATTGCTCGATGTAGTCCATGGCATGGCCTGCGACTTCGCGGAAGACCGTGCTCTCAAAGAGCTTGGGGCTCACCGTCGCGCAGACCAGCTTACAGAATTTGTCGTCGAAGCAAAGCACGGACAGGATGTTCTCCTGTAGCGTGCCGCTGAGTCTCTCGTCGTTGTCCATTTTTAGGGAAGCTCTTCAATGAGTTTTGCTTGGCCGCGCAAGAGGCGGGCCTTGCTGGCGTATTCAATGGCTTGCGTGCGATTCTTCACGGCCTGGAACCAACGCTCCTTGGCGCGGGCCTCGAACTCTTGTTGTTGCTGGGCCGCCATCTGCTCGAAGTCCTCGGCGTTCTTGATAAGCACGCTGATGGCTTGCTTGCGGCCTAGTCGGATGCCCTCCGTGTGGGAGTAGCGGGGCGTCTCTGGCATGTGGTCACCTCTGAAGTAGTTACCCCTATCTATACTGTAGAAGCTGCTCAAAGGCGTTTACCATCGCACTGGTCGTGTCGATGTCGTATCGCGCGAGGCTTCTGACGAGTCGCCGCGAGTTGAATTGCTGGGCGTCGTGCTGGGGGAGGCGCTCCCCTCTGGGGAAGCTGGCATGCGGGAGCTTTATAAGCTGGAGGTTGCGGTCGATGATGTGGCCGTGGCTGTCGCGGTACTTGCGCATGAGGGAAGCGTCAGCGAGGGCCTTGAGCGCAGTCTTGATGCCAACGCCCTGGATGCCCTCGATGTCGTTGTGCGTGCCCGTGAGCGCCGTCGCCATCATGTATTGCTGCGGCGTGATACCCAGCTCCTTGGCCAGGCGCTTGCCATTCCAGAGCTTCATCATGCCGTCGTTATAAAGATGGAAGTTCTCCTTGTCGAAGAGCTGGTAGAGGTCGCTGTCGTTGGACTGCGCATAGATGGCGTCAAAGCGATGCTCATAGATGTCGACGGCGTGGGCAATGAGGTCGTCACTCTCGAAACCTTTGACGCTCCACGTGTTGATGCCGCACTCATAGAGCGTGTCGAGGATCATCTCCATGCTGACCTTGTGGTTCTCCTTCAGCACGGGATCCGCGGTCCGCGCCCGAAAGATCTTATAGTCGGGATACTCCTCGCTTCGGACGTAGGGCTTGCTGTCCTCGCAGATGGCGACGTGTGTGGCCCTTGTCTCACGCACAGCAGCGGCGAAGCTCATGAAGAAGCCGTAGAGGCCACCCGTGAAGATGCGGCGGCTTGTGAGCTTGGCGTTGGCCGCGCTCGCCCTGTAGCTCTGGTAGCTCAGGTCAACGCAGAGCAGAACTTTCTTCATGATGCTTCCTTCGGGAGGATCTTCTCAATCTCGACGGCGAGGGCACGCATCGAGCGATTGGCTTTGTTGCCGAAGGGCCGGTAGATGTCGTCCCCTGTGGAGATGGGGCGGTCCGACTTAGCGCAACGCGCTGCCTTCCTGGCCTTGCCATGCACCCAGAGCTGCCGCGTGAAGACTTCTCCGAAGTAGCTGCTCTCGACTTCAAGCAGCTCTTCGGTGACGCGTCTTGCAGAGATGATGCCGCTCATGGCTTGACAATAGGCCGCACAACGCAGCGGCAGTTCCAATGCTGCAGCGCCATGGGGCCGGTGACTAGCTGCTTCTCATGGGCAAGAGGCTGCTCTCGCCAAAGCTCCTCCCCTGTGCCATCGCCCTTGATGGGCAAGAGTCTGTGAGGCGCAAACGCCGGAACTAAGAAATAGCCCCCACCGATCTCATAGGGTTCGCTGCTAGTCACGAAGTGATCAGGATACTGGGCCACAAGGATGGGCCGGCTGGCCTCTTTGAAGGTCCAGGTGCCGCGCACGCCACCCGGCTCCCGCCGAGTCAAGCTGCCCCAGGTTCCGCTGACTTCGTAATCTACGAGCGTGATGAGAACCCCAATGTTGCGCTCATAGCCACGGGCCTCACTGATGACCACACAGACGGCCCCTGGCTCCAGTTTGCCGCCCTTCATCACGGCACCTGAATGAGCTTGTGCATCTGCAGACTCAAGCGGTAGCCGTGCTTCAGGCACAGATCCCGTGCGAGTTCCAGATTCACCTTGTTCAGCTCAGCGTCGTAGTCGTCGCAAGGCGAGAGCCACACGGTGCCGTAGTCATCGCAAGCGCCTCTGTCCCAGGGCCGGTAGAGGCGGCTGGGCTTGCCAAGCGTAGCGACCTGCGTGCCGCGGTTGGGGAGCCCGTCTTCGACATCGACTTCGCCACCACGGATGATGTATTTCCAGTGCGCGCAGGATTCAGAGATGAGGCGGTGCACTTGGGGCGTCTTGGGGCTGCACACAAGCTGAACGTCGCCGGATTCAATGAACTCGGCGAGGCCCGGCTGCCAGAGAGTACCAGCCGTCTCGACCTGGATGAGATCCGTGCCGCCCTTGAGGAGAACGCGGGCAAGCCCCGACCAATCTTGCCGCATGGGCTCGCCGCCCGTGATGACTACGAGTTCGCGCTGCTTCGGCGTGGTGGTATCGAAAATGCGTTCGAGCAGATCCACGACGGTCTCGGGCATGTCGGCTTTGCTCTCGAATTGCGTGTCGCAGAAATGACAGGCGAGATTGCAGCCGGCGAGGCGGATGAAGAGGGCCGGGCGCCCGGCTTGCGGGCCCTCGCCTTGGATCGTGTAGAAGATGTCCTCCACGGCGAGATTGAGGGGGTCGCGGAGGATGCCGCGAATGGGGTTTTTGCCGAACATGTTGCTCCTCGGGGTTGATGGTGGCGCTCAATTATACTGAGCTGTCGAATCTTTATCAGAACCTTATATAATCTCGACGCGTATCAACCATCTGAAAGGACGCAATCATGACCACCCGCAACACCATCACCACCAAAGCCGTGCAGCAGGCCTTCGACGTCAGCCACATGACCATCCATGCCTGGCGCAAGGGCAGCCCGAGCAAAGAACCGCTCCCCGTCGTCGAAACGGACAGCCGGGCCGTGCTCTTCAAGCCCGCTGAAGTGAAGCGCTGGGCAAAGGCGCACAAGATCGACATCGTCGATGCCGCCGCCCTCGTTCCCGGTGCCGAACACGCGACGAAGCCCGGCCCGAAAACGAAGCCTGTGGTGAAGAAGTCGGCGCTGCGCACGAAGCAAGTGAGCAAGCCTTCTCCGCGAAAGCTGGCCAAGATCATTGCCCGCGCCAAGAAGCCGCTGCCACGTCCGGGCGAGGCTGGCTACGTGGCGCCGATCTCCAAGGGTGTCGATGCCGCACGTCGGAATCGTCCGGCCTCTTCTGTGCGCTCGGCTTCGGCCTGACAAGGAGAGCTACGTGAACAAGCGCGTTAGCTTCGCAAGGCCTGCCCGCACTAAAGCTAGTGAGGCTACCGCGGTTGCCACCAAAGGCTCTGGGGTGGGAGGTAGGGGGGTGGCCCCCCTAAAGGGGGTCAACCACCCCCCTCCCACCATCCCGCCTCAGCCCGACACAAAAAATGAAATGAATGAAGAGGAGCGGCTCACGTGG
>Ga0247823_10000077_pt1 | contig 72291 bp, 51 predicted proteins | sample 13C_PalmiticAcid_2_FD_192426 | JGI IMG/M metagenome (GOLD analysis project Ga0247823, IMG submission 192426) | Soil microbial communities from agricultural site in Penn Yan, New York, United States - 13C_PalmiticAcid_Day30 | ecosystem: Environmental > Terrestrial > Soil > Agricultural land... | reverse complement strand
GTTGTCGCGCTGCTGGTTGATCTTCCAGCTCACGCTGTCCCAGACCTGTTGCAGGTCGAACAGGCTGGCCGAGAACACGGCCTTGGTGTCGCGCCAGACCTGCAGCTGGCCCTTGCCGGCGTCCATCGCGGACGAGGCCGGGCGGGTCTTGCCGACGAAGTGGCTGTGCTTGGACAGGCCGTGCTCGCGCAGGGTCTGCATCACGGCGTTGCGGTCTTCGGTGCGCACCTGCAGCAGCACGCCCAGCTCTTCGCTGAACAGGGCCTTGAGCGTGAGCTCCTCGCGGCGCGCGCTGACCTGGCCGGCCCAGTTCTTGGCGTCGCCCATCTCGGCGCGGCTGTCGCTGATGCCGTCGCCCTCGGTCACGAGCAGGTCCACGTTGAGCGCCACGCCCACATGGCCGGCGAAGGCCATTTCGGCAGCCGCCGCCAGCAGGCCGCCGTCGCTGCGGTCGTGGTAGGCCAGGATCTGGCCTTGGGCCCGCAGCGCGTTCACCGCGTTGACCAGGCTCACCAGGTCCTTGGCGTCGTCCAGATCGGGCACCTCGCCCCCGCCCTGCCCCAGCACCTGGGCCAGTACGGAGCCGCCCATGCGGTGGCGGCCCTTGCCGAGGTCGATCAGGACCAGGGTGGTGTCGTCGAGCGCGTTGTTCAGTTGCGGCGTGAGCGTGCCGCGCACGTCGGCTAGCGTGGCGAAGGCGCTCACGATCAGGCTGACCGGCGAGGTCACCTTCTTCGTCTCGCCGCCTTCGTTCCATTGGGTGCGCATGGACAGGCTGTCCTTGCCCACGGGGATGGAAATGCCGAGCGCCGGGCAGAGCTCCAGGCCCACGGCCTTGACGGTCTCGTACAGCGCCGCGTCTTCACCCGGTTCGCCGCAGGCGGCCATCCAGTTGGCGGAGAGCTTCACGCGCGGCAGTTCGATGGGCGCGGCCAGCAGGTTGGTGATGGCCTCGGCCACCGCCATGCGGCCGGACGCGGCGGCGTCGAGCGCGGCCAGCGGCGTGCGCTCGCCCATGCTCATGGCCTCGCCGGCGAAACCCTTGAAGTCGGCCAGCGTGACGGCGCAGTCCGCCACCGGCACCTGCCAGGGGCCGACCATCTGGTCGCGGTGGCTCAGGCCGCCCACGGTGCGGTCGCCGATGGTGATGAGGAAGCGCTTGGAGGCCACCGTGGGGTGGCTCAGCACGTCGATCACGGCCTGCTGCAGGTTCACGCCGGTGAGTTCCAGCGGGGCGGCCTGGCGGCTCACGGTCTTGACGTCGCGGTGCATCTTGGGCGGTTTGCCCAGCAGCACGTTCATGGGCATGTCGACCGGGCTCTGTTGTCCCTCATCGGCCAGCACGAGCTGTCGCTCTTCGGTCGCCACGCCGATCACGGCAAACGGGCAACGCTCGCGCTCGCAGAAGGCCTGGAAGGTCGCCAGCGATTCAGGTGCGATGGCCAGCACATAGCGCTCCTGGCTCTCGTTGCACCAGATTTCCTTGGGCGCCAGGCCGCTTTCTTCCAGCGGCACGGCGCGCAGGTCGAACCGGGCGCCGCGCCCGGCGTCGTTGGTGAGTTCGGGGAAGGCGTTGGACAGGCCACCCGCGCCCACGTCGTGGATCGCCAGGATGGGGTTGTTCACGCCCTGCTGCCAGCAGTGGTTGATGACCTCCTGGGCGCGGCGTTCGATTTCGGGGTTGCCGCGCTGCACGGAGTCGAAGTCCAGCGAGGCGGCGTTGGTGCCGGTGGCCATGGAGCTGGCCGCGCTGCCGCCCATGCCGATCTTCATGCCCGGGCCGCCGAGCTGGATGAGCAGCGAGCCGGCCGGGAACTCGATCTTCTGGGTCTGGATGGCATCGATCACGCCGACGCCGCCCGCGATCATGATGGGCTTGTGGTACCCGCGCTGCACGCCGTCCACCGCCAGCTCGTACTCGCGGAAGTAGCCCAGCAGGTTGGGCCGGCCGAACTCGTTGTTGAAGGCCGCGCCGCCCAAGGGGCCCTCGGTCATGATCTGCAACGGGCTGGCGATGTGCTCGGGCTTGCCGCCCGGCTGGTCGGAGAGGCCGCCCCAGAGCTTGCCGACGGTGAAGCCGGTCAGGCCGGCCTTGGGCTTGGAGCCCCGGCCGGTGGCGCCTTCGTCGCGGATTTCGCCGCCCGCGCCGGTGGAGGCGCCGGGGAACGGGGAAATGGCGGTCGGGTGGTTGTGGGTCTCCACCTTCATCAGCACGTGGTGCGTGGCGGTCTCGGCGGCGTAGGCCGGCGAGGCGTCACCGCCGGCGCGGGCCACGAAGCGCTCGACCACGCTGCCTTCCATGATGGAGGCGTTGTCCGAGTAGGCCACCACGGTGTGCTGCGGCGCCTGCTGGTGGGTGTGGCGGATCATGCCGAAGAGGCTCTTGTCCTGCGTCAGGCCGTCGATGGTGAACTGCGCGTTGAAGATCTTGTGGCGGCAATGCTCGCTGTTGGCCTGCGCGAACATCATGAGTTCGACGTCGGTCGGGTTGCGCTTCAGGCTGTTGAAGGCGTTGACGAGGTAGTCGATCTCGTCGTCGGCCAGGGCCAGGCCCCAGTCGGCGTTGGCGCGCTCCAGCGCGGTGCGACCGCCGCCGAGCACGTCGACCTGCTCCATGGGCGCCGGGTGCAGCTCGGTGAACAGGGCCTGGGCCTGGCTGCGGTCGAGCGAGACGTTTTCCGTCATGCGGTCGTGCAGCAGATCGGCCACGGCGCGCAGTTGCTCTTCCGACAGGCTGGCCTTCTTGCCCAGCAGGCCGGACTTGAGGCCCACCCGGTACTCGACCAGGCGCTCGACCCGGTGCAGCGCCAGGCCGCAGTTGTGGGCGATGTCGGTCGCCTTGGAGGCCCAGGGCGAGACCGTGCCCAGGCGCGGCATCACCAGCAGGGCCGGCGCGCCGGCCGCTTCGAGCTGGGTGTGCGCCGGGGTGCCCGGTTCGCCGTAGGTGAGCAGCTCGCCGACGCGCTGCAGCGTGGCCGCGTCGGGCTCGCCGTCGAAGCTCGCCAGGTGCACGAAGCGGGCCGAGAGGCCGTTGATCTTGTCGGAAATGCCCGCGAGACGGGGCAGGATCTGCTGGACTTTGAAGTCGCTGACGGCGTTGCCGCCTTCAAAAAAGCGCAGGTGCAGGGACACGTTGGGAGCCTGAGGTGCGTTGACCCGCCGACGGCAGGTGGGAAAACCCGGGATTTTACCCGGCTGCCCCCATGGCCTTGGCTTTCCGAGGTGCCGCCGGACAGGGGCAGATGGGATAATCGCGCCCCATGAGCATCACCTACAAAGACGAAGCCGGCATCGCGGGCATGCGCACGGCCTGCCGCCTGGCGTCCGAAGTGCTGGACTACCTCACACCGCTGATCCAGCCGGGCGTCACCACGCTGGAGATCGACCGCCTGGCGGCCGAGTACATGAAGCAGCAGGGCACGGTCTCGGCCACGATCGGCTACCAGCCCAGCGGCTACCCGCCCTACCCGGGCCACCTGTGCACCTCGATCAACCACGTGGTCTGCCATGGCATCCCGAACGAGAAGCCGCTCAAGAAGGGCGACATCCTCAACGTCGACGTCACGGTGATCAAGGACGGCTGGTACGGTGACAACAGCCGCATGTTCCTGATCGGTGGCGAGGCCGCCTGCTCGGTGCAGGCGCGCCGGCTCACCCAGGTGACCTACGAGGCGATGTGGAAGGGCATCGTGCTGGTGCGCCCCGGCATCCGCCTGGGCGACATCGGCCACGCCATCCAGGTGTTCGCGGAAGGCAACGGCTTCTCTGTGGTGCGCGAGTTCTGCGGCCACGGCATCGGCCAGCGCTTCCACGAAGACCCGCAGGTGCTGCACTACGGCCGCCCCGGCACGCTGGACGAACTCAAGCCGGGCATGACCTTCACCATCGAGCCGATGATCAACGCCGGCAAGCGCGACATCAAGGAGATGGGCGACGGCTGGACCATCGTCACGCGCGACCGCTCGCTCTCGGCGCAATGGGAACACACCGTGCTGGTGACCGAAACCGGCTACGAGGTGCTCACCCTGTCCGCCGGCAGCCTGCCCGCACCCGCCTTCGTGACCCCGGCGCCCGCCCTTGCCTGACGCCATGGCGCTGGCGCCGGTGCCCGCCGTGCCCGAACTCGGCACCCTGCGGCAGCAATACCGCACCGACAAGGCCGCCCTGCTCGACCAGCTGGGCGTGCAGGGCTCGTCCACCCGCGGCGTGCGCAAGACCCTGCAACGCCTCTCCCGCCTGACCGACCAGACCCTGCGCGAACTCTGGTCCCTGGCGGCGTTCGAGCCGGGCTTCTCGCTGGTCGCCGTGGGCGGCTACGGGCGCGGCGAGCTGTTCCCCAGCTCCGACGTGGATGTGCTGGTGCTGCTGCCCGACGGCAGCCAGCCCGACGAAGACCCCGCGCTCAAGGCCCGCCTGGAAGGCTTCATCGGCGCCTGCTGGGACCTCGGCCTGGAGATCGGCTCGAGCGTGCGCACCATCGCCGAGTGCGTGGACGAGGCCGCCAAAGACGTGACGGTGCAGACCTCGCTGCTCGAATGCCGGCTCATCGCGGGCAGCAAGAACGCCTTCGGCACCCTGGTGAACCAGCTGGCCGAGGCCATGGACCCCAAGGCCTTCTTCGTCGCCAAGACGCTGGAAATGCGCCAGCGCCACACCAAGTTCGAGAACACCCCCTACTCGCTGGAGCCCAACTGCAAGGAGTCGCCGGGGGGCCTGCGCGACCTGCAGATCATCCTGTGGGTGGCCAAGGCCGCCGGCCTGGGCCGCAGCTGGGACGAGCTCGCCCGCAAGGGCCTGGCCACGCCCCTGGAGGCGCGCCAGATCAAGGCCAATGAGGCGCTGCTGAGCCTGATCCGGGCGCGCCTGCACCTGCTGGCCCACCGCCGCGAGGACCGGCTGGTGTTCGACTTGCAGAACGCCGTGGCCGAGTCCTTCGGCTTCAAGGCCCAGGTACCCGCCGGCGGTGGCCCCACCGCCAAGGGCACGCGCCGCGCCAGCGAAGCGCTGATGAAGCGCTACTACTGGGCGGCCAAGGCCGTGACCCAGCTCAACCAGATCCTGCTGCTCAACATCCAGGAGCGCCTGCAGAGCGACGTGGCCGGCGTGGACCGCCTGCGCCCGCTCAACGAGCGCTTCTTCGACAAGGGCGGCATGCTGGAGGTGGCGAGCGACAACCTGTACGTGCAGCAGCCGCACGCCATCCTGGAGACCTTCCACCTCTACCAGACCACGGTGGGCATCAAGGGCCTGTCGGCGCGCACCCTGCGCGCGCTGTACAACGCCCGCCCGGTGATGAACGCGCGCTTTCGCGCCGACCCGGTCAACCGCGCGCAGTTCCTGCAGATCCTGAAGGAGCCCGAGGGCATCACGCACGCCATGCGGCTGATGAACCAGACCTCGGTGCTCGGGCGCTACCTCTGGGTGTTCCGCCACATCGTCGGGCAGATGCAGCACGACCTGTTCCACGTCTACACGGTGGACCAGCACATCCTGATGGTGCTGCGCAACGTGCGCCGCTTCTTCATCGCCGAGCACTCGCACGAGTACCCGTTCTGCTCTCAGCTGGCGGCCGGCTGGGACAAGCCCTGGATCCTGTATATCGCGGCGCTTTTCCACGACATCGCCAAGGGCCGGGGTGGCGACCATTCCGACCTGGGTGCGCGCGACGTGCGCACCTTCTGCCACCAGCACGGCATCGACCGCGAGGACACGAAGCTGATCCAGTACCTGGTGTCCGAGCACCTCACGATGAGCCGCATGGCCCAGAAGGAGGACCTGAGCGACCCCGACGTGATCGCCGCCTTCGCCAAGCGGGTGGGCAACGAGCGCTACCTCACGGCGCTGTACCTGCTGACGGTGGCCGACATCCGGGGCACCAGCCCCAAGGTGTGGAACGCCTGGAAGGGCAAGCTGCTGGAAGACCTTTACCGCTACACGCTGCGCGCGCTGGGGGGCCGGGCGCCCGATCCGGGTGCGGTGATCGAGGGCCGCAAGCGCGAGGCGCTGTCCATGCTGGCCCTGCACGCCCTGCCCCACCAGGCGCACAAGGCGCTGTGGGACACCCTGGACGTGAGCTATTTCATGCGCCACCAGGCCGACGAGATCGCCTGGCACACGCGGGTGCTCTCGCGCCAGATCGCGCAGGCGGCGGGCAAGCCGGCGGTGAAGACGGCCGAAGGAGCCGAAGCCCCGATCGACAACTGCATCGTGCGCGCGCGCATCTCGCCCGAGGGCGAGGGCCTGCAGGTGCTGGTGTACGCGCCCGACCAGCCGGACCTGTTCGTGCGCATCTGCGGCTATTTCGACAGTTCGCACTTCAGCATTCTCGATGCGCGGGTGCACACCACGCTGACCGGCCACGCGCTGGACACCTTCCAGGTGGTGGCGCCCACGATGTCGGAGCACTACCGCGAGCTGATCGCGATGGTGGAGAACAACCTGGCGCAGACGATCGACGAACGCGGTCCTTTGCCCACGCCGGCGAAGGGCCGGCTCTCGCGGCGGGTGAAGAGTTTCCCGATCACGCCGCGCGTGGATCTGCGACCCGACGAGAAGGCGCAGCGCTGGCTGCTCTCGATCTCGGCGAGCGACCGCGCCGGCCTGCTTTACGGCATCACGCGGGTGCTGGCGCACTACGACATCAGCGTGCAGCTCGCCAAGGTGACCACCCTGGGGGAACGGGTGGAAGACACCTTCCTTATCAGTGGCGCCCAGCTGCAGATGAACAAGCGCCAGATCGAGTTGGAGACGGAGCTTTTGGAGACACTGGAGGGCTGAGGTTTTCCGCTGCCTGCGAGGGCGGGTGCTCTGCTCCGCGGGTGTCCCCCGGCGGCTGGTGCCGCCTCCTCCTTTACCCCGCTGCGCAGAACACCCACCCTCACAGGCTCGGAAGCTCGGTTGGCACGCCACCGGCAACGGCAGATCGAACTGGAGACGGCACTCCTGGAAACGCTGGGGGTGAGTTTTTCGCTGCCTGCGTGTGTGGGTGCTCTGCTCCGCGGGTGTCCCCCGGCGGCTGGCGCCTCCTCCTCCTTTACCCCGCTGCGCAGAACACCCACCCTCGCAGGCTCGGAAACACTGTTGGCACGCCACCCCCTGCAGACCGACGCGTCGGCAGGATCAGGAGGGTGGCGGTGTGCTCAGCGCAGCGAAGTAAAGGAGGAGACCCGGCGAAGCCGGGTCGGGGGACATTCGCGGAGCTGAGCGCACCGCTGCCCTCCTGATCCCCCAGACCAACTAGGCGCGAAGGGTTCCCGCCTCAACATGCCCATCCACGGGTTTGCGCCGGAACAGCCCGGCGAACCACAGCGACACATCGTCCACGATGGTGAACACCGCCGGAATCACCAGCAGACTCAGGAACGTCGACGTGATCAGGCCGCCGATCACCGCCACCGCCATCGGTGAACGGAAACTGCCGTCCGCCGCGCCCCAGCCGATCGCAATCGGCATCATCCCTGCGCCCATGGCGATGGTCGTCATCACGATCGGGCGGGCGCGCTTGTGGCACGCGTCCAGAATCGCGTCCAACCGGTTCAGCCCGTGCTCGCGCCGCGCCTCGATCGCGTACTCCACCAGCAGGATCGAGTTCTTCGTCGCCACCCCCATCAACATGATCAGACCGATCAGCGACGGCATCGAGAAGCTCTTGTTCGCCAGCAGCAGCGCCACGAAGGCACCGCCCAACGACAGCGGCAGCGCCGCCAGGATGGTCACCGGGTGCAGGAAGGCCTTGAACAGCAGCACCAGCACGATGTAGATGCACAGCACGCCGGTCAGCATCGCCAGGCCGAAGCTGGCGAACAGCTCGCCCTGCACTTCCGCGTCACCGATCTCCAGCACCGACACCCCCGGCGGCAGGTTGCGCAAGCTCGGCAGCTTTTCCACCGCTGCCTTCATGTCGCCCAGCGCGATGCCCGCGAGCTCGACCTCGAAGTTGATGTTGCGCGCGCGGTCGTAGCGGTCGATCACCGCCGGGCCGCCGCCGAAGTCGAGCTGGGCCACCTGCCCCAGCATCACCGGGCCCTTGCTGCCCGGCACCGAGAGGCGGTTGAGCACCTCGAGGTCGTGCCGCGCGCCGACGTCGAGCTTGACCACGATGGGAATCTGCCGCTCGGGCAGGTTCATCTTGGGCAAGGCGTTGTCGTAATCGCCCACGGTGGCGATGCGCAGCGTCTCTGCGATGGCCGAACTCGTGACGCCGAGTTCGGCGGCGCGCGCGAGGTCGGGCGTGACGATGATTTCCGTGCGCACCAGCGCCGCCGTGGACTGGATGCTGCCCACGCCCTGGATGGTGCGCAGGTCGCGTTCGATGGCGCGCGCCGCGGTGCTCAGCGCGTGCGCGTCGCTGCCGGTGAGCGTGAGGATGTATTTCTCGCCCGAGCCGCCCAGGCCCACCTTGCTGCGCACGCCCGGCAGGTTCGACATCGCCTCGCGCAGCTGGTTTTCGATGCCCTGCTTGCGCGGCCGTTCACCACGCGGGTCGAGCTGGATGGTCAGCGCGGCCTTGCGCGACTCGGCCGCGCCCTGCGGCGCGAACGGGTCCGAGCCGGCCGTGCCCGAGCCGATGGTGGTGTAGACCGAGCGCACGTGCGGCACCGCCGCCACCAGCAGGCGCGCGCGTTCGGCCGTGGCCACGGTCTGCTCCAGCGTGGCGCCGGGCGACAGCTCCAGGAACACCTGGGTCTGCGAGTTGTCGTCGGGCGGGATGAAGCCCTGTGGCAACAGCGGGATCAGCATCAGCGAGCCGATGAAGAAGAGACCGGCTCCGAGGCTGGTGATCCAGCGGTGGCGGATGCACCAGCGCGCCCAGTTCTGGTAGGTGTTGAGCCAGCCCGGCTCCTCCTGGTTGTTGACCCAGCGCCAGGCGGCGGCGGTGACCGGGTTGGACGCCGCCCAGCGCGGCATATCCCGGGACACGAAGGGCTTGAGGATGTAGGCCGCCATCATCGGGGTGAGCGCGCGCGCCACCACCAGCGAGGCGAACACGGCGAGCGCGGCGGTCCAGCCGAACTGCTTGAAGAACTTGCCCGGGATCCCGGCCATGAAGGCCGTGGGCAGGAACACCGCGATCAGGGTGAAGGTGGTGGCGATCACCGCCAGGCCGATCTCGTCGGCCGCCTCCATCGCCGCCTGGTACGGCGACTTGCCCATGCGCATGTGGCGCACGATGTTCTCCACCTCCACGATGGCGTCGTCCACCAGGATGCCGATCACCAGCGAGAGCGCCAGCAGCGTCACCACGTTGATGGTGAAGCCCATGTAGTACATGCCGATGAAGGCCGGAATGGCCGAGAGCGGCAGCGCCACGGCCGACACGATGGTGGCGCGGATGTCGCGCAGGAAGAGCCACACCACCAGCACGGCGAGCAAGGCACCTTCGTAGAGCAGCGTCATGGAGGCGTCGAATTCCTCTTTCACCGGCGTGACGAAGTCGAACGATTCGGTGATCTTCAGGTCCGGCCGCGCCGTCTGCAGGTCCTTGAGGCGCGCGCGCACGCCGTTGCCCACCTCGATCTCGCTCGCGCCGCGGCTGCGCGCGACCTCGAAGCCCACCACCGGCTTGCCGTCCAGGAAGGCGGCGGCGGTCGGCTCGGCGACCGTGTCGCGCACCTCGGCGATCTGGTCCAGGCGGATGCGGCGGCCGTCGCTGAGCGAGATCTCCATCTTCGACAGCGCTTCGGCCGAGGCCAGCTGCGACAAGGTGCGCAGCGGCTGCTGGCTGCCGCCCAGGTCCACCCGGCCGCCCGCGCTTTCGATCTGCACGCGCGCCAGCTGGCGCGAGACATCGGTGGCCGTGGTGCCCAGCGACTGCAGCTTGAGCGGGTCGAGCAGCACCTGCACTTCGCGGTCCACGCCGCCCACGCGGCTGACGGCGCCCACGCCGCTCACCGACAGCAGTTGCTTGGACACGTCGTTGTCCACGAACCAGGACAGCGCCTCGGCGTCCATCTTGTCGGAGGACACCGTGTAGGCCAGCACCGCGCCACCGGCCAGCTCCACCTTGTTGACGATGGGGTCGCGCAGGTCGGTGGGCAGTTCGCTGCGCACCTTGGCCACCGCCGAGCGCACGTCGTCGAGCGCTTCCTGGGTGTTCTTCTCGATGCGGAACTCGACCGTGAGCGAGACCGTGCCGTCCTGCACCTTGGTGTAGATGTGCTTGAGGCCCTGCAGCGACGCCAGGCTGTTCTCGATGATGCGCGCGACGTCGTTTTCGAGCTGGTTGGGCGAGGCGCCCGGCAGCGCGGCGACGACGGTGATGGTGGGCAGGTCCAGGTCGGGGAAGTTCTGCACCTTCATCTGCTTGAAGGAGAACAGGCCCGCCAGCGTGAGCATGACGAACAGCATCGCCGCCGGAATGGGGTTCTTGATGGACCAGGCGGAGACGTTCATGGCCGCGCCCTCACTGAACGACCTTGACCAGGTCGGCTTCGTTCAGGAAGCCCGCGCCCTGCACCGCCACCGCCTCGTCCGGCTTGAGGCCTTCGAGCACCTCGACGCGCTCTTCCACGCGCCGCCCAGTCTGCACCTTGCGCTGGTTGGCCTTGCTCTGCGCGTCGATCACGAACACGTAGTTGCTGCCGTCGCGCACCACGATGGCCTGGCTGGGCACGGTGAGCGCGTCGCTCTGGCCGAGGTCGAAACTGCCCTTGGCGAAGGTGCCGGCCTTGAGCTCGGCGTGGCGCGGCAGGTCCACGAAGACCAGGATGTTGCGGGTCTGCGGATCGGCACCGGGCGCGATGGCGCGCACCTGGCCGGTGATCGCCAGGCCGGTGGCCGCCGTCACCTGCACCTTCTGGCCGACGCGGATGCGGCCCACCTCGTTGGGCGTGACCTCGCCGCGCCATTCCATGCGGCTCTGCCGCACCATGCGAAACAGCTCCTGCCCGGCGCTCACCACCGCGCCCACGGTGGCGGTGCGCGCGGAGATCACGCCGTCGTCGGGCGCGAGCACGCGGGTGTTGCCCAGGCGCACCTCGGTCGCGCCGAACGCGGCCTTGGCGGCCTCGAACTGCGCCCGCGCCACGCGCTCCTGCGTGAGGTACTGCGCCACCTGCGACTTCGACAGCGCACCGGTGTCCTGGATCGAGCGGGCGCGGTCGGCGTCGGCCTTGGCGTTCTCGAAGCTGGCCTCGGCCTGCGCCAGGCTGGCCTGGCTCTGCAGGCTGTCGGCCTTGGTGGTTTCGCTGGCGAACACGGCCAGCACCTGGCCCTTGCGCACCACGTCGCCCACGTTCACGTTCACCGAGGCCAGGCGCAGGCCGTTGACCTCGGCGCCCACGCTGGCTTCCTGCCAGGCGGTGATGTTGCCGTTGGCCTGCAGGCGGATCGGCAGGTTGCCACGCGAGGGCTGGGCCACGGTGACGGTGAGCGAGGGCCGGGGCGCGGCTTCGGCGGCGGGCGTTTTCGCGTCGGGGTTGCCCGGCTTCTTGATGAAGACCCAGAACACGCCCAGAAGGACAACGGCCAGGACGATGGCCAGCCAGAGCCAGCGTTTGCGCGAGTGCGGAGGAACGGCGTTCATGATGGGTCTTTGAGAGCGTCGGGGTTGTTCACGGGGTCGAAGCCGCCACCGAGGGCGACGTACAACTGGATCCAGGCGTTGATGCGTTCCTGCTGCAGCGCCACGGCGCTGCTGTCGGCCGCGAGCTTGAGGCGGCGTGCCTCTTCCAGCTCGTTCAGGCTGGCCAGGCCCACGCGGTAGCGCGCCTCGGTGGCCTGGAACGACTGGCCGTAGCCCGCCACGGCGGTGTCGGTGGCGGCCACGCGTTCGCGCAGGCTGGAGAGGCTCACCAGCGACTGCTCCACCTCGGCGATGGCCTGGCGCAGGGTGCCGGCGTAGGCGATGGCCGCCGCTTCGTAGCGCGCCTGGGCGCTGTCGGTGTTGGCGCGAAGGGCATCGCGCCCCAGCAGCGGCAGGCTCAGCGTGAGCGGGCCGACCGACCAGGTGTTGAAGGTGCCTTCGTTGCCGCCACCCGAGAAGCGGTTGCGCAGCACGCTGCCGGAGAGCGACAGGCTGGGCAGCAAGGCGGCGCGGGCCACCCCGACGTCTTCGCTGGCGGCCACGAGCTCACGCTGGGCGCGGTACACGTCGGGGCGCTGGCGGATCACCTCGGCCGGCACGGCGTTCACCGACAGCAGCTGGTCCATGCGCGGGGATTGCAGCAGGGCCTGCAGGTCGGGTGCGGTCGCGAGGCGCTGGCGCACCTCGGGCTCGGGCACGCCGGTGAGCGCGGTGAGCGACTTCACCTGGCGTTCGCAGGTCTCGTTCTGCTGCCGGTAGCGCGCGGCGCCCTCGGCACCGCTGGCGCGCGCCAGGGCGGCCACGGCCGGGGCCGTGAGGCCCGCGCGTTCGGAGATCGCGTTGTTCTCGGCCGTCACGCCGCGCGAGTCGCGGTCGCGCATCACCACCGCCAGTTGCTCGCGGCACAGGCGCTGAGCGAAGTACAGCTGGCCCAGCTCGGAGGCCACCAGCACACGGGCCTGGTGCCAGCCGGCGCCGGCGGCGTCCTGCTGCGCCTCGGCGCTGCCACGGCGGGCGTCGTTGCCGCCCCACAGGTCGATCGCCCACGAGGCCTGCAGGCCGGCGTTCAGCGACGTGCCCAGCGGCATGGCGGGATCGGTGAGCCCCCGGCTGGCGTTGGCCACGGCGTTCAGCTGCGGCCCGGCCTGGGCTTCGACACCCAGGCGCGCCGCGCGGGCGGCAAACACCTGCGCACGCGCCGACGCCACGGAAGGGCTTTGGGCCTGCGCGCGCGCCACCCAGTCGGTGAGCACGGGGTCGTCGAACCGACCCCACCAGGTGGTGAGCTGCTCGGTGCTGCCCTGGTGCGCCAGCGGCGGTGCGTACCAGGTGGTCGGCAGGTCCACCGGCACGCTGGCGGGGGGCTTGGTCACGCTGCAGGCGCTGAGAACGGCCGCGCTGGCCGCCACGACAAGCATTCGCTTCATGGAAGAGGAGTCCCTGTTCGGTTGTTATTCCGGGGACTGACTCTAGTCGATTTCCCTGCCTGGATATTTCAATACGTTTCAACACGGCCGCGGTTTGTAACAGCCGTTCGGCAGCGGTTTTTCAGTCGTCTTCGGTGGCGGCCAGGCCCGGGAACAGCACCTCGGTGAAGCCGAAGCGGCGGAAGTCGCGCACCCGCATCGGGTACAGCGTGCCCCAGAGGTGGTCGCATTCGTGCTGCACCACGCGGGCGTGAAAGCCCTCGGCTTCGCGGTCGATCGGCCGACCCTGGGCGTCGAAGCCCTGGTAGCGGATGCGCCGCCAGCGCGGCACCACGCCGCGCATGCCCGGCACCGACAGGCAGCCTTCCCAGTCTTCCTCCTCTTCATCGCCGAGCGGCGTGATGACGGGGTTGATCAACACGGTGCGGGGCACCGGCGGCGCGTCGGGATAGCGCGGGTTGGGCAGGCCACTGCCGAACAGCACCACCTGCAGATCGACCCCGATCTGCGGCGCGGCCAGGCCGGCCCCGTTGGCCGCGGCCATGGTGTCCTGCAGGTCGACGATGAGCTGGTGCAGCTCGGGCGTGTCGAACGCGGTGACCGGCTGGGCATGCCGCAGCAGGCGCGGATCCCCCATTTTGAGGATGGTGTGGATGCTCATGTCGCTTCGATGTGGAATTGAATGGGGAAATGGAGGGATCGGTGCCGTGTCAAAAGTCGCGCGACATTGCAATTTTCGTCCGCGGCTCTAATTTGACCAATTGGAAAGACATTGAATCCGTATTGAAATTAAAGACAGATTGCCCTGTTGAATAAAGTTTTCATTTCCCGTCGCAATACAACTTCCCCTTCATCAAAGGGCCCCAGGCCCCGTGGCAGCCAGGAAATCGGCCCAGGTGTTTCACGTAGGGAAACCTTGCAACGCATTCTCGCACCCGGCTTTAGACTGATCTCGGGAGCCGGTCATTTCACGTCGAGCACCGCGTCCGGAGTTAATTTCCGGCGCCGAAAAAACAAATTAATGTTATTTCCCGACCCGTCGATGAATTGCCGGCAACCCCCTCGGAATTCGCCGTGGGCGTCTGCACTTGCTTTATTTTTTACCAGGAGGATATCCATGAAAAGGATGATCGATCGTACCCGTGCTCCGGCTCGGGCAGGCTTGACGGTGCTGGCCACGGCCTTGCTGGTCCTTGGTGGGTGTTCCGGCACGGGCTCCCTCAACAGCGCCGGCGACGGGGCAGCCGTTTCTTCGGGCGGCGGTTCCGGTTCCGGTGGTGGTGGTGGCGGTGGTGGCACCAGCAGCTCCCCGCTGGCGGCGGTCGTGCGTGAGCAGGGCAACACGGTCTCCGACCTCGGCCAGGCCGTCTCGGGCCTGGGCGGCACGGTGTCCAACGTGGTCAAACCCCTGGTGGGCGATGCCTCGGCACAAGGCGTGAACGGCGTGGTCGGCCACACCGGCGGCGTGGTCAGCGCCGTGGGCGCTGCAGTGGCCAACGGCGTCGGCCAGATCGGCAAGGTCGACAACCCCCTGGGCGTCACCGCAGCCGGTCTCGGCGGTGCGGTGGATCAGGCGGGCAACGCGGTCTCCAGCGCAGGTGACGTCGTCACCGGCCTGGGCCAGAACCCGGCCACCTCGGCCCTGCGCCCGGTGACCAACGTCGCTGGCCAGGCCGTGGACCAGGCCGGTCAGCTGGTCAGTCGCGTGGGCCAGGGCCTGGACAACCAGTTGAGCACCGGCCCGGCCAACCAGGCGCTGGGCGGCGCCAGCAAGGTGGTGGAGACGGTGGTGAACACCGGCGTGGGCGCCACGCAGACCGTGGGCAAGGCCACGGGCCTGGGCCCGGTGGTGGAGCGCGTCATCGACCCGGTCGCTGCGGCCGTGGGCCAGGCGGGCGGGCAGCTCGCGGGCAGCAACCAGCCGCTCACGCGGGAAGTGGGCGAGGTCCTCGGCAACACCTCGCGCACGCTGGGCCACTCGGGTGATCTGGTCAACGCACCGGCTTCCGGCGGCGCCGTCGGCTCGGTGGAACAGGTCGGCCGCTCGCTCAACACCGTGATCGTGCCCATCACCGCGGGCGTGACGCAGGTGGTCGCCCGCGTGAACGACACCACCGGCGTCGGCACACCGGTCGGCAACCTGCTGGTGACCACCGGCGGCGCGGTGCAACAGCTGGGTGCGGGTGTGCAGGGCGATGGCAGCCAGCCCGTGGTCAACAGCCTGGGTGAAGTCGTCAACCAGACCGGCGGGCTCGTCGCCAACATCGGTGGCGCCGTGGGCGGCACCACGGGCGGCGGCGCCGGCGGCGTGCTGGCACCGGTGGTGGGGGTCGTCAATGGCCTGACCAGCGGCGGCGTCGGCGGCAGCGGCGCGGGCGGCAACGTGCTCGCGCCGGTGGTCAACACCGTGGGCGCGCTGACGGGTGGCATCACCGCCACCGTGGGGGCCGGTGCTGGCGCTGGCGCCAGCGTCACCACCACGGGCAACCCGCTGACGACCACCCTGACCAACACCCTGGGTGGCATCACCGGCGGCTTGACCGGCGCGTTGCGCCATTGACCCGCGGAGCCCGGTCGCCCATGCCAAGTCAGTTCACACGACCGTTGCTGCTGGCCGGGGCTGCCTGGTGGGTGGCCACGGGCGCGGGGGCGCAAGCCCTCGCGCCTGTCGGCAGTCCGCTGGACACCTTGCCGCGTCCCGCGCTGCCCGTGCAGCCGGGCGCGGATGTGCAGGTGGACGTCCATGTCCAGCCACCCGCTGCGCCGAGCGCCGAGGTGTTGAGCGCGAGGCTCACGCCGCGCAAGTTCGACATCGAAGGCGTGCAGTCGATTCCTTTCGAGGCGGTGGCCGCGCTGTTCGCGCCGCTGGCCGGGCAACCGGCCACGGTGGGCGACATCGTGGCGCGCGCCCAGCAGGCGACCGCTCTGTACCAGCAGCGCGGCTACGCGCTCTCGTTCTTCTTCGTGCCGATGCAGGACTTTCAGAACGGCACGGTGCGCGTGGTGGCGGTGGAAGGCCATGTGCAAGCGGTGCGCATCGAGGGCAAGCCCGGCAAGGCCGAAGCCCGGTTGCGCGAGATCGCCGAGCACATCCGCCTTGAAAAGCCGCTGCGCACGTCCACCTTCGAACACTTCACCGCCCTGCTCGGCCGCCTGCCGGGCATGGCGATTCAGGCCCAGGTGCAATTGCCCACCAGCACCGACGGGGCCAGCACCCTGGTCATCCAGGCGAACCAGAAGCCCTACGACATCGCCGTGGGCCTGGAAACGCGCCAACCGAATCCGCGCGCTGTCGTCACCGGCGTGTTGAACGATCCCTTCGTGGCTGGCAGCCAGCTCGGGGCTTCCACGCTGCTGTCCACCGCCGACAACGACCGCTATAACGCCCTGCACTACGAGCAAGTCCTCGGCAGCCAGGGCTGGTCGGTCAAAGGTTCGCTCTCGCAGTACCGGGGCGACCCCGACGAGCAGCTCGGCGTGAGCAACCCGCTGCAGCGAAGAACCGAAGTCGAGCGCGCCGAACTCAGCGCCAGCCTGCCGCTCAAGCTCTCGCGGGAAACCAGCTGGATCGCCAGCACCGGCCTGTACGGCGTGAACACCCGCGACAGCCTCACCAACCCCGCCAACGGCGCGCAGCTGACCGACGAGACCCAGGTGCGCGCCGTGTACGGCCAGCTGAGCTACACCGCGCAGAAACCCAACGACAGCCTGCAGCTCAACCTGCGGCTGACCCACGGCCTCTCGGGCCTGGGGGCGGACGCCGGCATCACCAGCAACGTGCCCGGCCTCTCCGGCCCCAGCGCGGTGAAGCTGGCTTTCGCGCGCCTGCAGGCCGAGGCCAGCCACCAGCACCGTTTCGCCAACCGCTTCGGCACAGCGGTGTCTTTCGCGATGCAGTACAGCCCGCACAACCTGCCCAGCAGCGAGAAGCTGTCCTTCGGCGGCAACCGCTTCGCGCGCGGCTACGGCGCCGGCGAAGCGGTGGGCGATTCGGGCTGGGGCCTGGGCCTGGAGCTCAACCGCGTGTTCGCGGTGGACGGCACCTGGGTGCGGCAGTGGCAGCCCTACGTGCTGCTGGAAGCCGCCCGCGTGCATGCCCGCCTCGCCACGCCGTCACCTGCGCAATTGAGCTCGGTCAGCCTGGGCCTGCGGCTGACCAACCACAAGCACTACAGCCTGGACCTGGCGATGTCGAAGCCGACCGGGGACATGCCGCTGGAGAACACGCAGCGCCACTGGCGCGCGAACCTCACGCTGAGCTACCGGCTCGACGGCTCCTGAGGCTTCGGCCCCACCAGTCGGGCCCACCGGGCCTGGAAGTAGCCAGCGCGCTCCTCGAACACGAGAAGGCGGCCCCGGTCCGTCGATTCGTAGAGCGAGCGCGAGACGCTGATGCGGCGCGTTTCGACGGGTTGCGTCCAATCCTTGACGTGCAGGTAGTAGCTCGTCCCGCCCCTGCGCGAGCGGCTGGTGGATTTGCTCATGACCGGCGTCTCGCGCACCGTGACCGGTGACACGTCCCATTCGATGTTGGCGTCGCGCAGCTCGCTCGCGGCGGTGCTGTAGGCGCCGAACGAGCCGACCAGCAGCAGCTCGAGCAGGAAGAGGTGGGCCCGCGCGCTGCGGGCCAGCAGGACGACATGGGCAGCCAGCAGCCCGAAAAAGATGAACGAGCCCAGCCACAGCGTCAGCTCGAAGATGCGCGCCTTGTCGATCAGGAAGGCATCCTCGAAGAGGGGCCGGGTCAGAAAAACCAGGCCGTTGATGGCGAGCGCTGTCGACACGGACAGCACGGCCACGGCGGGCAGCAGGAACCGGTCCCGCTGGGCAGCGGGCACCGCCGGTGGCGGGCTCGCGCGCAGGGCCTTCCCAAGTTCGTCGAGAGACGGCAAGACCTGCGACAGGCAGTGCATCAGATCCGCGACGTCGTCCTCGCTGCTGAAGAGGCCTGGACGGCGGATGCGAGCCACCAGCTGGCCGTGGGCACAGCTCACGCGCTGCACCCGGCAGCCCGCGTGAACCTGGACGAAGATGCGCTCGGCCGCCTGGCGCAGCTCGGGGCTGTCGGCCACACGGTTGAAGAGATGTTCGTCGTTGGACGCGACGTACACCAGCCGGTCGAAGCCGTCATGGCCGAACTGCTTTTCGACCGACAGGCCCACCCACTTGAAAAAGCGGTCTACCGAGGTCTCCCGCTTGAGCTCGAAGCGGAAGAAGTCCGGCACGGGAACGCCCGCTTCGACGGCGTAGGTGTTGCCCTTGTACGAAAGCTGCCGGTATTGATGCCGTATGCCCTTGCCGGTCGACGCGTCCTCCCCGGCCCAGGGCCGACGCCAGCGATAGTGAAACTGATAGGCCAGGATCACGCACAGGCTCACCAGGCCCACGGCGAACCACATGCCGTTCAGTCCGTCGAGGGGGTCAGCAGGGCCAGCATGGCCGCTTCGTCGATCACCGCCACGCCCAGCGTCTGCGCTTTCTCCAGCTTGCTGCCGGCCTCGGCACCGGCCACCACGTAGTCGGTCTTCTTGCTCACCGAACCGGCCACCTTGGCCCCGGCGGCTTCGAGCAGGTCCTTGGCCTGGTCGCGGCTGAGCGTGGGGAAGGTGCCGGTGAGCACGAAGGTCTTGCCCGCCAGCGGCTGCGGCGCGCGGGCAGCGGGCTCGCCCTCTTCCCAGGTCAGGCCGCAGGCGCGCAGTTGCTCGACCACCTCGCGGTTGTGCGGCTGCTCGAAGAAGGTGTGGATGCTCTGCGCGACCACGGGGCCGACGTCGTTGACCTCCGAGAGGGCTTCGACGCTGGCGTCCATGATGCGGTCGAGCTGGCCGAAGTGGCGCGCCAGCTCCTTGGCCGTGGCCTCCCCCACGTGGCGGATGCCCAGGCCGAACAGGAAGCGCGGCAAGGTGGTCTGCTTGGATTTCTCCAGCGCGGCCACGATGTTGTTGGCCGACTTCTCGGCCATGCGGTCCAGCCCGGCCAGGGCGGTGAAACCCAGCTTGTAGAGGTCGGGCAGGGTCTTGATCAGGCCGCTGTCGACCAGTTGCTCCACCAGCTTGTCGCCCAGGCCTTCGATCTCGACGGCGCGGCGGTGCGCAAAGTGCAGGATCGCCTCCTTGCGCTGCGCGGCGCAGAACAGGCCGCCGGTGCAGCGGTGGTCGGCCTCGCCCTCTTCCCGCACCGCGTCGCTGCCGCACACGGGGCAATGGGTCGGCATGGTGAACGGCGGCGGGTCGCCGGCGCGTTTGTCCAGCAGCACGGACACCACCTCGGGAATCACATCACCCGCGCGGCGCACGATCACCGTGTCGCCCACGCGCACGTCCTTGCGGCGCGCCTCCATTTCGTTGTGCAGGGTCGCGTTGGTCACCGTGACACCGCCCACGAACACCGGTGCCAGCTTGGCCACCGGGGTGAGCTTGCCGGTGCGGCCGACCTGCACGTCAATGGCCTGGACGGTGGTCAGTTGTTCTTGCGCCGGGTACTTGTGCGCCACGGCCCAGCGAGGCTCGCGCGTGACAAACCCCATCTGCTTCTGCAACGCCAGGGAATCGACCTTGTAGACCACGCCGTCGATGTCGAAAGGCAGCGTGTCGCGCAGTTCGCCGATGCGGCGGTGAAAGGCCACGAGCTCATCGGCACCGCGGCAACGCGTGGTCTGCTCGGCGACCGGGAACCCCCATGCCTTGAGGCGCATGAGCCAGTCGAACTGGGTGGCCGGCGGCTCGGCATCGCCCAGCACTTCGCCCCAGGAGTAGACGAAGAAGCTCAGGGGACGGTCGCGCGTGATCTTCGAGTCGAGCTGCCGCACCGCGCCGGCAGCGGCGTTGCGCGGATTGACGAAGGTCTTTTCCCCCTTCATCCCGCTGGCGATCTTCTCGCGCTGGCGTTCGTTGAGCTGCTCGAACTGGTCGCGGCGCATGTACACCTCGCCCCGCACCTCGAGCACCTGCGGCACGCCCTCGGGCAGGCGCAGCGGGATCTGCCCGATGGTGCGCACGTTGTGGGTCACGTCCTCGCCCGTCTCGCCGTCGCCGCGCGTGGCGGCGGTCACCAGTACACCCTGCTCGTAGCGCAGGCTCATGGCCAGTCCGTCGAACTTCAGTTCGGCGAGGTAGTCCACGGGCGGATCGGTGTCGCCCAGCTTGAGCTCGCGCCGCACGCGCGCGTCGAACGCCACCGCCCCCGTGGCTTCGGTGTCGGTCTCGGTGCGGATGCTGAGCATCGGCACCGCGTGCCGCACGGGCACCAGTTCCTTCAGGATCGCCCCGCCCACGCGCTGGGTCGGCGAGTCGGGTGTGAGCAGCTCGGGGTGCGCGGCCTCGATGGCCTGCAGCTCGCGGAACAGCCGGTCGTACTCGGCGTCGGGAATCTCGGGCTCGTCGAGCGTGTAGTAGCGGTGGGCGTGGTGGTGCAGTTGCGCGCGCAATTCGGCGGCGCGCGCGGCCGGCGACGGCGGCTCGGCAAACAGGTCAGCGGTCATTCAGGAGAAAAGTCGGCGGGCTTGCGGGGAGCCGGCGGAGAGGTCGCGGCTGTCGAGCGCGTCGTACAGGCTCTCCAGGTCGGCGCCGATGCGGTCCATGGTGTCGGTGGAGAGCGGCTGGCCGCCATCGTCGGTGACGACGCCTTCCATGGCCTCGGCCAGTGCCGTGGCGGCCTGGCGCATGCGCACGAAGGGCTGTTCGCTGCGCGGCACGTGGGTCACTTCGAGCGAGAGCGCGATCTCGCGCAAGGCGGTCTGTTCGGGGTCTTCGGCCATGGCGGCCTGCGGGTCGAACATGAGGCTGAGGATGGGGGCCTGACCGCTCTGGTTGCTCGCGAGCACCATGCGCCCGGGCAAGGCGCCGGCGACGAAACCGAGCTTGGCCGCGTGCTGGGCCACGTAGCCGGGGCTCCAGGCGGTGCGGCGCGCGCGCAGGGTGAAGCCGAGCTGGGCATCGTGGCCGCTGGCGAAGGCGTCCAGCTCGCGGGCCCGCGCCACCTCGGCGCGCATCTCGGGGAAGTCGGGGGCCGCGCCCACCGCGTCGGCAAAGGCCTGGGCCTTCACCACGAATTCGGAGAACTCGATGTCGTTGAGCGGCCCGGAGCGGTTGGCCAGCTGCAGACCGGCCTGCAGCGCGCGGTAGCGCTGGCCCGCGCGCGGGCTTTCCCATTCGCCGGTGGCTTCGCTCTGGCCTTCCACGGCGAAGGGCTTGCTGCCCACGCGCCGCGTGCCTGGCAGCGCGGCCAGCAGGGCATCGCCCGAGACCTCGTGCTCCAGCAGCAGCGGCGCAATGACGTCGATCAGCGCGTCCAGGCCGGGGCGCTTCTCGGGCGGCTGGCCCATCAGGGGGTTGAGGCTCACCGACGCGGCCGCTTGCGCGATCACCACCGGATCGGGCGGCGCGGGCGCGCCCGGCGCGTCGCCCAGCACCGGGTCGATGCGCTGGATCTCGTGTTCGGACAGGTCGGCAGGGGTGTACGGCAGGGTCTCATCGCCGGCCACCTCGTCACGCGACGCTTCGCCGCGCTCGCGCACCGTGCGCGGCGCGCTGCGGCTGGTGACCCAGGCGTTGTAGGCCACCAGGCCCGCCAGAACGAGACCGCCCATGATGGCCAGACCGATTTGCAAAGTGCTCATGGTGAGGAGTGTGATCAGGTGGGTTCGAGCATGCCGGCGGCCGATTCCATGTCCACCGCCACGATGCGGGAGACGCCCTGCTCCTGCATCGTCACGCCGATCAGCTGCTCCGCCATTTCCATGGCGATCTTGTTGTGGCTGATGAAGAGGAACTGGGTTTCCTTGGACATCGCGGTCACCAGTTTCGCATAGCGTTCGGTGTTCGCGTCGTCCAGCGGCGCGTCCACCTCGTCCAGCAGACAGAACGGTGCGGGGTTGAGCTGGAAGATGGCGAACACCAGCGCGATGGCGGTCAGGGCCTTCTCGCCGCCCGAGAGCAGGTGGATGGTCTGGTTCTTCTTGCCGGGCGGCTGCGCCATCACCTGCACGCCGGCGTCGAGGATTTCCTCGCCGGTCATCATCAGCTTGGCGTTGCCGCCCCCGAACAGCTCGGGGAACATGCGGCCGAAGTGGCCGTTGACGGTGTCGAAGGTGCTGCCCAGCAGTTCGCGCGTTTCGTTGTCGATCTTCTTGATCGCGTCTTCCAGCGTGTTCATGGCCTCGACCAGATCGGCCGTCTGCGCATCGAGGAAGGTCTTGCGCTCGCGCGCCGCAGTGAGTTCGTCGAGCGCGGCGAGGTTGACCGCCCCCAGCGACTGGATCTCGCGGTGCAGGCGGTCGATCTCGCCCTGCAGGCCGCCCAGGCGGACATTGCCTTCGGTGACGCTCTGCGCCACCGCCGCCAGATCGGCCTGGGCCTCTTCCAGCAACTGGCTGTATTGCTCCACCCCCAGGCGGGCGGCCTGTTCCTTGAGCTGGAAATCGGTGATGCGGTTGCGCAGGGGTTCGAGTTCGCGCTCCAGCTGCAGGCGGCGCTCGTCGCTGGCGCGCAGCTTGGCGGTGAGTTCGTCGTACTGGCTGCGCAGCGCGCCCAGCGCCTGCTCGCGCTCCAGCTTCATGGCCAGCGCGTTCTGCAGGCCGGCCTGGGCCGCGGCGTCGTTGAGCCGCCCGAGTTCCTCGCTGGCGCGCTGCTCCTCGTCGGCCAGCGATTTTTCCTGGGTGGCAGCGGTTTCCATCGAGCGCTGCAGCTCGCTCTGGCGCGCCTGCAGGCTGCGCAGGGCGAACACGGCTTCCTGTGCGGTGCGCTCCAGCGAGCGCTGCTGTTCGCGCGCCTGGTTCAGCGCGCGCTCGGCCTCGATGACCTTGTCGTCGAATTGCGCGTGGCGCTCCTGGCTGTCGGCCAGCTGCATGTCCAGTTCTTCGAAGCGGGCCTCGGCCGTCACGCGGCGTTCCTGCAGCTCTTCGAGCTGGGCGTCCACCTCGGCGAGGTCGGCGCCGATCTGCTCGCTGCGCGCGCGGGTCTGTTCGGCCAGCTGCGTCAGGCGCAGGGCTTCCACCTGCAGCTCGTGGGCGCGGCTGCGCGACTCGGCGGCGTCGCGGCGCGCGCTCACCAGGCGCTGCGAGGCGTCGGTGTAGGCCGCTTCGGCGCGGATCAGGGCGGAGCGGGCCTGTTCGGCGATCAGCACCTGGGCCTTGAGCTGCTTGTCGATGTTCTCGATTTCCTGCGCGCGCGCCAGCAGGCCGGCCTGCTCGCTGTCGGGCGCGTAGAAGCTCACGCTGTGCGCGGTGACGGCGTGGCCGCTGGCGACGAAGATCACCTCGCCGGGCTGCAGCTGCGCGCGCTGAGCGATCGCCTCTTCCAGGCTGGCGGCGGTCAGGCAGCCGTGCAGCCATTCGGCGAGCAAGGCCTGCTGGCCGGCGTCGTTCAGGCGCAGCCACTGCACCAGCGGCTTGAGGCCGGTGGCGCTGCTGCTCGCGGCGGCACCCGGTGGCGGGCTGTAGAAGGCCAGCTTGGCGGGCGGTGCGTCGTTGCCGAAGGCGCGCACCATCTCCAGGCGCGACACCTCCAGCGCGCTCAGGCGCTCGCGCAGCGCGGCTTCCAGGGCGTTCTCCCAGCCGGTTTCGATGTGGATGCGGCTCCACAGGCCCTGCAGGCTGTCCAGGCCGTGCTTGGCCAGCCAGGGCTTCAACTTGCCGTCGGTCTTGACCTTGTCCTGCAGCGCCTTGAGCGCTTCCATGCGGGCCGACAGGTCGGCCTGTTTCGCGGACTCCTGGTTCACCGCCTGCTGCGCGGCGCGCCGGGCTTCGTCGAGCTGGGGCACGCTGTCCTGCAGCTCGTGCAGCACACCGTCGTTGAGTTCGGCGGTTTCCTGCGCGCTGGCCAGCTGGGTCTGGGCGCTCAGCAGGCGCGCTTCGTCGGGCGCGGCCAGGGCGTTGCGATCGGCCACGAGGCGCTCACGGCGCTGGTTGAGTGCCCGGCTCTGTTCCTCGACGTTGCGCTGTTCGGCGGCCAGCACCTGGATCTGCTGCTGCACCTGCGTGACGCTGGTGCGCTGTTCGTTGGCCCGGTTCTGGGCCTGGCGCAGGCTGTCTTCCAGCGCGGGCAAGGCGCCCGACTGCTCTTCGCCCTGCGCGGCCAGCACGACCGACTGGTCCTCCGCCTGCACCATGGACTCGGCCAGCTGCTCCAGCTCCACCGCCGCGTCCTGGCTGCGCGTGGCCCAGGTGCCCAGTTGCTCCTTGAGCTGCGCCAGGCGCTGCTCGACGCGCTGGCGGCCTTCGACCACGAAGCGGATCTCGGCTTCGAGCTTGCCGACTTCGGCGCTGGCCTCGTAGAGCTTGCCCTGGGCCTGGTTCACCTGGTCGCCGGCGGCGTAGTGGGCCTGGCGGATGGTTTCGAGTTCGGATTCGATGCGGCGCAGGTCGGCGGTGCGCGATTCGAGGTCGTTGACCGCCTGGGCGGCATCGGTCTTCACCTTGACCTGGTCGGACTCGGCCTCGCCGCGCTTGAGGAACCACAGCTGCTGCTGCTTGAGCGTGGCACTGGATTGCAGGTGGTTGTAGCGCGCGGCGACCTCGGCCTGCTTCTCCAGCTTGTCGAGGTTGGCGTTGAGTTCGCGCAGGATGTCTTCCACCCGCGTGAGGTTTTCGCGCGTGTCGGCCAGGCGGTTGGCGGTCTCGCGGCGGCGCTCCTTGTACTTGGAGACGCCCGCGGCCTCTTCCAGGAACAGGCGCAGCTCTTCGGGCTTGCTCTCGATGATCCGGCTGATGGTGCCCTGGCCGATGATGGCGTAGGCGCGCGGGCCCAGGCCGGTGCCCAGGAACACATCCTGCACGTCGCGGCGGCGCACCGGCTGGTTGTTGATGTAGTAGCTGCTGGTGCCGTCGCGCGTGAGCACGCGCTTGACCGCGATCTCGCCGAACTGCCCCCATTGGCCGCCGGCGCGGTGGTCGCTGTTGTCGAACACCAGTTCGACGCTGGAGCGGCTGGCCTGCTTGCGCGTGGTCGTGCCGTTGAAGATCACGTCCTGCATCGACTCGCCGCGCAGTTCGGAGGCCTTGGACTCGCCCAGCACCCAGCGCACCGCGTCCATGATGTTGGACTTGCCGCAACCGTTGGGTCCGACCACCCCCACGAGCTGGCCGGGCAGCATGAAGTTGGTGGGTTCGGCGAAAGACTTGAAGCCGGAGAGCTTGATCGAGTTGAGACGCACGCTGGGAGGCCCCCTGGCATAGCCAAGTATTTGATTTCAAAGGCATTTCCCCCATCGCAGCCGCGACGGAGGGGTCGTTGATGATACCGTGCATGCGCCCCGGGGTACGGTACGGGGCACCCTTTGCGCCAAGCCCGATAATCGGCGGCCATGAACCCCTTGCTCTCGCGCCTGCAGCCCTACCCCTTCGAGCGGCTGCGCAAGCTCTTTGCCGACGTCACACCCAACCCCGCACTGCGCCCCATCAGCCTGGGCATCGGCGAGCCCAAGCACGCCGCGCCCGACTTCCTGAAGCAGGCTCTGGCGGCCTCGCTGGACACCGGGCTGAGCAGCTACCCCGCCACCGCCGGCACGCCGGCCCTGCGCGAAGCCTGCGCCGCCTGGGTGCAGCGCCGCTACGGCGTGACCCTGGACGCGGCCACCCAGCTGCTGCCGGTCAACGGCTCGCGCGAGGCGCTGTTCGCCTTCGCCCAGACCGTGATCGACCCGACCCGCCCTGGCGCCACGGTGGTCATGCCCAACCCGTTCTATCAGATCTACGAGGGTGCGGCCCTGCTGGGCGGTGCCGAGCCTTACTACGTGGCCAGCGACCCGGCGCGCAACTTCGCCGCCGCCTGGGACAGCGTGCCCGAGGCCGTGTGGGCGCGCACGCAGCTGCTGTTCGTCTGCTCGCCGGGCAACCCCGCCGGGGCCGTGATGCCGCTGGACGAATGGCAGCGCCTGTTCGAGCTGAGCGACCGCCACGGCTTCGTGATCGCCTCCGACGAGTGCTACAGCGAGATCTATTTCCGCGACGATGCGCCGCTGGGCGGCCTGGAAGCCGCGCAGCGCCTTGGCCGCAGCGACTTCCGCCGCCTGATGATGTTCACCAGCCTGTCCAAGCGCAGCAACGTGCCCGGCCTGCGCAGCGGCTTCGTGGCGGGCGACGCCTCGCTGATCAAGCCGTTCCTGCTCTACCGCACCTACCACGGCGGTGCCATGAGCCCGGTGGTGCAGGCGGCCAGCGTGGCGGCCTGGGGCGACGAGGACCACGTGGTGGACAACCGGCGCCAGTACCGCGAGAAGTTCGCCCAGGTCACGCCGCTGCTGGCCGAGGTGCTCGACGTGGCCCTGCCCGATGCCTCGTTCTACCTGTGGGCGGCCGTGCCAGACGCTTTTGCCGATGCCGCGGCCGGTCTCAGTGCCGACGAGGCGTTCGCCCGCGAGCTGCTGGCTCAATACAATGTGACGGTGCTGCCCGGCAGCTACCTGGCCCGCGAGGTGGGCGGCGTGAACCCGGGCAACGGCCGCGTTCGCATGGCCCTGGTGGCCGAGCCCGCCGAATGCCTGGAAGCCGCCGGGCGCATCCAGGCCTTCCTGTCGCGCCGCGCCTGACGCAAGCCTTCCCGCTTTCTCCCCTTTTTTTCACCCTTGCTCTTCTGAGACCATGACCCAACAACTGCAAACCCTGATCGACAACGCCTGGGACAACCGCGCCGACCTCTCCCCCGCCTCCGCCCCCAAGGAAGTGGTGGACGCCGTGGAGCATGTGATCTCCGAACTCAACAACGGTCACCTGCGCGTGGCCACGCGCGAAGGCGTGGGCCAGTGGACGGTCCACCAGTGGATCAAGAAGGCCGTGCTGCTGTCGTTCCGCCTGAAGGACAACGAAGTCATGCGTTCGGGCGACCTGGGCTTCTTCGACAAGGTCAAGACCAAGTTCGCTCACCTGAGCGAAGCCGAGATGAAGGCCACCGGCGTGCGCGTGGTGCCGCCGGCCGTGGCGCGCCGCGGCAGCTACATCGCCAAGGGCGCGATCCTGATGCCCAGCTACGTGAACATCGGCGCCTATGTCGATGAGAACACCATGGTCGACACCTGGGCCACGGTCGGTTCCTGCGCGCAGATCGGCAAGAACGTGCACCTCTCGGGCGGCGTGGGCATCGGTGGCGTGCTGGAGCCGCTGCAGGCCGGCCCGACCATCATCGAGGACAACTGCTTCATCGGCGCCCGTTCGGAGATCGTCGAAGGCGTGGTGATCGAGGAAAACTCGGTCATCTCCATGGGCGTGTACATCGGCCAGAGCACCCCGATCTACGACCGCGCCACCGGCGAAGTCAGCTACGGCCGCGTGCCGTCCGGCTCGGTCGTGATCAGCGGCAGCCTGCCCAAGGACGGCGGCAAGTACAGCCTGTACGCAGCGATCATCGTCAAGCGCGTGGACGCGCAGACCCGCTCCAAGACCAGCCTGAACGACCTGCTGCGCGATTGATCATGACCAGCCCCGCCGCACTCCGCGCGCCCCCCTTCGAGGGGGCAGCACCTGCCGCCCGGCAAAGCCGGTTCGGCGGTGCGTCTGGACCGGCGGCCTTTCGTTGACGTGTCTCTCTCTTGTTTGATCGCATGAAAGGTTCGGTATGAGCAGCGGAACGATGGAGCGCATCCTGCGCCTGATGGCCGAGAAGAAGGCCTCGGACGTGTACCTGACGGCGCACGCACCGGCCATGATCAAGATCAATGGGCAGACCATCCCCGTCAACAGCCAGGTGCTGCCGCCGGACGCGCCGCGCAACCTGCTGGCCGAGATCGTGCCGCCCACCCGCATGGAAGAGTTGCAGGAGACGGGCGAGCTCAACATGGCGGTGCCGCTGGACAACCTGGGCAACTTCCGGGTCAGCGCCTTCCGCCAGCGTGGCCACATCGCGGTGGTGATCCGCTATGTGTCGAGCGAGATCCCGCCGCTGGACTCGCTCAACGTGGCACCGGTGCTGGCCGACCTCATCATGGAGAAACGCGGGCTCATGCTCATGGTCGGCGCCACCGGCGCGGGCAAGAGCACCACGCTCGCGGCCATGATCGATCACCGCAACGAGCAGGCCACGGGCCACATCCTGACGATCGAAGACCCGATCGAATACGTCTACCGCAACCGCAAGTCGGTGGTGAACCAGCGCGAGATCGGGCCCGACACGGCCTCGCTGCAGGTGGCCCTGAAGAACGCGCTGCGCCAGGCGCCGGACGTGATCCTGATCGGCGAGATCCGCGACCGCGAGACCATGTCGGCGGCCATCTCCTACGCGCAGTCGGGCCACCTGTGCCTGGCCACGCTGCACGCCAACAACAGCTACCAGGCGCTCAACCGCATCCTGAGCTTCTACCCGGTCGAGGTGCGCCCGACCATGCTGGGCGACCTGGCCGCCGCGCTGCGCGCCATCGTCTCGCAGCGCCTGCTGCGCACCCACACCGGCGGGCGCGTGCCGGCGATGGAGGTCATGCTCAACACCTCGCTGATCGCCGACCTGATCCAGAAGGCCGACTTTTCGGGCGTGCGCGACGCGATGGAGAAGTCGCTCGCCGAAGGCTCGCAGAGCTTCGAGCAGGACCTGGCCCGCCTGATCAACGACGGCCTGGTGACCCGCAACGAGGGCCTGGCGCACGCCGATTCGCCCAACAACCTGCTCTGGCGCCTGCAGAACGACTTCAACGCCACCAAGGCGAGCGAAGCGGCGCAGGCCTCCGAAGAAGACGCGGGCGACAACGCCACCTTCACCGAGTTCACGCTCGACGTCAAATTCTGATCCGATGACCGATACCCTGCGCCTGGCCGAAGCCCTGATCGCCTGCCCCTCCGTCACCCCCCGCGACGAAGGTTGCCAGGCAATGCTCGGCGCGCAGCTGGCGCGGCTGGGCTTCGCCTGCGAAACCATCGAGAGCGGCCCGGCCGACTTTCGCGTGACCAACCTCTGGGCCCGCCTCGGCCAGGGCCGGCGCCCCACCCTGGTGTTCGCCGGCCACACCGATGTCGTGCCCACCGGCCCGCTCACCGCCTGGGCCAGCGACCCCTTCGTGCCCAGCCACCGCGACGGCAAGCTGTACGGCCGGGGTGCGGCCGACATGAAGACCTCGCTGGCGGCCATGGTGGTGGCCTGCGAGGAATTCGTCGCCGCGAACCCGGCGCCGGCGATCGACGTGGCCTTTCTGCTCACCAGCGACGAAGAAGGCCCTGCGCTCGACGGCACGGTGGTCGTCTGCAACGCGCTTCAGCAGCGCGGCGAGCGGCTGGACTGGTGCATCGTCGGTGAACCGACCTCGGTCGAATGCACCGGCGACATGATCAAGAACGGGCGGCGCGGCACCATGAGCGGCAAACTCACCGTCAAGGGCATCCAGGGCCACATCGCCTACCCGCACCTGGCGAAGAACCCGATCCACCTCGTCGCGCCGGCCCTGGCCGAACTCACGGCCACGGTGTGGGACGAAGGCAATGCGTTCTTCCCGCCCACCAGCTGGCAGGTCAGCAACATCCACGGCGGCACCGGCGCGAGCAACGTGATCCCGGGCACGGTCGTGATCGATTTCAACTTCCGTTTCTCCACCGAGTCCACGCCCGAAGGCCTGCAGCAACGCGTGACCGAACTGCTGCAGCGCCATGGCCTGCAGCCCGGCGCCGACTTCGACCTCGACTGGACCCTGGGCGGCCGCCCCTTCCTGACGCAGCCCGGCACCCTGGTCGATGCGGTGCGCGCGGCGATCCACGCCGAGGCCGGTATCGACACCACCCTGTCCACCACCGGCGGCACCAGCGACGGCCGCTTCATCGCGCAGGTCTGCCCGCAGGTGATCGAAATGGGCCCGCCCAACGCCACCATCCACAAAATCGACGAGCACGTGGCCGTGGCCGACATCGAACCGCTCAAGAACATCTACCGCCGCACGCTGGAGCACCTCGACGCCCACGCCCGTGCGCATCCTTGAGCCCACCGTGAACCTGAACGAACTCCTCTCCCAAGCCGGCCAACGCCTGGAGGCCGCCCAGCTGGCCTACGGCCACGGCACGACCAACGCCCAGGACGAAGCCGCCTGGCTGGTGCTCTGGCAGCTGGGCCTGCCGCTGGACAGCGATCTGGACGCGCTGGCCCAGCGCCCCATCGGCACCGCCGAACAGGCCGCCGTGCTCGACCTGATCCAGCGCCGCATCGACACGCGCGAGCCAGCGGCCTACCTCACCGGCGAAGCGTGGTTGCAAGGCGTGCCGTTCTACGTGGACCGCCGCGCCATCGTGCCGCGCAGCTTCATCGCCGAGCTGCTGGCCGAAGGCTCGATCGACCCCTGGCTGGACGACCGCACCCGCGACGTGCTCGACCTGTGCACCGGCAATGGCAGCCTGGCCGTGCTCGCCGCCATGGCCTACCCCGAAGTGCAGGTGACCGGTGCCGACATCTCGCCTGACGCGCTCGCCGTGGCGCGCATCAACGTCGATCGGCACGGGCTGCAGAACCGCGTCCGGCTGGTCGAGTCCGACGGGCTCAAGGCCTGCCCGGGCCCCTGGGACCTCATCCTCTGCAACCCGCCCTACGTGAGCGCGCAGAGCATGGCCGCGCTGCCGCCCGAGTACCTGGCCGAGCCCGGCCTCGCGCTGGACGGCAACACGGCCGGTGGCCAGGACGGCATGGACTTCGTGCGCGTCCTGCTGCGCGGCGCGACCCGCTGTCTCAAACCCGGCGGCGTGCTGGTGCTCGAGATCGGCAACGAACGCGGGCATTTCGAAGCGGCCTTTCCCGAACTCGAAGCCATCTGGCTCGAAACCAGCGCTGGCGACGACCAGGTGCTGCTGCTCACCCTTGAATCCCTTTCGGCGCTGCCCGATCCGCAGGCGCCCCGCTCATGATCACCTTGAAGAATGTTGTCCTTCGCCGTGGGGCGAAGGTCTTGCTCGATGGCGCCTCCTGCACCATCAACCCCGGCGAAAAAGTCGGTCTGGTGGGGCGCAACGGCGCCGGCAAATCCAGCCTGTTCCGCCTGCTCGACGGCACCCTGCACGAAGACAAGGGTGACTTCAACGTGCCCCAGCAATGGCGCATGGCGCAGGTCGCGCAGGACATGCCCGAGACCGATATGTCGGCCACGCAATTCGTCATCGAAGGCGACTCCACGCTGCTCAAGGCCCAGGAGGAAGTGACCGCCGCCGAGGACAGCGGCGACGGCGAGCGCATGGCCCACGCCTACATGGCGCTGCACGACGCCGGCGCCCATGATGCCCCGGCGCGCGCGCAGGCCCTGATCCTCGGCCTGGGTTTCCGCATCGACGAACTGGAGCGCCCGGTCGACAGCTTTTCCGGTGGCTGGCGCATGCGCCTGCAGCTCGCGCGCGCCCTGATGTGCCCCAGCGAACTGCTGCTGCTCGACGAGCCCACCAACCACTTGGACCTCGACGCCCTGGTCTGGCTCGAAGCCTGGCTCAAGCGCTACGACGGCACCTTGCTGGTGATCAGCCACGACCGCGAATTCCTCGACGCCATCACCAACGTCACCGTGCACATCGAGCGCGCGCTGCTCAACCGCTACGGCGGCAACTACAGCCGCTTCGAAGACATGCGCGCCGAACAGATGGCCCTGCAGGCCACGTCGTACGCGCGCCAGCAGGAGAAGATGGCCCATCTGCAGAAGTTCATCGACCGCTTCAAGGCCAAGGCCAGCAAGGCCAAGCAGGCGCAGAGCCGCGTCAAGGCGCTGGAGCGCATGGAGAAGATCGGGCCGGTGCTGGCCGAAGCCGACTTCAACTTCGAGTTCAGCGAGCCGCAGAACCTGCCCAACCCCATGCTGGCCATGGAAGGCGTCACCTTCGGCTACCCGCCGCGCGAACCCGGCGGCGAGCCGGTGGCCATCGTGCGCGGCATCAGCCGCTCGGTGCTGGCCGGCCAGCGCATCGGCATCCTGGGCGCCAACGGCCAGGGCAAGTCCACCGTCGTCAAGACCATCGCCCGCGACCTGCAGGCGCTGGCCGGGCAGATCACCGAGGGCAAGGGCCTCAACATCGGTTACTTCGCCCAGCAGGAACTCGACGTGCTGCGCCCGGCCGACACGCCGCTGGAGCACATGATCCGCCTGGTGCGCGACTGCACCGCCCAGGGGCGGCTGAGCGGCCAGCCCACGCGCGAGCAGGACCTGCGCAGTTTCCTGGGCAGCTTCAACTTCACCGGCGATCAGGTCAAGCAAAGCGTGGGCAGCATGAGCGGCGGCGAGAAGGCCCGCCTCGTGCTGTGCATGATCGTCTGGCAGCGCCCCAACCTGCTGCTGCTCGACGAACCCACCAACCACCTGGACCTGGCCACGCGCGAAGCGCTGTCCGTGGCCCTCAACGAGTTCGAAGGCACCGTCATGCTGGTCAGCCACGACCGCGCCCTGCTGCGCGCCGTGTGCGACGAGTTCTGGCTGGTCTCGCGCGGGGGCATCGAGCCCTTCGACGGCGACCTCGACGACTACCAGCGCTACCTGCTCGACGTGGCCAAGCAGTCGCGCGAGGCGCAACGCCAGGAGCAGCGCAGCCAGCAGGCCGCACCGGCCCCCGCCGCGGCAGCGCCCAAGGCGCCGGAACCCACCCGCACGCCGGACCAGAAGCGGCAGGACGCCCAGCGTCGCCAGCAGCAAGCCGAAAAAACCCGGCCGCTGAAGAAGGAACTCGAGCAGACCGAGAAGCGCATGGCGCAGCTCGCCCAGGAGAAGACGCGCCTGGAAGCGGCCATGAGCCAGCCCGCCAGCCCCGCCGACATCGCGGAGTCGGGGCGCCGCCTCAAGGCCGTGAACGACGAGAACGACGCACTGGAAGCCCGCTGGCTCGAACTGCACGAAGCGATCGAGGGCGCCTGAGCCGACCTCCCTCAGGAGCGGCTGGAGTATCCTGTGGACGCCGCCCGCCCTGGGCGGCGTTCCCGAACCTCCCGGAAAGGTCCCTCGACATGATGTCCATTCTCGGTACGCTCTTCATTGGTCTCATCGCCGGCTTCATCGCCCGGGCACTCAAGCCGGGCGACGACGGCATGGGCTGGATCATGACTGCCGTCCTCGGCGTGGCGGGCGCCTTCGTCGCCGGCTACCTGGGCGTGGCGCTCGGCTTCTATCAGCAGGGCGAGCCCGTGGGCTTCATCGCCTCCGTCATCGGCGCCATCCTGCTGCTGGTGATCTACGGCTTCATCAAGAAAAAGTGAGCGGCGCCGGCCCGCTCGCGGCCGGCCATGGGCTCATCCCCCACGCTGGCGGCGCCCGCCGCCGGCGCGTCAATTCTGCGCTTGGGACACGAAAAACGGCGTCTGAATCCCGAAATGAGGCGGTTCATTCTCCTGTGACGGCGGCATGCATGGCCTGCGATATGGTTCGCAGCCATTCGTCACATGCCCCAGCGTCCTGTGCACCTCCTCCAAGTCGCTCCCGCCCCCGCTTCCCGTTTCCTCCCCTTCGTCACCTTCTTCCGCCGCCTGCGACAACTGGCACTGATCGCAGGCACCTGCGCCGGCCTGCAAGGCCCCGTCCAGGCCCAGCCGCCCTCCCCACCGGACACGCCCGAAACCCGCACGGTTCAGCTGCCGCTGCGGCGCATGACCGGCGATCGCCTGACGCTTCATGGCGATGCGGGCGAGCACCGCGTCCACCTCGGCGTGCGCCTGGACGAAATGGTGGTCCGCGCCCGCCTGAACCTGGCGATCACGCCGTCGCCGGCGCTGCTGCCCGCGTTGTCCCACCTGCAGGTCCGCCTCAACGACCGGCTGCTTTCCGTCATCCCCTTGCGCCCGGACAAGCCCGGCGAGCGCATCGTGCGCACCCTGGAACTGGACCCCCGCCTGTTCGTGGACGACAACTGGCTCAGCCTGCGCCTGGTCGGGCACTACACGCTGGAATGCGAAGACCCCCTGCACAGCAGCCTGTGGGCGGAGGTCGATGTGGACGCATCCGGCTTCGAGCTCGGCGTGCGCCCGCTGGCGCTGGAAGACGAACTGGCCCTGTTCCCCGCGCCGTGGTTCGACCGCCGGGGCGCCGGCCGGGTCGAAGTGCCCATGGTGCTCGGCGCCCAACCGGACAAGGATCGCCTGGGCACGGCGTCCATCATGGCCTCGTGGCTGGGATCGCTCGCGGGCGAGCGCGGGGCTGTCTTCCCGCTGCAGCGCGATCGCCTGCCGGATCGGCATGCGATCGTGCTGGCCAGCCCGCAACAGCCGGGGCCCGAAGGCCTCGAGTTGCCCGAAGCGCAAGGCCCCACGGTGCGGCTGATGCGCCATCCGAAGCTGCCCCACGTCAAACTGCTGGTGCTGCAAGGGCGCAACGACCAGGAGCTGCGAACGGCGGCCCTGGGCCTGATCCTGGGCCGTCAGGCCATGAGCGGCAAGGTCGCTCAGATCCATGAGCTGGCGCCGATCCCCCCGCGCCAGGCCTACGACGCGCCCAACTGGGTCGCCACGGACAAACCCGTGCGCCTCGGTGAACTCGTGCCGCAGCGCGCGGCGCTCCAGCTCGACGGCACCCACCCGGAGTCCGTCCGCGTGCGCTGGCGCACGCCGCCGGATCTGTGGCAAGGCCCCGGCCGGGCCGCGCAGTTGAACCTGCGCTACCGAAGCGCCGTGCCCTCGCCCACGGACAACGCGCTCATGAGCCTGTCGCTGAACGACAGCTTCGTGCGCTCGTGGCGCCTGGCCGCCGCGCCCGCCAGCGACGCCCTGGGTGGGCTGGGCCGGTGGCTGGGCAGCACCGACGAGGTGTCGGACACCGTTCGCGTGAAATTGCCCGAGTTCCAGCCTCGGCACACCAACACCCTGGACGTGCGCCTGCCGCTGGGCATGAAGCCTCAAGCGGGCCATTGCGCCTGGCGCGCCGAGTCCACACGGGCATCGGTGGATGCCGAATCGACGCTGGACTTCTCGGCATTGCCGCATTTCCTGGAGATGCCCGATCTGGCGGCGTTTGCGGAATCCGGCTTTCCCTTCACGCGGTACGCGGATCTGTCGCAGACCGCCATCGTGCTGCCTTCACGGCCCGACGACCACGAAATCGAAACCCTGCTCACGGTGATGGGCAGTTTCGGCCGCTGGACCGGCATGCCGGCCTGGCACTTTGACATCACATCCCCTGACCACCTGGAACACGTCCAGGACCGCGACCTCCTGCTGATCGGCGGCCCGCAGCTGCTGCCCCTGCTCAAGCGCTGGCAAAAGGACCCGATGCTCGCACTGGAGGCGCGGCAAAGGGACACGCGCGGCCCGATGGCGGTGGTGGCCGGCTGGCGGTCCTGGCTGTCTCCGGCCGTCGGCGCCGAGCGCGCGGCGCTCACCCCGCTCCAGCTGGAGACGCCAGGGACCCTGGCGGAGATCACCGGTTTCGAATCGCCCCTGAAGGCCGGACGATCGGTCGTGGCCTTGAACAGCGACCAGCCCCAGGGCCTGCGCTGGCTGTCGTCGGCCCTCATCGAGTCTGCACTGGCCGCCCACATCCAGGGTGGGCTCACTGTCGTTCAGGAGCGGGACGTCCGCTCCTACGAAAGCACATCGGTCTACCACGTCGGCCAGCTGCCGTGGACGGCGCGCCTCTCGCTCTTCCTGTCCACCTACCCCTGGTTCGCGGCGGCGGCACTCGCATCGGCCTTGGGTTTGCTGGTGTGGGCGGCGCGCATTCGCCTCAAGCTCTACGCGGCGCGGCGTCTCAAGGCCGCTCGGGCCACACCCGCAGAGCCATGAGCCGCCCGACCCGGCCCGCGCCGTTCGTCCGGCTCGCGCGCTGCGGGCGTCGCGCCACCAGCATCCTGGCCCTGACCCTGGCAAGCCTGCCCGGCATATCGCCTGCCGCGCCCTGTCCTGACTGGCCCCTGTGGGCGTCCTTTCGCAAAACCTACATCACGCAGGACGCCCGGGTGCTGGACCCGGGGTTGCCCCACCAGCCGACCGTTTCGGAAGGACAGGCCTACGCCCTGTTCTTTGCCTTGGTGGCGGGCGATCGACGGCAGTTCTCGGCCTTGCTCGACTGGACCCGCGACAACCTGGCGCGCGGCGACCTGCACCGCGTTTCCCCCGGGTGGCATTGGGGCCAGTCGGCTGCAGGCCATTGGGAACTGCTGGACAGCAACCCCGCCAGCGACGCCGACCTCTGGCTGTCCTATGCCCTGCTCGAAGCGGGCCGGCTCTGGCAGAACGAGGCGTACACCCGGCTCGGCAAGGGCTTGGCAGACCGTCTGTTGCGGGATGCCAGCGCCGTGCTGCCGTCGCTGGGGCGAAGCCTGCTGCCCGCGCCGGCCGGTTTTCAACTCGGGCCGGATCGCTGGCGCCTCAACCCGAGCTATGCCCCCGTGCCGCTGCTCAGGCGCCTGGCGGCTCTCACCGGTCAAAGCGAATGGCGGGAGATGGTGGAGCCCACGCTGCGCCTGATGATCGAGTCGGCCCCGCGAGGCATCTCGCCCGAATGGGCGATCTGGGATGCCCGCCAAGGGTGGCAGGCCGACGCACAGAGCGAAGCCATGGGCAGCTACAACGCCATCCGGACCTACCTCTGGACGGGCCTGTCCCGCAGCGATCCCGCCTTCGAACGGCTGGCGCTGGGCTTCCTGCCCTGGCTGCACTGGGTGGGTCAACACGGCCATGCCCCCGAGGCGCTCAACGCGCAGACCGGTGCCGAGACGGCGCAGACGCCCCGCGAAGGCCCGCCGGGATTCGATGTCGCGGCCCTGGTGCTGGCCGACAGCCTGGGGTTCACGGCCCTCCGGGGGCAATTGCAGACCCGGGTCGAGACACGCCTCTCCGGGCCGCCCCTCGGGTACTACAACCACGCCCTGGCGCTCTTCGGACTGGGCTGGCTGGAGGGCCGCTACCGGTTCTCGCCGCAGGGGGCGCTGCTCCTGCCCGACGGCGCCTGCGAACCCCGGGTGCCATGATGCGGGCGTTCATCGTCCTCCTGGGCTGTGGCCTGTGGCTGTCCGGGTCTCACGCGAAAGCACCCGCCGACGCGCCTGAGGTGCGGCAGTTGCTGGACAGTGCCGCGTACTGGGCCAAGCACCAGCGGCCGGACCTGGTTCGCCAACTGATGCGCAAGCTGCTGGCGATCCAGCCGCGCCACCCGCAGGCGCTTCAGGCCCTGGGCCTCGCCGCGACCTTGCCCGCGCCCACGGCCCTTGCGCCCGCAGCACCCACCCGCCGACCCTTGCCCAGGCGGCCGGCGCCATCGGTCGTGGCTCGCGCGGGCACCGCGCCAACACCGCCCTCGCTGCCACAGCCATTGCCGTCGCCATCGCTTCGGCCCGACGCGCCCGTCGTCATGGACGTCGAGACCGCCGTGGCCGCCGTGGCCGAAACCCCGCCCGCACCCACCGACGCTGAACTGCAAGCGGTGTGGGACGCCCTGGACCAGCACCGTGCGCAGGATGGTGTGCAGCTGGCGCGCGCGCTCAGCCACAGGTACCCCGATCGCCCGGACGTCACCCGAGCGCTCGCCCTGGCACTGCGGGAGGCCGGCGAACGCAGCGAGGCGAGCCTGGGCCTCGAACAGGCCGTGCGGCAATCGCTGGAGGCGCCAGCGTCCCTGCAATGGGTGGCCCGGGAATCCCGGCGTGCCCTGCAGGCACTGGACGAGCGCCGGCAACCCGAGGTGGCGGCGGGCATCACCTGGGTGCACAAACCCGGCGATGAAGCGGTCTCGCGGCTGGACACCCGGGTCTTGAGCCTGCGGATGCGCCAGCCCTGGGGCGACCACGGCCACGGGTTCGGGCAGCTGGACTCGGTCCGGCTGGATGCCGGACAGGCCGACGCCGCGCAGCTCACCCGCTCGGGCGACTGGGGCAGCGCCGCGCTGTTCTCGCCGTCGGCCCCAGGCGGCGTTCCCCTGCACGCCCGCGCACAGGGCCAGGCCTTGACGCTCGGCTACGAGGCCGACCAGTGGCGCGCCGACATCGGCACCACGCCGGTCGGGTTCGAGTTCACCGGCCTCAGCGGTGGGCTGGACCTGAAAGGCCGTGCCGGCTCCGCGGACTGGCGCGTGTCGTTCGCCCATCGACCGGTCACCGGAAGTCTGTTGTCCTACGGGGGGCAACGCGACCTGTTTTCCGGCATCCGCTGGGGCGCGGTGCGCCGCACGTCCGCACTCCTGCAGCTCGCCACGACGTGGAGAGCGCTGGAGCCTTTCGCCCAGCTCGAAGTGGCGGCCTACCGTGGGCACGAGGTGCTCGCCAACCGCGAACAGGCGGCCGCCCTGGGCCTGGACTGGACGCTGAGCCGCGGCGAGGACCACTACCTGGCCATCGGGCCGGTGCTTCGCGTCCGCGCCTTCGACAACAACCAGAACCACTACAGCGTGGGCCACGGCGGCTACTACAGCCCGCAACACAACACGACCCTCGGACTTCCTCTTCAGGCGGCGGTGCGCGGCACCGACCTTTCCTGGGTGATGCGCGTCGCCCCCTCCTGGAGCCAGTCGCGCACCGCCAGCGCGCCGCGCTTTCCCACGCGGGCCGACCTTCAAGCCCAGGCCGTCGCGCAAGGCCAGGGCATGTACAGCGCCAGCAGGGGCCCGAGCGCCGGCTGGGCATTGCAAAGCACCTGGGAGTACCGCATGAACGCCCACTGGACAACCGGCTTGCGGGCGGCAGCCGAGCGCTCGCCCGACTACGCGAAGGAACAGTTCCACATCTACCTGCGGTGGCAGGAAAAGCCGCAACGCGGCCCCGTGCCCCTGTGGCCTTCGACGGTGATGCCCCATGCTGGCGTTTGAACCTTTGGCGCGTGGCGCGCAACGCCTGCCCCGCCGCTGGCGTCTGGCGCTCTGGCTCTTGCGCCCCCGTGCCCTGCTGTTGCTGCTGCGCTGGACGGGTGCCGTGCTGTCCGCCACGGAGCGCGCAGCGCTGAAGACCTTGCTGGCCCCCAGGCCCGAGATCAGGCCCATGCGCCAACGGCCCACAGCCACCCGCAAGACCGCCCCGCGCAGGTGGGTTACCCAGCCCCCTGAGCTGGCCTGGCGCGCCGCCACCGGCCTGGGGCTGATCCTGCTCATGGCGGTGGTGCTCGTGCCCACCTCGAACGCGCAGCAATGCCTGCTGGGTGCGTCCTTGCTGGCCGTGGCCTGCCTGTGCGTCCGCGCGCCCCACGGTGCCGATGACCGCCCGCGCGTGCTGTGGCTCATGGGGATATCGCTGTTGCTGGCGGGCCGCTACGCCTGGTGGCGTGTCACGCAGACCCTGCAGTTCGACGGCGTGGCCGAAACCCTGGCCGGCCTGTTGCTGCTCATGGCCGAGGCCTACTACTGGCTGGTGCTGCTGTTGAGCCATGCCCAAGCCGCGTGGCCGATGAGGCGCCCCCGGGCCACCGTGCGCCGCAGTGTGGCCGCGTGGCCGCACGTGGACATTTTCATCCCCACCTACAACGAACCCCTGCACGTGGTGCGCCCCACCGTGCTCGCGGCCCAGAACCTGGACTGGCCCGCCGACAAGCTTCACATCCATCTGCTCGACGACGGCCGGCGCGACGAATTCGAGGCCTTCGCCCGCGCAGCCGGTGTGCACTACCTGCGCCGCCCGGACAACCGCCATGCCAAGGCCGGCAACATCAACCACGCCCTGAGCAAGACATCGGGGGAGTTTGTCGCCATCTTCGATTGCGACCACATCCCGGTGCGGGACTTCCTGCGCGCCACCATGGGCTGGCTGATCGACCGACCGGGTTGCGCCATGGTGCAGACCCCGCACCACCTCTTTTCGCAGGACCCGATCGAGCGCAACACGCGCCTGGCGCGGGACATTCCGAACGAAGGCAAGCTGTTCTACGGCCCGGTGCAGAACGGCAACGACCTCTGGAACGCGGCCTTCTTCTGCGGCTCCTGCGCGGTCCTGCGCCGAAGCGCGCTGGAGGCCATCGGCGGCATTGCGGTGGAGACCGTCACCGAGGACGCGCACACCGCCCTGAAGCTGCATCGCCGGGGTTACACCACCACCTACCTTCCCCGCATCCTCGCTGCGGGTCTGGCCACGGAGAGCCTCTCCGGCCACATCGGGCAGCGCATCCGCTGGGCGCGGGGCATGGCGCAGATCTTCCGGCTCGACAACCCTTTGCGCGGCCCTGGGCTCACCGTCATGCAGCGCCTGTGCTACTGCAACGCCATGCTGCACTTCTTCAATGGCTTGCCCCGGCTGATTCTGCTGGCATCGCCCGTCGCCTACCTCGTGTTCGGCCTTCGGGTGCTCGACGCCAGCGTGCCGACCCTGGTGACCTACCTGCTGCCGCATCTGCTGATGGGCAAGATCTTCGAGAAACGGGCGATGGGGCCGTTCCGCGCTTCCTCCTGGGGCAGCGTCTACGAAACCGTGCTCGCGTGGTACATCATGCGCCCCACGCTGGTGGCGCTCATCGCCCCCCGGCTCGGCCGCTTCAATGTCACCGCCAAGGGCGGCCGCATCGAACGCGAGTACTTCGACTGGCGCATCGCCATGCCGTACCTCGTTCTCATCGCGCTCAACCTGACGGCCCTGCTCTGTGGAGCGGCCAGCCTGATGGACAACGCCCTGCCCGACGGCACCGCGGTGGTCCTCAACATGGTGTGGGCGGTGTTCAACCTGCTGCTGCTGGGCGTGGCCGTGCGCGTGGCCACCGAGACGCGGCAGGTGCGCCAGACCCCCCGGATCCGCCTCGCGCATCGCCTGCCGGCGCGCCTGCAGCCGCAAGGCCAGCCGCCTCTCCATGCCCGCCTGGTCGATTTCTCGCTCGAAGGTGTGGGCCTGGAAACCCTTGCCGTGCAACCCTTGCGGCGGCACCAGCCCTGCCATGTGCATCTGCACGACGGGCGGGCCTGGCATGCCTTTCCAGCCACCCTGTCCCATGTGCGAGGCACCTCGCTGGGCATCCGGATCGACCCGCTCGGCGTGGCCGAGCAACGCCAGCTCATGGCCTGCACGTTCTCCCGCGCCGACCTGTGGCGCCGGCAGTCCGTGCTGCGCCACCGCGACCGTCCTTGGTGGGAACTGCGGCAACTGCTGCGCACCGGCCTGAACGGCTACCTGCACGCGATCCGGCTGCTGCTGGTCGAAGCCGTGCTCGGCCTGGGTGAACGTCGGAACAAGGGAGGCCATCGATGATGTTCTGGCACTTCTACTTCGCCGCCAAACTGCTGCTGGCCGCGCAGGGCGACCTGCCATTGCAGGTGTGGCTGAACTTCCCCCTGGCGCTGCTGGTCTACCGGCCACTCACGAGGCGCCGCTGGCGCCTGCTGCGCGCGCTGCTGGCGTGGCCGGCGGCACTGGCGCTGGCCGTCCACGAGGCCGGGGTGCACCTGAGCGGACGGCTGCTGCAGCAACTGGGTCAGCTGTCCGGCTTTTCATCCAGCTACGCGCTGGAGCTCGGCCTTCGCCTGCTGGAGGTCAACGCATTGCCCGCGCTGGTGATCCTGCTGCTGGCCTGTTGCTGGCTCAATCGATGGCTGCGGCTGGAGGTTCTGCTGAGCCTCGCGCTCCTGTCGCTGCCGCTGGCCGGCATCCTTCAGCATGCCGTCGAAATCGGCTCCTCCCGGGTGGAGGCCAGGACCACGGCCTCCGATGCGCAGGCCCTCGATCCGCAGACGAAGGTGCAGGATTTCTGGCAGCGCGAACGCCAACGAAACCGCCCCTTCGCGCCCGGCCGACAACCTCCTTTCGACGTGGTTCTGCTGCATGTGTGCTCACTGTCCTGGGATGACCTCGACGCGGTGGGCGTGGACGGCAGGCAGCTGTTCGACCGATTCGATCTGGTGTTCGACCAGTTCAATTCGGTCACCAGCTACAGCGGCCCGTCCATGCTGCGACTGATGCGCGCCAACTGCGGTCAGACGCCCCACGACAGCCTTTACAAGCCCGCCGCCGAAGAATGCGGCCTGCTGCACCAGCTCCGCCTGGCCGGCTACCAGGTGCAGGCCTACCTGAACCACGACGGACAGTTCGACGGGTTTGCCCAGGCCCTTCAGGCCGAGACCACGGCAAGGATCCTGACCCCGGTCACATCGCCAGGCACGCCAGCGGCCTTGAGGGCGTTCGATGGAACACCCATTGCCGGCGACCACGCGACACTGGCCACCTGGCAAACCGGCCTGAGCGCCTCGGCCCCACCACAGGCGCTCTACTACAACACCGTGACCCTGCACGACGGGAACCGCGTGCCCGGCGCGCCGGCCCTCGGCATGATGGACAGCCACCGCCGGCGCCTCGACACCCTGCTGCGCGACATGGACCGCTTCATCGGGGACATCGAGCGCGCCGGCCGCCCCACGCTGGTTGTGCTGATGCCGGAACATGGGGCTGCCCTGCGCAAGGACGCGCAGCACATCGCAGGCCTGCGCGAGACCCCCTGGCCCGAAATCACGCGGGTGCCCGTGGCCGTCAAGCTCATCGGCATGGACGCAGGACGCCCGCACGACCTCGAGCGCCCCCTCCATGTGCAGACGCCCGCGAGCTATCTGTCCTTCGCCGCGCTGCTGGCAGACCTGCTGGCCAAGCCCGACCCATGGCAAGTACTCCGAGCCGCGCCCCAGGACCTTCCCAGCGTGGACTTCGTCTCGGACAACGGCGAAACCCTCGTCACACGGGACGAACAGGCCCTCTGGTTGCGCACGGCGTCCAGCGGATGGCAGCGCCTGGCCCGACCGGAAACCCACGCCACACCCGCCGACCGGGGAGCCCCTTGATGAACGAATTTTCACCGGACCGGATGGCGCACATCCTCGTCATCGACGACTCCCACGAGATGCTCGAACACCTGGGCATGATGCTGGCCCCCAACTACGAAATCAGCCAGGCCGACAACGGCGAAGCGGGCCTGGCCCTGGCCCTGGAGCGTTTGCCCGACCTGATCCTCCTGGACGTGTGCATGAACGGCACGGACGGCTACACGGTGTGCGAGCGCCTGAAAAAGCTGGCGGCCACGCGCCACATTCCGGTGGTGCTCATGTCGGCCTACATCGACACCGAGGGTGAGGCCCGCGCCTTCGAGGTCGGTGCGTCCGACTGCCTGCGCAAGCCCATCAACGAACGGATCGCGGCGTCCCGCATCCAGGTCCAGCTCTCCCTCAAGGCCGCCCAGGACCTCAATCGCGACCGCGAGGCCGCGCTGGAACAGGAAGTGCGGCGGCGCACCGAGCACATCGAACTGACCCAGCATGTCGCCCTGCTCGCGCTGGTCAACCTGGCGCGCACGCGGGACACCGAGACCGGCGGGCACATCGTGCGCACGCAGGCCTACGTCCGCATGCTGGCGGAGCGGCTGCGCGACCACCCGCGCTTCAGCAACGAGCTGACGCCCGGCGCCATCCGGCTGATCACGCAGTCCGCGCCCCTGCACGACATCGGCAAGATCGGCATTCCCGATCACATCCTGCGCAAACCGGGACCCCTCACGCCCGAAGAAATGACCGTCATGCGCACCCACACCACGCTGGGGCTGCAGGCACTCGAAGACGCCGAACGGCTGTACGACCGGCGCGTCGACTTCCTCCGCTACGCCAAGGACATCGTCATCGGTCACCATGAACGCTGGGACGGCAACGGGTATCCCTATGGTCTCAAGGGCGGCGCGATTCCCGTGGCAGCCCGGCTCATGGCCGTGGCCGACGTCTTCGACGCCCTCATCTCCAAACGGGTCTACAAGGAAGCGTTTGCGCAACAGGTCGCCTTCGACATCATCCGGCAAGGCAGCGGCACCCAGTTCGACCCGGACATCGTCGAAGCCTTTCTGGACCTGAGCGAGCAGTTCGCCGAAATCGTTCGCGTCCATCGAGATGGCGAGACAACGGTCCTGGCCGCATGATCGACTACCACCTTCCCTTGCTCAACACCTCGGAAGCGGTTCTGGTCATGTCGGCGGATCTGCGGCTCGAGTTCGCCAATCCGGCGGCCCTGCGCATGATGGGCTTTGAAGGCATCGCGCCGCCCGACTTGTCGCTCAGGCACATGCTGGACGAGCGCAGCGCCGCGCTCGCCGCCACCATCGAGGACCATCTGGTCGTCGAAGGCCACTGGAAGGGCGACATCTGGCTGCGCCGCTCGGATGCGGGGTCCCTGCCCGTTCGACTGGTAGTGGACCGCTACCACGACACCAACGGCTTTCGGCATGCCTGCGTCATGTCCGACATCTCGTTGCGCAAGCAGACCGAGGCCCGCCTGATCGAACTCTCGCAGCTGGACTCGCTGACGGGGCTGTTCAACCGCTCGCATTTCATGCAGCAGCTGGACAACCACCTGAACCTCCTGCACCGGGATGAGCCGCAGTACGCGCTGCTGTTCGTGGACGTGGACGATCTCAAGCACATCAACGACACCCTCGGCCACCTCATCGGGGACCTGTGCCTGTGCGAAGTCGCGCGCCGCCTGGGGCTGGCGGTCCGACACAGCCAGCAGGAGAGCCATCACCCGGCGGCGTTCCATCCGCTGGTGGCCCGACTCGGTGGCGACGAGTTCGTGATTCTGCTGTCCCTCTCCGACGGCGAGGAAGCGCGGCGCATCGCCAGGCGCATCAGCGAGCTGATGAACGTGCCCTGGCAACCCGACGAGCGCCATCAGCTGGTCATCAGCACATCGATCGGGATCGCCTATGCCCCGCTTCACGGCCGCTCCGGCAAGACCTTGCTGCAGCTGGCGGACCGTGCGATGTACCACGCCAAGAACTCCCGCAAGGGTTCGGTGCATGAGTTCATTCAACAGAACCCCCAGGTTCCCTTGCGCTTCGACTCCGGTTTCGATGCGCTTCCTTCGGAGGAATGAGGCGTGAACCACTGGCCCTGCCCGCACCGAGAGATTCTGTTGGTGGACCACACGCCTCTGCCGAAGGGGTTCGTCGAGGCCCTGCACCGGGCATCGCTCCCTGTCCAGGCCTTGCGCGACGGCGATGAGGCCTTGCAGCGCTTGCGTGGCCCCCATGCCGGCGTGGCCGTGGTCGCGGCAGACCATCGCCTGCTCCGGCGAATGACCACGGCGCTGCCGCGCGGCGAGCCGGCACACCATGCCCCTCCGGTCCTCCTGTTGATCACCGACGTGAGCGAGCCGAAAGCGGATTTCGCCGCGATCAACGAGATGTCCGTGTACCGCATCCTGGAGAAGCCCTGGCAAGCTGGCCTGGCGAGCCGGTACCTTCACCAGGCCTTGGCCCTGCACACCCAGCGGTGCCAGCCACCGGATGGCGGCAGCGGCTTGCGCGATGCACTCGCCTTCCTGGCCCACGAAGTCAATGGCCCGCTGTCGGTGATTCAGGGCTATGCGCGCGCGCAGGCCGGGAGCCTGGGGGCCTTCTCCCACGCGCCGCCACCCACCGGCCCTTTGAAGCAGGCGCTGGAGGCCAGCGAGCGAAGTGCCCGGCATTGCCAGTCCTTGATGACATGGGCGGCCGAAACATCGCAAAGCGCATGCATTCCTCGCGAACCGGTCGCTTTGTTCGCATCGGAAGTGCTGGGCTGGATGCTCCAGAGCTATCCCTTTTCAAGCAAGGAAAAGGCCTGGGTCGCAGTCGACATCGCGCACGACGTCCCACTGCCGGCGAAGGCCGGGCTCCTGCCACTGGTGCTCTTCACGCTGATGCGACAGGCCCTGCACGCCTTGCAAGGCGTGGCACGGCCTCACCTGAAAATTGCCCTGTGCGTCCACGAAGGGGCCCACTGCATCCGCTTCTCGCACAACGGCCGGCCACCGCCAGACGACGTCCGTGAGGCCCTGGCGGCCGGCCGCTTCCAAGGGTGGGGCGGCCTGGGCACCGGGCTCGTGTTCTGCCAGCGCGTGATGCGAAGCCTGCAGGGCGACTTCCAGATCGTTCTGAGCGCCAACGAGGAAACCGCCGCCCTCCTGTGCTTCGGCCCGGCGGAAGAGCCGTCCGCAGACCCAAGAAAAAAGGACTTAGCCTTGCGACTAAGTCCTTAGATCCTTGGTAGGACGTGGCAGGCTCGAACTGCCGACCAACGGATTAAAAGTCCGCTGCTCTACCAACTGAGCTAACGTCCCATCAAAAAGGGTCAGGCTGCCGAAGGGCAACCGCAGAAAACGGTGGTGGGGCGTGAGTGACTCGAACACTCGACCTACGGATTAAGAGTCCGCTGCTCTACCAACTGAGCTAACGCCCCCGAAGGGATTTTGCGTGAACGCCAGTGACCTGCACCGGGTTCGAGTCTTATCGACTGCTGCGCCAAGCCTTAAATTATAGCGTGGTTATTGCGGCCGTTTGAAGCCCCTGCGATTTTTTTGCGTCCGCCGCCAAGGCATTCATCACCCAGCCGGCGGCACACAGGCCAAAGGTGGCGGTCACGCTCACCGCAGAGCCGTAGCCATGGCAGTTGAGCGAGCCATCGTTGTCGCCCAATTCGCAGGAGGCATCCGGGGGGGCCACCGCCTCCCGGCTGAACACGCAGGCCACGCCCATGCGACCGGCACGCGCGCCGCCATGGTGCTTGCGCAGCCGGTAGCGCAACTGGGCCAGCAAGGGGTCGTGCGTGGTGTCGGCCAGGTCGGCGACTTCCACCGCCTGGGCCAATCGCTTACCGCCGGCCGCGCCCACGGTCACGAACGGCACCTTGTTCGAGAGGGACCAAGCCGCCAATGCGGTCTTCGCGCGCACCTGATCGCAAGCGTCGATCAAGGCCGACGGCAAGGTGTCCAGCAGGCCGGGCCAGTTGTCCGGCGTCACGAACTCGTCGATCACATCCACCACGCAGTCGGGGTGGAAAAGCGCAATGCGTTCGCGCATGGCCTCGGCCTTGGCCTGCCCGAGCGTCGGTTCCATCGCGTGGATCTGGCGGTTGATGTTGGACTCGGACACGTGGTCCAGGTCGATCAGCGTCAACCGCCGAACGCCGCTGCGGGCCAGGGCCTCGACCGCCCACGACCCCACACCGCCGATGCCGACCACGACCACGTGCGCATCGAAGATGTGCTGGGCGCCGTCCACGCCATAGAGGCGCCGCAGCCCGCCAAAACGGCGCTCGAACACCTCGGGCGGGAGGGTATTCACTCGCGGTCCAGCAGCCACATCTGGAAGCGGAAACCGCCGATGGCGCCGAGCACGATGCCCGTGACGGCGATCATGCTGAGGAAGCTCAGGGTGGACAGGCCGGACAGGCCCTGCCCCACCGTGCACCCCAGCGCGGTCACGCCGCCCACGCCCATGCAGGCCGCGCCAGCGATGTGCAACGCGGTGTCCTGCGTGCTGCGAAAACCTTCCCAGCGGAAGCTGCCTTCGATCAGCGAGCACACGAGCGAACCCACGACCACGCCCGCGACGGTGACCACACCGAAGGTGAGCAGCTTGGACGTGTCACTGAAAAAGATCAGCCAGTCCAGCGTGTAGGCCATCGGCGCGGTGAAGGTGAGCGACTCCATGCGGCCCGAATTGGACGCGAGGTACACCGCGTCCAGCGTTTCGGGGTGTTCGGCCACGAAGCCCAGGTGGCCGCTGACCCACCACATGGCCACGATCACCAGGCCGATGCCCAGGCCGCCCAGCAGGTTGTTGAAGCTGCGGAATTCAGAACCCAGCAAGGCCCACACCACCAGCGCGCCGCCCACCAGCACCGCCAGCAGCAGGCCGGCGAGCGCGGGCTCCATGCCCAGACCGCTGGAGACCCACATGGGGATCGCACCGCCGGCCGGGATGTCGAAGGCCACTTTGTCCACCGTGTTGACGCGCAGCACCGCGAGCACGCCGCGCAGGGTCGCGAAAGCCGCAAAGCCCATCACGAAGAACACCACCAGGGATTTCAGGCTGCCGGAACCGATGCGCACCAGCGTCTTGCTGCCGCAACCCGACGCCAGCACCATGCCGAAGCCGAACAGCGCACCGCCCACCAGGGCCGAGAGCCAGATGATGCGGCCAGCGGTGTAGATGGATTTGCCCGCATCGATCCAGCCCAGCCATGCCATGCCGTAGAAGCCCAGCATGGCCACGCCGACCGCCATGCCCCACATGCGCATGCGGGTCCAGTCGCCCATGTTGACGATGTCGCTGATCGCGCCCATGGTGCAGAAATGGGTGCGCTGGGCAATGAAGCCGAAGGCCACAGCCACGGCGAAGGCAGCCCAGAGAACCTGAGTCTGCAATTTGAGAAAGTCGGCAATTTCCATGGCCGCCATTGTAGGAGGCGGCCATGAACCTCACCCGTGCAAGGCCACGGCACCGCCCGGGTGCCGTGGGCCCCGCGCCTCAGCGCAGGCGCGCGAGGCGCTCGCGGCCGGCGGCGGCGGCCTCCGAGTTGGGATGCGCCTTCACCAGGTCTTCGAGCGTCTTGCGCGAACCCTTGGTGTCCTTGAGTTCGATCTGGCTGTTGGCCATCGCCAGCATGGCTTCGGGCGTGCGCATGTGGGTCGGGAACTCGCTCACCAGGCGGCGGTGGGTGTCCACAGCCTCCTTGTAGCCGCGGTTCGCGTACTGCGCGTTGCCCAGCCAGTACAGCACCGAGGGCCGGTAGCCGCTGGCCGGATAACGGACCAGGAACGCGTTGTACGCTGTTGCCGCCGGGCCGAACTCGGACTTGCGCAGCAAGTCCATGGCGGCGTCGAAGTCGCGCTTTTCATTGGGCGCGGCCGTGAAGCTCTGCCCGTCGTGATCGATGCGCAGCGGCTCCACCTTGCGCAGGCGCTCGTCCACACCGGCCTGCACGTCCTTCTGCTGGCGCTGCAACTCGGACACCTCGCGCGCCAGCTGCTCGTTCTGCCCGCGCAGGCGCGCCAGCTCGGCGCGCAGCTGTTCGATCTGGTTGGAGAGTTCGAGCAGGCTGCGGCGGGTGGCCGCATTGCTTTCGCGGGCCTCGGTCTTGGCGGCCTCGTCGGCCTGCTGGTTCGCATCGACCTTCTGGCGCAGCTCGAGGATGGCCCGGCGAGCCTCGTCGTCGCCGAACAGGGCGTGCGCCTGCAGGGGCCACAGTGCGGCCACCGCGAGAGACCCCGCACCCAGCAGGCTGGAGGCAAAACGCAAGCGGTTCAACATGGGGTTCAACGGTAGGTCAGTTCAACGCGGCGGTTCTTGGCGAAAGCGGCTTCGTCGAAGCCGGTCTGGGCCGGCTTCTCTTCACCGAAGCTCACGGCTTCCATCTGGGTTTCCGGCACGCCCAGCAGCGACAGGGCGCGGCGCACGGCCTCGGCACGCTTCTGGCCCAGGGCCAGGTTGTACTCGCGGCCGCCGCGCTCGTCGGTGTGGCCTTCGAGGTTCACGCGGCGCGTGCGGTTGGCGTTGAGGTAGCGCGCATTGGCTTCCAGCGTGGCGGCCGATTCGGCCTTCACTTCGAAGCTGTCGTAGTCGAAGTAGATGACGCGGCTCAGGGCATTCGGCTGGGCGGCATCCGCACCGTTGACCGAGACGCCCGAGACGCCGCGCGGATCCACCGCACCCGACTGACCACCCGCGCCGCCCGCACCGGCCGCCGAGCCCGTGCGGTCTTCCACCGGCACGTTGTCGAGCTTCACGCCGGAGCTGCAGGCCGCCAGGGCGGCCACCAGGCTGATGCCGGCGATCAGGCGCAGCCAGCGGCCCGAAGTGCGAGGGGACGTGTGTGCGGAAGCGTTGTGGTTGGACATGGAAAATTCCTTTGGAAAATAGACAAAAAAGAAGATAGCGGACGCAGCTCAGATTCGCTGTGCGCTGCCGCTCATTTGAGGAAGGGGCCCCACTCGGGCTCGCGGATGTCGCCCTGGGCGCCGGCCAGCCGGGTCTTGATGCGCCCGTCGACCGTGGTCGTCATGAGCGCTTCCTGGCCCCGGTCCCGGGTGGCGTAGATGATCATGCGGCTGTTGGCGGCGAAGCTCGGGCTTTCGTCGCCGCTGGACTCGCTCAGGGCCGTCACCGTGCCGCTACCCAGGTCCATCACGTGCAGCCGGAAGGCTCCGTTGATGCGGGAGATGAAGGCAAGCCAGCGGCCGTCCGGGCTGGGCGCGGGCGAGATGTTGTAGTTGCCGGTGAACGTGAGGCGCTGGGCATTGCCGCCCTGGGCGCCCATGCGATAGACCTGCGGCGAGCCGCCCCGGTCGCTCACGAAGTAGATGCTCTTGCCGTCGGGGCTGAAGACCGGCTCGGTGTCGATGCTCGCGGACTGGCTCAGTCGGCGGGGTTCGCCGCCGTTGGCGTCCATCGTGTAGATCTGGGCATTGCCGGAGAGCGACAGCGTGGCCACCACCGAGCGGCCGTCGGGCGACCACGAGGGCGCGCTGTTGGAGCCCTTGAAGTTGGCCAGCAGGCGGCGCTTGCCGGTGGCGACGTCGTGCGCATAGATGACGGGCTTGCGGGCCTCGAACGACACATAGGCCAGCTGTCCGCCGCCGGGCGCCCAGCTCGGCGAGATGATGGGCTCGGGGCTGGTGAGGGCGGCACGGGCGTTTTCGCCGTCGGCATCGGCCACCCAGAGGTTGTAGCGCTGGCCGGCCTTGGTGACGTAGGCGATGCGGGTGGAGAACACGCCCTTGACGCCGGTGATCTTCTCGAACACGTGGTCGGCGATGCGGTGGGCGGCCAGGCGCAGGTCCTGCGCACCCACGGGGTAGCTCAGGCCGCCAAGGTCCTGGCCTCGCACCACGTCCCAGAGGCGGAAGCGCACATCGAAGCGGCCGTCGGCCAGGCGGGAGACGCTGCCGGTGAGCAGCGAGTCCGAGCCGCGCTCGCGCCAGGGCCCCAGGTCGGGGCGCGAGGTTTCGTCCAGGCCACCGGCGATGGGGTCGACGAAACGGAACTGGCCGCTGCGCTCCAGGTCGGCGCGCACGATGGCGGCGATGTTTTCGCTGGCCGTGTCATTGCCGCGGAAACCGACCACCGAAAACGGGAACTGCGTCAGGCCGACACCCGCGACTTCCACCCGGAACTGGGCGTGGGCCGGCGACAGCGGCCAGGTCAGCAGAGGGAGGGAGGAAACGAGCCCGAGAACGGATCGCCTGGGAAGGGGGAATTGCATGTCGTGTCGAGTGAAATCCTGCATCCTGTGTGTCGCTTGTGCCTTGGGTTGCGGCGCTGCGAATGCGTCGCAGCCAACCAACTGATAATAACGGAGGGCACTTGGCCTTCCGTGACAAGATGTGTGCACATCGCTGCCTGCCCGGCACGCATCCGCTGCTTGATTCCCGTGGCGCCACATTGTTCCGCCGATCTGCAAGTTTTCTGAAGCGACCCGCCCTTGACCGACAACACCCGAACGCAAAAGCCCCTGGATGGCACCCTCACGCAGCGGCTGCTGCGCCTGTGGCCTTATTTCCGTTCGGCCAAGACCGGCATTGTCCTCGCGGCGGTGGCCACCCTGATCGGGGCGCTGACCGAGCCCCTGATCCCTGCCCTGCTCAAAACCCTGCTGGACCGCGGCTTCGCCCAGGGCAACGTCGAGCTGTGGATGGTGCCCGTGGCCCTGATGGGGCTCTTCGGCATCCGGGGCGTGGCCGGCTTCACCGCCCAGTACGCGCTGTCGTACACGGCCAGCCTGGGTCTGCTGAACCTGCGCCGGGCGATGTTCGTCAAGCTCAACGACGCACAGATGACCCTGTTTGCCCGGCAGAACGCCAGCAAGCTCTCCAACACCCTGGTCTACGAGGTGCAGACCGGCTCGCAGTTGCTGGTGACGGCCTTCCTCACGCTGACCAAGGACAGCCTGGCCGTGGTCGCCCTCCTGGGCTACCTGCTCTACCTGAACTGGAAGCTCACGCTCATCGTGCTGCTGATCTTTCCAGGGCTGATCCTGATCATGCGGGTGCTCTCGCGCCGCTTCTACAAGCTGACCCGCGACAGCCAGCAGGCCACCGACGAGCTGGCCTATGTGGTGGAAGAAAACGTGCTCGCCCACCGCATGGTGCGCCTGCACGGCGCCCAGGCGCGACAGAGCCAGCGGTTCGACCGCCTGAGCATGGCCTTGCGGCGCCTCGCGCTCAAGTCCACCGTCTCCTCGGCCGCCATGACGCCCCTGACCCAGCTGCTGGCCTCGGCCGCCCTGTCGGCCGTCATCGCGGTGGCGCTCTGGCAAAGCAGCACCAGCGGCGTGACGGTGGGCAACTTCGTCGCCTTTGTCACCGCCATGCTGATGCTGATCACGCCGATCCGGCACCTGGCCGAGATCGCCGCACCGATCACGCGCGGGCTGGCCGCGCTCGAACGCGGCCTGGAGCTGATCGAGCACACGCCCGAGCAGACCGGGGGCACGCACACGGCCGACCGGGTGTCCGGTTCGATTTCGCTGCGCGATGTCTGGGTGCGCTACCCGGCCAAGGACGGTGGTCCCGCGCGCGAGGACGACGACAGCCTGACCGCCCTGCGCGGCGTGTCACTGGACATCCGGCCCGGCGAGGTGGTGGCCTTCGTCGGCCCGTCCGGGTCCGGCAAGACCACGCTGGTGAACCTGTTGCCGCGCTTTGTGGAGGTCGAGCGCGGCGTGGTGCTGCTCGACGGCGTGGCGCTCACCGAGTGGGAACTGCGCAGCCTGCGGCGCCAGTACGCCATGGTGAGCCAGGACGTGGTGATGCTCAACGACACACTGGCCGCCAACGTGGCGCTGGGGGCCGCGGACGATCAGATCGATGAAATGCGCGTGCGCGCGGCGCTCGTCTCGGCCAACCTCGGCGAACTCATCCAGCGCCTGCCCCAGGGCATCCACAGCACCGTGGGCCACAACGCGGCCGAACTCTCGGGCGGCCAGCGCCAGCGCCTGGCGATCGCCCGCGCGATCTACAAGGACGCGCCCGTGTTGATCCTGGACGAAGCCACCTCGGCGCTGGACAACGAATCGGAACGGCTGGTGCAGGACGCGCTGGCCCGCCTCATGAAAGGCCGCACCACCCTGGTGATCGCCCATCGACTCTCCACCATCGAGCACGCTGACCGCGTGATCGTGCTGGCCGACGGGCGCATCCGGGAACAGGGTTCGCACCGCGAACTGCTGCAGGCCGACGGCTTGTACGCGCGCCTGCACGCACAGAGCTTCCGCCCCGAGGTCTGAGCCCCCGGGTCAGAGCAGAACGATGTCGTACTGCTCCTGCGTCATCGAACTCTCGCTCTGCAGGGAGATCGGCTTGCCGATGAAGTCCGACAGACCCGCCAGGTGGGCGCGCTCCTCGTCCAGGAACAGTTCGATCACCTTGGGCGAGCCCACCACCCGGAACTCGCGCGGGTTGAAGGCGCGCGCCTCGCGCAGGATCTCGCGCAGGATGTCGTAGCAGACGCTGCGCGCCGTCTTCACCGCGCCTCGGCCACTGCAGGCCTCGCAGGACTCGCTCAGCATGTGGGCCAGCGACTCTCGCGTGCGCTTGCGCGTCATCTCGACGAGGCCGAGCTGCGAGAAGCCGCCTGTCATGGTCTTCACCCGGTCGCGCGCGAGCTGCTTGCGGAACTCGGTGAGCACCGCCTCGCGGTGGTCGTCGCGCACCATGTCGATGAAATCCACGATGACGATGCCGCCCAGGTTGCGCAGGCGCAGCTGGCGTGCAATGGTCTGCGCCGCCTCCAGGTTGGTGCGGAACACCGTGTCGTCGAAGTTGCGCGCGCCCACGAAGCCGCCGGTGTTCACGTCCACCGTGGTCAGCGCCTCGGTCTGGTCGATCACCAGGTAACCGCCCGACTTCAGGTCCACCCGGCGGCTGAGCGCGCGGGCGATGTCCTCGTCGATGCTGAAGAGATCGAAGATCGGGCGCTCGCCGCTGTAGTGCTGCAACTTGGCCACGGTGTCGGGCATGAACTCGGCCGCGAAGCCCATCAGCAGGCCGTGCTGCTCGCGCGAATCGATGCGGATGGACTGCGTGTCGGCCCCCACCAGATCGCGCAGCACGCGCTGCATCAGGTTCAGATCTTCGTGCAGCAAGGTCGCCGGCGGCTGGCGCGTGGCGGCTTCCTTGATGCGCAACCAGGTCTTGCGCAGGTAGGCGGTGTCCTCCACCAGTTCCTCGTCGGTGGCGTCCTCGGCGTTGGTGCGCAGGATGAAACCACCGGCGGGGCTCCCATCGGCGGTGGCGGTCAGTCGCACGAGCCGCTGGCGCAGTGCCTCGCGCTGGGCGGGCGGAATCTTCTGCGACACGCCGATGTGGTTGTCCTGCGGCAGAAACACCAGCAGGCGGCCGGCGATGCTGATCTGTGCCGTGAGCCGGGCGCCCTTGGTGCCGATCGGGTCCTTGAGCACCTGCACCATCAGGGCTTGGCCTTCGAAGATCTGGCGCTCGATCGGCAACACCGGGTTGGGCGCGAGCAGCTTGGTGCCGGCGTTGACGACAGGGGCATCGGCCTCGCCGGCCGGGGGCGCCGCCGCAGGGCGCTCGCGCGGCGCCGCGTGCTTGGCCGCGATGTTGGGCATCAGGTCGGCCACGTGCAGGAAGGCCGCGCGGTCCAGCCCGATGTCGATGAAGGCCGACTGCATGCCCGGCAGCACGCGCGAGACCTTGCCCAGGTAGATGTTGCCCACCAGGCCGCGCTCCAGGGTGCGCTCCAGGTGCACTTCCTGCACAGCCCCCTGCTCCACCACGGCCACACGCGTCTCCTGGGGAGACCAATTGATCAGAATGTCCTGGCTCATGAAGCCCTTCTCCGTGGCGTACGACGTTTCAGATCAGCCGCACGCCGGCGGCGTGCAGCACCTGCGCTGTCTCGTGCGCAGGCAGACCCATGATGCCCGAATAACTGCCGCTGATGTGACTGACCCACAAACCGGCGCGACCCTGGATGCCATAGGCCCCGGCCTTGCCCATGGGCTCGCCCGTGGCCACGTAGCGGCGGATCTGCGCTGCGCTCAGCGGCTCGAACGTGACCCGGGAGGTGGACAGCGCCGCCCACGTGCGATCGCCCCGGGCACCCGGCTTGCCGACGGCCACGGCGGTCAGCACCCGGTGCTGGCGGCCCGCCAGATCGGCCAGCATCGCGGCGGCCTCGGCGTCGTCGGCGGGCTTGCCCAGAATGCGCCGGCCCAGCGCCACGGTGGTGTCCGCGCACAGCACAGGCGCGGGCGGCAGACGGCGCCGCTTGAGGCGCGCGAGCGAGGCCGCCAGCTTGAGCCCGGTGACCCGCTGCACATAGGCGGTGGGCGCTTCGCCGGGCAGCACGGCTTCCAGCGACTCCACGTCTTCTTCGGCATCGGGCAACAGCAGTTCGCAACGAACGCCCCACTGCTCCAGCAACTGCCGGCGGCGCGGGCTCTGCGAAGCGAGGTAGATGAAATCGGTCATTCGCGGTGATAGGGGTGGTTGGCATTGACCGACCAGGCCCGGTACAGCTGCTCGATCAGCAGCACCCGCACCATGGCGTGCGGCAGGGTCAGGTCGGACAGGCGGATGCGCTGGTGCGCTGCGGCGCGGAACGCCGGCTCCAGACCATCGGGCCCGCCGATCACCAGGGCGACATCGTCGCCTTCGAGCTGCCACTGCTGCAGCTGCTGGGCCAGGGCCTTGGTCGTGAGCGTGGTGCCGCGTTCATCGAGCGCGACCACCCGGCTGCCGCGCGGAATGGCCGCTTCGATGCGCTCGCGCTCGGCGGCCAGCAGCGTCTCCAGGGTCTTGGAGGCGCGCGGCTCGGTCTTCACGGATTTCAGCTCCACCCGCAACTCGGGTGGAAAGCGCTTGGCGTAATCGTCGTAGGCCGTCTGGGCCCAGTCGGGCACCCGCTGCCCGACCGCGACGATCAGCAGCCTCATGCCTTCTTCTTGGCGGCGGGGGCTTTCCTGGCCACAGGCTTGGCCGCTACTTTGGCGGCGGGCTTGGCCGCCGTCTTCTTGGCCGCCGGCTTGCCCACCACCACCTTGGGCAGCGGCGCCTTCTTGGCGGCGGTGGCGCCGCGCTTGGGTGCGGCCGCCTTGGCCTTGGCCGGGGCCGGGCTCTTCCTCGCGGGCGCCGGCGGCGCGGCCTTGGCGGCCGCCTTGCGCACCACCTTCTTGGCCGAGACGGGCGCGGCCTCAGGCGCCTTGGCGGCCTTCTTCTTCGCGGCGGGCTTGACGGGCGCCGCAGGCTTCTCGGCACCGTGCTTGAGACGCACGGGCTTGGCTCCCCAGATCTCTTCCAGGCGGTAGTACTGGCGGATCACGGGCTGCATCACGTGCGCCACGGCAGCGCCGCAGTCCACGATGATCCATTCGCCGTTGTCTTCGCCCTCGATGCGCGGCTTGTCGAAGCCGGCTTCGCGCACGGCGTCGCGCACGCTGGCGGCCAGCGCCTTGGTCTGGCGGTTGGAGGTGCCGCTGGCGACGATGACCCGCTCGAACAGGGGGGAGAGGTGCTCGGTGTTGAAAACCACGATGTCCTGACCCTTGACGTCCTCGAGCCCATCGACGATGGCCCTCTGGAGTCGTTGGATGTCTTTCTTGGCGGTGGTTTCGCTGGTCATGTAGGAGACTGGTAAAGGTGGTGTTGTGAAATATAGCGCGCGACGGGCTCGGGCACCAGAACATCCAGCGCGCCGGTGCTCTGCGCGGGTTGGCCCACGCGGGCGCGCACGGCGGTGGCGCTGATGTTCTTCAGGGGCATGTTGAGCAGCTCGAAGGGGAGATCGACGCTGGAGAGATCGGTTTCGGTGGCCTGGTCCAGGGGCGCATCGACCCCGATGTTGGTGGCCCGGTTGGCCACGGCCAGCGTGGCCAGGTCGAGCACCTCCTGCCAGCGCACCCAGTTCTTGAAGGCCAGCAGCTGGTCGGCCCCCAGGATCAGGAACAGCTGGGCCTGCGGGTACTCGCGCTTGAGTTCGCGCAGGGTGTCGGCGGTGTAGCTGGGGCCTTCGCGGTGGATTTCACGCTGGTCCAGCTGCACGTTGGGCAGATCGCCGAAGGCGAGTTCGCACATCGCCACGCGGTCGTCGGCCGGGGACAGCACGCGCGACTTGTGCCAGGCATGGCCGGTGGGCAGGATGTGCAGCGCGTCGAGGCCCAGCTGCTTGAGCGCGGTCTCGGCGAGCGCGCGGTGCGCCCAGTGCGGCGGGTCGAAAGCCCCACCGAACATGCCCACGCGCCGGGGTGGCAAGGTAGCGGCCATCAGATCCAGTCCTTGCGCACCAGGAACTCCTTGTAGAGCCGGTCTTCCGGCGTGCCTTTTTTCGTCTTGCGGTTGTAGGCCCAGCTCACCAGCGGCGGCATGGACAGCAGGATCGACTCGGACCGCCCTCCGGACTGCAGCCCGAAATGCGTGCCCCGGTCCCAGACCAGGTTGAACTCCACGTACCGGCCGCGCCGGTACAGCTGGAAGCTGCGCTCGCGCTCGCCGTAGGCGGTGTTCTTGCGGCGATCGACGATGGGCAGGTAGGCGTCCAGGAAGGCATCGCCCACCGAACTCATCATGGCGAAGCTGCCATCGAAGCCGAGCTCGGAAAAGTCGTCGAAGAACACGCCGCCGATGCCGCGCTGCTCGTCGCGGTGCTTGAGATAGAAATACTCGTCGCACCAAGTCTTGAAGCGGGGGTACTTGTCCACGCCAAAGGGATCGAGCGCGTTCTTCGCGGAGCGGTGGAAGTGCACCGCGTCTTCCTCGAAGCCGTAGTAAGGCGTGAGGTCCATCCCGCCGCCGAACCAGCACACGGGCTCACCGCCCGCCGGCGTGGCGGCGATCATGCGCACGTTCATGTGCACAGTGGGCACATAGGGGTTGCGCGGGTGGAACACCAGCGAGACGCCCATCGCCTCGAACGGGGCACCGCTGAGCTCGGGCCGGTGCTGCGTGGCCGAAGGCGGCAGGCGGGACCCGGTGACGTGGGAAAAGCCGCAGCCGGCGCGCTCGAAGACGGCGCCGTCTTCCAGGATCTGCGTGATCCCGCTGCCTTGCAGCGGTTCGTCGGCCGGCTTGGTCCAGCGGTCCACCACGAAGCGGCCTCCGTCGACCAGCGCCACGGTGGAGACGATGCGGTCCTGCAGGTCGGTGAGGTACTCACGCACAAAGGACGTGGGGGTCAGTTGCATGCTCATGCCGTATCAACGGAAAAAGGCCTGGACAAGGGTTGCACGGGACTGGCAAGTTCGGGGTGCAGGCCACGCACGCTCTCGTAAGACGCGGCCATGCGGGCATAGTCGACCGCCTCGTTGCCGCTCAGGCGGATGAAATCGGTGACGTTCACCTGCTTGCGACTGTAATCGAGCTGGATCAGGGCCACCGGAACGTCCGCGCCCAGCGCCACCTGGTAGAAGCCGCTGCGCCATCCCGGCGCACGGCGGCGGGTGCCCTCGGGCGAGAGCGCCAGCCACAGCAGGCGCCCGTCCTGCCGATGCTGGGTCATCAAGTCCACCATCTCGCCCACCACGCCGCGAGGCGACTGACGATCGAGCGGGATGCCGCCGAGCCACCGCATCCAGGCGCCCAGCAGCGGCACGCGGAACAGCGTGTCCTTGCCCCAGAAGCGCGCCGGCACCCCGATGGCCCACTTGGCCAGCAGCATCACGATGAAATCCCAGTTGCTGGTGTGGGGATAGACGATCGCCACGCCCTGGAGGCGCGGGAAACCGTCGAAGCGCAACTGCCAGCCCAGGCGGGCCATCAGCCAGCGCGCCAGCGAAGAACCACGAAACCGGACCGCGTGCGGCCCGGGGTAGTCGGCGGAGGGATTCAAAGTGCGCGGTATCCGATGTCGCGGCGGCATTGCACGCCGTCGAAGTGGATGGCATCCACCACCTCATAGGCGCGTTGACGCGCAGCGGCCACGGTGTCCGCCAGCGCGGTCACGCAGAGCACGCGCCCGCCCGACACCTGCACCGCGCCTTGCGCTCCACCGCTTGTGCCGGCATGGAACACCATGCGGTCGGCTTCATCGGCGGGCAGGCCGCTGATGGCGTCGCCCTTGCGCGGGCTCAGCGGGTAGCCGGCGGCGGCCAGCACCACGCCCAGCGCCACACGAGGGTCCCAGTCCAGCGCCACGCGGTCCAGCTCGCCGCGGGTGGCCGACAGCAGCACCTGGGCCAGGTTGCTGCGCAGCCGCATCATGATCGGCTGGGTTTCCGGGTCGCCCATGCGGCAGTTGAACTCCAGCGTCTTGACCTGCCCGTCGGGCGTGATCATGAGGCCGGCGTAGAGGAAGCCGGTGTAGGGAATGCCGTCGGCCTTCATGCCGCGCAGCGTGGGCAGGATCACCTCGTTCATGGCGCGCTCGTGCACCGCCGGCGTGACCACCGGTGCCGGGGAGTACGCGCCCATGCCACCCGTGTTGGGGCCCTGGTCGGCGTCCATCAGGCGCTTGTGATCCTGGCTGGTCGCCAGGGCCAGGGCGTGCTCGCCGTCGCACAGCACGATGAAGCTGGCTTCCTCGCCGACGAGGAATTCCTCGATCACCACGCGCGCCCCACCCTCGTTGTGGGTCACGCCCAGGGTGTTGTCGACCAGCATGAAGTCGATCGCCTCGTGCGCCTCGGCCGCCGTCATGGCCACCACCACGCCCTTGCCAGCGGCCAGGCCGTCGGCCTTGATCACGATGGGCGCGCCTTCGGCGTCCACATAGGCATGTGCGGCGGCCGGATCGGTGAAGGTCTGGTACTTCGCCGTCGGAATGCCGTGGCGCTGCATGAAGGCCTTGGAGAACGCCTTGGAGCTTTCCAGCTGCGCGGCGGCTTTCGTGGGGCCGAAGATGGGCAGGCCATGGGCGCGGAACTCATCCACCACACCGGCCGCCAAGGGGGCTTCCGGGCCCACCACCGTCAGGGCGACGCCCTGCTCTTGAGCCCAGGCGCGCAGCGCGGCCTTGTCGGTGATGTCGAGGTTCGTCAGCGCGGAGTCGCGCGCGGTGCCGGCGTTGCCGGGGGCCACGAAGACCTGCTGCACGCCTTCGGCTTGAGCCAGCTTCCAGGCCAGCGCATGTTCGCGGCCACCGCCGCCAATAACGAGTACTTTCATCCGGGCCGACCTTTATTCGCCGATTTCAGCGTTGTGGAACACGTCCTGCACGTCGTCCAGGTCCTCCAGCACATCCAGCAGCTTCTGCATGCGCGCGGCGTCGTCGCCGGTCAGCTCGATGGTGTTTTCGGCCCGCATCGTGACCTCGGCCACCTCGGGCTTGAGGCCGGCGGCCTCCAGCGCGTTGCGGACCGCCTCGAAGGTCACCGGCGAGGTCAGCACCTCGATGGCGCCGTCGCCATCGCTGATGACGTCGTCGGCACCGGCTTCCAGCGCGATTTCCATGACCTTGTCTTCGGACGTGCCCGGCGCGAACACCAGCTGGCCGCAATGTTTGAACTGGAACGACACCGAGCCGTCGGTGCCCAGGTTGCCGCCGTACTTGCTGAAGGCATGCCGCACCTCGGCGACGGTGCGCACGCGGTTGTCGGTCATGGTGTCGACGATCACGGCCGCGCCGCCGATGCCGTAGCCCTCGTAACGGATCTCTTCCAGAGCCTGGCCTTCCAGGTTGCCCGAGGCCTTGTCCACGTTGTACTTGATGCGATCGGCCGGCATGTTGGCGGCCTTGGCCTTGTCGATGGCCAGCCGCAGGCGCGGGTTCATGGCCGGATCACCACCGCCCTGGCGGGCAGCCACGGTGATCTCGCGGATCACGCGGGTCCAGATCTTCCCGCGCTTTTCATCCTGGCGACCTTTGCGGTGCTGAATATTTGCCCATTTGCTGTGTCCGGCCACGAAATTGTCCTTTTGCCCGTTCTGGCTTTGATCTAATAAGACCGCGATTTTACGTTTTCACCCGAACCGCCTTCCCCGAGGAACCCTTGCCATGGCCGAACCGATGCTGATCGCCCAGAACGCCACCACCACCTGCCAGCTCCTGCCCGGGCTGGCGAACCGCCACGGCCTCATCACCGGCGCCACCGGCACCGGCAAGACCGTGACCCTGCAGACGCTGGCCGAGCAGTTCTCCAACATCGGCGTGCCGGTGTTCATGGCCGACGTCAAGGGCGACCTCTCCGGCATCAGCCAGCCGGGCAGCTTCGGCGAGAAGATGAGCGGCATCCTGAAAGACCGGGGCATCACCCCGCCCGCCTCCCAGGCCTGCCCCACCACGCTGTGGGACGTGTTCGGCGAGCTGGGCCACCCGGTGCGCGCCACCATCAGCGACATGGGCCCACTGCTGCTCGCGCGCATGCTCAACCTCAACGACACCCAGGCCGGCGTGCTCAACCTGGTGTTCAAGATCGCCGACGACAACGGCCTGCTGCTGCTCGACATGAAGGACCTGCGGGCCATGCTGCAGCACATCGGCGACAACGCCAAGCAGTTCACCACCGAATACGGCAACATCAGCGCGGCCAGCATCGGCGCCATCCAGCGCGGCCTGATGCAGGTCGAGCAGCAAGGGGGCGACAAGTTCTTCGGCGAGCCCATGCTCGACATCAGCGACTTCATGCAGACGGTGGACGGCAAGGGCGTGATCAACGTGCTGGCGGCCGACAAGCTCATGAACGCACCTCGCCTGTACGCCACCTTCCTGCTGTGGATGCTGTCGGAGCTGTTCGAGACGCTGCCCGAGATCGGCGACCCGGACAAGCCCAAGCTGGTCTTCTTCTTCGACGAGGCCCACCTGCTGTTCAACGAAGCCCCCAAGGTGCTGATCGAGCGCATCGAACTGGTGGTGCGGCTGGTGCGCTCCAAGGGCGTCGGCGTCTATTTCGTGACCCAGAACCCGCTGGACATCCCCGACAGCGTGCTCGGTCAGCTGGGCAACCGCGTGCAGCACGCGCTGCGCGCCTTCACGCCCCGCGACCAGAAGGCCGTGAAATCGACCGCCCAGACCATGCGCCCCAAGGCCGGGCTGGACATCGAGGCCGCCATCACCGAACTCGCCGTGGGCGAGGCCCTGGTCAGTCTGCTCGACCCCAAGGGCCGCCCGAGCGAGACCGAGCGCGTCTTCGTGGTGCCGCCGGGCAGCCAGCTGGGCCCCATCACCGACGCCCAGCGCCAGCAACTGCGGCAGAACTCGCTGGTGGCCGGCGTGTACGAAAAGGTGGTGGACCGCGAAAGCGCCTACGAGATGTTCACCCAGCACGCAGGCCAGCGCGGTGCGCAAGAGCCCGCCGAGGCCTCCCCGGCCGCCGCGAAGACACCCCGCATTCCCGGATCGGACAAGCAGCAGGCACCGGCCGACAGCGGCGGTTTCGGCAACCTGGTCAACGAAGCGCTGTTCGGCCGCACCGGCCCGCGTGGCGGGCAATACGACGGCCTGGTGCAGACCATGGCCAAAACCGCCGCCCGCAGCGTGGCCAGCGGCCTGGGCCGCCAACTGGTGCGGGGCATGCTCGGCGGCCTCCTGGGCGGCAGCAAGAAGCGCTGACCGCGGCAGTTTCGCCCAAGAAAAAAGGCCCGGTCATCCCGGGCCTTTTTCTTGTGGCGGCTGCAACGCTCAGCCGGCCGTGGCTTCCTCGGGCCGGGCCTTGCCTTCCTTCTTCGGCAGCGGCTGGATGTCCAGCGCGACGTCGTGCGTTTCCTTGCCTGCTTCGTCCAGCTTGGTCTCGATGTCCACCGTCAGACGCCCGCCTTCGGTCAGGCGACCGAACAGCAGCTCGTCGGCCAGGGCACGGCGGATCGTGTCCTGAATGAGGCGCTGCATCGGGCGCGCGCCCATCAGCGGGTCGAAGCCCTTCTTCGCCAGGTGCTTGCGCAGCCCGTCGGTGAACGTGACCTCGACCTTCTTCTCGGCAAGTTGCGTCTCCAGCTGGAGCAGGAACTTGTCGACCACGCGCATGATGATGTTTTCATCGAGCGCCTTGAAGCTGACCGTCGCATCCAGGCGGTTGCGGAACTCGGGCGTGAACAGGCGCTTGATGTCGGCCATCTCATCGCCCGCTTCGCGCGGGTTGGTGAAGCCGATGGTCGCCTTGTTCATGGTCTCGGCACCCGCGTTCGTCGTCATGATGATGATGACGTTGCGGAAGTCGGCCTTGCGTCCGTTGTTGTCGGTCAGCGTGCCGTGGTCCATCACCTGCAGCAGCACGTTGAAGATGTCCGGGTGCGCCTTCTCGATCTCGTCGAGCAGCAGCACGCAGTGCGGCTTCTTGGTGATCGCCTCGGTCAGCAGACCGCCCTGGTCGAAGCCCACATAGCCGGGGGGCGCACCGATCAGGCGGCTCACGGCATGGCGCTCCATGTACTCCGACATGTCGAAGCGGATCAGGTCGATGCCCATGATGTAGGCCAGCTGCTTGGCGGCGTCGGTCTTGCCGACGCCGGTGGGGCCGCTGAACAGGAAGGCACCGATCGGCTTGTCCGCCTTGCCCAGGCCCGAGCGCGCCATCTTGACCGACGACGCCAGCACTTCCAGCGCCTTGTCCTGGCCGAACACCACGCTCTTGAGGTCGCGCTCCAGCGTCTGCAGCTTGCTGCGGTCGTCGTTGGACACGTTCGCCGGCGGGATGCGGGCGATCTTGGCCACGATTTCCTCGACCTCGGCCTTGCCGATGGTCTTCTTGCGCTTGGAGGGCGCCAGGATGCGCTGCGCCGCACCGGCTTCATCGATCACGTCGATGGCCTTGTCGGGCAGGTGGCGGTCGTTGATGTACTTGGCCGAGAGCTCGGCCGCCGCCTGCAGGGCCGCGACCGCGTACTTCACGCTGTGGTGCTCTTCGAAGCGGCTCTTGAGCCCCTTGAGGATCTCGATCGTTTCCGGCACGGTCGGCTCGACCACGTCCACTTTCTGGAAGCGGCGCGACAGGGCGGCGTCCTTTTCGAAGATGCCGCGGTACTCGCTGAAGGTGGTCGCGCCGATGCACTTGAGCTGGCCGCTGGAGAGCGCCGGCTTGAGCAGGTTGGACGCGTCCAGCGTGCCACCCGATGCGGCACCTGCGCCGATCAGCGTGTGGATTTCGTCGATGAACAGGATGGCGTTGGGCCGGTCCTTGAGCGACTTGAGCACGCCCTTGAGGCGTTGCTCGAAATCACCGCGGTACTTGGTGCCCGCCAGCAGCGCGCCCATGTCGAGCGAGTACACGGCCGACTCGGCGAGGATTTCGGGCACGTCGCCCTGGGTGATGCGCCAGGCCAGGCCTTCGGCGATGGCGGTCTTGCCCACGCCGGCTTCGCCCACCAGCAGCGGGTTGTTCTTGCGGCGGCGGCACAGGATCTGGATCACGCGCTCGACCTCGTACTCGCGGCCGATCAGCGGATCGATCTTGCCGTCCTTGGCCATCTGGTTCAGGTTCTGGGTGAACTGCTCCAGCGGCGAGGCCTTTTCGTTGCCCTTGGCTTCGCTCGCTTCCTCGTTCTCGGCCGCGCTTTCACCCGACTTGGTGGGCTCCGGCGGGTCGCTCTTGCGGATGCCGTGGGCGATGAAGTTCACCACGTCCAGGCGCGTCACGCCCTGCTGGTGGAGGTAGTAAACGGCGTGCGAGTCCTTCTCGCCGAAGATGGCCACCAGCACGTTGGCGCCGGTGACTTCCTTCTTGCCGTTGCCGGTGGACTGCACGTGCATGATCGCGCGCTGGATGACGCGCTGGAAACCCAGCGTGGGCTGGGTATCCACCTCGTCGGTGCCGGCGACCTGCGGGGTGTTGTCCTTGATGAAATTCGTCAGGGATTTGCGAAGGTCGTCGATGTTGGCCGAGCAGGCGCGCAACACCTCGGCGGCGCTGGGGTTGTCCAGCAGCGCGAGCAGCAGGTGCTCCACCGTGATGAATTCGTGCCGCTGCTGCCGAGCCTCGACAAAGGCCATATGCAAGCTGACTTCAAGTTCCTGGGCAATCATGGGGCACGTCCTTTGGGCTGGGGTGATCGAAGAGGCAATCGTCTGGGTTCAAAAAGGGAAGACTGGGTCTCAGATGGGGTGGATCCGGATTTATTCAACCGGTTCACTCAGACATTGCAGCGGATGCCCTGCCGCGCGGGCGGCCTGAAGCACCTGATCCACTTTGGTGCTGGCGACATCGCGCGAATACACGCCGCAGATGCCTTTTCCCTCCAGATGGATCTTGAGCATGATCTGGGTGGCGGTCTCCCGGTCCTTGCTGAAAAACTCCTGGATAACGTGAACCACGAACTCCATCGGCGTGAAATCGTCGTTGAGCAACACCACCTGGAACATCTGAGGGGGCTGGGTGCGCTGCGCGCGCCGTTCCAGCACCACCGAGTCGTCCGTGCCCGTGCTGGGCGGGGAGACGACAGGGTTGGGCGGTTTCTTGGGGTTCTGGGTGGCCATGAAAATGATTCTAGCGGTGCGCATTGCACCGCCGGACCGTGCGGGAATACAACAGCGCTCCAGCGGCCCGAAACAGCGTTGCCATCGGGTCGACGCGGGGTGTGGAAACCAGCATCAGCCATGCCTCATTGTGAAGCGAAAGCCCGCGCGAAAACCGCTGAGTTGGGCGGCATTCGTGAGCTTCTTCCCAGCTTGGGCCTTCCCTATTTCTTGAGGCCCAGCCGCCGCGCCAGCTTGTGCAGGTTGCTGGGGTCCAGCTCGAGCTGCCGCGCGGCCGCCGCCCAGTTGTCCTGGTGCGCCGCGAGGGCCTGGCGGATCGCCTGGCGCTGGCAATCCTCGATCAGGTCGTTCATCGGCGCCACCCTCGCGGGCATCGCCGCCACCGGCGGGGTTTCGCCGCTGGGCACCGCGAGGGCGTCGAGGTCCAGCATGTCCGCCTCCAGCGTCACGATGGCCTTGCGGTCCGCGCCCCGGCTGACGGCCTTGAGCGCCGCGCGGCTGATCACGTGCTCGAGTTCGCGCACGTTGCCCGGCCAGCGGTAGCGGCGAAGCGCGTCTTCCGCCTGCACCGACAGCCGCAGGCTGCGCAGGCCCAGGCGCGCGCGGTTGAGTTCCAGAAAACGCCCGGCCAGCAGCAGGACGTCGTTGCCGCGCTCGCGCAGCGGCGGGATCGGGATGGGATAGACCGACAACCGGTGGTACAGGTCGGCGCGGAAAGACCCGTCGCGCACGTGGTCGCGCAGGCTTCGGTTGGTGGCAGCGATCACGCGCACGTTGACGCGCCGGGGCTGGTCGGCACCCAGGCGCTGGATCTCGCCGTTCTGCAGCGTGCGCAACAGCTTGGCCTGGATGGACAGGGGCAGCTCGCCGACCTCGTCCAGAAACAGCGTACCGCCCTCCGCCGCCTCGAAGCGGCCCGGGCGGTCGCTCACCGCACCAGAGAACGCGCCGCGCGCATGCCCGAACAGCTCGCTCTCGGCCAGCGACTCCGGCAAGGCCGCGCAGTTCACGTGCACCAGCGGCTTGGCGGCGCGCCGCGACAGCTGGTGCAACCGGTGCGCGAACAACTCCTTGCCCACGCCGGTTTCGCCCAGCAGCAGCACCGGCAATTCGGAATCGGCGACCACCTGCAGCTCGTGCATCAGGTGCGCCATGGCGTCGCTCTGCCCCACCAGCTCGCTGTCTTCGCGTGCCGCGTGTGAACCGGCGGGCGACCCGCTGGTGGACAGGCGCAGGCCGCGAATTTCGGCTTCCAGGCGGGTCACGCGCACAGCAGCTTCGATCGCGCTGGCGAGTTCGGCGAGGTCGCGCTGGGCCTGCGCGTTGAACGCGCCCACCTGCAAGGCGTCCAGCGTGATCACGCCCCAGCGTTCGCCCTCCACGTCCAGCGCCATGCCCATGCAGTCGTGCACGGGCAGCGGCTCACCGGCGCGCTCGTCGATCAGGCCGTCGTAGGGATCGGGCAAGCTGCTGTCGTGGTGGAAGCGCGTGACGCCGCGCCGCTGCAGGATGGTCGCCAGGCGCGGGTGGTCCTTGACGAGGAAGCGCCGCCCCAATGCATCGCTGGTCAAGCCATCGACCGCCACGGGCCGCAGGTGCTCGCCCTCCAGCTTGAGCAAGGCCACGGCGCCGCAGCCGAAGTGCGCGCGCAGGCTGCCCACGAGGCGTTGCAGGCGCACCGCGACCGGCAGATCGACCACCAGGTCGGTGAGCAACAGGAGATGGAAGGATGTGGTCATGGATACCGCAAATGGTACATAGAACCATTCTCCATCAGGGTGAAAAACACCATCAAGCAGAAAGATCGTTGATTTTTATTTGTTTTTTCCTGGCACAAGGCTCGCATCGTGGTCCACGCCAAACCGGCATGAACCACTTCGCAGGAGATCTCCATGGAAATGATCGACCAATCGCTGGGCCAGCTCGCGCGCCGCATTGCCGGCGCCACGCGCGTGTTCGACGCCCACCACTTCGACTTCTGCTGCGGCGGCAACCAGTCGCTGCGGTCGGCCGCCCAGGCGGCGGGCGTGGATGCGGCCCCCATCGTCGCGGCACTGCGCGAGCTGGAAGGCCGCACCGCCGCCGACGGCAACAGCAGCTGGGACAACGCATCCCCCACGGAACTGGTGGACCACATCCTGACCCGCTACCACGCGGTGCACCGCGAGCAGTTGCCCGAACTGATCCGCCTCGCGCGCAAGGTCGAGCAGGTGCACGGCGAGCGCGCCGACTGCCCGGTCGGCCTGGCGGACCACCTCACGGCCATGGCGCAGGAGCTGGAGAGCCACATGCGCAAGGAGGAGGACGTGCTGTTTCCCATGATCGCCCGCGGGCACGGCGCGATGGCCGGCGCACCGATCACCGTGATGCGCATGGAGCACGACGAACACGGGGCCTCCCTGCGCCGCCTGGAAACGCTCACCGATGGCATCACGCCGCCGCGCGCGGCCTGCACCACCTGGCGCGCGCTCTACGCCGGCCTGCGCAGCTTCCGCGAAGACCTGATGGCGCACATCCACACCGAAAACAACATCCTGTTCGAGCGCTTCGCGCCGGCAGCTGTGCACTGACCCCGGAGGCACCCATGGGCCCGTACAAGAAACTCTGGTTCACGCTGATCAGCGTGTTGATCGTCACCTTCTCGCTGCTCGGCTACTACGGCAACGAGGTCTACCGCCAGGCGCCCCCCATTCCGGCGCAGGTCACCAGCGACAGCGGCCAGCTGCTGTTCGACCGCGAGGGCATCCTCGACGGGCAGACGGCCTGGCAGTCGGTCGGCGGCATGCAACTGGGCTCCATCTGGGGCCATGGCGCCTACCAGGCGCCCGACTGGACGGCCGACTGGCTGCACCGCGAGCTGACGGCCTGGCTCGAACTGGCCGCGCAGCAGACCCACGGCAAGGCCTACGCCGCGCTGGATGGCCCGGCGCAGGCCGCCCTGCGCGAGCAGCTCAAGGCCGAGTACCGCCACAACCGCGTCGACGAAGCCCAGGTGCTCAAGCTCACGGCTCGCCGCGCGCAAGCCATCGCCCAGACCGCCGCCTACTACGACCAGCTGTTCTCGGACGCGCCCGCGCTCCAGAAAAGCCGCGAGCATTTCGCGATGAAGGAAAACACGCTGCCCAGCGCCGAGCGGCGCCAGCAGATGACCCAGTTCTTCTTCTGGACCGCCTGGGCCGCCGCCACGGAGCGCCCCGGCCAGAAGGTGACCTACACCAACAACTGGCCGCACGAGCCTCTGATCGGCAACCAGCCCAGCGGCGAGAACATCGTCTGGTCCGTGGCCAGCATCGTGGTGCTGCTGGCGGGCGTGGGCTTTCTGGTGTGGGGTTGGTCGTTCCTGCGCCGCCAGGACGAGCCCCTGCCCGCCGCGCCGTCGCGCGATCCCCTGACCACGTTCGCGCTCACGCCTTCGCAAAGGGCGCTGGGCAAGTACCTGTTCCTGGTCGTGGCCTTGTTCGTGTTCCAGGTCTTCATCGGCGGCTTCACCGCGCACTACACGGTCGAAGGCCAGCAGTTCTACGGCATCGATGTCTCGCGCTGGTTTCCGTATGCGCTCACGCGCACCTGGCACATCCAGGCCGCGCTGTTCTGGATCGCCACCGGCTTTCTCGCCGCCGGCCTGTTCCTGGCGCCGCTGATCCACGGCGGCGAGGACCCGAAGCACCAGAAGCTCGGTGTGGACGTGCTGTTCTGGGCGCTGGTCGCGGTGGTGGTCGGCTCCTTTGCCGGCAACTACCTGGCGATCGCCCAGGTGATGCCGCCCGAGTGGAACTTCTGGCTCGGCCACCAGGGCTACGAGTACGTGGACCTGGGCCGGCTGTGGCAGATCGGGAAGTACGTCGGCATCCTGCTGTGGCTGGTGCTGATGCTGCGCGGTGTGGTTCCCGCCCTGCTCAAGCCGGGCGGCGACAAGAACCTGCTCGCCCTGCTGACCGCTTCCGTGGGGGCCATCGGTCTGTTCTACGGCGCCGGCCTGTTCTATGGCGAACGCACCCACCTGTCGGTGATGGAGTACTGGCGCTGGTGGGTGGTGCACCTGTGGGTGGAAGGCTTCTTCGAGGTCTTCGCCACCACCGCCCTCGCCTTCATCTTCTCCACGCTGGGGCTGGTGTCGGTGCGCATGGCCACGGCGGCGAGCCTGGCTTCGGCCTCGCTCTTCATGCTGGGCGGCATTCCGGGCACCTTCCACCACCTGTACTTCGCCGGCACCACCACGCCGGTGATGGCGGTGGGGGCGAGCTTCAGCGCGCTCGAAGTGGTGCCGCTGATCGTGCTCGGCCACGAGGCGTGGGAGAACTGGCGCCTGAAAACCCGTGCGGCCTGGATGGAGAACCTGCGCTGGCCGCTCATGTGCTTTGTCGCCGTGGCGTTCTGGAACATGCTGGGTGCCGGTGTCTTCGGCTTCATGATCAATCCGCCGATCGCCCTGTACTACATCCAGGGTCTGAACACCACGCCGGTGCACGCCCATGCGGCGCTGTTCGGGGTCTACGGCCTCCTGGCCCTGGGCTTCACGTTGCTGGTGCTGCGTTACCTGCGGCCGGGGCAGGCCTTCAGCGCGCCCTTGATGAAGACGGCGTTCTGGGGCCTGAATGCCGGCCTGGTGCTGATGATCTTCACCAGCCTGCTGCCCATCGGGGTGCTCCAGTTCCACGCCAGCGTCAGCGAAGGCCTCTGGCATGCGCGCAGCGAAGCCTTCATGCAGCAACCCCTGCTGCAGACGCTGCGCTGGGTGCGCACCTTCGGCGACGTGGTGTTCATCGGCGGCGCCGTCGCCATGGCGCTGCAGGTGGTGCTGGGGCTGTGGGGCCGCACGCCGGCACGCCCGCGCTCACAGCCCCACGAGGCGCAGAAAGCCTGAGGGATCGTGCGTGCGGGCGGTCGCCACCATCGCCGCGAAACAGGTCAAGGCCGCGGCGAACGCCAACGCCTTGCCGGCGCGGGAGGGCGCCCGCTTGAGCGCCAGCGTCCCGAAGACGATGTAGGCCACCAGCAGCACGAGCTTGACCAACAGCCACGGCGTGGCGAACGGGTTGAGTTGCAGCACCATCAACAACAGCAAGGCCGCCGCCAGCAGGGCCGTATCGACCCACTGGCTTGCGCGGCGCACCGCCGGTGCCATGGGGGCTGCAGAGCCCCACAGCACGCCCACGCCGCGCCCGGCGAACAGTGCGCCGCTGAGCAGCGCCAGCCCGACGTGGGTCGCCTTGATCAGCGGATAGAACTCAGCCATTGACATGCGGCCGGCCCGGCGGTCTTCACGCGTCCATCGCGTCGATCATGACCTGGCCGAAGCCGGAGCAACTCACCTGGGTGGCGCCGGCCATCAGCCGCGCGAAATCGTGCGTGACCTGCTTGCTGCCGATGGCACTGCGCAAGGCGGCGATGACCACGTCGGCGGCCTCCTTCCAGCCCAGGTGCCGAAGCATCATGTCGGCGGCGAGGATTTCGGCGCAAGGGTTGGCGTAGTCCTTGCCCGCGAACCGGGGCACGGGGCCGTGGGTGGGCTCGAAGCACGCCAGCGAATCGGACAGGTTGGCACCCGGCGCGATGCCGATGCCGCCCACCTGGGCCGCCAGCGCATCGGCGACGTAGTCGCCATTGAGGTTGAGCGTGGCCACCACCGAGAAGTCCAGCGGGCGCAGCAGGATCTGCTGCAGGAAGTCGTCGGCAAAACAGTCCTTGATGACGATGTCCCTGCCGGTCTTCGGGTTGCGGAACTGGCACCATGGTCCGTCGTCGAGCACGGTCGCCCCGAATTCCTTTCGGGCCAGCGCGTAGGCCCAATCCCGGAAGCTGCCTTCCGTGTAGCGCATGATGTTGCCCTTGTGCACGATGGTCACGCTGGGCTTGTCGTGGTCGATGGCGTACTGGATCGCCTTGCGCATCAGGCGCTCGGTGCCCTCCATGGACACCGTCTTGATGCCGATGCCCGAGGTGGCCGGGAAGCGGATGGTAGTCACACCCATTTCGTCCTGCAGCAGGCGGATCAGGCTTTGCGCCTGGGGCGAGCCGGCCTCGTACTCGATCCCCGCATAGATGTCTTCCGAGTTCTCGCGGAACACCACCATGTTGGTCTTCTCGGGCTCCTTCAGCGGCGACGGCACGCCCTCGAAGTACTGCACCGGGCGCAGGCAGACATAGAGGTCGAGCGCCTGGCGCAGGGCCACGTTCAGCGAGCGGAACGGACCGCCGGCAGGCGTGGACAAGGGCCCCTTGATGGACACCACATGGGTGCGCAGGGCGTCCAGGGTTTCCTGCGGCAGCCAGACGTCCGGCCCGTAGACCTGGGTCGCCTTCTGGCCGACGTAGACCTCCATCCAGTGAATCTTGCGACGGTCGCCGTAGGCCTTGGCCACGGCGGCGTCCACCACCCGGAGCATCACCGGCGTGATGTCCAGGCCGGTGCCGTCGCCTTCGATGTAGGGCACGATGGGTTCGTCAGGCACCTGGAGCGACATGTCGGCGTTGACGGAGATCTTCTGACCTTGAGCGGGCACGCGGATGTGCTGGTACATGTCGATGGGAATCCAGAGAGCTGAGGAAGGGAGCAAGAGCGCGAATTCTAGACTCGGAGCATCAGTCCCCGCCCGGTCGAGCTCCGATGGCAGACAATGCGGGCCTGACCCGACTTACCCGCTTCACCGCATGAAACGCCTGCTCACCCGCCTGATCTGCCTGTTCTTCCTGCTGTCGGGGCCGGCTTGGTCCCAGGAAGGTCCTCAGCTCCAGTTGCCCCGCGTCGGCCTGTCGGCCGGCATGCACCTGATCCAGGCGCAGGTCGCGGCCACGCCGCAGGAGCGCGCCGTGGGCCTGATGTTCCGCAAGGAAATGCCGGTCAACGAAGGCATGCTGTTCGTGTTCGAGCAGGCTTCGGGGCAGTGCTTCTGGATGAAGAACACGCTGCTGCCGCTGACGGCCGCTTTCGTGGCCGACGACGGCACCATCGTCAACCTCGCGAACATGCAGCCCCAGAGCCTGGACTCGCACTGCTCGGCCAAGCCGGTGCGCTACGTGCTCGAAATGCACCAGGGCTGGTTCGACAAGCGCGGCATCAAGGCTGGCTCGCGCCTGAGCGGCGCTCCGTTCACCAAATAAAAAAAGGCCACCGTTTCCGGTGGCCTTCTTTCTGCATCAGGCCTTCAGCGAGGCCAGCGCCGCGTTGAACGTCTTGCTGGGGCGCATGATGGTCTCCAGCTTGGCGAAGTCGGGCTTGTAGTAACCGCCGATGTCGACCGGCTTGCCCTGCACGTCGGCCAGTTCCTTGACGATGGCCTTCTCGCTGTCGGCCAGCGCCTTGGCCAGCGGCGCGAACTTGTCGGCCAGCGCCTTGTCTTCGGTCTGCGCGGCCAGTTCCTGGGCCCAGTACAGCGCCAGGTAGAACTGGCTGCCGCGGTTGTCGAGCTGGCCGGTCTTGGGCGACGGGTTCTTGTTGTTGTCCAGC
>Ga0247823_10000076_pt1 | contig 72324 bp, 72 predicted proteins | sample 13C_PalmiticAcid_2_FD_192426 | JGI IMG/M metagenome (GOLD analysis project Ga0247823, IMG submission 192426) | Soil microbial communities from agricultural site in Penn Yan, New York, United States - 13C_PalmiticAcid_Day30 | ecosystem: Environmental > Terrestrial > Soil > Agricultural land... | reverse complement strand
GACCTGTACTAGGGCCTAACCGCGCCTGCCCGTTCCCCTCGGCCGTGAAACGGCTTAGAGGGGAGCAATGGCCAAACCTCGCCTCCCCAAGACTGCTGCCCCGAAGTCCTCGCGCCCGAAGGTGGCTTCGAAGGCTCGCCCGCCCGCCGGCCTGCCCGACAGGGAGACGCTGCTGGCGTTCCTGCGCGACGCCGGCGAGGCCGCCAAGGCCGACATCGCCCGTCACTTCGGCCTGAAGGGCGCCGATCGCCGCGCCCTGCGCGAGATGATCCGCGAGATGGAGGCCCAGGGGCAGCTGGGCAAGCGCGGCCGCCGCGGCTTCGCCGAGGCCGGCGCCCTGCCGCCGGTCGGCGTGGCCGACGTGATCGAGCGCGACGCCGACGGCGACCTGTTCGTCAAGCTGACCAAGGCCGACGACGACGTGCCGATGGTGCGCCTGGCGCCCGACCGTCGCGAGGCCGCCGCCGGCGCGCCTGGCCTCGGCGATCGCCTGCTGGTGCGCTTCGAGCAGCTGGAGAGCGGCGAATACGAGGCCCGCCTGATCAAGCGCCTGGGCCAGAGCGCCCACAAGGTGCTGGGCGTGGTTCGCAAGCAGCGCCGCGAGATTCGCGTCGAGCCGGTCGATCGCAAGTCCAAGGAAAGCTTCATCCTCGACGTCGCCCAGCCGGGCGTCGGCGACCTGAAGGACGGCGACCTGGTGGTCGTGCAGCAGAGCGGCCACGCCGGCCGCTACGGCCCCAAGCCCTGCCGCGTGCTGGAGACGGTCGGACACGAGGAAGACCCCCGCGCCGCCTCGCTGATCGCCATCCACAGCCACGGCATCCCCACCGGCTTCTCGGACGAGGCCGAGGAAGAGGCCAAGGCCGCCAAGGAGCCGACGCTGGAGGGCCGCGAGGACCTGCGCGACCTGCCGTTCGTGACCATCGACCCGGTCGACGCCCGCGACCACGACGACGCGGTCTACGCCCACCCCGACGACAGCGAGGGCAACAAGGGCGGCTGGGTGGTCTGGGTGGCCATCGCCGACGTCGCCGCCTATGTGCGCCCGGGCTCGGCCCTGGACCGCGACGCTCGCGACAAGGGCAACAGCGTCTACTTCCCCGACCGGGTGGAGCCGATGCTGCCCGAGACCCTGTCGAACGGCCTGTGCTCGCTGCGTGAAGGCGAGAACCGCGCCACCCTGGCCGTGCGGATGGTGTTCGACAAGTCGGGCCACAAGAAGAGCCACCGCTTCGTGCGCGGCCTGATGCGTTCGGCCGCCAAGCTCTCGTACGAGCAGGCCCAGGCCGCCATCGATGGCACGCCCCCGCCGGCCGGCCAGGATCCGGACAAGGCCCCGCCCCTGCTGGACGCGATCCTGACGCCGCTGTGGGAGGCCTTCCGCCTGATGGGCAAGGGCCGCGAGCAGCGCTCGCCGCTGGCCATCGAAAGCGACGAGCGCCGCATCGTCATCACCAAGGACGGCGAGATCGCCTCGATCACGCGCCGCGCCAGCCTCGAGGCCCACAAGCTGATCGAGGAGATGATGATCCAGGCCAACGTCTCGGCCGCCGAGAGCCTGGAAGCCAAGCGCTCGCCGCTGATCTACCGCGTGCACGACACGCCGAGCCTGGAGAAGGTGCAGAACCTGGCCGAATTCCTGCAGACCCTGGAGATCCGCTGGAACAAGGGCGAGGCCCCGCAGACCAAGCGGTTCAACCAGCTGCTGGAAGAGACGCGAGAGAGCCCGCACGCGGCGATCATCAACGAGGTGGTCCTGCGCACCCAGATGCAGGCCCACTACTCCAGCGACAACATCGGCCACTTCGGCCTGAATCTCGCCAAGTACGCCCACTTCACCAGCCCGATCCGGCGCTATGCCGACCTGATCGTGCACCGCGGCCTGATCCGGGCCCTGGGCCTGGGCGACGACGGCCTGACCGACCAGGACATCGCGCGGATCAAGGACACCGCCGAGGTCATCACCCACGCCGAGCGCCGGGCCATGGCCGCCGAGCGCGACGCCACCGACCGCTACATCGCCTCGTTCCTGTCAGACCGGGTGGGCGCGACCTTCAGCGGCCGCATCACCGGCGTCACCCGCTTTGGCCTGTTCATCAAGCTGGACGAGACCGGCGCCGACGGCCTGGTGCCGATCTCCAACCTCGGCGACGAGTTCTTCGTCCATGACGAGAAGCTGCACTCGCTGGTCGGCGAGCGCACCGGCAAGCGCTGGCCGCTGGGCCTGTCGGTCGAGGTGCGCCTGCGCGAGGCGACGCCCGTGACCGGCGGCCTGCTGTTCGAGATGCTCACCGACCCGCTGCCGGCCGACCCGAAGCTGCCGAGGCCTCGCCTGGGGGCAAGGCGGCAGGCGGCGGTGAAACCGCGCGGCGGCCTGCCGAAGGGCGTGCGGCGGGGAAAGCGGCGCTGATGTCCGGAACCTCCCCCTCTGGGGGAGGTTTCTGTCAGACGGGCTTCTCGATCTCGTAGACCACGTCTTCCAGCTTTTGCAGGAACAGCTTCTGTGCGTCGCGGACGCCCTGGTTGAAGAACACCGGGCCCAGGGTCTCGCCGATGAAGTCGAGCAGGAAGCCCGCTTCCAGGCCGCTCACCGGGCGATCGAGCTCGTCGCGGAGGTAGAGCGAGAGCTTGCGCAGCGCGGCCTCGCGGACGTCCTTGTCAAGCTCGATGCGGGCCATGGTCAGCCGATGGCCCCGAAGCACCAGGCCAGGACCGACTTCTGGGCGTGGATACGGTTCTCGGCCTCGTCCCAGACCAGCGAGCGCGGGCCGTCGAGGACGGCGTCGGTGACTTCCTCGCCGCGGTGCGCGGGCAGGCAGTGCAGGAACACGCCGTCGGGCTTGGCCAGATCCATCAGGGCGTCGTCGACCTGATAGGGCTCGAAGGCCTTCAAGCGCTCGTCATGGTCGGTGTCGCCCATCGAGACCCAGGTGTCGGCCACGACCACGTCGGCGCCGCGCACGGCTTCCTTGGGGTCCTCGCTCATGGTCACGTCGCCGTTCAGGCCGGCGGCGCGGGCCAGATCGTGCAGGTCGGCGTGATAGACCGCCGGGCAGGCGATCTTCAGCTTGAAGCCCAGCAGCGGGGCGGCGTGGATGAAGCTGGAGCAGACGTTGTTGCCGTCGCCCACCCAGGCGATGGTCTTGCCGCCCACGTCGCCGCGATGCTCTTCGATCGTCAGCAGGTCGGCCATGATCTGGCACGGGTGGCTCTTGTCGGTCAGGCCGTTGATCACCGGCACGGTCGAGACCTGAGCGAAGCGCTCGACGTCGGCGTGGACGTTGGCGCGGATCATCACCGCGTCGACCATGCGCGAAAGCACCTTGGCGGTGTCCTCGATGGTCTCGCCGCGGCCCAGCTGCATGTCGTTGGACGTCGAGATGATGGCGTCGCCGCCCAGCTGGCGCATGGCCGCGTCGAACGAGAAGCGGGTGCGGGTCGAGTTCTTCTGGAAGATCATCGACAGCACGCGGTCCTTGGCGGGCGCGTCGGCGTCGACGCGGCCCTGCGGCCAGCCCTTGCGGGCGGTCTTGCGGGCCTTGGCGTCCTCGAGGATCAGGCGCAGCGTGGCGCCGTCGAGCTTCCAGAGATCGATGAAGTGACGGGGGGCGGTCATCTCAGGCCACCTTTCCGAAAATGGGCTGGAGTGGACGCCCCCGCTTGAGCGCGGAGGCGTCGGGTCATCGAGACGTCAGGCCGCCGCTTGGGCGCGGACGACCTCGCAGGTCTTTTCGAGCTTGGCCACGGCTTCCTGGGCCTCGGCCAGCGTCAGGTTCAGCGGCGGCAGCAGGCGCACGCAGTTGTCGCCGCCGCCGGCCACCAGCAGCTGCTGGTCGCGGGCCAGGGCCATGAACTCACGGTTGTTGGACGCCAGCTTGATGCCGATCAGCAGGCCCTTGCCGCGGATGTCGAGCACGACGTCCGGGAAGCGGTCCTTCAGGCCGTTCAGCTGTTGGGTGAAGTAGCCGGCGACGGTCTTCACGTTGTCGAGCAGCTCGGGCGTATTGATCGCGTCGAAGGCCGCCGTGCCGACCGCCATGGCCAGCGGGTTGCCTCCGTAGGTCGAGCCGTGGGTGCCGGGGGTCATGCCCTTGGCGCCCTCGTGGGTGGCGAGGCACGCGCCGACGGGGAAGCCGCCGCCCAGGGCCTTGGCCACGCACATGATGTCGGGCTCGGCGCCGTCGGCCCACTCATGGGCGAAGAGCTTGCCGGTCCGGCCCATGCCGCTCTGGACCTCGTCGAAGATCAGCAGGACGCCGGCCTCGCGGGTGATCTCGCGCAACTCGACCAGCTGGGCCTCGGTCAGGGCGCGCGCCCCGCCCTCGCCCTGCACCGGCTCGATGATGACGCCGGCCGTGGTCGGGCCGATGGCGGCCTTGAGGGCGTCGAAGTCGCCGAACGGCAGCTGGACGAAGCCCGGCAGGCGCGGGCCGAAGCCGTCGAGATAGCCGGCGTTGCCCGAGGCGTTGACCGCCGCGTACGAGCGGCCGTGGAACGAGCCGTCGAAGCCGATGATGTCGATGCGTTCCGGATTGCCGGCCACCGCGTGATAGCGGCGGGCGGCCTTCAGGGCGCACTCGATCGCCTCGGTGCCCGAGTTGGTGAAGAACACCACGTCGGCGAAGGTGGCCGCGCACAGCTTGTCGGCCAGCACTTCCTGCTCGGGGATCGTGTAGATGTTGGAGACGTGCCAGAGCTTTTCGCCCTGGGTCTTCAGGGCGTCGACCAGCACCGGGTGGGCGTGGCCCAGGCCGCAGGTGGCGATGCCCGCCACGCAGTCCAGGTATTCGCCGCCGTCGGTCGAGAACAGGCGCGCGCCTCGGCCTCGTTCGAACGCCAGCGGAGCGCGGTTGTACACGCCCATGATGTGGTGTTGCGAGGAGTTGGACGACGTCGCAGTGCTCAATTCGGCCTCCCAAAAAGGCAAGAAGCCCCCGGGCTTTCGCGCGGGGACTGGAAGGCCCGACGTTGTCGACGCGAAGCCCTGCCCTGTCAATGAAATCACTATGAATTTTCGCCCGGCGGGGCGTGGCGGACACACCCTGGCGACGCGGGACCGCTAACTTGCCATCGGGGCGCGATCCGACCTAAGCCTGGGCGTGGGGGAGATGCATGGAGGATCCACGATGAAGGCCGCCGTTTCACTCGCCCTGCTGGCCCTGGCCGCCCTGCCCAACTGCGCCTCGACGCCGCCCGCCGCCGGCCCCGCCACCGTCACCGGGACCGTGGTCTGGCGCGAACGCATCATGTTGCCGCCGAACACGAAGACGATCGTGCGCCTGCAGGACGTCAGCCTGGCCGACGCGCCCGCCAAGGTGCTGGCCGAGGACGTGATCGACGGCACGCGCGCCCCGCCCGTGGCGTTCAAGCTGGTCTATGATCCGGCCCAGATCGTTCCGAACCACCGCTACTCGGTGTCGGCCCGTGTGGAGGTGGACGGCCAGCTGCGCTTCATCAACGACACCCACATCGCGGTCATCAACGACGGCCCGACCAAGGACGTCGAGGTGCTGGTCAAGGGCGTGGGGCGGTAGACACCCCTACTCCCGTCATTCCCGCCCTTGTGGCGGGAACCTCTCTGTCGGCCGCAAGTGCGAATGGGGCGGCGCGCCAGGCACGCCGCTTGCGCCGCCCCTGCGAGCGGAACCAGGGGTTCCCGCCACAAGGAAAGACGGGAGGGAGGAGGAAACCTCCGCCTCAGCTCTTCAGCCGGTACCCGCTGCGGAACAGGGCCCAGCACCACAGGAACAGGCCCGTGGCCAGCACGGCCGTGACCACGACGCCAATGGCGATGCTGCCGTCGGCGTGGCCGATGAAGCCGTAGCGGAAGCCGTCGATCAGGTAGAAAAACGGGTTGAAGTGGCTGGCCGTGCGGAACGGCTCGGGCAGCTTGTCGACCAGGTAGAAGGTGCCCGACAGGAAAGTCATCGGCATGATGGCGAAGTTGGTCACCGCCGCCAGTTGGTCGAACTTCTCCGACCACAGGCCCGCCAGCACGCCGGCCAGGCCCAGGATGATCGCAGCGCCGACCGCGAAGTAGATGATCGCCCAAAGGTGCGAGACCTGTAGCCCCGCGCCCGGCAGCACGCCGATCACGGCCGCCGTCACCGCGCCGACCACGACGCCGCGCGTCGCAGCCCCCAGGCCGAAGGCGGCCACCTGCTCCAGCGGGGTCAGGGGCGGCGTCAGGAAGTCGGACGTCAGGCCCATCATCTTGGCCTGGATCAGCGACGACGACGAATTGGCGAAGGCGTTGTTGAGCACCGCCATCATGATCAGGCCCGGGGCCACGAAATGGCCGAAGGTCACGCCCTCGACCGCGGGACGGTCAGACCCGACCGCGACCACGAACACCAGCATGTAGAGCAGCGTGGTGACCACCGGGGCGGCCACGGTCTGCATGCCCACCTTCCAGAAGCGGCGGATCTCGCGCTGATAGAGGGTGAGGAACCCGCTCCAGTTCCAGCCGTGATAGTCGCGCGGCTGCGGCGGAACGACGCTGTCTGCCATGTCTCTCATTGGCCCGATCCTGGAAATTCCTTCGCCATGTGCGCCCGGCGAGGGTCGGACGCAAGCGTCCCGCTCCGAGAATCAATATATAGTTTCTGTGGACAGACTACCTGGCGCCTATTGTGCGTCTTAACGCATTCTTTACACTATCTGGTAGGTCAGCCGCCGGCGGGGCGGTCTGTACACCAGATGTAGGGCGATGGCGAGGTGGGGTTTCTCGTCATGGCCCGATTTTAGGCGGAGATGGGCCATGAGCTGGACTGACGAGCGGGTCACCACCCTGAAGAAGCTTTGGCTGGACGGCTTGTCGGCCAGCCAGATCGCCAAACAACTGGGCGGGGTCACCCGCAACGCCGTGATCGGCAAGGTCCATCGCCTGGGCCTGTCGGGTCGCGCCGCGCCGTCGCAACCGGCTCGCCCGGCCTTCAAGGCCCCGCGTCCGGCCCGTCCGGCCGCCGCCTCGACGATCCCGGCCGCGCCGCGCCGCGTGGTCGCCGCCGAGCCGGTCGCCCCGGCCCCGGTCCAGGTCTCGGCCCACCAGCAGCCGTCAGTTCCGGTGCTGCGCAACGAAGCCCCGGGCTCGGCCACCGTGCTGACCCTGGGCGCCCACATGTGCAAGTGGCCGATCGGCGACCCGTCGTCGGACAGCTTCACCTTCTGCGGCCGCCGCTCGTCGGAAGGCCCCTACTGCGTCGAGCACGCCCGGGTGGCCTACCAGCCGCAGCAGTCGACCAAGAAAAAGGGCGGCGCCACCGAGCTGGCCCGTTCGCTGCGCCGCTACATCTAGCGCCAGCCGCCGATAAGAAGAGAGGCGTCGAAAAGGCGCTCTCGCCATGCAGCCCTCCCCGTTCCGCGGGGAGGGCTTTATGTTGTCTCCGATGACCGACCTCGCCCCCGATTCCAACGCACCCGCCTATTCCGTCTCGGAACTGGCCTTCGCGCTGAAGCGCACGCTGGAAGACCGCTACGGCTTCGTGCGGCTGCGCGGCGAGCTGAGCAAGGTCACGCACCACTCCAACGGCCACGTCTACCTGACCATCAAGGACGACAAGGCCGCCATCGACGGCGTCGTCTGGAAGGGCAATGTACGCGGCCTGGGCGTGCGCCCCGAGCACGGGCTCGAGGTCATCGTCACCGGCAAGATCACCACCTATCCGGCCGGCTCGCGCTACCAGATCGTCATCGACAGCATGGAGGCCGCCGGCGTCGGCGCGCTGCTCGCGCAGCTTGAACGCCTGAAGGCCAAGCTGGCCGGCGAGGGCCTGTTCGCGCCCGAGCGCAAGCGGCCCCTGCCCTCGATGCCGGCCGTGGTCGGCGTCATCACCAGCCCCACGGGCGCGGTGATCCGCGACATCCTGCACCGCATCCGCGACCGCTGGCCCTGCCGGGTCATCGTCTGGCCGGTGGTCGTGCAGGGCGACGCCGCCGCCGGCCAGGTGGCCGGAGCCATCCGGGGCTTCAACGCCCTGGCGCCCGGCGGCCCGGTCCCACGCCCCGACATCCTGATCGTCGCCCGCGGCGGCGGCTCGGTGGAGGATCTCTGGGCCTTCAACGACGAAGCCCTGGCCCGCACGGTGGCGGAAGGGACGATCCCGCTGATCTCAGCCGTCGGCCACGAGACCGACACGACGCTGATCGATTTCGTCTCCGACCGCCGGGCCCCAACCCCGACAGCCGCGGCCGAGATGGCAACGCCGGTGCTGGCCGAACTGCGGGGCCTGGTTTCCGACTACGACCGCCGCCTGTCGCGCTGCGCCGGCCGGGTGGTCGAGGAGCGCCGCACGCGCCTGCAGGCGGCCGCCCGGGGCCTGCCCAGGCCCAACGACCTCCTGGCGCTGGCCCAGCAGCGGTTCGACATCGCCGCCGGCCGCCTGGACGCGGCGCTGGAGCGCAACACCTCGGTCCACGCCCAGGACCTCCTGAAGATCACCGCCCGCCTGTCGCCCGAGGCCCTGGCCCGCCAGCGCCAGGCCAAGGGCGAGCGCCTTTCCGACCTGTCGCGCCGCCTGGACCTGGCCGCCCGCCGCGCGCCCGAGCGCGCCGCCCAGCACGCCCGCCTGCCGGCCCTGTGGGATCGCCTGAACGCCGTGGCCCGCCGCCGCCTGGACCGCGAGGCCGACCGCCTGGCGGGCCTGGACAAGCTGCGCCAGTCGCTGAACCCCGAGCGTCCGCTGGAGCTGGGCTTTGCCTTGGTGCGGAAGATGGACGGAACCCTGGCCCGCTCGGCCGCCGACCTGGCCGCCGGCGAGCGCGTGAACCTGAAGTTCAAGGTCGGCGAGCGCGACGCGGTGATCGACGGCGAAGGCGCCACGCCGCCGCCTCCCCCGCCCGCGCCGGTCGCTGCGGCCGCGCCCAAGCCCGCACCTCGCCCGAAACCCGCGCCGCCGCCCTCGCAGGGCGACCTGTTCTAGACCCCGAGATTGGCGTAGAAGAGACCCATGAACGCTTACGATCGCGACATCGGAAAATCCGGCCTGGCCGTCCTGCACTATGGCGACGGCGACTTCGCCGTGCTCCAGCCCGGCCAGTACGTGGTCTGCGCCGTCACCGGCGCGAAGATCCCGCTGGAGGCCCTGCGCTACTGGAGCCCCGAGTTGCAGGAAGCCTACGCCACGCCGAAGGAAGCGCTGAAGCGCTGGCAGGAGACCAAGGCCTGAATCCCTGGCCTCCGAATAGACGGGCGCTTCTCGCCGCCTTCGCCGGCGGCGTCGCTCCCCTTGCCTTCCCCGCCGCCGCCGCGGCGCCGGGACTGGTCCTGAACGGTCGCCTGGCACAGGGCGGCTATGCCCTCGGCCGCACCACGCCGCGCGCCGAGGTGCTGATCGACGGCCTGCCCCTCACCCAGGCCTCGGCCGACGGCTGGTTCATCGTCGGCTTCGACCGCGACGCCCCGCCGACCGCCGAGATCACCGTCCAGACCCCGGACGGCTCGGCCAGCCACCGCGTGGCGATCGCGCCGGGAACCTTCGACATCCAGCGCATCGACGGCCTGCCGCCGTCGCAGGTCTCGCCGGAAGACCCGGTCCTGCTGGCCCGCATCGCCGCCGAGGGCGCGCGCAAGGCCGCCGGCTTCGCCAGCCGCGTCGACGGCGACTTCTTCCGCACGGGCTTCATCTGGCCGGTGAAGGCCACGCGCCGCTCGTCGCGCTTCGGCGGCCAGCGGATCCTCAACGGCGAGCCCAAGCGCCCGCACTACGGCGTCGACCTGGCCGCGCCGGCGGGAACCCCGGTGGTCGCCCCGGCGGCCGGCGTCGTCGCCTTCGCCGAGACCGGCCTGCACTTCGAGGGCGGCCTCGTCCTCATCGACCACGGCCAGGGCCTGATCAGCGCCTACCTGCACCTTTCGCGGGTCGACGTGGCCGCCGGCCAGCGGCTGGCCCAGGGCCAGGTCATCGGCGCGGTCGGCAAGGAGGGCCGCGCCACGGGCCCGCATCTGTGCTGGCGCCTCAAGTGGCGCGACCGCAACCTGGACCCCAGCCTGTGGGTCGTTGACGCAGGAATGCGACAGTGACGCGATCAAACTTGACCATTTCGGGACACCACCTATCGACAGGTCCGCTCGGTTATGGTTATCCCCAGCCCCGCTTTTGAAACTCGCGTATGAGGCGTAATCCCGCATGTCCGCGGTGCTCGATAAGCTCCGTTTCCTCCTGGTGGACGATAACCACCACATGCGGGCGATCGTCAGCACGATCCTGAAAGGGGTCGGCGTGCGCCATGTGCACGAGGCGATCGATGGCGCCGAGGGCTTGCAGATCCTGAAGGATCGCCAGATCGACATCGCCATCGTCGACTTCAAGATGTCGCCGCTGGACGGGGTGCAGTTCACCCAGCTGGTGCGCAATTCGCCCGACAGCCCCGACCCGTTCCTGCCGATCATCATGCTGACCGGCTTCGCCGAACGGCATCGGGTGTTCGAGGCGCGCGACGCCGGCGTCACCGAGATCGTCGTCAAGCCGGTCACGGCCCGTTCGCTGCTCGACCGCATCGACATGGTGATCTTCAAGCCGCGGCCGTTCATCCGCAGCGGCGACTATTTCGGCCCCTGCCGTCGCCGCCGCCAGGACCCGCACTACGGCGGCCCGTTCCGTCGGGGAACGGACAAGGGCGCGATCGAGCTTTAGGGGAAGCCCTGCCCGTTCATTCCTCCCGTCATTCCCGCCCTTGTGGCGGGAACCTCTGGTTCCGCTCGCACGTGAGACGCAAGCGGACTGCTCCGCAGTCCGCCCCACTGCCCTTGCGGCTGACAGAGGGGTTCCCGCCACAAGGGCGGGAATGACGGGAGTGAAGGAGTCTCAGTTTGTGGGGATCTCGCCCGCCAGCAGCGCCGCATAGACCTCGTTGGGCCAGCGGCGGTGGACCCAGAACCACTCTTCCGGACGCTCGCGGATGCGGTCTTCCATGAAGGCGTTGATCATCCGTACGCCGGCCTCGATGTCGGCGGTGCGATCGCCGGTGCTGGGCGGGACGATCGGGTCGTGGACCACGGCGCGGAAATGCGCGCCCTTGGTGCGCTGCACCGACATCGGCTGAAGGACCGTGCCGAAGCGGATGGCCAGGCGCGTGGGCCCAGGCGCGGTGCGCGAGTCGTGGCCGAAGAACGGGGCGGCCACGCCGCCATTGAACTTCTGGTCGTTCATCAGCGCCACCGACTCGCCGCGCTTCATGGCGTCCAGCAGTTCGCGCGCACCGTCCCCGCCCTTGGGCGCGAACAGCCGCACGCCGTAGCGGAACCGGCTCTTCTTGATGCGCTCGTCGATGTAGGGGTTGTTGGCCGCGCGATAGGTCATCTGGCAGGTGACGCCGGAATCGACGATCGCCGCCGGCATCACCTCCCAGTTCGACAGGTGGCCCGAAACGAACACCACCGGCTCGCTGTCGCGGGCGATCTGGGCCAGGCGCTCGGCGCCCACCACCTCCACCCGCCCGGTAGAAGGCAGGAGCTTGTCCATCAGCGGGAACTCGCCGAACGTGCGGCCCAGGCCGTCCCACTGCCGGCGCAGCATGTCAGCGCGCCAGGCGGCGTCCTTTTCCGGGAACGCCAGGCGCAGGTTGCGGTCGGCCACCTTGTGGGCGCCGCTCAGCGGCCCGAACGTGCGCCCGAACCAGCCGCCCAGGGCCGACGCGGCGTCCACGCCCAGCAGCCGGAACAGACCCATGAACAGGTCGTAGCCGAACGCCTCGAGGCGCCAGAAGAAGTCTTGGGTGGGGGAAGTACGAGCGTCGGACATCGGCCCTTACTAGCTCGACTTGGCCGGCGGCGGAACTGTGGCGTCGGAGACCCTCGCCGCCTCAAAGGCGATCCAGCTTCGCTTGGCGCGCGACTTGCGGCTGTCAGGGCAGACCGTTCCGTTTCGGGACGGGGGAAAGCCATCGGGGGTCAAGGGTCCACATCATGGGCAACGACATCGACACTCACCTGGGCAAGCGCCTTCGCCGCCGTCGCCGGCTGCTCGGCCTGACCCAGCAGCAACTGGCCGGCGCCGTCGGCGTGCGCTTCCAGCAGATCCAGAAGTACGAATGCGGCGCCAACCGCATCTCGGCCGCCCGCCTGTGGCAGCTGTCCGAGGCGCTGGAGGTTCCGGTCGGCTACTTCTACGACGGCCTGTCGGCGGTCGCCCGCGACACCGCGCCGACGGCCAGCAACGACTCCGAGGGCGGCGAGATGTTCGCCCGCAAGGAGACGATCGACCTGATCCGGGCCTACTACCTGCTGGGCGAGCGTCCGCGCCGCCGGCTGCTGGACCTGGCCAAGTCGCTGAACGGCGTCGAGCAGCTCGAGGCCTGAGCCGCTTTCGTGGAGTAGCGTCCTGGGCCAAGGCGGGCTAAAGCCTGCCCCCATGACGCTCTCCGCCGATCGCCTCGCCGCCCTCGACGCCTTCATCGTCGAGCTCAACGCCGCCTCCGCGGGCGCCATCCTGCCGCTGTTCCGGTCCGACCACGGGCTGGAGGACAAGGCCGCCGGCAAGAACCTGCCGCGCGACACCCACGCGGCGTTCGACCCCGTCACCGAGGCCGACCGCGGCGCCGAGGCGGCCATCCGCAAGCTGATCGCCGAGCGCTTTCCCGAGCACGGCGTGATCGGCGAGGAATACGGCGAGGACCGCCCGGACGCCGAGTTCGTCTGGGTGCTGGATCCCGTCGACGGCACGCGCGCCTTCATTTCCGGCCTGCCGCTGTGGACCACCCTGATCGGCCTGCGCCACCAGGGGCGTCCCGTTCTGGGCTCCATCGGTCAGCCCTATCTGGACGAGCTGTATGTCGGCTCGGCCGCCGGCGGCTCGCGCCTGATCGCCCGCGGGGCTGAGAAGGCCCTGCGCGTGCGCCCCTGCGCCGTGCTGACCGACGCCATCATCGCCACCACCGATCCCGAAGCCTGCTTCGACGGCGCCGAACTGGGCGCCTGGCGCCAGGTGCGCGCGGCCGCCAAGCTGGCCCGCCTGGGCTGCGACGCCTACGCCTACGCCATGGTCGCGGCCGGCACGATGGACATGGTCATCGAGGCGGGCCTGAAGAGCTGGGACGTCGAGGCCGCCATCCCCCTGATCGAAGGCGCCGGCGGCGTCGTCACCGACTGGCGCGGCGCGCCGATCGGCCAGCACGGCGGCCAGATGGCCATCGCCGGCGACCAGCGCGTGCTGGACGAGGCCCTGGTCGCCCTGAAGCGGTCTGCGAAATAGATCAAAGATCCTCCCCCTCTGGGGGAGGTGTCGGCGGAGCCGACGGAGGGGGGTGTGGCTGAAGAGCCCGCCGCCGCCTCGAAAGCTGAAAACGTCCCCCCTCCGGCCCTTCCGGGCCACCTCCCCCACAGGGGGAGGATCTGGGGAGCTAGAGGCCTGCCACCGTCTCGTCGAACGCCGCCCAGAACCGGGCTCGGCGGTCATCGGTCTCGATCAGGATCTCGTGGAAAGCGTCCTCGATCTCGATGTAGCGGCCCTTGGGGATGCGGGCGGCGATGGCCCTCTGGGCCGAGGTCAGGACGCGGGTGTCGACCCCCGCCCCGACGATGGTGACCGGGATGGTGATCGCCTCGACACCCCTGCTGCGGACCAGCCACTCGCAGGCGGAAAAGGCGAAATCGGTCCAGCCCCAGGTGATGCCGCCCAGCGCGATGTCGGGGCAGGCGCGGATCTGGGCCTGGTGTCGGGCGTAGCGGGCCGCGTCGTGGGTCAGGGCGTCCTGCGGGAAGACGTGCTTGAACGGGTCGCCAACGTCGCCCAGCACGTAGCCGCCGCGCAGGGGCGTGCGCGCGGCCAGCCAGGCCAGGGCGCGGGCCATGCCGGAAGGCTTGCCGCCGGTGTTCAGCCCCAGCATCGGCGCCGACAGCACGCAGGCCGAGAAGCGGGTCTCGCCGTGGGCCAGGACGAGGCTGGTCAGGCAGCCGCCCATCGAATGTCCCAGGGCGATCCAGGGCCTGGGCAGACGCGTATCGAAGGCCGCCAGCAGCGCCTGGTAGTCGCCGACGAAGTCGTGGAAGCCGGCCGCATGGCCCTTCAGGCGATCGGGCAGCATGCGGTGCGAGAGCCCCTGCCCCCGCCAGTCGTGCACCAGGACGACGAAGCCCCGCGCCAGCAGGTCGGCGACGACCTCGTAGTATTTCTCGATCGGCTCGCTTCGGCCGGGGCTGACCACCACCGAGCCGCGCGCTTCGCCCTTAGGCGAAAATAGAGCGGCGCGGAGGGTCGCCCCATCCGCGCCGGAAAACCATTCGGCCTGGCCGTGGTCGGGAACCGGCGCCTCGGGAATCGAGACCAGCGGCGCAGGTTCCCCCATGGCTTAGCGGAGCTTCGAGAACAGCGCCGCCATCTTGGACTGCAGCGCCATCGCCGCGCCCATGTCCGACAGCTTCAGCTTGCCGGTCATCACGGCCATGGTCGGGTCGAGCGAGCCGGCGCCGATGGCCAGGAAGTCTTCCTTCGACAGGGTCATGGTCAGGTCGGCCGAGCCGTCGTCGTTCGACACCGAACCGCCGTCGATGAGGATGACGCCTTCGCCCTTCAGGTCGAACTTCAGGCTCTTGCCCAGGCCGCTGTCGTCGCCCACGGCGGTTTTGATCTTGTCGGTGATTTCCTGCAACGTGGCCATAAACGCTGTCTCCCTCTTTTCTGCGCTTGAGCGTTCTGCGCGTGAAAACTTGGTGGGCACCCTGGCCGGAGCCGGGCCGCAAGTAAACACCGTTCAGACGCTCTCCACGCTATTTTTTGCTCTGGATGAAACCCACCCGCGCAGGGGTTCCGGACAACCGCACGCGGGTCGCGCCCTTGAAGTCGGCCAGGCGCAGGATCGGCGTCTTGCCCGACAGCGGCAGGGATTGCGACTTGCCGTCGGCCCCGACCACGACGCCGCCGGTCGCGCCGGGAAAGCCGAAGCCCGTCATCTTCGGCGCCAGCATGGCCATGGGCCCGGCGGCCTTGCCGATGACGCCGTTGGTCGAGTCGAGCACCGTCTTCAGCTCTGCGACCTCGTACTCGGCCGCCGGTTTCAGGACGGGTTCGATAATCAGGGTCGAGCCGAACTTGGCGTCGGCGGGCGCTTCGAACTCGATCTTGGCCCCACCTTGCAGCTGGGCGAGCGTCGGCAGGCGCTCGAAGCGGCCGTCGGCGCCGATCGGCAGCGGGGTGCGCGCGCCGCTGGCCTCGACCAGGGTGGCCTTCAGGCCCGCCGCCGGCTTGCCGTCGCGCGACAGGGCGAAGGCGACGCGGGTGCGCGAGCGCTCCTGGGCGGGCACCTTCAGAAAGTTCTCCAGGTAGCTGAAGACCTTGTCGGCCGGAGCGGTCTTGGAGCCCTGGGCCAGAGCGGCCGAACCGGCGACCAAGGCCAGGGCCGCGGCGACCAGTGCGCGCCTTGCGATGCGGGCGCTCATTTCGGCTTCACGAACTTGAGGGTCATGCGGTCGCTCTCCCCTATGGCGTCGTACTTGGCGTGATCGAAATCGGGCTCGGCGGGCTCGCCGCGCGGCGCCGACAGGCGGGTCGGCGGAAGGGTCCAGACGCCGAACGGATGGTCCTTGGTGTCCTTCGGGTTGGCGTTGATCTCGCTGGATCCCGCCAGGACGAAGCCGGCCTCCTTGGCCAGCTGCTCGACATAGGCCTGCTGGACGTAGCCGTCGGCGGCCAGCACGTCCTGCACGCGGCCGGGCTCGCCCCGATGCTCCTCGACGCCGAGGATGCCGCCCGGCTTCAGCGCCGCCAGCGCGTCCTTGAAGGCCTTCTCGGCGATGCCGCCGGCCATCCAGTTGTGCAGGTTGCGCAGGAACAGCACGCGGTCGGCCGTTCCAGCCGGCGCAACGGGGCCGCTGCCGCGGCCGAAGGTGGTGATGTCGACCTTGCCGTAGAGCTTCGGCTTGGCCTCCAGCTTGCGGCGGAAGGCGGCGACGATCTCGGCGGCGGCGGGGTCGGCCGGATCGGCCTCGAGCACCGCCTCGTAGAGCTTGCCGCCGGTCGCGGCCAGGAACGGCGCCAGGATGTCGGTGTACCAGCCCGCGCCGGGCCAGAATTCGACCACCGTCTGCCCGGGCCTGATCTCCCAGAACTCCAGGCTCTGGATGGGATGGCGCCAAGCGTCGCGGGCCTTGTCGGCGCCGTTGCGCCAGTCGCCGTCGACCGCGCCGGCCAGGGTGGAAGCTCCCCCCTTGGCGGCGGCCGCGGCGGGCTTGGGCGCCTCGGCCTGGGCCGGTTCGTCCTTCTTGCGGCCGCAGCCGACGAGGCCCGCCGCGCCGGCGGCGATGAGCAGGCCGCGACGCGACCAGGAAGAGACTGGGTCCATCGATCCCCCGTTACGCATGGATCCCAGCCCTAGACCGCGACCTTGTCGAAAACACGCCCGTGGCGCTTCCCCCGAAGCGACCTCACGCCGGCTTCTTGAAGCGCAGGGTCATGCGGTCGCTCTCGCCGATGGCGTCGTACTTGGCGCGGTCGAAGTTCGGATCGGCCGGCTGGCCGCCCGGCGCCGACTGGCGGGTGGGCGGCAGGGTCCAGACGCCGAAGGGATGGTCCTTGGTGTCCTTGGGGTTGGCGTTGATCTCGGACTTGGCGTCGAGCTTGAAGCCCGCCTTCTGCGCCAGCGCCACGACGGTGGCGGTCGACAGGTAGCCGTTGGCCCCGGCGCTCTTCTCGTCGGCGGGATCGGCGCGATGCTCCTCGACGGCCAGCACGCCGCCCGGCTTCAGCACCGCGAAGAAGTCGGCGAACAGCTTGTCGGCGGTCCCCGGCTGGACCGTCCAGTTGTGGACGTTGCGGGCGGTCAGCACCACGTCGGCCGAGCCCGGCGCGCCCAGCGGCGCGGCGACCGGGCCGAAGTCGACGAACTTGACCTTGCCGTACTTGGCCTCGTCGGCGAAGCGGGCCTCGAAGGCCGCGCGGCCCTTGCGGGCGCCTTCCGACAGCTTGGGATTGGCCAGGTCGGCGACGCCGGCGACGTAGGTCCCCTTGGTGGCCTTGGCGTAGGGCGCGAGGATCTCGGTCCAGTAGCCGCCGCCGGGCGAGACCTCGATGACGGTCTGGCCGGGCTTGAGCCCCCAGAACGCCAGGCTCTCGTAGGGATGGCGGGCGCCGTCGCGGGCGACGCTGGCGGGCGTGCGGTCGGGCGAGGCGACGGCGGCCTTGAGGGCGGCGTCGGCGGCCAGGGCGCCGGTGGCGGGAACAAGAGCCGCTGTGGCGGCGAGGATCAGCAGGTGGCGGCGGGCGGGCATGGTCTGTCTCCGTCGTCGTCGAGGTGACGGACCTTAACCTTGGGTGGCGGTCGATCAAGCGATTCCGGCCCGCCCTGCCACGCGCCCGCCCACCTTGCACGGGCCGCGATCGACGCCCGTCGAATTCAAAAACGCCGCACCCCTTGAAGTCGAAAAACCATCTCCCAACTATTCAACCGAAGGCGCTGGACAGCCGGGCCTTCCGAATCACAGACGAGGCCGATCTCGGGTCGTCGAAGGTTCGAACACTGACTGCAACCTTGCTTGAAGAGAAGGTTCTACACTTATGCGTACTATCGACCTGTCGCCGCTGTACCGTTCGCTCGTCGGCTTCGACCGCCTGGCCGCGCAACTCGACGCCGCCGCCAAGACCGAAGCCGCCTCCGGCTATCCGCCCTACAACATCGAGCGCACCGACGAGAATTCCTACCGCATCGAGATCGCCGTCGCCGGCTTCAAGCCGGAAGAGCTGTCGATCGAGGCCAAGGAAGGCCTGCTGACCGTCTCGGGCCGCAAGGCGGCCAACGACGAGACCAAGCGCTACCTGCATCGCGGCCTGGCCGAGCGCAACTTCGACCGCCGCTTCCAGCTGGCCGACTACGTGGTGGTGACCGACGCGGCCCTGGCCGACGGCCTGCTGACCATCTCGCTCAAGCGCGAACTTCCGGAAGCCCTCAAGCCCCGCACCATCCCGATCAACGCTGGCGCCGACGCCGCCGTGATCGAAGGCGAAAAGGCCGCCTAACCGCGACCGACCGTTTTCTCTCTCTGAATTCCCCTCCGACTTTCGGGCGGCGCGATCTCGCGCCGCCCTTTTTTACGTCTGCACCGGATCTGCACGACCAGCGGTCGGGCCGTGCACGCCCACGCCGCCGCCCCTGCAACGCGCCCGCCTAAGCACGAGGCTCCGATGCCAGGAGCCCGTCCATGCCAGCCCTCCGCCCGCCTTCCGCCGCGCCGTTCTGGATGAAGCCGATCGCGGCCGCCGTCCTGGTGCTGGCGGCCGACCAATTGCTCTATCGGCACGCGGCCGGGCTGAACCTTGGACTGTTCTTCCTGCTGGCGACCTTGGCCGTGGCCCTGATCTCCCCCGCCTCGCGAAAGGCCTGGCCGGCCCTGCTGCTGGCGGCAGGCTTCGCCGCGCTGATGATCGAGGCGCCGGGGCGACTGTCCTTCCTGTTCTGCGTGCTGTCGCTCGGCGTCGCGGCGCTGGCCGCCCGCGCCGGCCGCCGCGACGATGCGTGGCGGTGGACCCAGCGCCTGGGCTTCTGGCTGGCCATGGCCCTCGTCGCCCCGATCCTCGACCTAGCGGCCCTGCGCAGACATCGCTCCGTGAGCAGCGACCTGCTGATCGGCCGCCTGCCCGTCCTGGCCCTGCCCGTCATCGGCGGCCTGGTGTTCCTGGCCTTGTTCACCACCGCCAATCCGGTGATCGCCCAGGCGCTGGGCCGCCTGCGCCTGCCGCTTTTTGATCCGGCGCGGCTGGTCTTCGCCGGACTGATCGGCGTCTGCGCCTGGACGCTGCTGCGGCCGCGCTTCCTCAGGAAGACCAACGGCCTGCCCGTCGGCTCGGGCGCGCCGCCGCCTGGCGTCAGCGTGGCTTCGGTCGGGCTGTCGCTGGTGGTGTTCAACGCCCTCTTCGCCCTGCAGAACGGCCTGGACATCGCCTTCCTGTGGTCGCGCGCGCCGCTGCCCGAGGGCGTCACCCTGGCGCAATACGCCCATCGCGGCGCCTATCCGCTGATCGCCACGGCCCTGCTGGCCGGCCTGTTCGTGCTGGTCGCCCTGGCGCCGGGCTCGGCGACGGCGCGGTCGACCTGGCTGAGGCGCCTGGTGGTGCTGTGGGTGGCGCAGAACCTGTTCCTGGTCGCCTCGTCGATCCTGCGCACCACCGACTACATCGAGGCCTATGGCCTGACCCGCCTGCGGATCGCCGCCCTGATCTGGATGGCGCTGGTGGGCGTGGGCCTGGCCCTGATCTACTGGCGGATGCTGCGCGGCAGGAGCGGCGCATGGCTGGTCAACGCCAATGTCGCCGCCACCGCCGTGGTGCTGGCCGCGTGCGCCGTGGTCGACATCGGCGCGATCGCCGCCGACTGGAACGCCCGTCACGCCAAGGAAGTCGGCGGTCCCGCCACCGCGCTCGACGTCTGCTATCTGGAGCGGCTGGGCGACTCCTCGGTCGTGTCGCTGAGCCGCCTGCGCGCCCGCCCCCTGCCCCAGCCCCTGGCGGCCCGCGTGGCCTGGTCGCGCGCGCTGCTGCTGGAAGATCTCTCCAGGCGCCAAGCCGACTGGCGCAGCTGGACCTGGCGGGGCGAGCGGCGGCTTCGCGCCGCCCTGGCGCTGGGCCCCCGCGACGTCGTCGTCAGGGTTCCGGCCGGCCAGAAGGACTGCGACGGCTACCTGATGACCAATCCGGGCCGCATCGATCCATCGAGCCCGCCTCGGGCCGTTACCCTGACCCCAACCGCACCGTTGACCTCCGACGTCGCACGCGGAACATCTGCGCCATGACTCAGCCGATCCTGATCGTCGACGACGAGCCGCACATCCGCGAGCTGCTGGCCTTCGCCCTGGGCAAGGCCGGCTACGCCACGGTCGAGGCCGCCGACGGCGAGGCGGCGCTGGAAGCGATCGCCGCGCACAAGCCGGCGCTGGTCGTGCTGGACATCAACATGCCGCGCCTGAACGGCCTGGACGTCTGTCGCCGCATCCGCGCCGAGGGCCAGCTGCCGGTGCTCTTGCTGTCGTCGCGCGACGACGAGATCGACCGCGTGCTGGGCATCGAGCTGGGCGCCGACGACTATGTGGTCAAGCCGTTCAGCCCGCGCGAGGTCACCGCGCGGGTCAGCGCGATCCTGCGCCGCGCCAGCGCCGCCGCCCCGGCCGAGGAGCCCAAGCTGGTCAGCCACGGCCGCCTCAGCCTCGAGGCCGACGCCTGGCGGGCGGCCTGGGGCGGCGACGAGGCGGCGCTGACCGTCACCGAGTTCGGCATCCTGTGGACCCTGGCCAGCGCCCCGCGCCGGGTGTTCAGCCGCGACGCCATCATCGACCGCCTGCGCGGACCCGGCTTCGCCCTGACCGACCGCACCATCGACAGCCACGTGCGCAACCTGCGGGCCAAGTTCGCCAAGCTGGGCGGCGTCGACCTGATCGAAACCAGGCCCGGCGTCGGATATCGCCTGGGTCCGTGCCAGGGCACGAGCGAGAGCGCCGGGGCGTGATCGCCGCCTTCACGGCCTGGAAGGAGGCGGTCAAGCGGCGCTGGCCGGCGCTGCGGCTGCGCAGCATCCTGTTGGCGGTGCTGCTGTTCGCCGCCAGCATGCCGGCGATCGGCGGCGTGTTCCTGCGCAGCTACGAGAACACCCTGGTGCGCCAGACCGAGGCCGAACTGGCCGCCCAGGGCGCGGCCCTGGCCGCCACGGCCGCGGCGCTGTGGCCCGGCGCGCCGCCGCCCGCGCCCGCGCCGCGCCCCGATCCCGAAGATCCCGACTACTACCGCCCCGAGCGGCCGAGCATCGACCTGTCGGCCGCCCGGATCCTGCCCGAACGCCCGTCCCCGGCGCCCAGCGCGACGCCTCCGCAGGCTGACGCCTCCGTCGCCGGAGCCCGCCTGGACCACATCTTCGCCGACACCACCCGCAGCACCCTGGCCGCCATCGTCCTGACCGACGCGCAAGGGCGCGTGGTGCGGGGCCTGGGCGCGGGCGGCGACCTGTCGGCCCTGCCCGAGGTGCGCGAGGCCCTGGCGGGACGGCCCGAAACCGTGCTGCGCCGCAACGGCCAGTACCGCCAGCGCTCGGTCTGGGAGCTGTTCAGCCGGGCCTCGGCCGTGCGCCTGCACCACGCCCGTCCCGTCGAGGTCGGCGGCAGGACGGTGGGCGTGCTCCTGCTGTCGCGCTCGCCGCGCGGCCTGTTCAAGGGGCTGCACGAGGATCGCGGCAAGCTGCTGCTGGGCGCCGGCGTCATCCTGGTGGTGCTGTTCGGCCTGGCGGGCCTGGTCTCGCGCGGGGTGACCCGGCCGATCGAGCAGCTGAGCGCCGCCACCCGGGCCATGGCCACGGGCCGAGGCGAGCCGCCCGAGACGCCGCGCACGGCGGCTGTCGAGATCCAGGCGCTGTACGACGACTTCCGGGCCATGTCCGAGGCCATCGACAAGCGCTCGCGCTACCTGCGCGACTTCGCCGCCGCGCTGAGCCACGAGTTCAAGACGCCGCTGGCCGGGGTGCGCGGGGCCATCGAGCTTCTGCAGGACCACTACCCGACCATGAGCCAGGCCGAGCGCGAACGCTTCCTGGCCAACATCGCCGCCGACAACGCCCGGCTGTCGGCCCTGGTGGGACGCCTGCTGGAGCTGGCCCGCGCCGACATGGCCACGCCCGAGGCCGGGGTCGCCGCCGCGCCCGCCGCCGCCGCCAAGACCGTCGCGGCGGCCCTTTCGACGCCCGCCTTCGCGGTCTCCAGCGACCTGCCCGCCGACCTGCCGCCCGTCGCCGCCCCGCTGGCGATGATCGAGACGGTCCTGACCGTGCTTGTCGAGAACAGCCGCCAGGCCGGCGCCGGCAAGGTGGCGATCAGCGGCCACGATCGCGGCGAGGCCGTCGTGCTGGTGGTCGCCGACGACGGGCCGGGCGTGCCGCAGGCCGACGCCGCCCGGCTGTTCGAGCCGTTCTTCACCACGCGCCGCGCCGAAGGCGGAACGGGCCTGGGGCTGTCGATCGCCCGCTCCCTGGCCCGCGCCCACGGCGGCGAGGTGGCCTATGTCGCCGACCCGGGCGGGGCGCGCTTCACTCTGTCGCTGCCGACGGCCTGATCATCTGCACGAAATCTCCACATGGGGTCCATCAGGGCGCCGCATGCCGTCCGTAGGGTGTCGATCACGCCTTCCCGGCCAGGAGATTTCCCATGCTGACCGCCGCCCCGCCCGCCTCCGACTGCCAGGTCGAACTCGACATCGCCGCCGGCCGCTACACCTGGAGCGTCACCCGTCCCGACGGCATGCAGCTGTCCGGCCAGGCCGAGGATCCGACCTTCGCCCGCAACCAGAGCCACCTGGCCGCCGTGATGCTGGACGCCTTCGCTTCCCTCAAAAGGCGGCGCTTCTAGCTGCGCCTCGTCTTCGCCCCAAGGCGGGTGTAAGCGAAGGCCTCGCTTCATCCGCAAGGCCTTCTACATGCGCGTGCTTCTTCCCCTCGCCCTGGCGCTCGGCGTCTCGGCCGCCGCACTTTCCGCTCCCATGGCCGCCAACGCCCAGGCCGCGCCGCCCGAGAACTACGCGACCATCCGCATGAAGACCGACACCGCCTTCCTCACGCCCGAGGAGCGCAAGGTGGTGAACCTGCTGATCCAGGCCGCCGACCAGATGACGGCCATCTACGCCAAGCAGATGGTCGCCCAGGGCGGCCCCGACGGCCCGGGCCACGGCTTCTACCCGGCCGGCCTGACCAAGGCGCAGCTGGAGACCTACCTGGCCGCCCATCCCGACCAGAAGGCCGCGCTGATGGACACCTATACGGTGGTCCGCCGCGAAGGCGACAAACTGGTCGCCGTGCCGTTCTCGGTCGCCTACAAGCCCGAGCTGACCAAGGCCGCCGCCCTGCTGGACGAAGCCGCCAAGGTCACCACCAACGCCAGCCTCAAGAAGTTCCTGACCCTTCGCGCCCAGTCGTTCCGCACCAACGACTACTTCCAGTCGGAAATGGCCTGGATGGACCTGGAGGGCACGCCCATCGAGGTGGCGATCGGTCCGTACGAGACCTACACCGACGAGCTGATGGGCCAGAAGGCCGCCTTCGAGGCCTTCGTCACCCTGAAGAACCCGACCGAGAGCAGCGCGCTCGACAAGTACAAGGCCTACCTGCGCGACATGGAGGCCAACCTGCCGGTGGCCGACGCCTACGAGAACTTCAAGCGCGGCGGGGCCTCGCCCATCGCCGTGGCCGAGCAGATCCGCGGCGGCGGCGACAACCTGCACGGCCCGCAGACCGTGGCCTTCAACCTGCCCAACGACGAGCGCGTGCGCGAGGCCAAGGGCGCCAAGAAGGTGATCCTGTCCAACGTGCTGGCCGCCAAGTACGAGGGCATCCTGCAGCCGATCGCCAACCGCGTGCTGGTCGCCGACCAAGCCGCGCTGGTCAGCCAGAAGTACATGACGCTGGAGACCCTGTTCCACGAGCTGTCGCACAGCCTGGGCCCGGGCTCGATCGTCGTCGACGGCCGCGCCACCACCGTCTCGGCCGAGCTGAAGGACATCGGCGGCACCGCCGAGGAAGCCAAGGCCGACGTCATGGGCGCCTGGAACATCCTGTTCATGATGGACAAGGGCGAAATCCCGGCGGCCGAACGCCCGCAGCTGTTCGCCACCTACCTGGCGGGCATCTTCCGCGCCGCCCGCTGGGGCGACGAGGAGGCCCACGGCCGAGGCGCGGCGCTGCAGTACGGCTACCTGAAGGCCAAGGGCGCCTTCGTCTACGACCCGGCCCTCAAGCGCTTCCGCGTCGACGACGCCAGGATGGCGGCCGGCATGCGCGACCTGGTGGCCGACATCGTCAAGCTGCAGGGCGACGGCGACTATGCCGGCATGGTCGCCTTCTTCGACCGCTACGCCCACCTCGACGACGACGCCCGCGGCGTGATCGCCACGCTCAAGGACATCCCGGTGGATATCGCGCCGGTCTATCCGGAGAAGGTGTAGACCGCCTGCGGCGGCCCCCTCCGGCCCTCTGGGCCACCTCCCCCAGAGGGGGAGGATCTGAAGCGCAAAGATGCTCCCCCTCTGGGGGAGCTGTCGGCGAAGCCGACTGAGGGGGCCCTTCGCGCGCTAAGCCTTCAGTGCGAACGGATCGTCGATCGAGGGCGACGGCGGGGTGAACCACGCCGCGCCGTCGTCGGTCACGTGGAAGTGGTCCTCCAGGCGCACGCCGAAGCGGCCGGGGATGACGATCATCGGCTCGTTGGAGAAGCACATGCCCGGCGCCAGCGGCGTGGCGTCACCGCGCACGAGGTAGGGGCCCTCGTGGATCGACAGGCCGATGCCGTGGCCGGTGCGATGCGGCAGGCCCGGCAGGGCGTAGTCGGGGCCCAGGCCATGGCGGTCGAGCACCTGGCGGGCGACGGCGTCGATGGTCTCGCACGGCAGGCCGGGGCGCACGGCGGCAAAGGCCGAGCCTTGCGCCTCGTGCTCGATCTCCCAGATCCGGCGATGCTCGTCCGACGGCGTTCCGAAGACGTAGGTGCGGGTGATGTCGGCCTGGTAGCCCTCGACCTGGCAGCCGGTGTCGATCAGCACGAGGTCGCCCTCGGCCAGTTCCTGGTCGCCGGGCAGGCCGTGCGGATAGGCCGTGGCCTCGCCGAACTGCACGGCGCAGAAGGTCGAGCCGCCGCCGCCGGCCGCGCGGTGAGCCTCGTCGATGAAGCGCTTGACCTCGCTGGCCCGCACGCCCGGCGCCAACACCGCGCCAGCGCGGCGGTGGACGTCCAGCGTGATGGCCTTGGCGTAGCGCATCAAGGCCAGCTCGGCCTGCGACTTCACGCCCCGGCAGCCGTCGACCACCGCTCCGGCGTCCTTCACCGACAGCGACGGCGCAGCCTCGCGCAGGGCCGAAAACAGCGAGAACGGCGCGGCCGGATCCAGGGCCAGGACGTCGACGCCAAGCTGCGCCAGCGACCGGCCGACCAGGACGGCAGGGCTCTCGTGCTCCTGCCACAGGCGGATCTCGACCTCGATCTTCAGGTCGGCCTGCAGCGAGCCCAGCTCGAAGCCCGGACAGATCATCACCGGCGCGCCGGTCACCGGCAGCAGCAGGGCCACCAGCCGCTCGGTCGCGCCCCACGGCACGCCGGTGAAGTAGCGCAGCGAGGCGCCGGCCCCGATCAGCAGGGCGTCGGCGCCCAGGGCGCGGGTCAGCCCCCTCGCCTTCTCCAGGCGCGCAGCGTATTCGGCCGCGCCGATGGCCGGCGGACGGCCCGCTCGCGGCGAAAGGCCGGCCAGTTCGGCGGCCATGGTCGATCCGCCCACGCCCAGGGTCATGCGGTGTTCCTCGTCTTGTCGCGACCGGCCGGTCGATGTCGAAGCGCGCAGGATCGCCGGATTCGGCGGCCATCGGACGGGCGATGTCGCCGCCGAATGCGTCAGCTTTCGGATCGATAGCGCGGATACATCCTAGCCGGCTTTCCCCGCGCCTCGATATGTCTGAGGTTTAATCCGAGGCCCGGGATATTCTGGTATACGGGCCGTCTCGGCGCGGGGGCGCCGAATTGGGGCTCAGTTCACAGCGCATGAGTATCGTCGTCCGCACCCTGTCCGATCAGACCTACGAGATCGTGAGACGGAGGATCCTGACGGGCGACATGCCGCCAGGAACGGCGGTGAGGCAGGACACCATCGCCGCCGAGCTGGGGGTGTCGAAGATCCCGCTGCGCGAGGCCCTGGGCCGGCTGGAACAGGACGGCCTGCTGAGCTCCTATCCCAACAAGGGCTACGTGGTGCGCCAGGCCTCGACGCAGGAGGCCAGCGAGGTCTTCGCCCTGCGCCTGAAGCTGGAGCCGGGCGCGGCGGCCGAGGCTGCCCTGAACGCGGTTCCCGACGACCACGCCCGGGCCGAGACGGCGCTGGCGGCGCTGGAGGCGGAACTCGGCAAGCCGCAGGGCGACCCCGTGACCTGCAACCGCGCCTTCCACATGGCCCTGGTCCGGCCCGGCGGCCACATCACCAGCCAGCTGGTCGAGCGGCTTCAGATCCTGTCGGAGCGCTATGTGCGCATCCACCTGGAGCCCTTTGGCCGCGACGAACGCGCCAGCCGCGAGCACCGCGCCATCCTCGACGCCTGGAAGGCCGGCGACGCGACGCGGGTGGAAACGCTGCTCGCCGAGCACATCGAGGGCACCCTGGCTGACCTGCGCCAGCAGCTGACGGCCTAAGCCAGATCGACATTTGAGATCTGAGACGAAAACCTCGTCCTTCGACAGGCTCAGGATGAGGTTTTTCTACGAGCTAGGCCTGTAAATGGTCCTCATCCCGAGCTTGTCGAAGGACGAGGACCACGCCCGAACCTTGAATGCCACCCCACCCTAAGCCGCCCGCCGCGCGTACAGAAACTCGATCACCGCCGCCCGGGCATGGACGTAAGCCGCGTCCTCGGCCACGGCCAGGCGATCGCGCGGGCGGGCCAGGTCGATGGGGCGCACCTGCCCGATCGTGGCGCGCGGGCCGTTGGTCATCATCACGATGCGGTCCGACAGCAGCACCGCCTCGTCGACGTCGTGGGTGACCATCAACACGGTGTTGTTGAGCGTTGCCTGGATCTCCATGACGCTGTCCTGCAGGTGGGCGCGGGTCAGGGCGTCCAGCGCCCCGAACGGCTCGTCCAGCAGCAGCACCTTGGGCTGCATGGCCAGCGCCCGGGCGATGCCAACCCGCTGCTTCATGCCGCCGGAGATCTCGGACGGCCGCTTGTCCGTGGCGTGGGTCATCTTGACGAGGTCGAGATTGTGCATCGTCCAGTCGCGGCGCTCGGCCGCCGACTTCTTGCCGGCGAACACCTTGTCGACCGCCAGCTGCACGTTCTCGCGCACCGACAGCCATGGCAGCAGCGAGTGGTTCTGGAAGACCACCGCCCGTTCCGGTCCCGGCGCGCTGACGGCCTCGCGGTCGAGGATCACCGCACCCGTGGTGGCCGGCACGAGGCCCGCAACCACGTTCAGCAGGGTGGACTTGCCGCAACCCGAATGGCCGATGATCGAGACGAACTCGCCCTTGGCCACCTGAAGTTCGACGCCCCGCAGCACTTCGGAGGCGCCCGGGCCGTGCCCGAAGGTGACGCCGAGGTTCTCGATGGAGAGATAGGCCTTGCCCATGATGTTTCTCCTTTTCAGCCCGCGGCGTTGCCGCGCGACACGATGCGGCCCAGCAGGGCGACGATGCGGTCCAGGGCAAAGCCCGTCAGGCCCACCCACGCCAGGGCCACGACGATGTCGGAGATGCGCGAGGCGTTGTACTGGTCCCAGATGAAGAAGCCGACGCCGACGCCGCCCAGCAGCATTTCCGAGGCGACGATGGCCAGCCAGCTCATGCCCACCCCGATGCGCAGGCCCGTGAAGATGTAGGGCGTGGTCGAGGGCAGCAGGATCTTGAAGAAGTATTCGATCGGCGCCAGCCGCAGCACGCGGGCGACGTTGCGATAGTCCTCGGGGATGTTGCGCACCCCGACCGCGGTGTTGATGATGATCGGCCAGATCGAGGTGATGAAGATCACGAACAGGGCCGACGGATTGGCCTCGTGAAAGGCCGCCAGCGAGATCGGCAGCCAGGCCAGGGGCGGCACCGTGCGCAGCACCTGGAAGATCGGATCCAGGCCCCGATGCGCCCAGCGGTTGGCGCCGATCAGCACGCCCAGGCCGATCCCGACCACCGCCGAGATCGAGAAGCCGAAGGCCACCCGCTTGAGGCTGGTCAGTACGTGCCAGAACAGCCCCTTGTCGACCCCGCCCCGGTCATAGAACGGGTCGACGATCAGCTCCTTGGACTCCAGCCAGATCCGCGAGGGCGACGGCAGGCCCTCGTAGGAGTCGCCGCAAAGCCCCTGCCACAGCGCCATCACCACCAGCAGGGTCAGGGCCGGCGGGACGACGGCGGCGGCGACCGCCCCCGCCTTCCGACCGAGGCCGGCCGCTCCGGGGATCTTCGGAGCGGCCGGCGCGGCCGCCGTCGCCGACGCCGTTGCCGGCGGCGGGACCGTCGCGGGGGCCGCGACGGGCGCGGCCTCGGCGAAGTCGGGTTTGGGATAGGTCATGGCGGGTCCTTTCCTCAAACGAGCTTCTTGATGGGCTGGCTGGCCAGGTAGGCGCCCGGATTGGCCGGATCGAACACCTTGCCGTCGAAGAACCGCTCGGGGCCGCGGCTGTCGCCGGCCGGACCGCTCTGGCCGATGCTCTTGGCGGCGGCGCGCCAGATGTCGGCGCGATTGACCTTGTTCACGATGGCCTGCTTGTTGACCCCCTGCCCGATCACGCCCCAGCGGATGTTCTCGGTGACGAACCACAGGTCGTGCGACTTGAAGGGGAAGCTGGCGTTGTCGGCCCAGAACTTCATGACGTGCGGCGAGCCCGTGACCTTGCGGCCGTCGCCATAGTCGATGACGCCCTGCTGGCGGGGCAGGATGTCGCCCATCGGCACGTTGATGTACTGCCGGCCCGAGACGATGGAGCACATGGCCGCCTTGTTGGCCGGCTTGTCGCACCACATCTGGGCCTCCAGCACGGCGGCGGTCAGGGCCTGGGCGGCGCGCGGATAGCGGTCCACCCAGTCGGCCCGCATGCCCAGCGCCTTCTCCGGATGGTTCATCCAGAGCTCGCTCGTGGTCGTGGCGGTGTAGCCGATCTTCTGGTTGACGGTCTGGCCGTTCCACGGCTCGCCCACGCAGAAGGCGTCCTGCGTGCCGGCCTTGAGGTTGGCCACCATCTGCGGCGGCGGGATGACGATGGTCGAGACGTCGACGTCCGGATTGATGCCCGCCGCGGCCAGCCAGTACCTGACCCACAGGTCGTGGGTTCCACCGCGGAAGGTCATGGCGACCTTGGCGATGTTGCCCGAGGCCTTCAGCTGGGCGAACTTGGCCTTGGCGCCGGCGGCGCTCAAGCCCACCTTCACCGCCTTCAGGTCGTTGCCGACCGAGATCGCCTGGCCGTTGGTGTTGAGGCGGGCCAGCACGTACATCGGCAGCGGCTTGCCGCCGGTCTGGACGCCCAGGGAAAACTGCAGCGGCATGGGCGAGAGGATGTGCGCCCCGTCGATGCCGCCGCCGCCCGAGCCCAGCACCAGGTTGTCGCGCGTGGCGGCCCAAGAGGCCTGCTTGACCACCTCGACGTCGGGCAGGCCGTGCTTGGCGAAGAAGCCGCGCTCCTTGGCGATGATCAGGGGGGAACTATCGGTCAGGGCGATGAAGCCAAGGCGCGCCTTGGCGGTCTCGGGCCCCGCGCCGGCCGCATGGGCCCCGGCCGGGAACGCGGCCTTGACGGCGGCCATGGTGGCGGCGGCCCCGATCAGGGCGCTGCGGCGGGAAACGCCCTGCTGGAGAGCGGTCTTGTCGGTCTTGGTCATGATCGGTCTCACAGCTTGTATTCGAGGGAGAACCAGGCCTTGGTCCGCGAGGCGGGCGGGGCCAGGGTCCCGGCCGGCACGGTCGTCTCGCGCTGGAAGTCGGCGTACTTCAGCAAGAGGGAGAGCTTGGGCGTGATCGCCGCGGTCAGCTGGACCTCCCACTCGTGGCCGAGGTCGGCGCCGGTGCGCTGGTCGTCGAAGTCGTGGTAGCGGACCAGCAGGTCGCTGTTGAAGAAGTAGGTCTTCTTGAAGCGCGGCTTGACGTTGAGGCCGAGGTTCAGGTCCTTCAGGCCGTCGGCGAAGCTCTTGTTGCCGCCCGGCGAGACCCAGGAGTCCGACCAGCCGTTGAAGGCGTGGACCGTGCCCAGCGGCGTGGTGAAGCCGCGCGTTCCGTCGCCCTCCAGCTGCTCGTAGGCCAGGCGGGCGGTGTAGATGTCGAAGGTCCCGGCCACCTCGCCGGCCCAATAGTCCAGGTCATAGCTCGCGGTGTTGCCGTGCCAGTCGCTCTGGCGGGCGAAGGTCGCGCCATAGGCCACCTGGTAGAGGCCCAGCCAGGTCTTGCCCGAGGCCTTGGCGCCCTTGGTGATCGACGAATTGATCGCCGAATTGCCGAAATCCAGCGCGTAGACGAAGCCCTGCAGGCGCAGCGCCTCGGCCGGCGACCAGGTGACGTTGAGCAGGTGGCTGTCGCTGTCCCAGTCGCGCAGTTCGCCCAAGATGCGGTTGACGTGGGTGATGTAGGCGTAGGTCCCCTTCACCCGGCCCGCCGCGAAGTCGGCGCGGAGGCCATCGAAGGTCTGCTCGTCCTGGCGCCAGGCCACGCCGCCGACGAAGCGCTGGTCGTCGAGCACGATGCGCTGGCGGCCGGCCGTGACTTGCAGCGCGGCGCTTGGCGTCCAGGTCACCTGGGCGCGGTTGACCTCGGTGACGTCGGGATCGTTGACGATCGGATAGCGGGCCTTGTCGGCGCCGTTCAGCGGCGGCGTGGTCGCGCCGGGCACGTTGACGGCGTAGTGCTCGGGGCCGATCTGGCGGACGTCCTCGAACTCGATCAGGCCCTTGAGGCCGTGGAAGTCGCCGGTCTCCCAGCCGAGCCGGGTGCGCACCGTGTAGGCGTTGGCCCGCTCGCGCAGATTGGCCTGGTCGACGGTCTCGTAGCGCGCCCGCGCCTCGAAGATCGGCTTGCCGGCCAGCATCTGGTCGCTGAAGGTCGGCGGCGGCGCGGGCGGCGGCGGCGGTTCGGCCGCCTCGGCGACGGCCTCCACTTCAGCGACCGGCGACTCGACGGCCGGCGGCGCGGTTTGCGTTGTCGTCTGAGCGTGCGTTCCCGATGCCCACAGCAGCGCCGCGAGCCCAGCGCCGAGCGTCAGCCCGGCCCTCGTCGTCTTCATGCCTCTTCCCCTTAAGGCCAAAAAAAAACGCCCGGCGAGGGCGTGAGCCCCCTCCGGACGTCGTTGTCCAAAACAGTCGCCGACCCCGTCGTCGGCGTCAGGGCCTTGCGGCCCGTCGCGGAACGTCGTTGCCCCGCGTGTCGTGATCAGGGACGCATCGACCACCGGGGAACGGCAATCGACAAACCGTCGTTATCGGTCGTTTCGCAGGTGCGGCGCCTGTTTTTGCGCAGCAGCACGGCGCCCAAAGCTTGGGCGGCGCCCGTAAACCGGGCGCCATCCTCCCCTCACGGAAGAGTTCAGAGCTTGTACTCGAGGGTGAACCACACCTTCTTGCGCGAGGCGGGCGGCGCCGGAGTACCGGTCGGCACGCTCGTTACCCGGTCGAATCCGGCGTACTTCAGCTGGGCCGACAGCTTCGGGGCGATGGTCGCCGTCAGTTGGGCGTTCCATTCGTGGCCGAGGTCGGCGCCCGTCCGGTCGTCGTCGAAGTCGTGATAGCGGACCAGCAGCTCGGGGCTGGAGAAGTTGCGCGCCTTGAACTTCGGCTTCAGCGTGACGGTGAAGTTCAGGTCGTCGAGGCCGTCGGAAAAGCTCTTGTTGCCGCCCAGCGACGACCAGGCGTCGGCCCAGCCGTAGAAGCCGTGGGCCGCGCCCAGCGGCGCGCCGAAGCCCCGCGCGCCGTCGCCTTCCAGCGTGTGATAGCCCAGCTGAGCCGTATAGATCCCCCGCGTGGCCGCGATCTCGCCGCCCAGATAGTCGAGTTCGTAGTCGGCGGTGGCGCGGTGATAGTCGCTCTGGCGGGCGAAGCCGCCGGAATAGGTCAGGGTGTAGGGTCCGGCCTTGGCCTTGCCCGCGCCACGCACGCCCTTGGTGATCGAGGTGTTGAGCGGCGAGTCCGAGAAATCGAGGGCGTAGACGAAGCCCGTGGCCTTGAGCGCCTCGGAGAACGTCCAGCTGGCGTTGACGAAATGGCTGTCGCTGTCCCAGTCGCGCCGCTCGCCCAGCGCCCGGTTGACCCGGGTGACATAGACATAGGTTCCCTTGAAGCGGCTGAGCGACAGATCGGCGCGCAGGCCGTCATAGGTCTGCTCGTCCTGGCGCCACGCGGCGGCGGCCACGAAGCGCTGGTCGTCGAACTGGATCTTCTGGCGGCCGGCCGTCAGTTGCAGCGCCTTGGACGGCGTCCATTGCAGCTGGGCGCGGTTCACCTCGGTGACGTTGGGATCGTTGATCGCCGGGAAGCGGGCCTTGTCGGCGCCGTTCAGGGGCGTGGAGACGCCCGGGGTGGTGATGGCGAAATGCTCGGGGCCCACGCGACGGACGTCGTCGAACTCGATCAGGGCCTTCACGTCATGCCAGGCGCCGGTCTCCCAGCCAAAGCGCGTGCGCACCGTCGTGCCCTTGGCGTTGTTGCGCAGGGTGGCGGTCTTGGTCTGGTCGTAGCGCTCGTATCGGGCGCGGATCTCCAGCAGCGGCTTGCCGGCCTTGACCGCGTCCAGCAGGGACGCCTCCTCGGCGTTGGCGCCGCTCGCCCAGGCCAGGACCACGAGGCCCGCACACACAACATGAAGTCTGCTCATGCGGCGGGGCTCTAGGGCCCAAGAGTTAACCCGCTACCACCATCGCGCCATCGAACGATGTTGTATTTGCGAGGACCAGCTAAGCTTCTGGCCACGCGGGGAAATTCGGCGGGTGCGACCGTTTGTCACTCGCCCGCGCCCGGCGCTACCTCTCGGCGATCAGGCCGTGCATCACCCCGTCCAGCGTGACCTGCATCAGTTCCTCGGCCGGCGCCCAGTTGCGGCTGGGCTTGGTGATGACCAGCGAGACGATGCCGTGGCAAGCGGCCCACAGGACCTGGGCGGCGCTCTCGGCGGTGCCGGTCTTCAGCCGGCCAGCGGCGGCGATCTCGCGGATCGGGCCGCTGAACTCGTCGAAGCAGCGGTCGCCGAGGTCGGACACCGCCTGTTGCTTCTCCACCGAGATCGCCTCGTTCGAGCCGCAGAACACCAGCTGGTAGGTATTGGGGTTCTCGAAGGCGAAGCGCATGTAGGCGTCGAGCATGCGCCTCACCTTCTCCACCGCGTCGATCGGCTCCTGCGACAGGGCGACGTTGATCGACAGCAGCTTCTCGATGGCCTCCTTGCCGATCTCCAGCAGGATCTGGTCCTTGTCGCGGAAGTGCATGTAGAGCGCGGTCGAGGACACGCCCACGGCGTCGGCGATCTTGCGGATCGTCGCCCCGGCGTAGCCCTCGGCGATGAAGATCTTCTCGGCGGCGGCCAGGATCTCGCCCCGGCGCATGTGGCCGTCGCCCTTGGGCTTGCGGGCGGACCTGGGCGGCTTCTTCAACGCGACGGTCACGATACGGTACTTCCTCCCTCTTCCCCGACCTGACACTAAACGGGAATCACCCAGACCCGACAAGCGGAACACCGTTTTACGTAGAACGCGTATTTTTCCATTTGACACTTTATAGTTGAATTAATCGAGTCGCTCCCGCCGATGAGGCCAAGCTGAGGGGGCGACATGGCGCGCGAGGAACGGCGGCTGCACGTCGATGGGCTGGACCATGCCGTCCTGCCCGATCCGCCACGGGTCTCGCCGCTTCCGATCGCCGACGGCGCGCATCGGCGGCTGAGCCAGGCGCAGGGCGTCATGTTGGCCTTGGCCGGCCTCGGGCTGTGCGTTGCGATTGCGCTCGCGCCCGGCCAGACGCTCGAAGCCCTGAGATGGACGGGCCTGGCCCTCTTCGCGCTGCTGGCGACGCTGCGGCTGGTCGCGGCCCTCACGCCTCGCCGCGTGAACGCGGCCCCGCCCCTCCCCGATCACGCCCTGCCCGCCTACACGTTGCTGGCGCCGCTCTACAAGGAAGCCTCCGTCGCCGCCGAGCTGGTCGCCAGCCTCGACCGCCTGGACTATCCGCGCGACCGCCTGCAGGCCCTGATCGTGCTGGAGGCCGACGACGCCGAGACCATCGCGGCTTTTCACGCCCTCGACCTGCCCGCCTTCGTCCAGGTGCTGATCGTGCCGCCGGGCGGCCCCAAGACCAAGCCCAGGGCCTGCAACCACGCCCTGGAGCGGGCCCGGGGCGAGATCCTGGTCATCTACGACGCCGAGGACGCGCCCGATCCGGGCCAGTTGCGAGAGGCCGCCGCCTGCTTCGCCGCGGGACCGGCGGCCCTGGCCTGCCTGCAGGCGCCGCTGCGCATCGAGATCCCGGCCATATCGGGGCTTCTGCCCCGCCAGTTCCAGCAGGAGTACGCCGCCCACTTCGAGGTGCTGCTGCCGGCGCTGGCCCGCTGGCGGTTGGCCTTTCCGCTGGGCGGCACCAGCAACCACTTCGCGGTCGCGGCCTTGAAAGCCGTCGGCGGCTGGGACGCCTTCAACGTGACCGAGGACGCCGACGTCGGCTTCCGGCTGGCCGCCGCCGGCTACGCGCTCGACGTCATCGCCCGGCCGACTCTGGAGACCGCCCCGACCACCTGGAAGGCCTGGCGTCCGCAGCGAGCGCGCTGGATCAAGGGACACCTGGCGACCCTGCTGGTGCATCTGCGCGGTCCCGCCGCCCGGCGACCACGCGTGGCCCTGGCGTTGTTCCTGACCCTCTTCCTGTCGCTGGTATCGACGCACCTGCATGCGCCGATCTTCGCTGGCGTCGTCCTGATGATCCTGCTGGACCTGGCGCCGGACGGCCATGCCGTGATCGACGGGCCGGGCCTGGTGCTCTTCACCTACGCCTGGAGCGGGTCGGCCATCGCCGCCGTGGTCGGAAGACGGCGCGCGGGCGGGTCGGCCAAGGCGCTGGACCTGCTGGGCCTGCCGCTGATCTGGCTGTTGCAGGGATGGGCCGGATGCCATGCGCTGTGGCAGTTCGTGCGCCGCCCGCACCACTGGGACAAGACCCCGCATGCGCCTCGGGCTGGACGACGCTTGGCCTGAGCGCGTATGGCGAGGCCATGCACCCGACCATCGCCGCCTCTCCCCTCGTCATGCGCACCACCGGCTGGGCCGACTACGCCCTGCTCGACAGCGGGCGCGGCAAGAAGCTTGAGCGCTACGGCCGCTACACCGTCGTCCGCCCCGAGCCGCAGTGCTTCTGGGAACCGCGCCTGCCGGCCAGCGCCTGGGACGAGGCCGACGCCGTGTTCGACCCGTCCGACGAGGACGAGGCCGGCCGCTGGCGCTTCCGCGGCAAGCCGATCGAGAAGTTCGACCTGGCCTGGGGCGAGGCGAAGTTCCACGGCCAGTTCACGCCGTTCCGCCACCTGGCCTTCTTCCCCGAGCAGGCCGCCAACTGGGCCTGGCAGGACGAGCGCGTGCGCGCCTTCGCCAAGGCCCGCGGCCGCCAGCCCAAGATCCTGAACCTGTTCGGCTACACCGGCGTGGCCAGCCTGGTCTGCGCCGCCGCCGGGGCCCACGTCACCCACGTCGACGCCTCCAAGAAGTCGGTCGGCTTCGCGCGCGAGAACGCCGCCTTCGCAGGCCTGGCCGACAAGCCGATCCGCTGGATCGTCGAGGACGCCCGCCGCTTCGTCGCCCGCGAGGTGCGGCGCGGCAACGTCTATGACGGCGTCATTCTCGACCCGCCGAAGTTCGGCCGCGGCCCCGACGGCGAGGTCTGGCGCCTGTTCGAGGACCTGCCGGCCCTGGCCGCCGACTGCGCGGCGCTGCTGGCGGAAGACGCCGACTTCCTGCTGATGAACGCCTATGCGGCCCGCGTCTCGGGCGCGGCCATGTCGGGCCTGCTGGCCCAGGCGCTGGACGGACGCGCCGGCGTCATCGACTGGGGCGAGCTGTCCCTCGTGGAAGACAAGGGCGACCGCCAGATCGGCCTGTCGTTCTTCGCCCGCTGGTCGTCGGAGGCCTGAGACAGACATGAGCGTCAAGACCGTCACCTCCCTGACCAACGCCACGGTGAAAGCCGTCCGCGCCCTGCACATGCGCAAGGAGCGCGAGGACAGCGGCCTGTTCCTGGCCGAGGGCCTGAAGATCGTCATCGAGGCGATCGACTGCGGCCACGCGCCCAAGATCCTGATGTACGGCCCCGACGCCGCCGACCATCCGATGCTGCAGAAGGCCGCCAAGGCCTGCGCCGCGGCTGGCGGCGAGGTCATCGAGGTCAACCGCGAGATCCTGGAAAAGGTCTCGCGCCGCGACAATCCCCAAGCAGTGGTCGGCGTCTTCCGCCAGGTCTACACGCCGCTGTCGGCCATCGTGCCGCAAAGCGCCGACTGCTGGGTGGCTCTCCAAGCCGTTCGCGATCCGGGCAACCTCGGCACCATCATCCGCACGGCCGACGCGGCCGGCGCCGGCGGGGTGATCCTGGTCGGCGACTGCGTCGATCCTTATTCGGTGGAAGGCGTGCGCGCGACCATGGGCTCGGTCTTCGCCGTGAAGATCGCCAAGGCCAGCGTGCAGGAGTTCCTGGCCTGGCGCGAGGAGTGGCCCGGCAGCGTGGTCGGCACCCTGCTGACCGCCACGGTCGACCACAAGAGCGCCGACTACGTGAAGCCGTCGCTGATCCTGATGGGCAACGAGCAGCAAGGCCTGCCGCCGGAACTGGCCGCCGCCTGCGACGTCAACGTCAAGATCCCCAGGCGCGGCCGCGCCGACAGCCTGAACCTGTCGGTGGCCACCGGGATCATGATCTACACGGTGACGGGCTGACTTCCCGATCCCCTCTCCCCTTGCGGGAGAGGGTGGCCCGCGAAGCGGGTCGGGTGAGGGGTCGATGAACGGCGCCACAGCGAAACTGAACGGCTGGGCGCTGTGTCAGGCCGTCTGAGAGACCCCTCATCCGTCGGCTCTCGCCGACACCTTCTCCCGCAAGGGGAGAAGGAACAAGCACTCCCCCGCCCCCTTGCGCGACAACGCGCCGCACACCATTTCGCAGCCTCGCCGCGGGAACGCACAGGCCACCTTCGCCGCTCTCCCAAACGTGAAGCCGATTTCGATGGCGCCCCTGTGCTAAAGCGGCGCAGTCGGGCGGCGGCCTCTTCCAAAGCCGCCGCTTTTCCATATCTAATTCATGAAGGCGGGTGATTTGCTTCCCGCCGGGAGAAAGCGGTCGATGGCCGAGCGAAAGCAAGGCGGACAGAATAACGGCGCGGGCTCTTCGGTCGTCACGGAAGTGAAGCCGAAGACGCAGAAGCCCTCGCTTTATCGCGTACTGATCCTGAACGACGACTACACCCCCATGGAGTTCGTCGTTTACGTGCTCGAACGGTTCTTCAACAAGTCGCGCGAAGACGCGACACGGATCATGTTGCACGTTCACCAGAACGGCGTCGGGGTCTGCGGCGTATTCACTTACGAAGTCGCCGAGACCAAGGTCGCTCAAGTGATCGACTCAGCCCGCAGACATCAGCACCCGCTGCAGTGCACCATGGAAAAGGATTGAGGAGCCTCCCCTTGCCCTCTTTTTCGCGTCCTCTCGAAGAATCCCTGCATCGCGCCGTCGCGTACGCCAATCAGCGAAAGCATGAGTACGCGACCCTCGAGCACCTGCTGTTGTCGCTTACCGACGACGACGACGCCGCCGGCGTAATGCGCGCCTGCGATGTCGACCTGGCCGCTCTGAAGAAGAGCCTGGTCAACTATCTCGACGTCGAGCTGTCGTCCCTGGTGGTCGACGACGACGAGGACGCCAAGCCCACGGCGGGCTTCCAGCGCGTGATCCAGCGCGCCGTGATCCACGTCCAGTCGTCCGGCCGCGAGGAAGTGACCGGCGCCAACGTCCTGGTCGCCATCTTCTCCGAACGCGAGAGCCACGCCGCCTACTTCCTGCAGGAGCAGGACATGACGCGGTACGACGCGGTGAACTTCATCGCCCACGGCATCGCCAAGAAGGCCGGCGCTTCCGAACCCAAGGCCGCCAAGGGCGCGACCGCGGTCGAGGAAGACCAGGAAAAGCCCAACACCAAGACCGGCGGCGAGGCCCTCGAGGCCTACTGCGTCGACCTCAACGAAAAGGCCCGCCAGGGCAAGGTCGACCCGCTGATCGGCCGCGCGAACGAAGTGGAACGCGCGATCCAGATCCTGTGCCGCCGCACCAAGAACAACCCGCTGCTCGTCGGCGACCCCGGCGTCGGCAAGACCGCCATCGCCGAAGGCCTGGCGCGCAAGATCATCACCCACCAGGTTCCCGAAGTCCTGGCGGAAGCCACCATCTACTCGCTCGACATGGGCGCGCTGCTGGCCGGCACCCGCTATCGCGGCGACTTCGAGGAACGCGTCAAGCAGGTGGTCAAGGAGCTCGAGAACCACCCGAACGCGGTGCTGTTCATCGACGAGATCCACACCGTCATCGGCGCCGGCGCGACCAGCGGCGGGGCGATGGACGCGTCCAACCTGCTGAAGCCCGCCCTGGCCTCGGGCACCCTGCGCTGCATGGGCTCGACCACCTACAAGGAGTTCCGCCAGCACTTCGAGAAGGACCGGGCGCTCGTCCGTCGCTTCCAGAAGATCGACGTGAACGAGCCGACGGTGGAAGACACCATCAAGATCCTCAAGGGCCTGAAGACCTACTACGAGGACTTCCACAAGCTGAAGTACACCGCCGAGGCCCTGAAGGTCGCGGTGGAGCTGTCGGCCAAGTACATCACCGACCGCAAGCTGCCCGACAAGGCGATCGACGTGATCGACGAGGCGGGCGCTGGCCAGATGCTGCTGCCGGAAAGCCGCCGCAAGAAGACCATCGGCGTCAAGGAGATCGAGGCGGTCGTCGCCAAGATCGCCCGTATCCCGCCGAAGTCGGTCAGCAAGTCGGACACCGAGGCCCTCAAGGAACTCGAGACCGACCTGAAGCGCGCGGTGTTCGGCCAGGACGAAGCCCTGACCCAGCTGTCGGCCGCCATGAAGCTGGCCCGCGCCGGCCTGCGCGAACCGAACAAGCCGATCGGCTCGTATCTGTTCAGCGGCCCGACCGGCGTCGGCAAGACCGAAGCGGCCAAGCAACTGGCCTTGACGCTCGGCATCGAGATGCTGCGCTTCGACATGTCGGAATACATGGAACGCCATACCGTGAGCCGCCTGATCGGCGCCCCTCCCGGCTATGTCGGCTTCGACCAGGGCGGTCAGCTGACCGACGCGGTCGACCAGCACCCGCACGCCGTGGTCCTGCTCGACGAGATCGAGAAGGCGCACGGGGATGTCTACAACATCCTGCTGCAGGTGATGGACAACGGCACCCTGACCGACAGCAACGGCAAGAAGGTCGACTTCCGCAACGTGGTCCTGATCATGACCACCAACGCGGGCGCTTCGGACGCCCAGCGGCAGTCGATCGGCTTCGGCCGCTCCAAGGTCGAAGGCGAGGAAGAGGCCGCCCTCAAGCGCCTGTTCACGCCGGAGTTCCGCAATCGCCTGGACGCGACGGTGGCCTTCAAGCCGCTGACGCCGGAGATCATCCGCCAGGTCGTCCAGAAGTTCGTCATGCAGCTGGAGGCGCAACTCGCCGACCGCAACATCACGATCGAGCTGGCCGACGACGCGGCCGACTGGCTGGCCAAGAACGGCTTCGACGAGCTCTACGGCGCTCGTCCGCTGGCCCGGGTCATCCAGGAGCACATCAAGAAGCCGCTGGCAGACGACATCCTGTTCGGCCGCCTCGTCCGCGGGGGCCACGTCAAGGTGGTGCTCGAGAACGGCAAGATCGGCTTCGAGATCGAAAGCGCCGCCGAAGGCAAGTCCGGCAAGTCGGACGACGCCGAGGAGCCGGCCCTGGCCGAATAAGGCCAAGAGCCGCTTGAGACTGGAGAAGGCCCGGAGCGATCCGGGCCTTTTTCCTTGGCTAGCGCAGGTGGCGGGCGCCCAGCAGCGACAGCAGGCGGATGGCCCGCTCCTCGTCCAGGCCGGCGGGCGTGAAATGCTCCAGCCCCACCTCCGACAGCGCCGAGGCGTCCTGCGCCTCCAGGCGCCGCTGGCCCATGTTCCAGTCGGTGAAGAGGCGACGCTCGGCCGGACCGTCGGCGATCAGCACGATCTCGTCGTGGCGAGGATCAGCGCCGATGCGCTCATAGGCCTGCGCGACCGTCTGGCCCGGCCCCTCCAGCACTTGCAGGAACCGCCCCTCTCCCGCCGCCAGGAAACCGGTGATGTCGTCGATGCGATTGTTCTGGATCGACTTGGCGACCACCGCCCGCAGCGTCTCGTCGATGGCCGCCGGATCGGTCGCCCGGCTGGCATAGACCAGGCGGTAGAGCCCTCGCCGGGCCAGGGTATCGGTCATTCGCTGTCCTTCGCCGGCCATCGAAGCTGGGCCTTCTGTGGAAAGCCTCGAGGCCGGAAAGGTTCGCCCCGGCTCACGCGAAGGATGTAGACAAAACGAGAACGAACGAGTAGCGTGAGTTCATGAGCAACATCCCTTTCGACACCCTGAGCGCTTCAAAGCGCCTGCGTGAAGCGGGGATGGAGGCGCGCGCGGCCGAAGCCGTCGTGGAACTGGTGCAGCAGACGACGATGCTTCCCGACATTTCCGACCTCGCCACCCGCTCGGAGCTTCTGGCGACAAAGACTGAGCTCAAAAGCGAGATCGCCCTCACCGAGGCCCGCATCCGCGCCGATCTCAGTGAGAAGATCCGGCTCCAGGGCTGGGCGCTGCTGGGCGGCATGGCGGTGCTGGTGTCGATCTCGACCGCGCTGATCAAGCTGCTGCCTTAGCGGGCGCGCCAACCACCGCCGATCGCGTCGCCCTGATTTTCAACGACTTACAAGCTTATCACCCAGACCACGCAAAGCCGGGGCGCCGGGACCTCGCGTCGCTGCGGGCCCGTGAGAGCACGAGAAATCCCGCCCCTGCCCCTGACGCGCGCCTTCAGCCCGGATGACGAGACCTGTATCGTTCGCCGACCAGGTATCGGCCCCCGCCGATGTCGCGCGTCAGCCGCGCTCGCGGATCGCCTTCACTTCGCGCCAGATGCGGAACAGGTACTCCACCGTCGCGGCGGCGCCGACATAGCCGATGGAGTAGCCGAGGCTGGTCAGGAACCCCGCGATCGTGGCGCCCATCGGCTGAGCGGCCGCCCCGTGCTGGAACGCCGAGACGATGCCGACCAGTTGCATCAGGTCGCCGCAGAAGCTGACGAGGCCGGCGGCCGCCACGATGCGGGTCACCGGATGCAGGCGGCGAATGAACGCGAAGGCATGATCGGCGGGGGCGTCCAGGGCGTCGGGCATCAAGCGTCTCCCAGCGCGTTCGCCGCGCGTAGATCTCGGTAGGTGCGGGCCAGGAACTCGACCCAGGCGGCCAGGCCGGCATTGACCACGATCGCGCCGAGGCGCTGCAGCACCTCCCCCAGCGACCGGCCGAGCCAGGCCTGGAGGATCTCCGGTTCGTAGCCGGCAGAGGTCGCCAGTTGCGACGCCTCGCCGGCCGCCTGGGCGAGGCCGAGGACGTGAAGCGCCAGCACGCCCAGCTGCACGCCGGCCGACCCAAGCAGGATCCAGGTGATCGGATGAAGTCTCATGCAGCCCCCGCCTCCGTATGGCGAGGTTCGCAAGGCCCGGCAACCTGAAGCTTCAGAGCGCCGCGCTGATCTTCGCGGCCAGGGCCTTCAGCTCCTCGACATCGGCCATGCCGCCGCCGTGACGGCCCAGGGCCTCGCCCTCGTAGCGGGGGATGACGTGGAAATGCAGGTGGAACACCGTCTGGCCGGCCAGGGCGCCGTTGAACTGGGTGACGACCACGCCGTCGGGCTTCAGGGCCTGGGTCACCGCGCGGGTCGCCTTCTGCACCGCGCCGATCAGCCGGCCCAGGGTCTTGGGCTCGGCCTCCAGCACGTTGCGCGCCTTGGAGGTCTTGGAGATCACCAGCAGGTGGCCGCGCGACTGCGGAAAGGCGTCCATGAAGGCCAGGACCTCGTCGTCCTCGAAAACCTTCACGCTCGGGATCTCGCCGCGAACGATCTTGGCGAAGATGTTGTCCGGGTCGTAGGTTCCGTGAAGGCTCATGGTCGTCTCCATTGCGTGGGACAGGCTCTAGCAAACCAGGGAAGGGGCGCAAGCGTGGGCAAGACCGACGAGACGGGCCAGGGCCTGACCGAACGCCAGAAGAAGTGGTTCGCCTCGGTGCAGGCCAGCCTCGAACGCGACACCGGCAAGACCCTGGAGCAATGGGTCGAGATCGTCCGCCGCGACTGCAAGGAGACCAAGCCCAAGGCTCGGGTGGATTGGCTGAAGGCCAACCACGGCCTGGGCGTCAATCGCGCCGCCCACATCCTGGGCGCAGCCTTCCCGTCCGAACTGGGCTGGGACGACGCCGAAGGCCTGCGCGCCGCGCTGTGGACCGACCCGGCCTCCAGCGCGATCCTGGCGGCGATCGAGGCGGCCGTGGCCGACTTCCCGGGCCTCGTCACCGGCCAGCGCAAGGCCTTCACCGCCTGGTCCAGCAAGGTGCAGTTCGCGGCCGCCAAGCCGGTGAAGGGCGGAACGGTGTCGCTGGGCCTGGCCCTGACGCCCGACGCCTCCCCTCGCCTGTCCGAACCGAAGAACGAGAGCTGGTCCGAGCGGTTGAAGGCCAAGCTGAGCCTCGCCTCCCCGGCCGAGGTCGACGACGAAGTGAAGGCCCTGCTGAAAGCGGCCTGGGACCGTTCCTGACGGAACGGCGCCGGGCGCGGCCACGTTTTGACGGCGGGAGGACAAGACCATGTCCAAGGAAGCCGATCTAACCGCCAAGTTCTGGAAGACCCTGAAGGCCGACCGGACCGTCATGCTGGGCCTGCGCGACGTCGAGGGCGGCCACAGCCAGCCGATGACCGCCCTGATGGAAAGCGAGCAAGGCGGCCCGCTTTGGATCTTCACCTCCGCCGACTGCGACATGGTCGCCGCTCTCGACCGTGAGCGCGACGCGGTGATGCATTTCGCCTCGAAGGGCCACGACCTGTTCGCCGAGATCGACGGCCGCCTGCGGATCGACAATGACCGCCAGGCCATCGACGGCCTCTGGAGCCCGTTCGTCGCCGCCTGGTTCACCGGCAAGACCGATCCGACGCTTCGCCTGCTGCGCTTCGATCCCGAGCACGCCCGCATCTGGCTCAACGAGAACAGCCTGTTCGCCGGCATGAAGCTGATGCTGGGCCATGACCCCAAGCGCGACTATCGCGACAAGGTGGCCGAGGTCAGCCTGCACTAGCCTGGGAAAGCGCCCCTAGGCCTCGTGCCTGAACGGCGAATACTCCTCGGTGAGCATCGCCATGTCCTCGGTGACAGCCTGGCGCTCGCGCTCCAGGTAGCGGGCCACCGGCTCGCGCAGCGCGGGGTCGGCGATCCAGTGGGCCGAATAGACGGCGCTGGGCAGGTAGCCGCGGGCGATCTTGTGCTGGCCCTGCGCGCCGGCCTCGACGCGCGGCAGGCCAAGGCGGATCGCGTGCTCGATGGCCTGGTAGTAGCAGAGCTCGAAATGCAAGAACGGCACATCCTCGGTGCAGCCCCAGTGGCGGCCGTAGAGGCAGTCGCGGCCGAGCAGGTTCAGCGCGCCGGCGATCCACGGCCCGCCCGGCCGCCGAGCCAGGATCAGCAGCACCTTGTCGGCCATCCGCTCTTGCAGCAGCGAGAAGAAGCGGCGGTTCAGGTACGGCCGGCCCCACTTGCGGCCGCCGGTGTCCATGTAGAAGGCGAAGAAGGCGTCCCAGTGCTCGTGGGTCAGCTCGTCGCCGGTCAGGGCGACGATCTCCAACCCGTCCTGGGCGTCGCGGCGCTCGCGGCGGATGGTCTTGCGGCGGTTGGCCGACAGGGCCGCCAGGAAGTCGTCGAAGGTGGCGTAGCCGGCGTTTTCCCAGTGATACTGCTGGTCCTGCCGGCGCAGCAGGCCGCGGTCGCCCATCCAGTCCCACTCGTCTTCGGTGGGGAAGGTCACGTGCAGCGACGAGGCGCCGATCCGCTCGCACAGGGTCAGCGCGCCGCCCAGCAGGGCCGAGCGCGCCTCGTCCGGATCGACGTCCGGCCGGGCGATCAGGCGCGGCCCGGTCACCGGCGAGAACGGCGCCGAGCACTGGAGCTTGGGATAGTAGGCGCCCCCTGCCCGCTCGTAGGCGTCGGCCCAGGCGTGGTCGAAGACGTATTCGCCCTGGCTGTGGTTCTTCAGATAGAGCGGCATCACCCCGGCGATGGCGCCGTCGGTGTCGGAGACGCTGACGTGGTGCGGCGCCCAGCCGGTGCGATCGCTGGCGCAACCGCTCTCTTCGAGGATGTCGAGGAAGTCGAAGCTGACGAAGGGATCGCCGGAAATTCCGGCGCAGGCGTCCCATGCTTCCTTGCCGATGTCGGCGATGCGGCGGTGGATGCGCACCTCCGCCTTAAGCGAACTCACGCAGCGAAGCCCTCGAAGATCAGGTTGTCGCAATGGTCGGAAACGGCGTCCCACTGCTCGGGCGAGCGCACCGTCCAGGCGACGATCGGCATGCCCTTGGCGCGGAAGACGTCGGCGCGCGGGCTGGGCAGCATATCCAGGCCCAGCGCGAGGAAATCAGGCCGGGCGATCTCGACCTGCTCCAACGCGGCCAGCGACTTGCGCAGTTCCGGCGCCAGCTTGCGGGCGCTCTCGTCGTTCCAGGCATAGGAATCGAGCCCCCGCAGCACCTGCGGATTGTGGTCGGCGAACCAGGCGTGGGAGTACGGGTTGAAGCCGATCACGGCGATCGGACCGTTGTGGTCGATCAGGATCTCCGAGACCTTCTTCTCCAGCTCGCCGACCTCGCCGAACGGGGTCTTGAGCTCGATCTGGACCATGGCCCGGTGACCGATCACCGCCAGGGCGTCGGCCAGGGTCGGAATGGTCTCGTCGGTCCCCGACAGCTTCATCGCGCCGAGTTCGGCCGCGGTGTGGTCTCGCAGGCGCCCCTCCACGCCCGTCAGGCGCTCCAGGCGATCGTCATGGAAGACCACCGCCTGGCCGTCGGCCGTCAGTTGCACGTCCAGCTCGATGGAGTAACCCTTTGCGCAGGCGGCCTGGAAGGCGGCCAGCGAGTTCTCGGGCGCGCCGCCCGGCGTCCACAGGCCCCGGTGCGCGATCGGCGGATCGAAGAGGCGCTCCCACGCTTCGCCGAACACCTCGGTCCCGGGCCGCGGACGCGCGCGCATCAGAAGACCTCCACCACCGCGTCGACCTCGACGGCGAAGCCCAGCGGCAGCTTGTAGACGCCGACCGCCGAGCGGGCGTGGCGGCCGGCCTCGCCGAACACCTCGACCATCAGATCCGAGCAGCCGTTGATGACCTTGGGAATGTCGATGAAGTCGGGGCCGGCCTGCACGAAGCCGCCCAGCTTGACCACCCGGGCCACCTTGTCGAGGTCGCCGACTGCGGCCTTGATCTGGGCCAGCAGGTTGACGCCGCACAGCCGCGCGGCCTTCTGGGCGGTCTCCAGGTCGACGTCGACGCCGACCGTGCCCTTGATGCCGCCGGCCGGATCGATCGAGATCTGGCCCGAAATGTGGACGAGGTTGCCCGAGCGCACGAACGGCACGTAGTTGGCCACCGGGGCCACCGGCTGCGGCAGCGTGATCCCCAGACCCGCCAGACGCTCTTCCACCTTCGACATTCAAACGCTCCCTTACCGAGAGCGCATGCTTAGCAAGGGCGCGCCTTCGCACAAGAAAAAAGGCCCGGACGCAGGGTCCGGGCCAAGGCGCACAAGAAAAAAGGCCCGGACCGCGAGGTCCGAGCCTGAAGGCTGGGTAGACTTATGAAACGGCCCGCAAGCGGGGCCGTTCCAAATCTCGAACTAGCGAGCGGCCTGGAACTTCTCGACCGTGGCGGTGACGCGCTCGTTCAGCGGCTTCACCGAGTCCTTGATCGAGGCCGAGACGATCTCCGAGGCCTTGCTCAGTTGGGCGATGTAGGCTTCCAGCGCCGACTTGGCCCAGGCGGTCTGAAGTTCGACGGCTTCCTGCACGCTCTTGGCGCCGGCCAGGGCCTTGGCCGCGGCGACTTGATCCTCGGCGGCCTTCTTCGAGTAGGCGAAGGCTTCGGCGCCCAGGGCTTCGGCGCCCTTGGTCGCGGCGGTCACCGAGGCGACGACGGCTTCGAGGTTCTTCTTCGAATGGGTGTTGGCTTCGGCCAGGGCGGCCAGCGACTTCTCGACACCATCCTTGAACGCCTGGTTGCTGGCGGTGGAGTATTGCTCGACGGTGCTCTTCAGGGTCTCGGTGACGGCCATGGGGAGGGCTCCTGGGCGGGTCATGGTGGGACGACGCGACCTTGTTAGGGTTTTCCGGTCGCGATCCCGCGCCATGCGTTGGGACGACATGGTTTTCTCATGTTGCAGTGCAGCAGTCAAACGATTTTGTGCAGCGCACCATAACCCTAGGTGAAGCTGCTCCGTGCTCTGAACGCATGGCGGGCGAAGCGTTGCCGCAACGCCTAAGTTTTATCTTAATCTGCGGCGAAATCGCTCACCAGTTGTTTACTTTGGCGTAAGGCGACAACGCGCATGCTAGCTCTCACGCGTGTGGCGGTGCGGAACCGCTCAGTTCAAATGACGGACGTTTGTCGCATGTTCGCCAAGCTTAACTCCGCCCGTCGTCTCCTCGTCGCCGCCGGCCTTGCCGCGGCTACGCTGGTTGGCGTCGCTGCTCCCACCGTCGCTTCGGCCCAGATACCGTACCTGCAGCTGAACGCCGCCGAACCCAAGTACGCGGCCATCGTGATCGACGCCAACTCGGGCGAGGTCCTTTACGATAAACGGGCCGACAGCCCCCGCTACCCGGCTTCGGTCACCAAGGTGATGACGCTGTACCTCACCTTCGAGGCGCTCAGCGAAGGCCGCCTGAAGCTGACCGACCGCGTGCCGATCTCGCCGCGCGCCGCCGCACAGGCCCCGACCAAGATGGGCCTGCGCCCCGGCGACAGCCTCAGCGTCGACGAGGCGATTCGCGCCATGGCCGTGAAGTCGGCCAATGACATCGCCACCGCCATGGCCGAGAAGCTGGGCGGCAGCGAAAGCCGCTTCGCCGCCCTGATGACCCTGAGGGGCCAGGAGTTGGGCATGCGCAACACCCGCTTCGTCAACGCCTCGGGCCTGCCCGACAGCCGCCAGATCAGCACCGCCCGCGACCTGGCCATCCTGTCGCGCGCCACGATGCGCGACTTCCCGCAGTACTATTCCTACTTCAGCCTCAAGGGCTTCGAGTTCCGCGGCGGCTATGTCCGCGGCCACAATCGCCTGCTGTCGAGCATGGAAGGCTTCGACGGCCTGAAGACCGGCTACACCAACGCTTCGGGCTACAACCTCGCCGGCTCGGCCGTGCGTGACGGCCGCCGCCTGATCGCCGTGGTCCTGGGCGGCTCGTCCACCGCCTGGCGCGACAACAACATGGAAGACCTGCTGACCACCGGCTTCGACGTGATGCGCCGCCGCTCGCACGGCGAGCGCACCAGCATCGCCGCCAACCTCTACGAGGATGATCCGACCGGCCCGATCATGCGCCCCTCCTCTGAAGAGGGCGACGGCGACCAGGCCGGCCTGAAGATCGTGCTGACCGACAACCCCAAGCCCGCCCCGGTGAAGGTCTCCCCCACCCTCAAGGCCGCCAAGGACGCCGCCAAGCCGGCCCCGAAGAAGGCCAAGGGCGAATGGAGCGTCCAGGTCGGCGCCTTCCAGTCCAAGAGCCTGGCCAACAAGCAGCTGGGCATCGTCCGCGATCGCTTCGCCAAGGCCGTGGCCGACGCCGAGGGCGCCGTGGTCAGCGCCGCCGGCGGCGCCTTCCGCGCCCAGTTCCAGGGCATGACCGCCGACGCCGCCCGCGCGGCCTGCTCGGCCATCACCGCCAAGCGCCAGCCCTGCATGGTCATCGCCCCGCGCTGACCTCGGGCAGAGCCGAAAACAGGAAAGCCGGCGACCTCGCGGTCGCCGGCTTTTTCCTTGAGCCCTGTGCGAGCCTTCACCGCCCCTTCAGCAGCCGGTCCCGCGCCGCGTTGAGCTGCGCCGCAAGGCCCGCCGTGCCGCCCTTGTCGGGATGGGCCAGGCGGATCAGGCGAGCATAGGCGGCCTGGATCTCGTCGGGGCCGGCCTTGGCGTCGACGCCGAGGATCGAGCGGGCCTCGCTGGCGGACAGTTCGGTCTTACGGGGCTCGGCCACCTTGCGGACCACCGGCCGCTGGCGGGCCGAGGTGGCGCACCACAGGCCGATCACGCCCAAAGCGATCGCCACCGGCCATTGGCTGCGGATGCCGGTATAGGCCGCGCCCGCGAAGGCGGCTGCCGACATGACGCCCGCGCCGATCCGCCAGCCTTCGCCGGCCAGCAGCGGCTTGCGCTTGCCCCATAGCAGCCAGGCGACGACCACCGCGCCGAGGATCAGATAGAACAGCATGCGCGGACTCAGGCGCCGCCCCAGCAGGTTACTGGGCGGCGAGCAGAGTTTCGCCCGAGAAGGCGGCCAGGCCAAGCGAATGCATCAGCGCCCGCAGCTCCTGGCGCGCGGCCAGGTGTTGCAGCGACACCGGCACCGGGCGGACCTGGGTCGACAGGTCGGCGATGGTCAGGCCGAACGGGAACAGCTCGCGATAGATCACGCGATCGCGCAGGCCTGGGCCCATGCGGAAGCCCACGCGCTTGGCCAGGGCCGTCAGGCGGTCTTCCAGGCGCTTGCGGTTACGGGCCTCGGTGGTGGCCAGGCGGTTGCGCAACACCACCCAGTCCAGCGGCTGGCGCTGGCCGGCCATCGCGCGGGCCTTGCGGGCCTCCCACACCGTCTGGGAATAGAGGCTGGGCTTCTGCAGCTCCATGGTCACCGGGTCGACGTGGCCCAGCATGTCGAAGTCGACGAAGCTGTCGTTCATCGGCGTGACGATCAGGTCGGCCAGGCCGTGGGCCATGCGGGTGATCTGGGTGTCGCCCCCGGGGGTGTCGATCAGCACGAAGTCGGCGACCTCGCGCGCGGCCAGGAACGCCTTCTCGAACGCGGCCACCTGCTCGGCCTCGGACGACGCCGCCAGGGCGATGTCGTCGTCGCTGAGACGGAAGGTCTGGGGCATCGGCAGCTTGACGTCGTTGCCGGCCAGCCAGGCCGCGCGGTTCTCGCAGAACCGCATGCTGGTGCACTGGCGCAGGTCCAGGTCCATGATCGCGACCCGGGCGCCGCCGTACAACAGCGACGTCATCAGGTGCATAGCGATGGTGGACTTGCCGGCCCCGCCCTTTTCGTTGCCGACGACGATCACGCGCGTTTCGGCCATAGGCTTCTTCCTTCGTTCCGCCCGACTCGGGCGAATCTAACCAAAATCTTAACGCGCATGAAACGCCCTGCGCGCTCCTAGCGTCAATCTTATGGCGCCCTGCGTCCACAGACTCGGTGTCGCAGGTGGACCCGATGTCCCATATCGGCCATAAGCCGCGCGTCCGAACGCTCGTTTTTGCGTCGCAGCAGAGTCCCCCGACATGACCCGTATCGTCCGCACCGTCGCCGAATTGCGTGAGCAGGTCCGCGCCTGGAAGGGTGCCGGCGAGCAGGTGGGCCTGATCCCGACCATGGGCGCTCTGCACGATGGCCATCTGTCGCTCGTCCGCCTGGCCCAGACCCGGGTGAAGCGCACCGTGGCCAGCGTCTTCGTCAATCCCAAGCAGTTCGCCCCGCACGAGGACTTCGACGCCTATCCGCGCGGCGAGGCGCGCGACGCCGAGCTGCTGGAAAGCGCCGGCTGCGACCTGCTGTTCGCTCCCAACGCCGCCGAGATGTACCCGCAGGGCTTTTCCACGACGATCAACCTGACCGGCGTGTCCGAACCGCTGGAAGGCGCGGCCCGCCCGCAGTTCTTCGGCGGCGTCGCCACCGTCGTCACCAAGCTGCTGATCCAGGCGGAGCCGGACATCGCCATCTTCGGCGAGAAGGACTACCAGCAGCTCCAGGTCATCCGCCGCGTCACCCGCGACCTCGACCTGCCCGTCGAGATCGTCGGCGCCCCGACCGCCCGCGCCGAGGACGGCCTGGCCCTCTCCTCGCGCAACGCCTACCTCTCGCCCTCGGAACGCGCCGCGGCCGTGGCCCTGCCCGACGCCATGAAAGCCGCCATCGCCGCCGTGCAGGCCGGCGAGCGCGTCGAGACGGCCGAAGCCGTCGGCAAGGCCGCGCTCGAGGCCGCCGGCTTCAGGCAGGTGGACTATTTCGATTTCCGCGACGCCGACGACCTGTCGCGCCTGGGGCCCAACGCCTTGCCCCAGGCCGAAGGGAACGGCGCCAAGGCGCGCCTGCTGGCGGCCGCCTGGCTGGGCAAGACCCGCCTGATCGACAACATGGGCGCGTGAATGGGGGCGCCTGAACGGGGGGCGCCCTAGCCCTTGGCGACCAGGGCGATGCCGACGGCGATCACCATCGCCAGGAACAGCAGGCCCATGCCGAGCGCCATATAGGCCAGTCGCATCTTGGCTCTCCCTCCGGAAGGTCGAGCCGGCAGCTTCACACCCTTGGGTTTATGATCCGCTAAACGATCACCAGGCGCCAAGCTCCCGGAGTTGGCGAGCCAGCTCCGGCGGCATCTCGGCGGCCTCGCCCTCGGTCAGGTCGGGCGGCGCGTCCTCGGGCTTGAGATAGCGCCAGCCCTGGAAGGCCCGGCGCGGCTGGGGCGCGACACGAACGATGGTCGGATCCACCGTCACCTCGCAGCGCGCGTTCTGCCCCTCGCCCACCGTATCGATGGCCATGATGGCCTGTCGGCACAGCACCTGGCCCTTGAACACCCGGTACAGCGAGCCCCCGTCGAGGATCTCGTCGATCCGCTTGGGGGTCATGCGGGTGTGCATCACCCACGGATGACCTTCCTTGTGCCAGGCGACGAGGTCATCGATCGTGTCGCAGCCGACGACCAGCTTGATCATGTGCAGAGCCATGGAGCCGATTTAGCGCGCTGCGACGGCCGCGCAAGCGCTCGCCTTCGGCATCTATGTGACAACGCTATCATTTAACATCTATGTCCGGTTCCAGACCGGTGATATCGGAGCGTCAAGGGAAGAGACGGCGACCGTCGAAGGACAGCGCGATTTCGGGGGAACGGGACCATGACGGCTGCTGAGCTCAGCGTTGTCTTCTTTCTACAGATGTTCGTGATCATCGCCGTCAGCCGCCTGGTCGGCTGGCTCGCGAAGAAGTACCTGGGCCAGCCCCAGGTGGTGGGCGAGATGATCGCCGGCGTGATCCTGGGCCCGTCGCTGTTCGGCCTGCTGGCGCCCGACCTCCAGCACATGCTGTTCCCCAAGGATTCCAAGAGCGTGCTCTATGTCGGCGCCCAGATGGGCGTGGGCCTCTACATGTTCCTGGTGGGCCTCGGCTTCCAGGCCGACCACTTCAAGAGCAACGCCAAGAGCGCGGCGGCCGTGTCGCTGTCGGGCATGGCCGCGCCGTTCCTGGTGGCCGTGGCCATCGCGCCGTGGCTGCTGAGCCTTGGCCTGTTCGGCAAGGGCATCGACACCTTCCAGGCCACCCTCTTCATGGGCGCGGCGATCTCGATCACCGCCTTCCCTATGCTGGCTCGCATCATCCACGAGCGCGGCCTGTCCAAGACCCCGCTCGGCACCCTGTCGCTATCGGCCGGCGCCATCGACGACGCCGGCGCCTGGACGGTGCTGGCCATCGTGCTGGCCACCTTCGGCGGCGGCCCGGCCGTGGCCATCAAGGCCATCGTCGGCGGAGCCGTCTTCGTCGCCTTCATGATCACCCTGGGCCCCAAGCTTCTGGCCCCGCTGGGCCGCTGGGCCGAGCGCGAAGGCAAGGTCACGCCCAACATCCTGGGCGTCGTGGTCATGCTGTTCATGCTCAGCGCCTGGGCGATGGACGCGGTGGGCATCCACGCGGTGTTCGGCGGCTTCATCCTGGGCACGGTGCTGCCGCGCGGCGTGCTGAGCCGCGAGGTCAAGAAGCAGCTGGAGCCGTTCGCGGTCGTCCTGCTGCTGCCGATGTTCTTCACCTTCTCGGGGCTGCACACCCAGCTGACCATGGTCAACAGCGTCAGCCTGGTGGCCGTGACCCTGGTGATCCTGGCCGGTTCGATCCTGGCCAAGGGCGGCGCCTGCTGGGCCGCCGCGCGCCTCACCGGCCAGGACAACGCCACGGCCTGCGGCATCGGCGCCCTGATGAACGCCCGCGGCCTGATGGAGCTGATCATCATCAACATCGGCCTGCAGAAGGGCATCATCGGCCCGGCGCTGTTCTCGATGCTGGTGCTGATGGCGATCATCACCACACTGATGGCCTCGCCGCTGTTCGAAATCCTCTACGGCAAGGCGGCGCGGGCCCGAGGCGAGCTCGGGGCGCTGGACGAGAGCGAGGACGAGGACAGCGAACTGGCGAGGCTGCCGGCTTAGAGCCCCCTCTCCCCTTTGCTGGCCCTCTCCCCTTGCGGGAGAGGGTGGCCTCCGAAGGAGGTCGGGTGAGGGGTCGCATGAACAGAAACGCCGCGACAGCCGATCAGCTGTCGCGGCGTTTGATTTTTGAGAGACCCCTCATCCGTCGGCGGAGTTTATCCTCGGGCCGGCCTTTGGCCGGACCCGGGGGCCGACACCTTCTCCCACAAGGGGAGAAGGATCAGGCCGCAGCCTCCAGCCGCGCCAGCACCACGCCCTCGGCCACCTGGCCGCCGGCCACGGCCGCGAGCTCGCCGACCACGCCGTCGAACGGCGCGGCCAGGGCGTGCTCCATCTTCATGGCCTCCAGCACCAGCAGGGTCTGGCCCTTGGTCACGGCCTGGCCGGCCGAAACCGCCACAGACACCACCTTGCCCGGCATCGGCGACAGGATCGCCCCGTCCGACGCCGCGCCATGCGCGCCCCCGCCGACCTGGGGCGTGAAGTCGAACTCGCGCACGTCGCCGCCCTCGAACACGTAGAGCGGGTCGCGGCCGTAGACTCCGGGCAGCACGTCGACGTCGTCCAGCGGCCGGCCGTCCTCGACGGTGATGTCCCACGACCAATCGTCGCCGCCCCCCGTCACCAGGCCCACCCGCAGCGGAACCTTGGCGCCGTCGATGGTCAACGGCAGGGCCATGGCCGCGCGCGGCGCGCCCATGCGGAAGCCCAGCAGGCGCGAGGGCGCGCTGGCCCACGGATCGGCCTTGGGCTGGTCGGCGGCCATGAAGCTTTCCAGCCGCTGGCCGATCGCCGCCAGGGTCGGGGCGTCGCTGAACCCGCGCTGGGTCAGCTCATCGAGACGGGCGGCGATGAAGCCGGTGTCGATCGCGCCCTCGACGAAGTCCGGATGGCTGGCGCAAGCGGCCAGGAAGGCGGCGTTGGTCTTGACCGGATAGACCTCGACCAGCTTGCAGGCCTCGGCCAGCCGATGGGCGGCGTCCTCGCGATCGGCGCCATGGGCGATCAGCTTGGCGATCATCGGGTCGTAGAAGGGCGTGACCTCGCCGCCCTCCTCGACCGCGCTGTCGACGCGGACGTCGCCCTCCGGCAGGCGGAAGTGCTTCAGCGGCCCGGTCGAGGGCAGGAAGCCGGTTGCCGGGTTCTCGGCATAGAGGCGCGCCTCCATGGCCCAGCCCTGCAACTCGATCTCGTCCTGGGCTAGCGGCAACGGTTCGCCAGAGGCGACACGCAGTTGCCATTCGACCAGGTCCTGGCCGGTGACCATCTCGGTGACCGGATGCTCGACCTGCAGGCGGGTGTTCATCTCCATGAACCAGATGCGGTCGGCGCGCAGGCCCTCGCTGGCGTCGGCGATGAACTCCACCGTGCCGGCGCCCACATAGCCGACGGCCTGGGCCGCGCGCACGGCCGCGCCGCAGACGGCCTCGCGGGTCTCCTCGTCCATGCCGGGGGCCGGCGCTTCCTCGATGACCTTCTGGTGGCGGCGCTGCAGCGAGCAGTCGCGCTCGAACAGGTGAACGACCTCGCCGAACTGGTCGCCGAACACCTGCACCTCGATGTGGCGTGGGCGGGTGACCCACTTTTCCAGCAGCACGCGGTCATCGCCGAAGCTGGCCGCGGCCTCGCGGCGGCACGAGCCCAGGGCCTCGACGAAATCCTCGGCCCGATCGACCTTGCGCATGCCCTTGCCGCCGCCGCCGGCCACGGCCTTGATCAGCACGGGGAAGCCGATCTTCCCGGCCTCGGCGCTCAGTCGTTCGACCGACTGGTCGTCGCCCAGATAGCCGGGCGTGGTCGGCACGCCGGCCTCTATCATCACCTTCTTGGCGGCGTCCTTCAGGCCCATGGCGCGGATCGCCGAAGGCGGCGGGCCGATCCAGACGAGACCCGCGTCGGTCACCGCCTGGGCGAATTCTGCGTTCTCCGAGAGGAATCCGTAGCCGGGATGGATCGCCTCGGCGCCCGTCTGGCGCGCGGCGGCCAGGATCTTGGCTGGGTCGAGATAGCTTTCACGGGCCGGCGAGCCGCCGATCAGGATGGCCATGTCGGCCTCCATCACGAACGGGGCGTGGCTGTCGGCCTCCGAATGGACGGCGATGGTGCGCACGCCCATCTCGCGCGCGGTGCGGATGATCCGGCGCGCGATCTCGCCGCGATTGGCGATCAGAACCGACTCGATCAACGCGTTCCTCCTCAGGACGAGGCGGTTTGGGACCAGCCTCTGTCGCATGCTTCGTTATCGGTCGAGGTTTATGCCCTAAAATACCGATAGACCAGCACGACCTTTGCCGCACACCGCGACAACGCCGCCAGCTTGCCCCCTGCCCTCGCCGTTGCAAAGCGCCGCCATGTCTTCCTAGATCACGGCTCGTACAGCGTCGCCCGGAGGAAGCATGCCCATCGACACTTCGCGACGGGCCATTGCCCTCGGGGCCGCCGCCCTGGCGCTGACGCCCGCCGCCGTCCGCGCCGAGCCGATGCTGCGCCTGCCCAACATGCCGCTGCACGACCCGTTCATGGTCGCCGACGAGAAGGCCGGCCTCTACCGGCTCTACACCTCCAACATCGCCCGTCTGAGCGGAACGCCGGGCCTGGGCACGATGATGTACGTCAGCCGCGACCTGCTGGATTGGGAGAAGCCCCGCTGCGTTTTCCGCGCGCCTGCCGACGCCTGGTTCAAGGGCGGAGCCTGGGCGCCGGAGATCCATCAATGGAAGGGACGCTGGTTCCTCTTCGCCACCTTCCACGACGAGGCCGCGCTGCTGCCGCCGGCCGGCAAGCGCCGGCCCTACCGGCGAGGCACGATCCTGGCCATGGCCGACAGCCCCGATGGCCCCTTCGCGGTCGTTCGCAACGGCGAACCGGTCGCGCCCGAGGACCTGATGACCCTCGACGGCACGCTCTACGTCGCCCCCGACGGTCGTCCCTGGTACGTCTATTCGCGCGAGTGGCTGCAGGTCGGCGACGGGGCCATCGAGGCCCTGCCCCTGACGGACGACCTGGCCGCCGCCGGCCCGCCCCGCACGCTGTTCACCGCCAGCCAGGCGCCCTGGGCCGACGGCAAGAAGCAGCCCGAGGGCGATCTCGCCTACGTCACCGATGGCCCGCAGCTGTTCACCACCAGGACGGGCCAGCTGCTGATGCTGTGGTCCAGCTACGACAAGGACGGCTATGTCCAGTCGCAAGCGCGCTCGACGAGCGGGACGATCGAGGGACCTTGGGAGCAGTTGCCGCCGCTGGTCCGCCACGACAGCGGCCACGGCATGCTGTTCCACCGCTTCGACGGCCAGTTGATGATGGTCGTCCACCGCCCGTTCAAGAACGCCCGCGGCAAGCTCTACGAGATGCGCGACGCCGGGGACCGGCTGGAGATCGTGCGGCAGCGGCTGGATTTGGATGGGGATGAGAAATCCCTCTCTCTCAGAGAGAGGGATTTTGGTACGCCACCCTGAACCCCACGTGCGAGGTTCCGATGCCCTCCTCCTGGGCCTGCCAGGCGGCGGGGCGGAAGTTGGCGCAGTAGTTGAAGGCGCAGAGGAACGAGCCGCCCTTGATCAGCCGCTCCACGCCAGAAGCCCCGGCCGGGCTGGCCGTCCACTCCCAGACGTTGCCGATCATGTCCGACAGGCCGAAGGCGTTGGGCGCAAAGCAACCGACCGGAGCCAGGCCGGTGAAATGATCCTCGCCTGCCTGGGCCAGCGGGAACTCGCCCTGCCAGGTGTTGGCCGTGGGCTTGCCGTCGTCGTCATAGGCCCAGGCCTGCGGCGCGCGCGGTCCCGACTGGTCGCCGCGCGCGGCCCGCTCCCATTCGGCCTCGGTGGGCAGGCGCCCGCCGGCCCAGCGGGCATAGGCCGCCGCGTCAGCATAGGCCACGTGCACCACCGGCTCGTCGGCATGGGCCAGGTCGTCGGCCCCGCCGCCGTGCGGACGGCGCCAGTTGGCCTTGCGGACCAGCTTCCACCACTGGCCGGCGTCATCCATGCCCGACAGGTGCTCGGGCTGGACGAACACCGCCGAGGCCCCGTCGCGCTCGCCTTGCGTGACGTAGCCGGTGGCGTCGACGAAGGCGGCGAACTGGCGGTTGGTCACCTCGTGGCGATCGAGCCAGAAGCCCTCGACCTTGACCGCCCTGCCCGGCCGTCCCGGACCGTCCTCGCCCAGCGACACCTCGCCGGCGGGAATGAAGGCGCGGCCCTCCTGGGTCTTGCAGGCGCCCGGAGGCGCGGCGCGGATCGCCGCGACCTCGACGCCCGCCGGGTCGGCGGTCGTGAAGCCGCCGGCCGCGGGGCCCGCGACCAGCACGACCACCGCCGCCGCTCCAGGAAGGCCGCGCCGCATCAACGCGCGCCGGCCTTGGCGGGCGCGGGCGCTCCGGCCGCCGGTTGTGGCGGCGGCAGGACCACGCCGTTCTGGGCGGCGTAGCGGTTCCAGGCCTCGACCAGTTCCTTCAGCTTCTCGGGCTGGCTGGACGCCAGGTCGACAGCCTCGGCGGGGTCGCTCCTGAGGTTGAAGAGCTGCCAGTTGGCCGGCAGCACCGCCTCGCGCGAATAGGCCGCCCCGCCCGGCGCGCTGGGCAGATAGATCGCCTTCCAGTCGCCCTGGCGCACGGCCCGGCGGAAGAACAGCTCCCAGGCCACCAGGTCCTGCGGACCGCGCACGCCGGCGTCGGCGCTGGCCAGGGCCGCAACCCACGAGCGGCCGATCGACGGCGCCACCGCGCGGCCGCGATAGGTATCGGGACGCTTCACCCCGGCCAGTTCCAGCACCGTGGCCTCGACGTCGGCCACGTGGGCCAGGGAGTCGACGATGCGGCCGTCGCCCTTGACGCCCGGTCCCTCGACGATGGCCGGCGTGTGGATGCCGCCCTCGGTGGTGTAGCCCTTGACCTGGCGGGTCGGCGCCGTGGCCGCCTGCGCCCAGCCGGGGCCGTAGCCCACGTGCGAGGAACCGGCGCCCAGGTTGTCGAAGCTGTTGTCGACCGGCAGCGTCGCCAGCTTGGCCGGATCGGGCACGCCGCGGATGGTGTCGATGCGGCTGCCCTCGGCGCCGTTGTCCGACAGGAAGACGATGACGGTGTTGTCGTACTGGCCCGAGGCTTTCAGGGCCGCGACCACCTTGCCGATGTTCTGGTCCATGCGGTCGACCATCGCCGCGTAGATCTCCATCCGGCGCGACTGGTCCTTCTTCTCGGCGGGGCTCAGCGAACTCCAGGCCGGGGTGTCGACGAACGGATGCGGCTTGACGTCCTTGGGGACCAGGCCCAGCGTTTTCAGCTTCGCCAGCCGCTGCTCGCGCAGGGCCTCGTAGCCGGCGTCGTAGCGGCCCTTGTACTTGGCGATGGTCTCGGGCGGCGCCTGCAGCGGCCAGTGCGGCTCGGTGAAGGTCAGGTAGGCGAAGAACGGCCGGCCGTCGCCCGCGCCCTCGCGGATGAACTGGGCCATCTTGTCGCCGTAGAAGTCGGCCGAGTAGACGCCCTTGGGATAGGTCACCACCTTGCCGTCCTCGCGGAAGGTCGAGGCCGCGCCTGCGGCCTTGTAGGCCTCGGTCTGGTCCTCGCCGAAGTGGTTCTGCAGGCCCTGCAGCAGGGCGTAGGATCGCTCGAAGCCGCGCGCCGCCGGCGACTGGTCGTCAGCCAAACCGAGGTGCCACTTGCCGGCCATCAGGGTGCGATAGCCGCTGTCGCGCAACAGCTCGGCCACGGTCACCGAGCGCTCGTTGAGATAGCCCTCGTAGCCCGGCCTGCCCTTCTGGCCGGGGGTCAGCACCTCGGCCATCGAGCCCAGGCCCACCTGGTGGTTGTCGGAGCCCGTCATCAGCATCGAGCGGGTCGGCGAGCAGGTCGGCGCGGTGTGGAAGCCCGACAGCCGCACGCCGCCCTGGGCCAAGGCGTCCAGGTTGGGCGTCTCGATCTCGCCGCCGAATGCTCCGAGATCAGAATAGCCCAAGTCATCGGCGACGATGATCAAGAAGTTCGGACGCTTCTCGACCGTGCGGGTCGCGGCCGCGGCCACGGGTTCCGCGGCGCTGGCGAGGCCGCCCGCGAGACTGGCGGCGGCGATCAGGGCGCCGGCCAGAAGCCGTCCGCGCAGGGTCGTGTGATGGGTCTTCATGACGCTTTCCCTCGTGTTCTCCCTTCCCCCTAAGGCCTTCGACGTCGAGCGCTCTTACGACAATTTCGAAACGCCCTGTTGAGAATTTCTGTAATGCCGATCGGAGTAGTTGGGATTTAAAGCTCCCTCCGCACCGCAACGACGACGCATCGGCGAAGGGCCCGCCGACGCGTCAATGGCCGTCGTTTTCTGCGGTTGTTCTTGCAGTCTATGGGGGCTCCTCGCGATGTCGGGCGTACTCGTTTCTATTCACCAGGCGAATACTCGCCGTGACCACAACCACGGCGCGATGCTGCGTCGCCTGGCCTTGGCCGCCTCGTGCGTGGCCCTGATGTCCGGCGCCGCGCCCGCCTTCGCCGCCGAGACGCCCGCGAACCCCGAGCCGACCTCGGCGTCGGCCGACGACAGCGTGGGCCTTGAGGCCGTGGTCGTCACCGCCCGCCGCCGCGACGAGGACGCACAGACCGTGCCCGTCGCCGTCTCGGCCTTCGGCGGCGCCCAGCTGGAAGCCGCCCGCGCCTTCAACGTCCGCGACCTGCAGACCCTGTCGCCCAGCCTGTCGGTCAGCGTCACCAACCCGCGCAACACCAGCATCAACATCCGGGGCCTGGGCAACAACGTCTCGGTCTACAACGACGGCCTGCAGTCGGCGGTCGGCGTCTATCTCGACCAGGTCTATCTGGGCCGTCCGGGCCAGGCGGTGTTCGACCTGGCCGACCTCGACTCCGTCCAGGTGCTGCGTGGCCCGCAAGGCACGCTGTTCGGCAAGAACACCTCGGCCGGCGCCCTCGTGATCGCCACCAAGGAGCCGAAGTTCACGCCGGAGTTCTCGGCCGACGTCACCGGCGGCAACTACGACTACTTCCAGGCCCACCTGATCGCCTCGGGCCCGATCATCGAGGACAAGCTGGCCTACCGCGTCTCGCTGGCCAACACCCAGCGCGGCGGCTACATGACCAACGTCTATGACGGGTCGAAAACGCAGGACTATCACGACTTCGGCGGCCGGGTTCAGTTCCTGCTGACGCCGAACGAGCAGCTCTCCATCAAGCTCTCGGGCGACTACGGCCAGCAGTATTCCAACACCGCCGCCGGCGTCCTGACCGGCGTCTTCACCAATTACGCCGACAGCGGCGCGGCCTATCCGAACGGCTACCTGGCCCGCACGGCGCGCATCGGCTTCACGCCGCCGCCGATCGATCCGGAAGCCCGCCGCGTCTCGGTCAACACCAAGAACAGCTATTTCGAGACCCACGGCGGCGTCTCGGCCATCGTCGACTACAAGCTCGCCGACGCCACGATCACCTCGGTCACCGCCTGGCGCGGCTGGCACTGGCGCCCGCACAACGACGCCGACGGCACCACCGTCTCGGCGATCATCGACGCCCACCAGGACAACGACCAGCAGCAGTTCAGCCAGGAGCTGCGCATCCGCTCGGAAGGCGACCGCAAGCTCGATTACGTCGCCGGCCTCTACTACTTCTGGCAGGATCTCGAGGCCGAAGCGGTCAACTACTACGGCCCGGCGGCGGCCGACTGGCTGCTGGCCCCGGCGGCGGCCTCGGCCACGGTGCGGGCGGCGGCGCTGAACAATTACTCGATCGTCAGCCACTCCAGCCCCGAGACCACCAGCGCGGCGGCCTTCGCGCAAGGCACCTGGCACGTCACCGACCGCTTCGATATCACCGGCGGCCTGCGCTACACCTACGAGAAGATGACCGGCTGGTTCGACCAGACGGCCTGGGGCGCGGACCTGTCGGGCCTCAGCGCCGCCGACCGGGTGACGGCCCTGGCCCTGCGCGCCCGCTTCGGCGCGGCCAATACGTTCTCGTCCAAGACCTCGGGCGACAGCCTGACCGGCAACGTCACCCTGGCCTACACCTTCGACAACGGCCCGCTCGTCTATGCGACCTACGCCCGGGGCTACAAGGCCGGCGGCCTGAACCTGTCGAACATCAACACCTCCGGCGCCAACGCCGTCGATCCGGTCATCGCGCCGGAGACCATCGACGCCTACGAGGCGGGCCTGAAGAGCACCTGGTTCGACCGCCGCCTGACCGCCAACCTGGCCTTGTTCTGGACGAAGGACGACGGCTACCAGACCACCGCCGTCAACCTGATCAATAACACCAGCTACCTGACCAACGCCGGCAGCGTGCGCAGCCGCGGCGTCGAACTGGACCTGCGGGCCGCGCCGATCCAGGGCCTGACCCTCTACGGTTCGACCACCTACAACGACGCCAGCTACACCAGCTACGAGCAGGCCGCCTGCCCGATCGAGATCCAGCTGTCGACCTACTGCAATCTCACCGGCCGCCGCCTGCCCGGCGCGTCGCTATGGGCCGCCTCGACCGGCGGCGAGTATCGCAAGGCCGCCGGAACCTGGCGCGGCGACGGCCTGCAGGCCTATGCCGGCTACGACGGCAGCTACAAGTCGTCGTACTACACCAGCGCCTCGAACTCGGAGTATTCCAAGATCAAGGGCTACACCCTGCTGAACCTGCGCGCCGGCATCGGCGCCGAGGACGGCAGCTGGGACCTGCAGGTCTGGGGCCGCAATGTCTTCGACAAGCTCTACTACCTGTCGCTGGGCGCGAGGAACACCGGCGCGATCACCGGCACGCTGGGCGATCCGCGCACCTTCGGCGTGACGCTGCGCGTCCGTCGCTAACCCTCGCCTCCTCCTGCTTCTACCTACTGGGCCCGCTTCACCGCGGGCCCTTTTTCTTTGCCTGGACGGCTGCGCTTGATGGGAGGCGGATTGACTCGCCGCGCCGGCGGTGGAATTTTACTGGCAATATCGATTTTATAAATAAACGGGATGGAAGCGCGAATGGATGTCGCCCAAGAGCGATCGCAGGCCCTGGCGCGGCTGCCGCGACTGGGCTTCGGCGGCGCGGCCGTGGGCAACCTCTACGCCGCCGTCTCCGACGTCGACGCCCGCGCGGTGATCGACGCGGCGCTGGCGGCCGGCATCCGCTATTTCGACACCGCCCCGCACTACGGCTTCGGCCTCAGCGAGACCCGCCACGGCCAGGCGCTGTCCGGCCGCGAGGTGATGATCTCCACCAAGGTCGGCCGGATCCTCGAGCCGATCGCCTCCCCTGCCCGCGAGCGCCACGGCTTCGTCGACGCCGCCCCGTTCGAGCCGGTGTTCGACTATTCCTACGACGGCGTCATGCGATCGTTCGAGGCCAGCCTGCGCCGTCTGCAACGCGACCGCGTCGACATCCTGCTGGCCCACGACCTGGGCCGCCTGACCCATGGCGAGGCCCATCCGGGCCACATGCGCGCCTTCCTGGACGGCGGCTACAAGGCCATGCGCGAACTCAAGGACGCCGGCTTGGTCGGCGCCATCGGCCTGGGCGTCAACGAGCAGGCGGTCTGCGACGAGGCGCTGGGCCATGCCGACCTCGACGTCTTCCTGCTGGCCGGCCGCTATACCCTTCTGGAACAGACCGCGCTGGACGACTTCCTGCCGCGCTGCGAGCGGAGGGGCGTTAAGATCATCGTCGGCGGCCCCTTCAACTCCGGCGCCCTGGTCGAGACGCCCGGCGGCGGGCCGATCCACTACAACTACGCCCCGGCCGACTCCGGGATCGTCGCGCGGGTCGAGCGCCTGCGCGCGGTCTGCGCCGCCCATGGCGCGCCGCTGGCCGCCGCCGCCCTGCAATTCCCGCTCGCCCACCCGGCCGTGGCCTGCGTGATCCCCGGCATGGCCAGCCCGGCCCAGGTCGCCGACGCCGTCGCCTGGACGCAGACGCCGGTTCCCGAAGCCCTCTGGAGCGACCTGCGCGCCGAAGGCCTGCTGCATCCAGCCGCGCCGACACCCGTCGCGCGAGCCGCCGCATGAAGCCGATCCTGCTGCATCCGGACGACAACGTCCTCGTGCTCGCCGCCGCGATCCAGGCTGGCCAAACGATCGAGATCGACGGCGCGATGCTGGCCGCGCCGCAGGATGTGGCCGTCGGCCACAAGATCGCCCGCCACGCCCTCTCCATCGGCGACAAGGTGCTGAAGTACGGCGCGCCGATCGGCTCGATGACCGCTCCAGCCGCGGCCGGCGCCCACGTCCACATGCACAACATGAAGAGCGACTACATCGCCAGCCACACCCGCCAGGCCACGGGAGAGCCGTCATGAGCGCGCTCACCGGCTTCCTGCGCGCCGACGGCCGCAAGGGCGTCCGCAACGTCGTGGCGGTGGCCTATCTGGTCGAGTGCGCCCATCACGTGGCCCGCACCATCGTCACGAAGATCGACGATCCGGACGTCCACCTGATCGGCTTCCCCGGCTGCTATCCCAACGCCTATGCGCTGAAGGTCATGCAGGCGATCGGCGCGCACCCCAATGTCGGCGGGGTGTTGCTGATCTCGCTGGGCTGCGAGAGCTTCAACCGCGAGGCCCTGCGCGCGGCGATCGCCGCCAGCGGCCGCCCGGTCGAGGTGCTGGTCATCCAGGAAAGCGGCGGCACGGCCGAGACGGTCCGCAAGGGCGTCGAGGCCGTCGCTCGCCTCAAGGCTATCGCCGACCAGGCGCCACTCGTTCCGATGGACGTCTCCGAACTGGTGATCGGCACGATATGCGGCGGCTCGGACGGCACCAGCGGCATCACCGCCAACCCCGCCGTCGGCCGCGCCTTCGACCGCCTGGGCGCGGCCGGCGCGGCCTGCGTCTTCGAGGAGACCGGCGAACTGGTCGGCTGCGAGAAGATCATGGCCGACCGGGCGATCACGCCGGAACTGGGGCTCGCGCTGGAGGCCAGCGTCCGCAAGGCCGAGGCCTACTATACCGTCATGGGCTACGGCAGCTTCGCGCCCGGCAACGCCGAGGGCGGCCTGACGACCCAGGAAGAAAAGTCGATGGGGGCCTATTCCAAGTCGGGCTCGGCTCCGATCGTCGGCATCCTCAAGCCCGGCGACCAGCCGGTCAGCGGCGGTCTCTACCTGCTCGACGTCGTGCCTGACGGCGAGGTACGGTTCGGCTTTCCCAACATCTCCGACAACGCCGAGATCGTCGAACTGATCGCCTGTGGCGCGCACCTGACCCTGTTCACCACCGGGCGCGGCTCGGTCGTGGGCTCGGCGATCTCGCCGGTGATCAAGGTCTGCGCCAATCCCGAGACCTACCGCAAGCTCTCCGGCGACATGGACGTCGACGCCGGCCGGATCATGGAAGGCCGCGGCACGCTGGACGAGGTCGGCGACGAGATCTTCGACCTGGTGCTGGCCGTGGCCGGCGGCGCGCGGACGGTGTCGGAGGCCCTGGGCCACCAGGAGTTCATCCTCACCTACAAGGCCTTCGACCCGATCGGTCCGGCCTGCCTGCCGCTGCGGCGCGTAAGTTAAGGGGCGACACCGATGGGAAGACTTTCAGGCAAGACCGCCCTCGTGACGGCGGCCGCCCAGGGCATCGGCAAGGCCAGCGCCGAACTCTTCGCCCGTGAAGGCGCGCGGGTGATCGCCACCGACCTCAACGCCGACCTGCTGGCCAGCGTCGAAGGCTGCGAGGGCCGCCGCCTCGACGTGCGCGATCCCGACGCCATCAAAACCCTGGCCGCCGAGCTGGGCGCGGTCGACGTGCTGTTCAACTGCGCCGGCTACGTCCATTCCGGCACGATCCTCGACTGCGACGAACAGGCCTGGGCCTTCTCCAACGACCTCAACGTCACAGCCCAGTACCGCGCCATCCGGGCCTTCCTGCCGGCCATGCTGGCGGCCGGCGGCGGTTCGATCGTCAACATGGCCTCGGTGGCCAGCTCGATCAAAGGCGTGCCGGGTCGCTTCGCCTACGGCGCCACCAAGGCCGCGGTCATCGGCCTGACCAAGGCCGTGGCCGCCGACTTCGTGGGCCAGGGGATCCGCTGCAACGCCATCTGCCCGGGCACGGTCGACACGCCTTCGCTGAACCAGCGCCTGGCCGACACCGGCGACTACGCGGCCGCCCACAAGGCCTTCACCGCCCGCCAGCCGATGGGGCGCCTGGGCAAGCCGGAAGAGTTGGCCCAGCTGGCGCTGTATCTGGCCGGCGACGAGTCGGCCTTCACCACGGGCCAGATCCACATCATCGACGGCGGCTGGATCAACTGACGTGCGCCGCTGCCTCGCTCTCGACCTCAAGGACGACGCCGACCTGATCGCCCGTTACGAGGCCTGGCACCGCCCCGGCGCGGCGCCCGAGCCCGTGATCCGGTCGATCCGCGAGGCCGGCATCCTCGAGATGGAGATCTGGCGCGTCCAGGACCGCCTGTTCATGGTCATCGAGGCGGGACCGGACTTCTCGCCCCAGGCCAAGGCCGCCGCCGACATGGCCTCGCGGGACGTCCGGGCCTGGGAACGGCTGATGTCGGCCTTCCAGAAGCCCCTGCCCGGCTCGGCCCCGACCGAGAAGTGGCGCGACATGCGTCGGATCTTCGCCCTTTCCGAGCAGCCCTGACCGTCCTGGCCGCTCTCCCACCACCACGATTGTTTTCGCGTTCAGAACAAGGCACGGCGACAAGATGAATGTGACCCGCAGAACCGCCCTGGCCGCCTCCGCCGGCGCCTCCCTGGTCGCCGCCTCGCCCGTGCGCGCCGCCCCGGCCAAGGCTTCGGCGCCGCGGCTGTGGTACCGCCAACCGGCCAAGGAATGGGTCGAGGCCCTGCCCGTCGGCTCGGGCAAGCTGGGCGCCATGGTGTTCGGCGGCGTGGCGGCCGAGCGCCTGCAACTGAACGAAGACACCTTGTGGGCCGGCGGCCCTTACGAGCCGATCAATCCCGAGGCCAACGGCGCCCTGCCGGAGATCCGCCGCCTGATCGACGCGGGCGAGTACGCCAAGGCCACCGATCTGGCCGAAGCCAAGTTCATGGCCCTGCCCAAGCGCCAGATGTCCTACCAGACCATCGGCGACCTCAAGCTCGACTTCCCCGGCCTGCCCGACGCCGTCGAAGGCTATGTCCGCGACCTCGATCTCGACGGCGCGATCACCACCACCCGCTTCACCGTCGGCGGCGTCAGCCATGTGCGCGAGGTGATCGCCAGCCATCCCGACGGCGTCATCGCCGTGCGCCTGACCGCCAGCCGCAAGGGCGCGATCGATGTCGACCTCTCGTTCAGCTCGCCGCTGAAGTCCAAGCCCGTCTCGTCGGTCGAGGGCGCGCACCTGGTCCTGGCCGGAAAGAACGAGGCCTCGCAGGGCATCGACGCCCGCCTGACCTTCGAGACCCGCGTCGAGGTCCGCGCCAAGGGCGGCCAGGTCTCGGGCGCTGACGGCAAGCTGTCGGTGAAGGGCGCCGACGAGGTGCTGCTGCTGGTCGCCGCCGCCACCAGCTATCGCCGTTACGACGACGTCTCGGGCGATCCGGCCGCGCTGAACAAGGCCACGCTGACCAAGCTCGCCGGCAAGCCGTGGGCGAAGATCCTGGCCGGGCACCAGGCCGATCACCGCGCCCTCTTCCGTCGCTTCAGCGTCGACTTCGGCCGCACCCGCGCCGACCTCCTGCCCACCGACGAGCGCATCAGGCAGTCGCCGACTACCGACGATCCGTCGCTGGAAGCGCTGTATTTCCAGTACGGTCGCTACCTGCTGATCGCCTGCTCGCGCCCCGGCAGCCAGCCGGCCAACCTGCAAGGCGTCTGGAACGACAAGACCTTCGCCCCCTGGGGCAGCAAGTACACGATCAACATCAACACCGAGATGAACTACTGGCCGGCGGAGCCGACCGACCTGCCCGAACTGGTCGAGCCGCTGATCGCCCTGGTCGCCGACATCGCCCAGACCGGCGAGCGCATGGCCAGGGCCATGTACGGCGCGCGCGGCTGGGTCACGCACCACAACACCGACCTGTGGCGCGCGACCGGCCCGATCGACGGCGCCAAGTTCGGCGTCTGGCCCACCGGCGGCGCATGGCTCTGCAAGCACGTCTGGGACCACTACGACTACGGCCGCGACCAGGCCTATCTGGCCCGCGTCTATCCGCTGATGAAGGGCTCGGCCCGCTTCTTCCTCGACACCCTGGTGGTCGACCCGAAGTTCGGCGTGCTGGTCACCAACCCGTCGATCTCGCCCGAGAACAACCACGGCCACGGCTCGTCCCTGGTCGCCGGCCCGACCATGGACCAGGCGATCATCCGCGACCTGTTCGACAACTGCCTGAAGGCCGAGGCCATTCTCGGCTCGGAGAGCGGGCCCGACGCCGCCTTCGTCGCCGAGGTCCGCGCCGCCCGCGACAAGCTCGCCCCCTACAAGATCGGCAAGGACGGCCAACTTCAGGAGTGGCAGGAGGACTGGGACGCCGACGCCAACGACATCCATCACCGCCACGTCTCGCACCTCTACGGCCTGTTCCCGTCCGACCAGATCTCGGTCGACACCACGCCGGATCTGGCCAGGGCCGCCAGGACCTCGCTGGTCACCCGCGGCGACCTGTCGACCGGCTGGGCCATCGCCTGGCGCCTGAACCTGTGGGCCCGCCTGGGCGACGGCGACCGCGCCCACAGCATCCTCAAGCTGCTGCTGGGCCCCGAGCGCACCTATCCCAACATGTTCGACGCCCACCCGCCGTTCCAGATCGACGGCAATTTCGGCGGAACCTCGGGCATGACCGAACTGGTGATGCAGAGCCGCAACGGCCGCATCTACCTGCTGCCCGCCCTGCCCAAGAGCTGGCCCACCGGCCGGATGACCGGCCTGCGCGCGCGCGGCGCGGTCGCCCTCGATATCCGCTGGAGCGGCGGCAAGCTGGCCGAAGCCGTCCTGACCGCCAAGGAAGCCGGCAGGCACACCGTCGTCCTGGCAGGCTCGACGCTGGACCTTGAACTCAGGAAGGGCCAGCGCATACGGCTCGTGGCGCGCGACGGCGTGCTGAAGCAAGCATGACCAGCCAGATGTTCAAGGAAAGTAGCTCGATGTCGTCGCGTTCAAGCAAGCTGGCCATGGCGGCGGCGCTGTTCCTGGCCCCGATGATCCAGCCCGCCGTCGCCGCGGGGCAGGCCCCGGCCGCCACGGTCGGCGCCGAGGTCGTCCCGACGCTCGGGCCCAAGCCCTTCATCGGCTACTTCAAGCCCATGCCGCGCGCCAAGCTGTCGACAAGCGCCTGGGGCGCCAGGGAGGTCGGCCCGCGCGACCCGCGCAACGGCCTCGAGGACGCCGGCATGGCCCGCTGGAACTACTGGGACGGCCAGATCCTCAAAGGCGCCGACGGCAGGTACCGCATGTTCGCCAGCCGCTGGGACCAGGCGCTCGGCCACAAGGCCTGGGGCCGGTCGCTGGCCGTCAGCGCGATCAGCGACACCCTCCTTGGCCCCTATCAAGACCGTGGCCTGACCTGGCCCGACAACCAGGGCGGCCTTGGCCACAACGTCACCGCCCTGAAGATGCACGACGGCCGCTACGCCGCCGTGGTCAGCGAGACGCGCGGCGGCGACGTCTTCGTGTCGGACAGCCTCGACGGCCCCTGGACGCAGCTGGGAACCATAAGCCTCGACCAGAGCCGCTTCCAGCTGGTCAAGACGCCCGGCGACGTGGCCCTGCGCGACACGCCCACGGCGACGCCCGCCAAGCCGGCCAATTTCAGCGTCCTGCTGCGCCCCGACGGCGCCTATCAGATCGTGCCGCGCTCAGGCCAGATCCTGGTCAGCCGGACGGGCATCCTGGGCCCCTATGTGGTGATGGGCGACAACGTCTATCGCGGCCTCGACGGCGTCCCCCAGCGCGACATGCGCGCCTTCGAGGATCCGGTGCTGTGGTTCAGCGGCGGCTTCTACCACATCGTCGTCAACCAGTGGCGCGAGCGCCGCGCCTACCACCTGGTCTCGCGCGACGGGATCACGGGGTGGCGGGTACAGGGCCTGGCCTACGAGCCCGGCGCCGACTTCATCCGCTACGCCGACGGAACCAAGAACCACTGGAACAAGCTCGAACGGCCCGGCGTGGTGATCGAGAACGGCCACGTCGTGGCCATGACCTTCGCCGTCGTCGACACGCCCAAGGACGACCAGACCGGAAACAACGGTCACGGCAGCAAGGTCATCGTCGTGCCCTTCGACGGCGCGGCGATGGACCGGGATCTGGCGGGGCTTCCCTAGATCCCGTTCCGCGCCGTCGGGCCGATCTCGGCGCTGATGGCGGCGGCGTGGCGCTGCAGGTTGGCGATGGTGTCGGGCATCGAGATCGCGCTGGGCGTATCGACATACGGGCAGGTCAGGGCCGCCACCACGCCGTCGGCGCCGTGAACCGGCACCGACAGGTCGATCACCGCCGAGGTCACGTAGCTGGCGGCCAGCACATGGCCGTCCTTGCGGGCCTGGGCGGCGGCGGCCAGGAAGGTTTCCCAGGTCGCCTTCGTCGCCCCGTCGCGCAGCTGCGCGCCCCAGCGCTCGCGCACTCGCTCAGGCTGGAAGGCGAACAGCACCAGGCCCGACGTCGCCTCGACGATCTTGCGGCGATAGCCAACGCGCACCGAATAGCCCTGGTCGCCCGGGGCCTCCATGCGCGCCACCACCACCATCTGGTCGCCGCTGGCCACGGCCAGGTGGCACGACTGGCCGGTGACCTGGCACGAGGCCCGCATCTCCGGCAGGGCGGCTTCGAGAAGGTCCTTGGCCGGCGCCCGGGTCATGCCCAGGGCGAACAGCTTGTTGGTAAGCACCAGGCCGTCCTCGTCGGCGGCGCGGCCCACATAGCCCCGCGCCTCCAGCACCTGGACCATGCGGAACAGCTCGCTGGACGAGCGGTCGAGCGCCGCCGAGATCTGCGCCAAGGTCAGGCCGGCCCGGTGCGCGGCCAGCAGCTCCAGCACGTCGAGGCCCTTTTCCAGGGCGGGAGCGCGATATTCTCGCTTCTTGGCGGGCGCGTCGGACATGGCTTCTATAAGCGATAGAATCGTCGCGCCGTCTCGCCAAATAGCGCCGCTCGCCCGGCCGGCGGGACCCAGGCCTCGCACGTGTCCCGCCAGGCCGCGTAGCCGCCGGCCAGGTTCAGCACCGGCCAGTCGCTGCCCCACATCAGCCGCTCAGGGCCGAAGACCTCCAGCAGATGCGCCGCATAGGGCGCGACCACCTCTGCGGTCGGGCAGTCGCCGGCCTCGGTCAGCAGGCCCGACAGCTTGCACTGCACGCCCGGCTCGGCGGCCAGGGCGGCGACGTCGTCGCGCCAGGGCTCCATGCCGCCCTCCCCGATCGCCGGCTTGCCGGCGTGGTCGACCACCACCCTCAGGTCCGGCCAGCGACGAACGAAGGCCAGCAGGGACGGCAGGTGCCTGGGCCTGACCAGCGCATCAAAGGCCAGCCCCGCCTCGACCATCGCCGCGATCGCCGGCTCCAGGCCGGGATCCAGGATCCAGTCCGACGCCAGGTCCTGAAGCATCGGCCGCAGCCCCTTCAGCTTGGGATCCCTGGCCAGGACCGCGATCCGCGCCGGCGCGTCTGGCGCCGCCAGGTCCATCCAGCCGACAACGCCCAGGGCCAGCGGATCTTCCGCCGCCAGCGCCAGCAGCCAGGCTGTGTCCTGCTCGCTCGGCTGCGACTGCACCAGCACCACGCCGTCCGGCCCGCCCGCCGCGCGCAGGTCGTCCAGGCCGAAGTCGCGGTGGATGACCGGCAAGTCCGGCGTCGGCCATCGGCAGTCGTTCTCCCCGATCCGCCAGACGTGGCAGTGGGCGTCGATCAGCACGCAACGATGGCCTTGATCACGCCGGCCGACGGTTCCATCCAGCCCGGCAGCGCCTGCGCCAGATCCCGCAGGTCGGCCCTGTGGCTGTTCAGCGCCGCCGTCGGCACATGACCCGCCCGCATCGCCGCCAGCACGTGGTCGAAGTCCTCGATCGTGGCGTTGCGGCTGCCCAGCAGCGACATCTCGCGCTTGTGGAACTCGGGGTCGGAAAAGGTGATGTCGGCCGCCACCACCGAGATCAGCACATAGCTGCCGCCGTGGCCGACATAGGCGAACCCCTGCTGCATGGCCGCCGGATTGCCGGTGGCGTCGAACACCACGTCGAAGAACGCCCCGTCGGTCAGCGCCGACAGCGCTTGCGCCGTGTCCTCGCCGACGGTCAGCGTCCGCTCGACGCCCAGGTGCTCGGCGCAGAAGGCCAGCCGGTCCTCGCGGCCGTCCAGCACCGTCACCCGCGCTCCGGCCAGCCGGGCGAACAGCGCCGCGGCGATGCCGATCGGGCCCGCCCCGACCACCAGGGCGCTCTGCCCCGGTTCGATCCGGGCCCGCCGCACGGCGTGGGCGCCGATGGCCAGGAACTCGACCATGGCCGCCTCGTCCAGGCCCACGCCCTCGACCCTGCGCACGAAGCCCTGCGGCACGGCCAGGTACTCGGCCAGCCCGCCGTCCATGTGCACGCCCAGCACGCGGATGTTCATGCAGCAGTTGGTCTTGCCCTTGGCGCAAGCCGGACAGGCCCCGCACGACAGGTAGGGCATGACGTAGGCGTGGTCGCCGGGCGCCAGGTCGCTCCCCGGCGGCGCGGCGACCACCTCGCCCGACAGCTCGTGGCCCATCACTCGCGGATAGGACAGATAAGGCTGGGTGCCGCGATAGATGTGCATGTCGGTGCCGCACACCCCCACCCTGCGCACGCGCAGCAGCACCTCGCCGGGCCCCGGCGTCGGCAGCGGCCGGCGCTCGAGCACCAGCTCGCCCGGCGCCGCGCAGACCAGAACATCCATCATCCTCAATGGCCTCCGACCAGCACGGCGTCGTGGGCGCTGAGCTCGCGCCGGCGGGCGGTGATCGCGAACAGTCCCACCACGGCGAAGCAGGCGCAGGGCACGAGGATCGCCGTCCGGATCGAGCTGGCGTCCGACAGCGCGCCCATCGCCGCCGTCAGCACCGCCCCGCCGATGATGCTCATCACCAGGAACGACGATCCGGTCTTGGTCAGCGGCCCCAGGCCCTTCAGCGAGCTGGCGAAGATGGTCGGGAACATGATCGACATGAAGAAGCTGGTGGCCGCCAGGGCCAGCAGCCCCGTGTGGCTGCCGACGGCCACGGCGACCAGGGTCAGCGCCACGTTGGCGGCGGCGAACAGCGCCATCAGCCGCGAGGGATCGACCCGGCTCATCAGCGCCGTGCCGGCGAAACGCCCGGCCATGAAGCCGACTAGCGACCATGACAGATAGGCGGCCGCCGTCTTCTCGCCCATGCCCGGGACCTGGTCCTGGCCGTAGCGGATCATGTAGCTCCACACGCCCACCTGGGCGCCGACATAGAAGAACTGGGCGACTACGCCGAACAGGAAGCGCGGGCGGGAGAACAGACCAAGGATCGGCTTGTCGACCTTGTCCTCGTGGGCGTCGGCGCCCGGGCGGCTGGCCTGGACCGGAAAGCGCGTGAAGGCCACGAGCAGCGCCCAGGCCAGCACGACGGCGGCGATGATCAGGTATGGACCCTGGGTCGACTGGGCCTCGGCGGCCTGGAAGGCCGACAGCTGCGCCGGCGTCATGGCCGCGAACTCGGCCTTGGTCGGCTCGACGCCCGACAGGATGAACTGCCGGCCGACCACCACGGCGGTGATCGCGCCCAGCGGGTTGAAGGCCTGGGCTAGGTTCAGCCGCTGCTCGGCCCGGGCGGGATCGCCCAGCACGGTGATCAGCGGGTTGGCCGAGGTCTCCAGGAACGCCAGGCCCGAGGCGATGACGAACAGGGCGCTGAGGAACAGCTCGTAGCGACGCAGTTCGGCCGCCGGCCAGAACAGCAGCGCCCCCGCCCCGAACAGCACGAGGCCAACGATCACCGCGGCCTTGTAGCCGTAGCGGCGCATCAAGAGGCCCGCCGGCAGGGCCAGGAAGAAATAGCCCAGATAGAAGGCCGACTGCACCAGGCCCGACTGCAGGTCGGTGAGGAAGAAGGCCTTCTTCAGGTGCGGGATCAGCACGTCGTTGAGATTGTTGGCCACGCCCCACAGGAAGAACAGCGCGACGATCAGCACCAGCGGCGCGAGGCCCGCCCGGCCTCTTGAATCGCGTGCTGTGGAGTCCTTGGTCATGAGGCGTCTCCTCCCGGCCGCGCCCTCTGACGGAGCGCCTGCCGACAAGGCATCATATATGAACTATATCGTCAAATATGAAATCAATCAGACGGCGCGAAGCGGCCGCGCGGGGTCGAAAACACGGCCCGAAACGACAAAAGGCCCCCGCGCTAGCGAGGGCCGTTTGTAGAAGATTTGGGTGCGGGGACAGGATTTGAACCTGTGACCTTCAGGTTATGAGCCTGACGAGCTACCGGGCTGCTCCACCCCGC